>MPLT02215518.1_pt1 | contig 17160 bp, 20 predicted proteins | sample 1617391 | NCBI WGS metagenome assembly MPLT02 (sample SAMN05944800, study PRJNA350692) | marine metagenome | biome: marine; feature: ODZ; material: water; isolation source: 70 m water sample filtered on 0.2 um supor filter | place: Pacific Ocean | collected 2012-04-08 | depth 70m m
AAGAGCCGATGGAGGGACTCGAACCCACGACCTGCTGATTACAAATCAGCTGCTCTAGCCAGCTGAGCTACATCGGCTTTTCCATTTACAAATGGTTGGCAAATGTATAGATTTATTTTTTTTCAATCAATAGAATACTAACGAATTTTAAAAAAAATTATTTATCCTTTATTATTAATTTCTCTTGGATGATTTTTCTTATAGTCACTAATTATTTTTGGCAACTTAATCTTAGTATAAATTTGGGTGGATGCAAGACTAGAATGTCCTAAAATTTCTTTAATTGTATTTATATCTGCACCATTATTTAAAAGGTGAGTAGCAAATGAATGTCTTAAAACATGAGGACTAATTTTTACTTTAGTTGATGCTTTTGAAAAATATTTTTTAACAACCCTGTATACTAATGAGGGTCCTATTGGCAAACCCTTTCTAGTTATAAAAAGATTCTCTTTAACAGATTTAATGTTTGATCTAAAATCCATATAATCCTTAATATTTTTTACAAGAGTCGGTAAAACAGGAACTAATCTTTCTTTATTTCTTTTTCCATGGACTTTAATTAAACTTTCATTGAAAAAAATGTCATTTAACTTAATTTTTATCAGCTCATCCCTTCTAATTCCTGTAGAATAAAGGGTGTCAATCATTAGCATATCTCTCTTGCCTTCAAAGGTATTATCAAAAACATTCATAACAGAAAAAACTTCTTCTTCAGAAAATGGGATTATTATTTTTGGCTGAACCTTTAATCTCTTGTGATGCTTAGTAGGAGAATCTTTGATTACTTCTGTTTTAATCAAAAAATCATAATAACTATTTAATGCTGAAATTTTTCTATTAATTGTTAATGGAGAAAGATTTGAATCAGACAAATTAATTATCCAACTTCTAACAATTGAATAAGAAATTTTTGTAATATCTTTTATACTATGTTCTTCATTGCAAAAGAGATGAAAAGTATTTAAATCTTTTTTATAAGCTGAAATAGTATTAATTGAATATTTTTTTTCTTTGGATAAGTAATCAAAAAAATTGGAAAAATACATGATAGATCTTAACAGAAGATAAAGTTAAGAACTTTTGAATAGATAAATTTTGGAAGAAATTATATGTTTTCTTGGTCTCTAAGATTCTGCACATAAGCAGCTTTTTTAATCTTATCTCTGTTCTTAACCGAAGGTTTAGTAAAAGCTTGTCTCGCTCTTAAGTTTTTCATAGCTCCTGTTTTGTCAAACTTACGTTTGAATCTTTTAAGAGCTCTATCAATATTCTCACCTTCTTTTACTGGTATAATTAACATATATAATTTTAATTGGTCGCAAATATAGAAACATTTTTCATTCCTTAGAAATTATTTTTTCAAATTTCTAATTATTGAATATAAAAAAGATATTAAAATAATATTCTAAATTGATTTTATTGCTTTCAAATATCTCTCTAATTCCTTTTTAACTACTGGGAATAAGAAAAATAAACCAATCATATTAGGGAATACCATTGCAAAAATCATAGCATCAGAAAATGCCCAAATAGAATTCATACTTGCAGCGGATCCTATAATTACAAACATGCAAAAAATCACTTTGTAAGTAAGATCAGCAATTTGGCCTCTTCCAAACAAGTATTTCCAAGATTGTAATCCATAGTAAGACCAGGATATCATTGTTGAAACAGCAAATAAAACAACTGCTAAAGTTAAAAAGACATCTGAGAACGGGATATATTGTGCAAAAGCTTGAGAAGTTATTCCAGCACCCTCAAAAGGAACACCATCAATCATTACCACTCCTAAACCATCTCCACCATATTCAAAGTATCCTCCAAAATTAAATATAATTATAACTAAAGCTGTCATAGTACAAATAACAACTGTATCAATGAATGGTTCTAACAAAGCTACCAACCCTTCAGAAGCTGCATATTTTGTTTTAACTGCAGAATGAGCAATAGAGGCAGAACCTACACCAGCTTCATTTGAAAAAGCAGCTCTCTTAAATCCAACCATTAAGACTCCAATAAAGCCTCCTACTCCAATTGCTGTAGGATTAAAAGCCTCTGTTATAATTAAGGAAATAGCATTGTCAATTAGAGAAAAGTTAATAAGTAAAATATATAAACAAGCAATTAAATATAGAAGGGCCATAAAAGGAACTACTTTTTCAGTTACTGAAGCAATTCTTTTGATTCCTCCTATAATTATTATACCAACTAAAACAGCTAGAATAAGGCCTATAATTGCTCCCGCACTAGTGCTTTCAAATCCTAACAATTGTTTTAACACAATTGTTGCTTGATTTGCTTGTGCTGCATTCCCTCCACCAAAAGATCCTCCTATACAAAATATTGCAAAGAAAACGGCAGCTACTTTTCCTAGATTTTGAAATCCTTTTTCTTTTAAGCCTTTAGTAAGGTAGTACATTGGGCCACCATAAACTGTTCCATCTTCCCCTATATCTCGGTATTTCACACCTAATGTACATTCAACAAATTTTGATGACATTCCAATAAGTCCACATATAATCATCCAAAAAGTTGCTCCCGGTCCTCCTAAAGCTATTGCTAATGCTACACCTGCAATATTTCCATTACCAACTGTACCAGAAACAGCAGTAGTTAAAGCTTGAAAATGTGAAACTTCTCCATCTTTTGAACCAGAATCATCTTTTTCAATTTCATCATAATTACCTCTAACTACATTAATTGAAGTAGAAAAATACCTGAAATTAGGAAATCCAAAATATATAGTGAAAAAAGCAGCACTACCAATTAATAAAAAAATTACAAAAGGATAACCTGCTATTGGATAAAAAACATAATAACTAAAAAAATCAGAAATTGGAGCAAATGCTTCATCAATTTTTTTATCCAATCCTTGTTCCTGTGAAAAAGAAAGAAAAGAGGATAGTATAAAAATTAAGCTTAAAAATATTTTTTTCATTTTATTATTTTGGAATGATTAATTAAACGACAAGATGCGAATTAAAAGTAATAATTCAAATGTTTTTTTTATAAATCAAAAACCGATGATCTTTTACTAGATATTAAGTCTTTAATTTTTAACCAAAAAGCTAAAATTAAGTATATAGCAAAGTTAATTCCCAAAGAAAAAAAACTGATATATATAAAAAATAACCTAACATTTTTAGCTCTTATTCCCATCCATTCAGCAAGTCTAGAACATACAGAGAACCCATGGCGTTCTAAAAAATATCTAAATTCTACCATATTATTCACTATTAATTATTTTACCCTGCCATTCAATAATTCCACCTTCTAAATTATAAACATTTTCAAATCCAAATTGTTTTATAATCTCACAAGCTTGAAAACTTCTTGATCCCGACCTACAGTAAACATGAATGAAATCTTTTTTATTCAATTTATTAACTTCATCTATAAAAAATTGGGAATCATAGATGTTTATATTAATTGCATTAGGAATAAAACCTTCATCATATTCTTCTGGAGTCCTTACATCTAAAACAACACTGTTTTTTGATTTTTCAATTGATTCAGTCCAACTATTTTGATCTAGATTCATTTTTAATTTTAAGATTCTTCAAATATAAATTTCTAAATCATTTAATAAAAATTAAAATTTATTTATATAATTTGTAAATAGAGTTATGATTTATATATTTGATGAATGTTGAATAATTTAAATATTAAAAATTGGTGGTGGTCAAGATATTTCTATATCTCGCGATAAACCATTTTATTAATAAATAAATATTTAGGCTTGTCTCGCGACAGGCCTTTTTTTATTAAAAAAAAGAAAGAATTGTATAAAATTTTAACATCTCAAAAAAAACTACTAGCAGACACATTAACTCCTGTTAGTATATATCAAAAAATTAGAGATAATTTTTCAAATACCCTTTTATTAGAAAGCAGTGATTATGGGGCTAACGATAATAGCTATGCCTATGTTTGTTTTAATCCAATTGCTCATATTTCCGTTAAAGGAAATTTAATTTCAAAGTCGTTTCCTGATGGGAAAAAAGAATATATTGAAATAAATGAAAAAATTGATGTGGTTAGTGAGATTGATCATTTCTGTAAATTATTTAATTGTCAAAAAAATCATAAAAAATTTATCAATAATGGTGTTTTTGGATATATGAATTATGATGCAGTAAAATACTTTGAAAACATTTCTATAAAAAACAAAAAAGATGGAATTGAAATTCCTGATATTTACTATGCATTTTATTCTAATATTATTGTTATAAATGTTTTTAATAATGAAGCAAAACTATTTCATCATAGTTACAATCAACAAAGCAACTTAGATAAAATAATAGACCTACTATCTTCAGGCAAAACAACTTGTTATCCTTTTTCTAAAATTGGCAAACTACATTCTAATATAACTGATAAACAATATATTGATCTAGTGAAAAAAGGAATAAAACATTGTTATAGAGGTGATGTTTTTCAAATTGTACTTTCTAGAAGGTTTTCACAAAAATTTAAAGGAGATGAATTTAACCTATATAGGGCACTTAGATCTGTTAATCCATCTCCATATTTATTTTATTTTGATTATGGAAGCTATAAGATCTTTGGAAGCTCTCCTGAAGCTCAGTTGGTAGTAAAAAACAACAAAGCTGAAATTCATCCTATTGCAGGAACTTTTAAAAGAACGGGAGATGATATTGAAGATTCCAATAAAGCAAAAAAACTTTCAAAAGATGACAAAGAAAATAGTGAGCATATGATGCTTGTTGACCTAGCAAGAAATGATTTAAGTAGAAACGGCAGTAATGTAATTGTAGAAAAAGATCGTGAAATTCAATTTTATTCTCATGTAATTCATTTAGTATCCAAGGTAACAGCTATTAAGAAAAATGGATCTTCAACCTTTCAAATTGCTTCTGATACTTTTCCTGCTGGAACTTTATCAGGTGCTCCAAAGCATAAAGCAATGCAATTAATAGACAAATATGAAAGTTGTAATAGGTCATTTTATGGTGGAGCTATTGGATTTATGGATTTTGAGGGAAATTTTAATCATGCCATAATAATTCGTTCATTTTTAAGTAAAAATTATGAACTTTTGTTTCAAGCAGGTGCAGGAATAGTTTCAAAATCGAAAGCAAAAAATGAATTACAAGAAATTTACAATAAACTAGGCGCTTTAAATACAGCCCTTGAAATTGCTGAAAAAATTTAGTTATGAAAGTAATAGTTATTGATAATTACGATTCTTTTACATATAATTTAGTTCATTATCTAGAAGAACTAAACTGTGAGGTAACGGTTGAAAGAAATGATCAAGTAGATATGAAGAAAATTAAATATTATGATAAGATAGTTCTTTCCCCTGGTCCTGGAATTCCAAATGAAGCTGGTCTACTAAAAGAAATTATTTCCATTTATTCTGAGTCTAAAAGTATTTTAGGAGTTTGTTTAGGGCATCAAGCTATTGCTGAAGTATTTGGAGCTGAATTAATAAATCTTAAATCAGTATATCATGGAGTTGCAACTGAAATTAGTGTAACAAAGAAAGATCCTATTTTTAAAGATTTACCAAGTCAATTAAAAGTTGGCAGGTATCATTCCTGGATAGTTAAAGAACCTCTTCCCAAAGAATTAGAACCTTTAGCACATGATGAAAATGGACAATTAATGGCATTAAAGCATAAATTATATAATGTAAGAGGAGTTCAGTTTCATCCTGAATCAATTTTAACTGAAGGAGGAAAATTACTTTTAAACAATTGGTTAAAAATTTAACAATGAAAGAAATTCTTAATAAGTTAAGTAGTCATAAAACTCTTTCAAAAGAAGAGGCTAAAAATATATTGGTAAATATTTCTAGGGGGGAATATAATAATTCTCAAGTAGCTTCTTTTTTAACTGTATTTATGATGAGAAATATAAGTGTAGATGAACTTGAAGGTTTCAAAGATGCTCTTTTAGAACTTTGTATACCTATTGATTTAAATAATTACAATACAATTGATTTATGCGGAACAGGTGGAGACAATAAAGATACTTTTAATATATCAACTTTATCTGCTTTCATTACAGCAGGTGCTGGAATAAAAGTTGCTAAACATGGAAATTATGGGGTTTCTTCTTCATGCGGTTCAAGCAATGTATTAGAAAATCTGGGAATTAAATTTTCCAATGATCAAAGCTTCCTTCAGAAATGTATTGAAAAAAGTGGCATATGTATTTTACATGCTCCATTATTTCACCCAGCAATGAAACATGTAGCTCCAATTAGAAAAGAATTAGGTTTAAAGACATTTTTTAATATGTTAGGTCCTCTAGTAAACCCATCATCTCCAAAGAATCAAATGGTTGGAGTTTTTAATCTAGAACTAGCTCGTTTATATTCCTATTTATTTCAAAAATCAAACAAAAATTTTTCTATCATTCATTCACTTGATGGATATGATGAAATATCTCTTACAGGAAAAGTTAAAATAATTTCTAATAAATCAGAAAAAATTTTAGATCCCATAGATTTTAATTTGAAAATTTTAGATCCTAAGTCAATAAAGGGAGGAAAATCAGTTTCTGACTCCGCTAAAATTTTTATGAATATTCTAAATAATAAAGGTACTAATCCACAAAATAACGTTGCTATAGCAAATTCAGGCGTTGCTATTTCAACAGTAGAGGGTACAAGTATTGAGGATGGAATAGAAAAAGCAAAAGAATCATTAAATTCTGGAAAAGCATTGGAAGCATTTAAAATCTTGAAAAAAATAAGTAAATAATGACTATTCTAAATCAAATAATAGAAACTAAAAAAATTGAGTTAGAATTAAGTAAAAAAAAGAATTCTTATTCAAATCTAGAAAAATTACCAGGATTTAGTAGATCTACAATTTCACTATGCCAAACCCTTTATAATAGCAATTTTGGAATTATTGCTGAACATAAAAGAAAATCTCCATCAAAATCTGTAATTAATGAAAAATGTTTAGTTAATAAAGTTGTAGAAGGATATACAAATGCAGGAGCAAGTGGGATATCTATTCTTACTGATCAAAAATATTTTGGGGGTTCAATAGATGATATAGTTAATGCTAGAAAAAACACCAAACTGCCTATATTAAGAAAAGAATTTATTATTGATGAATACCAGATTGTTGAAGCAAAAGCAATTGGTGCAGATGCAATACTTTTAATTGCATCATGCTTAAAAAAAGAAACTATAAAAAATCTTAGCAAGTGTGCAAAGAAATTAGATTTGGAAGTATTAGTTGAAATTCACAACTTAAATGAATTAGATAATTGTTTAATAGATTCAATAGATATTATTGGAGTTAATAATAGAAATTTAAAAACATTTGAAGTTGATATTCAAACTAGCAAAGATTTAGCAAAATTTATTCCAAAAGAATTTATTAAAATTTCAGAAAGTGGAATCTCAACTAAGAAAGAAATTCTAGAACTTAAAAGTTATGGTTTTAATGGCTTTTTAATGGGTGAAAAATTTATGAAAGAAAAGAATCCAGGTAAGGAAGCTTTCCATTTTATTAATGACTTAAAAAACTAATGATATGAAATTGAAAGTTTGTGGAATGAAATTTAAAAATAATATTTCTGAAATAAGTAATTTAAATCCAGATTTCATGGGATTTATTTTCTGGCCGAAATCAAAAAGAGTTTTTAATAAAAAGACTATTAATATTTCAAATGAAATAAAAAAAGTAGGTGTTTTTGTAAATCAAAGCTTTGAATTAATTCATGAAAAAATTAATAACTATAAGTTAGACTTTATTCAGCTTCATGGAGATGAAACTCCTCAATTCTGCAAAAGATTTGAGTCATATTGCAAGGTTATTAAAGTATTTAATATTAGTAAAGATTTTGATTTTGAAAAATTAAATCGATTTGAAAAAGTATGTGATTATTTTTTGTTTGATTCAAAAGGAGATTCATATGGTGGAAATGGAGTTAAATTTAATTGGAAAATATTAGAAAATTATCCTTCTAAAAAATCATTCTTTTTAAGTGGAGGAATAGAGATTAATGACTTAAAAGCGATAGAAAAAATCATTGATTACAATATTCCCATTAAAGGAATTGATATCAATAGTAAATTTGAAATTAAACCAGGATTAAAGGATATTAGAAAAGTAAAGGAACTAATTAATAAAATGAAAAAATGAAAATTTCTTATAATGTAAATAAAAATGGTTTTTACGGAGATTTTGGAGGAGCTTTTATTCCAGAAATGATGCATGCAAATATTGAAGAACTTAAATCAAATTATATAAAAATATCATCTGAGGAAAGTTTTGTAAAAGAATTTCATGACTTATTAAAAAATTATGTTGGAAGACCCACTCCACTTTATTTTGCAAAGAGACTTTCAGATAAGTATAAAACTAAAATTTATTTAAAAAGAGAAGATTTATGTCATACTGGTGCACATAAAATTAACAATACTATTGGCCAAATTTTACTAGCTAAGAAATTAGGGAAAAACAGAATAATTGCTGAAACCGGAGCAGGTCAACACGGAGTTGCAACAGCAACTGTTTGTGCTTTAATGGGTATTAAGTGTATTATTTATATGGGTGAAGTTGATATAAAAAGACAAGCTCCTAATGTCGCTAGGATGAAAATGCTAGGTGCTGAAGTTAGGCCTGCTATTTGTGGAAGCAAAACCTTAAAAGATGCAACAAATGAAGCAATTAGAGATTGGATAAATAATCCTATTGATACGCATTATATTATTGGTTCAGTTGTTGGACCACATCCATATCCTGATATGGTTGCTAGATTTCAATCAGTTATTGGAGATGAAGTTAAAAGTCAACTTAAAAAAATTGAAGGAAATGAAAATCCTAATTATGTTATAGCTTGTGTTGGTGGAGGGAGTAATGCAGCAGGGATTTTTTATCCTTATCTTGATAATAAAAAAGTCAAGATAATTTGTGTTGAAGCTGCTGGTAAAGGTATTAATTCAGGTGAAAGTGCAGCAACCTCAGTTTTAGGAAAGGAAGGAATAATACACGGTTCTAAAACACTATTAATGCAAACTAAAGATGGACAAATAATAGAACCTTATTCTATATCTGCTGGACTTGACTACCCCGGAATCGGTCCAATGCATGCTAATCTTTATAGATCTGGTAGAGGAAAGTTTATTTCAATAGATGATAAAGATGCAATGAAATGGGGGTTAAATCTTTCTAGAATGGAGGGAATTATTCCTGCTATTGAAACTTCTCATGCATTTGCAGTTCTTGATAAAATTAAATTTTCAAAAGATGATGTTATAGTATTTAATTGTTCTGGAAGGGGTGATAAAGATCTAGAAACTTATATAGATTATTTTAAACTTTAATTAAAACAAATGATAAAACATTTTAAAGTATATTTTAATAAATTGTAAAAAAATTGACTATGAAAAATTTTAAAATTATTTTGAGTATATCACTAATTCTATTATTTGGGTGTGATAAAAAAGCTGAACTAATAAAAAATGAAAAACTTAATGTTCTTTTTTTGATTGCAGATGATTTAAATTGTGATTTAGGATCATACAATCATCCTCAAGTAATTAGCCCATCAATCGACAAACTAGCCAGTAAAGGGGTTCTTTTTGAAAATGCTCATAATCAATACCCATTGTGTGGACCATCAAGAGCTTCTTTTATGACAGGTATGTATTCTGATCAAACAAAAATTACTGGAAATAACGTTTTACTAAGAACTACAGTCCCTGATGTTATAACTATGGGGCAAAGATTTAGACAACAAGGATATAGATCTGTTCGCATAGGAAAAATCTATCATTATGATAATCCTAGTTCAATTGGTACATCAAGTGCAGATGACATATATACTTGGGATTATACAATAAATCCATATGGAAGAGATAAAGAGGAAGAATATAAAATTAACACTCTTAGAGAAAGACATTATGGAGGAACATTAAGTTGGTTAGCTGCAGATGGAACTGATGAAGAACAAACTGATGGAATTGGTGCAACTGAAGCTATAGAACAGCTAGAAAAGTTTTCCAAAAATGGTCAAAATTTCTTTTTAGCTGTTGGAATGTATAGACCTCATGTCCCTTTTGTTGCTCCTAAAAAATATTTTGATATGTATGATAGAGATTCAATGGAAATTCTTTATTCAGGAAGCACACAAGAGTATTTAAATACATTACCAAAACCAGCTGCAAAATCTGTAAGGTGGGGAGATAGAAATCAAGGATTACTAAATTCAAAATCTAATAATGAGCTTGCAAAAGAAATAATGGAAGCATACTTTGCCACTACCACATTTATGGATGCTCAAATTGGAAGAATTTTAAAAAAACTTAAGCAAACGGGATTAGATAAAAATACTATAGTTGTCTTTACATCAGATCATGGTTATCATTTGAGCGAACATGGACACTGGCAAAAACAAACATTATTTGATAATGCAACAAGAGTCCCTTTAATTTTTTCAGGACCAGGAATTGAAAAGGGTAAAAGAACAAATTCTCCAGTGGAAATGATAGATATTTATCCAACACTAATGGAATTAACTGGAATAGATACACCTGACCATGTAGTTGGAAAAAGCTTGACTCCAATTTTTAAAAATAATAGTGCCACTATAAGAAATAGTGCCTTAACTCAATGGAGAAATGGTTATTCAATCAAAACAGAAAGATATAGAATAACTAAGTGGGGAAAAAATGGTGAATTAGGTTATGAACTATATGATCATAATAATGATAAGGAAGAATTAATAAATCTTGCTGATGACCGAAATTATCTACCAATACTTGATTCCCTGAAGAAAGAAATTGATTTTAGAATAGCCGATGCAAGGCTTAAGCCCAAAGGAGTAGGGAGACAATTTGAACAAGAATCTTATAAAAAAGCTCCAAACATTACACCTGGAGATTTGTTTGACAAAAACGGTAAACGAGTTTATTTTAAGCCTGCTGATGAATAGAATAAATAAGGCCTTTGAAAATAAAAAAGAGATTCTTTCAATATATTTTACTGCTGGTTTTCCTAACCTTTCTGATACTATTTCAATAATACAAAATCTAGATAAAAGTGGAGTAGATATGATTGAAATAGGTCTTCCATTTAGCGATCCTCTTGCAGATGGTCCAACTATACAACAAAGCTCATCAACTGCATTAAAAAATGGAATGACAACTAAAAAATTATTTAGTCAATTAAAAGATTTAAGGAAATTAACAAATATCCCAATTATCATTATGGGTTACTTTAACCCTATAATGCAGTACGGAGTTGAATCTTTTTGTAAAGATTGTGAATCCATTGGTATTGATGGTCTTATTGTTCCTGATTTGCCCGTAGATATTTATTACAATAATTATAAAAAAACTTTTGAAAAATATAACCTTCTCAATATGTTCCTAATAACACCTCAAACATCAATTGAAAGAGTAAAATTCATTGATAAAATTTCCAATGGATTTATTTATATGGTTAGCAGCTTTAGTATAACTGGAGCTGTAAATTCTTTTCAAAAAGAACAAAAAGAATACTTTGAAAGAATTAATAAAATGAATTTAAAATCTCCTTTACTAATTGGTTTTGGAATAAGCAATAAAGAAACATATAAAGATTCTATAAAATTTAGTCAAGGGGCTATTATTGGTTCTGCTTTTATAAAACACCTTAAAGAAAAAGGAGTTGATAAGATTACTGATTTTATTAATGAAATAAGAAAATAATTATCTAATAAAAACTAATTCATTTGAATTATCACTCTCAGGCTGGCTAAATGAATATCCTCCATAATTAAATCCTTTTAAATCCTCTTCATTTTTGATATCATTATCTAAAATATATCTAACCATCATTCCTCTTGCCTTTTTAGCATAAAAAGAAATAATTTTTAATTTTCCATTTTTCATGTCTTTAAAAATAGGCGAAATCATAGTAGTTTTTAATTCTTTTTTATCAATAACAGAAGAATATTCATTACTAGCTAAATTGATAAAAAGTTCATTTTCTTTTATTTCCTCATTTAATTTTTGAGTTATTTTATTTTTCCAAAAATCATATAAATTAACAGAGCCATTAACATTTAATTTAGTGCCCATTTCTAATCTATATGCTTGAATTAAATCTAATGGTTTCAATAATCCATAAAGACCTGATAATATTCTCAATGATCCTTGAGCAATTTTTATTTGATCTTCTGAAAGACTAAATGAATCTAACCCATTATATACGTCTCCATTAAAAGTAAAAATACTTGGTCTTGCATTATCAGTATTAAAAGGAGTTTTAAAAGTATTGTTTCTATCCCAGTTTAATTCAGCAAGTTTATCTGAGATGTTCATTAAAGATTTTAATTCACCTGGAGACCTCTTCTTTAATGAATCGTTAATAACTTTAGATTCTGATAAAAAGTCCGGAATTGAAAAGCCTTTTGTTGGTAATTCTTTCTCAAAATCAAGTGATTTTGCTGGTGAAATAATAATTTTCATATAATTAATATTTAAATGTAAAATTAAAAAAAATCAAATATTATTAGAATAGTTTTTCCATTTATTAAGACACTTCGTAAAATCATCTGGCAAATCTGATTCGAAACTCATTTCTTTATTTGATTGAGGATGTATAAATCCTAAAGTTTTGGCGTGAAGAGCCTGACGAGGTAAAATTTTAAAACAATTTTGTACAAATTGCTTATACTTATTAAAAATGGTTCCTTTTAAAATTTTATCTCCACCATATCTTTTATCATTGAAAATTGGATGACCAATAAATTTCATATGCGCCCTAATTTGATGTGTTCTTCCTGTTTCTAATCGACATTCTATTAGTGTAACATAATTAAACCTTTTTAAAACTTTGTAATGGGTTATTGCATTTTTTCCAAACTCTTTATCCTCTGGAACACTCATAATTAATCGGTTTTTAGGATCTCTAGCTAAATTTTCATTAATGGTTCCTTTATCATTTTCAACAGAACCCCAAACAAGAGCATGATATTTTCTCTTTGAAGATTTTAAATAAAATTGCTTAGCTAGATTAGTCATAGAGAACTCTGTTTTAGCTATTACTAATAAACCACTAGTATCCTTATCGATTCTATGAACTAAACCAGGTCTTCCATCTTTATTAGAGGGTAAGTTTTTAAAATGATGAATCAATCCATTTAATAATGTTCCACTGTAATTACCATGTCCGGGGTGAACTACAATTCCAGGTGGCTTATTTATAACAAGTAAAGAAGTGTCTTCATAAACAATATTAAGAGGTATATCTTCAGCTACCAATAAATTTTCAAATGGAGGGTGTGAAAACATAACTTTAGTTATGTCTCCAGGTTTTACTTTATAATTGGATTTAACAGATTTTTCATTAACAATAATAAATCCATTTTTCGCAGCATTTTGAATTTTATTTCTTGTAGCATTCTCAATTCTATTCATTAAATATTTATCAACCCTTAAAGGTTCTTGACCCTTATCAGCTTTAAATTGATAATGTTCAAATAATTCATTATTTGAATCTAATGTTTCCAATTTTTGATTCATTATTAAAGTTTAATTCCATTCCCAAGAACTAAATCAATTTTCGATTTCTTCGGGACCAGAAAACCAGGATCAACCTCTTCTTTTTCAAATATAATTTTGATAACCATGTCCTTTCCAATATTATCTATTAAGGTAATTTCCCCCAATTCTAAACCGGAAGAAAGTAAAGCAGCAATGGCACTTCTTTTAGTTATTTGAATAATATCTGGTATTGCTACATTTCTATAATTTGACGGATTTATTGTTAAATAAATTTTTCTATTCTTTTTAACTTTTGAATTTGCAACAGGAATTTGTTCTAAAACAGAAAACTTAGGAAAATTAGGATTAAAAAAAGTGGAATCGGATACTTCAAAATTTAAATCATTTTTTTTTAATATTTCTTCAACATCAGAAATCAAAAATCCTTTTAAATCTGGGACAGATATATAATTATTATGATTTGTAGTTATGTTTAAAAATAAAAAAACAAAAACTATTATTGTAGCAGAAACTAAAGAAGCAATAAAAGCTTGCTTCATGAAATATTTGCTAAAAAAATATCTTAAAAAATTCATTTGTAATATTCAACAAATATATAAAATATGTTATCTCAGTGTTTTGACTTAAAATAAATGATATTTTTGTTGATATGAAAAAAAATGTGGCTGTATTAATGGGTGGATATTCCTCTGAATATGAAATTTCTATGAAAAGCGGCCAGGTAGTTTATAACAATTTAGATAAAGACCTTTATAAAGTATATAGAATAGTTATAACAAAAGACAAATGGTTTTACCTAGACAATAAAAAAAAAGAATTTAACATCTCAAGAAATGATTTTTCCCTAACAATTGAAAATAAAAAAATAAAATTTGATGTTGCTTTTATTGTAATTCATGGATCTCCTGGCGAAGATGGGATTTTACAGTCTTATTTTGAATCAATAGGTATCCCCTATACAGGATGTGATTCCAATACTTCTGCAATTACATTCAATAAAAGGGATTGTATTTCATTTCTAAAAAAATACAGTATTCCTACTGCAAATTCAATTCATTTGAACTATGGTGATAAAATTGAGGAAGAAAAAATAATCAAAGAAATTGGAATTCCATGTTTTGTTAAAGCAAATAAATCTGGAAGTAGTTTTGGAGTATATAAGGTCAATAGAAAAAGTGATTTATTGCCATCTATTAATAATTCCTTCAAAATTGATAAAGAAATTTTAATTGAATCTTTTTTAGATGGAACAGAAGTATCAGTTGGAGTTATGAATTATAAAAAAGAAATTAAAGTTTTTGGAATTACAGAATTAGTAACAGAAAATGATTTTTTTGATTATGAAGCTAAATACGAGGGAAAATCCAAAGAAATAACACCAGCTAATATTTCTAAAATTCAACAAAATAATGTTACTAAAATTGCTAAGAAAATATATCGAAAATTGAGGATAAAAGGTTTGTCAAGAAGTGAATTTATTTTTGTAGGTAACACTCCTTATTTTCTTGAATTAAATTCAATTCCTGGACTAACTAAAGAAAGTATTTTTCCAAAACAAGTAAAAATAAATGGAATTTCATTAAAAGAATTATTCACTGATATAATTCAACAGGCTATTGAATAAATTATTTATATTTAAAAAATGAGAAAAGCAATTTTTCCTGGAACTTTTGACCCTTTTACTTTAGGTCATTTAGATATTTTAAAAAGGAGTCTTTCCTTATTTGATGAAATAACTGTTGGAGTAGGAAGAAACTATGAAAAGAAAACAATGTTTTCTGAAGATGAAAGAATTAAATTTATTAAAAACTGTTTCAATGATGAATCCAAAATTAAAGTTATGAGCTATCAGGGTCTAACTATAGATTTTTGTAAAAAAGTTGGAGCATATTTCATTGTAAGAGGAATTAGAAATAATGGAGATTTTGAATTTGAAAAAGCTATTGCTAGGACTAACAGAAAACTTTCAAAAATTGAAACTGTATTTTTACTAACATCTGCAAAAACTTCTTTTATTAGTAGTAGTATTGTAAGAGAACTTATTCTAAATAATGGAGATTATAAACTTCTTGTTCCAGATTCAGTTATTATAAATTAGATTTCAAGTAATAATTTAATATTAGGATAGGTGTTTTTTATCTGTTTTATTTGCTTTTTACTTTTCCAAACAACTTTTGTAATTTCTTCTTTAAATTCAGGCTTTAATATATCATCATAGTCCGTTTTCATATTAAACCAAGCTGTTTCCTTTAAATAATATCTATTTCCTTTTTTAAAAATATGATACGTATGTTTAAACAAATCTACAATCATAAGATTCTTGACACCCGTTTCTTCTTCAACCTCACGTAAGGCTGTTTCTTCAATTGATTCTCCTTTATCCATCTTTCCTTTTGGCAAATCCCATTTATCTCTTCTATAAATAAATAAAGTTTCATCTTTAGAATTTTTAACAATTCCTCCCCCAGCTTTAACTAACTTTAGCTTTTTTTTAAAATGAGAAATTAATTTGTTTGGATTATGATGATATAAAAATATTGTTTTTCGTTTTTTTAATTTTTTTATAATATCATCTAGTGATGTTTCTTTTAATGGCAGAACAGTTATTTTTGTACCAAATTGAACTTTGTTAGTTAAAACTATTACATTTTGATTGACAAAAACTTTATACATTTGCTTAATGGTTCACGATTTGAATACTGCCAAAAAAACGGCTGCTCTTCTACTACAAATTAATGCAATTAAATTGAATTCAAAAAATCCATTTGTATGGGCTAGTGGATGGAAATCTCCTATCTATTGTGATAATCGAATAATTCTATCTTATCCTCAAATAAGAATTTTCATTCGAGAAGAAATTTCAAAGCAAATAGATAAATTATATGGTAAACCTGATTTAATTGCAGGTGTTGCTACTGGTGCAATAGGAATAGGCATGTTGGTTGCAGATATAATGAATTTACCATTTATATATGTTAGACCTAATTCTAAAAAGCATGGAAGGAAGAATCAAATTGAAGGAAGTTATGAAAATAACCAAAATGTTGTAGTGATTGAAGATTTAATTAGCACAGGTAATAGTAGTTTAGTTGCTGTTGATGCATTGAGAGAAGCAAAACTACAAGTGAAAGGAATGATAAGTATCTTTACTTATGGATTTCCAATTTCATATGAAAATTTTGAAAAGAAAAAAGTAACATTAAATACATTAAGTTCTTATGATATTCTTTTAGAACAAGCTCTTTTATCAAATTATATAAATGATAATGAATTTAAAATTCTTTCCAAATGGAAAGAAAATCCAAAGGACTGGAATCCTAATAATTAATTTATGAAACTAATTAGTAAAATTTCACAAATAAATTTAGTTGATAAAGTTTTATTTGACAGGCTTTGTTTAATAGAAAATTATAAAAAAATTATGCCTGAAAATGTTTCTAAATTTGAAATTATTGATGAAGAGTCTTTTGTTTTTTCTATAAAAGGAATGCCAGCGATAAAATTGAAAATTTCTGAGAAAAACATGCCTTCAAAAATTATTTTAAAATCATTAGATTCTAAAATAGATTTTTCTCTTACTGGATTTATATCTAAATCTGATGATCAAATATCTTCATTTCATTTGGAATTTGATGGGAATCTCAATCCCATGTTACAAATGATGGTAAAAA
>MPLT02279749.1_pt1 | contig 16986 bp, 16 predicted proteins | sample 1617391 | NCBI WGS metagenome assembly MPLT02 (sample SAMN05944800, study PRJNA350692) | marine metagenome | biome: marine; feature: ODZ; material: water; isolation source: 70 m water sample filtered on 0.2 um supor filter | place: Pacific Ocean | collected 2012-04-08 | depth 70m m
CTTCTTGGGAGCCGCCTTCTTGGGAGCCGCCTTCTTGGGAGCCGCCTTCTTGGGAGCCGTTTTTTTAGGGACCGACTTTTTGGGCGATGCTTTCTTCGGTGCAGGCTTTTTTACGGCTTTTTTCGCCGATTTTTTGGCGGTTTTAGCGCTAGAAGCTTTCTTTACGGAGGCTTTTTTAGGGGCTGCTTTCTTGGCTGCAGTCTTCTTACCGGCCTTTTTGGCCGGGGCTTTCTTCTTTGAAACGGTCTTTTTAGCGCTGTTTTTAGCCATAATTCACCCTTTTAGCATGAAAAGGTCGGGGAATATGGTGTCGAATCGCCTTTCCGTCAAGGGATGATAGTCAAAAAAGTAAAAAAAGTTTTTGGGCTTGTTCACATTGTTTTTTAGGAACGAAACGCTTCGGGCTGTTGGGAATAAGACTTTGTGAAAAAAATCACAAATTCCCTTGTACGTTGAAGGGTTCAATGAGAGATTCTCAGGGTGCTTTGAGAGTCCGGCTTATGACAAAAACGACTGAAATAGGCTATAATTCAAAGGTTGAGGGGGAAGTCGTACACACGACCGTGGATGCGGCGATTAACTGGTTTCGCAAAAATTCCCTCTGGCCGATGCCCATGGGGCTGGCGTGTTGTGGGATTGAGCTGATGGCTTCGGGTTGCAGCCGGTTCGATATTTCCCGGTTTGGCTCTGAGGTTATGCGATTTTCCCCCCGGCAATCGGATGTGATGATCGTGGCCGGCACAGTGACCTATAAGATGGCCACGGCGGTGAAGCGGATTTACGACCAAATGGCGGAGCCGAAATGGGTGATCGCCATGGGCGCCTGCGCCAGCAGTGGCGGCATGTATCGAAGCTACGCAGTGTTGCAGGGGGTAGATCAAATTTTGCCGGTGGATGTGTACATTGCCGGTTGCCCTCCCCGGCCCGAGGCGGTTCTTGAGGGCTTAATGACGTTGCAGGGCAAGGTCTCGAAGGAGCCGTGGATGAAGAATCATTTTGATCCCACGCCTGAATCAGAAAAGGCAGGTTCCGCCTCATGACGACCGCCGCGGTGTGCGCCCAGCAGTTAAAAGATAAGTTTGGAGATCTCATCTCTGAACCGACGGAATTTCGTGACGAGATAACGGTAAACGTGGCGGATGCCGATCAGATCGCCGCAGTGTGCGCCTTCGCAAAGGAGGAGCTGGGCTTTGATTATCTGATCGATATCTCCACCCTCGATCATTACGGCGAGGATCCGCGGTTCTCGGTGGTATACGAACTGAGCGGTATCCAGAACGGTCAGCATCTACGGCTGAAAACCACCGTCACCGAGGAGCACGGCGAAGTCCCTACAGTAACCGGCGTATGGCGTACAGCCGATTGGCATGAGCGCGAGGCATACGACATGATGGGCGTGAAGTTCGCCGGCCACCCTAACCTCAAGCGCATCCTGATGTGGGAAGGCTATCCGTACTTTCCATTGCGCAAAGATTTCCCGCTCGAAGGCAAGCCCACCGAAATGCCGGACGTGGCCAGCACGGATGTCGCGCCGCTCGAGGGGGGGCCGTTTGTGACCCTGCCCAGCAGCGAAGATTCCACCCGCCGCGAACCGCGCCGCCGCAACCCGGAGGATTGGCAAAACTAATTGTTCATGACTACTGCCAGCACCAAACAGGACATCGAATTTCGCGACACGGCCGCCAGCGCGGCTAGTGCTGCGGATGAGTTGTCTGATGTGCAGGGAGAAAAGATGGTGCTGAACATGGGGCCCTCCCACCCCGCTACGCATGGCGTGCTGCGTCTGCGGCTGGAGATGGATGGAGAGATCATCACCAAGGCCGAACCGGACGTGGGTTACCTGCATCGCGGCGACGAAAAGATCGCCGAGAACATGACCTACAACCAGTTCATCCCATACACGGATCGGCTGGATTACCTCGCGCCGCTGGCCAATAACGTGCACTACGTGTTAGCGGTCGAGAAACTGCTCGGCGTAGAGGAAAAGATTCCCGAGCGTTGCCAGTACATCCGCACGATCTGCTGCGAGCTAGCCCGGGTATCAGCACATCTACTGGGGCTCGGTGCGTTCGCGATGGATACCGGCGCGTTCACGGTGTTCCTGCACACGTTTACGGAGCGGGAGAAGATTTATTATCTCATTGAGGCCCTAACAGGCGCACGGTTTACCACCAGTTACACACGCGTGGGCGGTTTGGCCCGCGATCTGCCCGAGGGATGGCTCGATGAGCTGAGCAAGTTCCTCGATGAGGTCGAGGTGAATTTTGATGAGACCGAGCAACTGCTTACGCGCAACCCGATCTTTCTCGAGCGCACGCAGGATGTCGGCGTGATAAGCCGCGAGGACGCGATTGATTTCGGCTTGTCCGGCCCCAACCTCCGCGGCAGCGGCGTGGAGCACGATGTGCGCCGAGCCACGCCGTACATGATTTACGATCGGTTTGATTTCGACGTGCCCATCGGCACCAAGGGCGATTGCTATGACCGCTACGCCATCCGCATCCTTGAGATGCGTGAGAGCGTGAAAATCCTGCGGCAATGCATTAAGGACATCCCCAAGGGCCCGATCAATGTGGCCGACGGCAAGATCGTTTTGCCGCCCAAAGACAAGGTGATGACGAGCATGGAGGAATTGATCCATCAATTCATGATCGTCACGCAGGGTCAGGATGCGCCGACCGGTGAGGTCTATTTCGGCGCGGAGAACCCAAAGGGAGAGCTGGGTTTTTATATCAACAGCCTTGGAGGCGGAACCCCGCACCGGCTGAAGATCCGCGCCCCATCCTTTGTGAACCTGAGCATCCTGTCTCACATGCTGCCCGGCCACATGATGGCCGATGTGGTCGCCATCCTCGGCTCTCTGGACTTTGTAATGGGAGAATGCGACCGATGAGCTTTAGCCCGTCCGACAATTTGAAACAGGAAGTAGCCGAGCTGCTCACGCATTATCCTGAAGGCGAGCAGCGCAGCGCGTCGTTGATGGTGCTGCACGCCATCCAATCCGAGGCCGACTACATCAGCAAGGAAGCGATGCAATGGGCTGCGGGCGAGATCGGCATTGCCCCGCTAAACCTCTACGAGCTAGTCACCTTTTACCCGATGCTACGCGAGGAGCAGCCGGGCAAGTACGTGTTGAAAGTGTGCCGCACACTCAGCTGCGCATTGGCCGGCGGCACGAATCTGCACAAAAACCTGTGCTCCAAGCTGAAGCTGGATCCAAAAAAACACGGGCTGCAAACGACTGAAGATAAAAAATTCAGCATCGAATTTGCCGAATGCCTAGCCAGCTGCGGCACGGGCCCAGTGATGATGTGCAACGACGACTTTTACGAGGCCGTGGACAACGCCAAGGCCGATGAAATTTTGGGAGGGTGCGAATAATGAAATGGTTGCCCGATAGGGATTCGAACCCCAACAAACAGAATCAGAATCTGTCGTGCTACCGTTACACCATCGGGCAATCCGGTGGGCGGCCGAAACTAGCGATTTTTTAAGAACAGTCAAGCAGATGCCGCAGGAACACAAACTACTGCTGAAGTACGCCGATGCGCCGGATTACTCGAAGGATATCGAGTGCTACGAGCGCCACGGCGGCTATCAAGCCCTGCGTCAGTCGCTGGACATGAAGGCTTCGACCGGGGCCGAAGGCAACGAGATCACCGCCCAGGCGCAGCTGCGCAAGAGCGTACTGGATTCCGGCCTGCGCGGACGCGGCGGTGCTGGCTTTTCCTGCGGGCTCAAGTGGAGCTTCGTACGCCATCCGAATCCCAAGCCGGTTTATCTCATTTGCAACGCGGACGAATCCGAACCGGGCACGTTCAAGGACAAGCAAATCATTTACAAGGATCCGCACCAGCTCATCGAAGGCATGATCATTGCCTGCTGGGCGAACCACGTGAACCTCGCCTACATTTATATCCGCGGCGAATTCACCGAAGGCGCGAAGATCATCAATACCGCCCTCGCCGAGGCGCGTACCAAGGGCTACCTCGGCAAGGATATCCTTGGCAGCGGACACGATCTGGAAATTCATGTGCACCGCGGTGCCGGCGCCTATATTTGTGGAGAGGAAACCGGCCTGATTGAGAGCCTCGAAGGCAAGCGCGCCTACCCGCGAATTAAACCGCCCTACTTCCCAGCCGCTCTCGGCCTCTACATGTGCCCCACCATCGTCAACAACGTGGAAACGCTCTGCAATGTGAAACACATTGTGGAGATGGGGGCCGAAGCCTTTGCCAAACTCGGCACACCGAATAATACCGGCACCCGCCTCGTGAGCCTCAGCGGCGACGTCAAGCAACCCGGCTATTTCGAAATCGAAACCGGTAAGGTCACGCTTGGTGAGCTGATCAATGACCCAAACTTTGGCGGCGGCTTGCGCAACGGCAACCAACTGCAGGCCATCATCCCCGGCGGCTCCTCCTCTAAGGTGTTGCGGTCCGGTGAGACGTTTAAGGTGGGCGAAGAGGAGATGGATCTGCTGGATGTGCCGTACGATTTCGATACGCTGATGAAAATCGGCACCATGTCCGGTTCCGGAGCGATCATAGTCATTGATGACAGCCGCGACATCGTAGAGTGCCTCGCCAATCTAGCTGAGTTTTACGCGCACGAAAGCTGCGGCCAATGCACCCCGTGCCGGGAAGGTTCTCTCTGGATGAACAAGGCGCTACATCGGCTCACTCACGGCGAAGGGCGCGCGGAGGATCCGGAGTATCTCAAGCATATCGCGCACAACATCCAGGGTCGCACCATTTGCGCCTTCGGCGAAGCCTGCGCCTGGCCGGTTCTGAGTTTTGTGGATAAATTTAAGGACAAGTTTGAGGAGAAAGTATCTACCTGACCATGTCTGAGGAAACCAAAACGGACGAGCCACCCGCGATCGAGACCACCACTGTAAAGGTAGATGGGCGAGAGATCGATGTGCCCAAGCTCACAGCCGATTGGCAGGGCAATCTCGTACCAACCACGGTGTTGCAAGCGTGTGAGCATGCCGGTATCGAGATCCCCCATTACTGTTATCACCCAAAACTGCCAGTGGCCGGCAACTGCCGCATGTGCCTCGTGCACGTGGGCATGCCCGGTCGGCCCGGTCCGGACGGCAAATCGCCGATGAACGAGGATGGCACCCTGAAGATTGATCCGATGGTGTTGCCCTACGAACGCTCCACGCCTAAGGGCGTGATCGGCTGCGCCACGAATTTGATTCCGGGCATGGAAATTTACGCCAGCAGCCCAGAGACAAAAGAGATGCGCGAGGCTGTACTGGAAAGCCTGCTCATCAATCACCCGCTCGACTGCACCATTTGCGATCAGGCCGGCGAATGCAAACTGCAGGAGTATAGCGTGGAACACGGCCAGGCCGAAAGCCAGTTTGCCGAGTACAAGGTGCATAAGCCCAAGGCCGTGGATCTCGGCCCGCGTATAATGCTCGATGCCGAGCGGTGCGTGCTGTGCACTCGCTGCATCCGCTTCAGCAAAGACATCGCCGAAGACGACGCGCTCGGCATTGTAAACCGCGGCAGTTACAACACCATCGCCACCTTCCTCGACACGCCATTTGACAATAATTACACGCTCAACACCGCTGACATCTGCCCGGTCGGCGCGTTGACCTCCAAGGATTTCCGGTTCCAGATGCGCGTGTGGTTCCTGAAGGAAACCAATAGCCTCTGCACCGGCTGCGGCACCGGCTGCAACACCGTGATTGGCTCGCGCGAGAATACCATGTATCGCTATGAGCCACGCGAAAACGATGCGGTTAACGGACCTTGGATGTGCGATTCGGGCCGACTTAATTATAAATGGATTGGCAGCGATGACCGTTTATCCGAAATCAAGGGTGCCAGCGGTTGGGCTACAGCCATCACGAATATCAGCAGCAAACTAGAGCAAGCCGAATCTGGGTCAGTAGCTATCATCGGCGGAGCACGCCAAACCAATGAGGAGCTATACCTCCTAAAGAAGCTGGCCAATAAACTTGGGGCTATTACCGATTCATCACCGCGCATGGGCGAAGGAGATCATCTTCTCTCCTCACCAGATAAAAATCCAAACAGTACCGGCACACGATTGATAGGGATAGCCGGCGAGGAACTTGGTAGCCAAATGAAGGACATTGCCTCCGGCATCGAAGCAGGCACAATTAAGACATTAATTGTATTCGGCGATGACGTCACCAAGACCGGCATCAGTGAGACACTTCTGGACAAACTGGATTTGCTCGTGGTGAGCGATATCCTCCCCAACGCCACTAGTGCTAGAGCTCATTACCTGTTGCCTGGCTGCGCGCACGCCGAGAAACGCGGCACCTTTACCAACACTAAAGGCCGCGTGCAGAAATTTATGAAAGCGCTCGAGGCACCCGGCGATGCCCGTCCGGAATGGGAATTCCTACATGAGCTAGTCGAAAACACCACCGGCCAAAACGGCTTTAGCACCATCGAGGGGCTATTCAACCAAATGGCCGGCGAGGTGGAGGCGTTTAAGGCGAAGGAATTAACCTGGGCCTCGTTGGGCGACACGGGCGTGACGGTGGAGATCTAAATGGAATCCACCACAGAGTCACAAAGAACAATCATAGGCATCTGACCTGTGCCCTCTGAGTAGCTTTGCTAAAAAATAATGACCGAATGGTTTAACAGCTTAACGGCGGGACACCAGTTCGCGCTCTTCAGTTTGCTGAAGATCGTGATTGCTGTGTTCGCTGTGGTGTTGCCATTGGTGGCCTATTCAGTGGTCGCCGAGCGGCGCATTTCGGCGTGGATCCAGGACCGCGTGGGCCCGAACCGCGTGGGCCCGTGGGGGCTATTGCAACCGGCAGCGGACGGCCTGAAGTTCATTCTTAAGGAAGACTTCACCCCGGCCTATGTGCGGAAAGTATATTTCTGGCTGGCGCCCGCCGTGAGCATGGTGCCGGCACTATTGACGCTGGCGGTCATTCCCTTTGGCACCAAGATCGGCAATCAACCTGCCGTGATCGCCGACCTGAATGTCGGTATCCTATACACCTTCGGCATTGTCAGCCTCAGCGTGTACGGCATTGTGCTGGCGGGGTACGCGAGTAATTCCAAATACCCCTTCCTCGGCGGCATTCGCAGCAGTGCACAGATGATCTCGTACGAAATCGCCATGGGCATGAGCGTGGTGCCGGTGTTTATGCTTGTGGGCGAATTAAACCTGTCCAAGGTAGTGGAATATCAGGCCTCCGGCGCCTGGCTCATTTTCAAACAACCGCTGGCTTTTGTGATCTTCCTGATCGCGGCTTTTGCGGAAACGAACCGACTGCCGTTTGATATGCCCGAAAGTGAATCCGAATTAGTCGGCGGCTATCACACTGAATACAGCTCGATGAAGTTCGCGCTGTTCTTCCTCGGCGAGTACGCCGCGATGATCGCCGTAAGCGCCATGATGGTGGTGCTGTTCCTCGGCGGCTGGACACTGCCCTTTGCGGGCCTAAACGAAACCGCCAGCACGCTCGGGATTGGCCTGTTGCAGGTCGGCGTCTTTATCGGCAAACTGCTGCTGTTTATGGGTCTGTTTATCTGGGTGCGTTGGATGCTACCGCGCTTCCGGTACGATCAACTCATGGATCTGGGCTGGAAACGGTTTGTTCCGCTCGCATTGGCGAACATTGTCGTGACCGCCCTGTACCTGTATTTTACCCTCACAAAATAACATGGCCAAAGAAGTCCAACGCGTGAAATTGAGCTGGTGGGAACGCCTGTACATTCCCACGTTCCTGAATGGATTCAAAGTCACGCTCAGCCACTTTTTCTCGTTCAAGAAATCAAAGGTCTACGAAGAGAAAAACAAGGACAACAAGTTCAAGGCTACGCTGAACTATCCGGAGGAACTCTGGACCGTGCCTGAGGGCTTCCGCGGCGCGCCGTATTTGGTGAGCGACCAGAATGACAACACCAAGTGCGTGAGCTGCCAGCTCTGCGAATTTGTCTGCCCGCCCAAGGCCATCCGCATCACGCCTCCAGGCGAAGACGGCGAGGACGCCCATCGCGAAGGTGCCGAGAAGATGCCTAAGGATTTCGAGATCAACATGCTCCGCTGCATCTTCTGTGGGTTCTGCGAAGAGGTTTGCCCCGAACAAGCCATCTATCTCGCCAAGGATTATTACGAGGGCTATAATGAGAAAACCATGAAACGCGACTACGCCCTCACCGGCAGCAATCGCGAGGAAATGATTTTCCACAAGGACAAGCTCCTCAAACTCGGTGGCACCCACCATGACCGCATCAAGAAGTGGGAAAAGAAAACCGAGGACGCCAAGGCGCAGGAAACATTCCCCGTGGACAAGCCCGAGGACAAGGAGGCGACGGACGAGTAATGCAGGAGATTCTCTTCTACATTTTCAGCGCGCTCACCCTGCTCTGCGGATTGCTGGTGGTGTTCAACCCCTTCAGTCGCAACCCGGTCACCAGCGCGATGTTCCTCGTGCTCACGATCATTAGCATGTCCGGCCTGTTCGTGCTGCTCAAAGCCTTCTTCCTAGCCGCCGTGCAAATCCTCGTCTACGCCGGAGCTGTCATCGTACTCTTCCTCTTTGTGATCATGCTGCTGGACGTCAAAGAAGAGGAACGCCGGCGCTACCAGAAATTCGGCACCTTCCTCGGCTTCGCCGCCGTCACCGGTCTGGCCATGCTGATCATCAACACCATCAACCAATCCGGTGTGGGCCACACCCTCACCGGCGATGGCGTGGCCGAGACCAAGCCGCTCGGCAAATTACTGTTTACCGATTACCTGCTGCCCTTTGAAATCGTCTCCATCCTACTTCTCGTCGCGATGGTGGGCTGCATCCTGTTGAGCAAACGCGAGGAAAGCCCGGAGGCCGAAGCCGAATGACCATCGGACTCGAACATTACCTGATCGTCAGCGTGGTGCTCTTCTGCCTCGGCCTGCTCGGTGTGATCATCCGGCGCAACCTGATCGTGATGTACATGGGCTTGGAACTCATGCTCAACGCCGCCAACCTTGCGCTCGTCTCCTTCTCCCATTTTCGAGACAACCTTGATGGACAAGTGATGGTGTTCTTCATTATCACTGTCGCCGCCGCCGAAGTCGCCGTGGGCCTCGCCCTAATCGTCGCCCTCTACCGCAAACGCCAAACCAACGACGTGACCGACCTCACCTCAATGAAACTGTAGATGAGCAAGGAACAAATCATCCGTTTTCTGCCGACAGCAGTCCTGCTGCTTCCGTTGATATCTGCGGTTCTGATTTTGCTGTTCACCAAGCGCTATCGGCAACTCAGCGCTGGCTTGTCGACCGGGGCTGTCGCGATCGGATTAGGCATCAGCATTTTCCTATTTGCCACTCAAGGCGTGGAAAAAACCGAGGCTGGTAGCGATCCTAAATTCACCTGGCTCTCCATCGGTTTGGTCGAGAATGATTCCCCACTACCCATTGCTGTCGGCCAAGAATCTTTTGCCATCGATATCCAAACGCTGAACGATCCCATGAGCCGGCTGATGTTACTCATCGTCACGTTCATTGGAACACTCGTCCATGTTTTCTCTTTGGTGTACATGAGGAAAGACATAGGGTTTTCGAGATATTTTGGGGCTCTCAGCTTTTTCGTTTTTTCCATGCTGGGCATCGTCCTCTCCTCCAACTTGATCATGATGTTCATCTTCTGGGAACTGGTGGGTGTTTCCAGCTATCTCTTGATCAGCCATTGGTTTGATAAACCGGCGGCGGCTGACGCCGGTAAAAAGGCCTTCATCACCAATCGCATCGGGGATGTCGGCTTTCTCTTGGGCATTCTCCTAGTATGGCAGCAGGCGCACACCGTCAATATTGCTTCCATCACCGGCCAAGTATCCACCCTAGCCGGCCTCCTTATTTTTTGCGGAGCCGTCGGCAAAAGTGCGCAGTTCCCACTGCATGTCTGGCTGCCGGACGCCATGGAAGGCCCCACTCCAGTTTCCGCTCTCATCCACGCGGCAACGATGGTGGCGGCCGGCGTATATATGCTGTGCCGAGTGATGGTTCTATTCACTCCGGATGCCTTACTGATCATCGCTTGGATCGGGGCCATCACTGCGTTGTTGGCTGCGCTCATGGCCATTCAACAAAACGACATCAAACGAATTCTCGCCTACTCCACCCTTTCGCAGCTGGGCTACATGGTGATGGCGGTGGGTTGTGGGGGAACGGAAGCCGCCATGTTTCACCTCACCACGCACGCGGCCTTCAAGGCATTACTCTTCCTTGGAGCGGGCGCGGTTATTTATGCCTGCCACCATGAACAGGACATTTGGAACATGGGCGGGCTCCGACATAAACTTTCCAAGACCTCCATCACATTTATCATCGGGGCCTTAGCCTTGGCAGGTTTCCCGTTGCTCAGCGGCTTTTTCAGTAAGGACGCTATTCTGATGCAGGCGCACCTGAACCAGAAACCGTTGTTCTTCATCGGGGTGGCCGTGGCAGGACTAACGGCGTTTTACATGATGCGGTGTGTGCTGGTGGCGTTCTTTGGCAAAACGCGCACAGATCAAGCGAAAGAGGCGCACGAAGTGCCCGGTGAAATGCTGCTGCCCTTAATTATCCTCGCGCTATTCAGTATTTTCCTAGGTGCCCCCCAAATCGGATTGGCTGACTATTTAGGCTTTAAAGAAGTCAAAGCTTCGCATCATGCAGCGTTAATTTGGGGAACAATCGCGGCCTCAGTTGGAATGATTGGTGGCTACATGGTTTACCGCAACGCCGATACGGATCCGTTGCCGGCCAAGCTGGGCGAGTTGTCGCGCTGGATGCGGGATAGGTTTTACTTCGATGAACTGTACGCCTTCCTCAACCACTGGACACAGGAGACCTTATCCTACGCCTCAAATTGGTTTGATCGTTGGATCATTGCTGGATTGGGAGTGAAAGGTACCAGCGGCGCAATAGACGTGACCGGCTGCCTCGTTCGCCTGTTTCAATCGGGTAATTTGCAAACCTACGCCCTCCTAACGGTAATCGGATTACTAAGCATCCTCGCTTGGATTCTTTTTTAATGATGTCACCGCTCACCTACATCATGGGATTGCCGCTCGCCATGGCTCTGATATTGGCCGTGGTGCCCAGTGAGAAACGGCAGTTCTTCCGCTGGGGCGCCCGCCTAGCAACGCTGGGATCGTTACTATTGGCCATCTATGTCTTCTCCGCTTTCGATCCAACAACAACCGAACAGCCGGAGCAATTACTGGCTCAAGGCACTGAGGAAGCTGCGTTGGAGGACGAGTACGGCTATAAATTCACCCAGCGTGCGGAATGGATCCCAACACTGAACATTCATTATTATGTGGGCGTGGATGGCATCGGCATTGTGATGGTGTTGATGGCGGCGTTGGTTGCCTTTGCCGCGACGTGTTGTGCGCAGGAAATTCAAACGCGTGAAAAGGAATTCTACATCCTGCTCCTGCTGATGACCGGTGGCATTTTGGGAGCCTTTATGTCGCTCGATATTTTCCTGATGTACTTCCTCCATGAGCTGGCGTTGGTGCCTACGTTTATAATGATCGGCGTTTGGGGGCGCGGACAGGACAAGGATTTCGCCGCCTACAAAATCACTCTCTACCTTAGTCTCGGCGCGTTACTGACTCTGGCAGGAGTGATCATGCTCTACCTGCAGTTTGGCTCATTCAGCCTGCTCAGCATGATGGATCATGGAACTCAATTCGCGGAAACAGAAGCAGGCACGTTTAGCATAACGGAACAAAATTTCATTTTTGGCCTACTCATGTTTGGCCTCGGAATTCTGGTCGGGCTCTGGCCGTTCCACACCTGGGCACCACTGGGGTATAGGGCAGCACCAACGGCAACGGCGATGATGCACGCGGGCGTGATCAAAAAATTCGGCCTGTTCATGCTGATCAAGGTGGCCCTGCCATTGTTGCCCGAGGGCGCACAAACGTGGCTACCGATCCTCGCCCTGCTTTGTCTGGGTAACATCCTCTACTGCGGCCTCGTGGCCATGCGCCAGAAAGATTTGAACCTGCTCATCGGCAACTCGTCCGTGGCCCACATGGGTTTTGTGTTCCTCGGAATTGCCAGTGTCACCACCGTCGGTCTGACCGGCGCGGTGATGGTCATGGTGGCCCATGGGCTACTGGCCGGACTAGCGTTTGGCCTAAGCGGATACCTGTATTCGCAGGCGCGCACGCTGGACATGGACAAACTTCAGGGCCTACTCGCAAGCATGCCATTTTGGGGCACCCTGATGATCATGGCGCTCATGGCCGGTTGCGGCTTGCCCGGCTTTGCAAACTTTGCCGGTGAACTCACGGTGTTCTTCGGCGCCTGGAAGGTATACCCGGTGATTACCAGCATCGGCATTTGGAGCGCACTAGTGATCGGGGCCGTGTACATGCTGCGAGCCATCCGCACTCTGCTGCACGGCATCAAAGGAGAAGAGACTCCGGAAGTGGAAGATCTCAAACACTGGCAACGCCTGCCGTACGCACTGTTGGTGGCCGTGCTACTGCTCTTCGGTTTTTATCCAAAACTGATCACCGACAAGATTGGCAAATCAAATGCCACCTTTGAACAGGCCAAAAAAGCACAGGCCTCAACTGAGGAGGAGGCTGAATAATGGATCTCTCTCTGGTTAGCCTGGAGCTTGGCGCGTGCCTACTGGGCATTGTGGTATTGCTGGTGGATCTCTGGACGCCTGCCGAGCGCAAGGCGCAACTGGGCTGGTGGGTGGCCGGCGGATTGGTCACAGTGTTTTGCTACAGCTTCACCATTTTCGATCAAGGTACCGGCACGGGGGCCACGGGCTATGTGAAAGATAGTTTGGCGGTTTATTTCCAGGGTTACTTTGTGTTGGCGGCCGTGTTGGTGGTGTTGCTGACCCAAAGCTATGCGGAGCGAATTCGGTCCGGCATTTCGGAATTGTACGCACTCACCTGCTTTGCCTTGGCGGGCATGTCCTTTGCCGCCGGTGCCAATAGTCTGGTGCTGTTGTTTGTGGCGGTGGAATTGATCACCATTACATTTTACGTGCTGACCAGCTTTGAACGGCACCGGCTGCGTTCGCTGGAAGCCGGCATTAAATACCTGATGCTGGGCGCGGCTTCCTCGGCGATCATGGTGTTTGGTATCGCCTTGATTTACGGCAGTACGGGCGCCTTGGATTTTCATGAAGTTGCCCGAGCAGCTTCCGGGTTGAACGACGATTCCATGATGCTGCTCTATCAGCTAGGTGTCTTGATGACTTTGGGCGGATTGTTCTTCAAGCTGGCGGCCGTGCCCTTCCAGCTTTGGGTGCCGGATGTCTACCAAGGCGCGCCCACGCCGGTAACAACGTTTCTTTCCACCGGCTCAAAGGCGGCTGGCATTGTGTTGATCCTCCGCCTACTGGCCGATGCCTGTCCTCCACTACTGGGTGAAGCATGGCTACGGCAATTGCTGGCACTGATGGCTGCGGCCACGATTCTCTACGGTAGCCTGTGCGCCTTGCGCCAGCGCAACCTGAAACGGCTGCTGGGTTATTCAAGCATCGCCAGTGCCGGGTTTGTGTTGCTGGGGCTGATGGCACTAAGTGATCAAGGCGCGCAAGCTGTGCTGTTTTATCTCACGGCGTACGTCTTTGGCGTAGTCGGAGCATTCACGGTGATCTCCGTGGTATCGAAGGAAAGCGGCGATGAAGACATCAGTACACTGGCCAATCTGCATCAACGCTCGCCATTGATGGCCACGGTATTGACGCTCTCGATTATCTCTCTGGCTGGTGTGCCGCCGCTAGCCGGTTTCATGGGTAAATTCACCCTACTGCGCGAAGCGATCGCCTCGGTGGCCGAGCATCCGGTAATGCCCTGGGTCATTGGCGCGGCGTTGGTGGGCGTGGTGATTTCGTTCTACTACTACTTCACCGTCATCCGCGAAATCTTCTGGGGCAAAGGCCGATTCTGGGCGGAGGAAGCTCCCTCCACTGAACCATTGCCCTGCCCGCGCGCGGCGGAGGTAGTGCTTCTGGCGTGCCTCTTCGGCTTGATCGGCCTGGGGTTATTTCCTGAACCGATCCTCTACATCGCCGGCGAAGCCACGGAGTATTTGTTCACCGCCAATTAGGCTTCAGCTCACTTCGTGTATCTGCACGGAGTTCGCAATTTTCTCAACAGCCTTGGTAGAGCTGCTCACCACCACGGTTTGGCCAGCCTGTAAATGACCGCGCTCTTTCAAGGTGGCAATAGCGTCCAGAACGGGAAAGTCGGGGCAAAAGTTTTCGATGATTACCGGGGTCACACCCCGATGCAATGCCAAGGCTCCGGCTACTCGCGGATCGGCACACAGAGCCAAAATCTTCGCATGGCGCGGGCGCATCCAGGCGGTTTCCCGCGCCATACGGCCGCTGACGGTGAACATCACGATGGCGTCCGCCGCCAAATCATCAGCCATGCGAACGGCAGACTTGGCCAGTCGCTGGCGTTGATCGGTCAACTTTGCCTCACGATGAAATCTAGCGCCGCGCTCCTGCTCCATTCGCCGGGCAATCCGGTCCATCACCTCAACACACATCGTAGGGAAATTACCAACGGAGGTTTCTCCGCTCAACATGATCGCGTCAGCCTGCTCGAACACGGCATTAGCCACATCGGTGACCTCCGCGCGCGTCGGATGGGGATCCTTGTTCATACTCTCAAGCATATGCGTAGCCACAACCACCGGTTTACCAACAGTAAGACATTCGCGCACGATGTGTCGCTGAATAATGGGCAATTCCTCATATGGGCATTCCACACCCAGATCACCGCGAGCCACCATGATAGCATCGGCCACCCTGATAATGCGTCGAATGCGCTTAACAGCATGTTGATCCTCGATCTTGGCTACCACCTTGGTGGGGTGATCACCGACTTTAATTAGTGCCTGCAGCTCTTCCACATCCGCAGCTTCACGCACAAATGAGAGAGCCATGTAATCAACATTCAACTCCAAGCCTAGCGCTGCGTCTTTGCGATCTTTATCTGTTAGCGCCGGCAACCCCACTTTTGTGCCCGGCAAATTGATGTGACGACGACTACCCATGGTGCCTCCAATATCCACCTCGCATTCGACGACCGATTCGGTTTTGGTCAAAACTTTCATGCGAATCAACCCGTTATCAATCAGGATGGTGGCACCAACCTCGATGTCGTTCAGAAAATTTGGATAATTTACCCCAACGACACTCTTACCTTGAACAGCCGGATCAACGGTAAAATCAAATCGGTCACCTTGGTTCAATTCCACAGGCTCCGGAAGATCACCTGTACGAATGGCCGGACCCTGTAGGTCCATTAGAATTCCAGGCACTAGGTCGCGCTGAGCTGCGGCCTCGCGAATGTTTACAGTCGTAGTTCGGGTCCAATCATGCGGAGCATGGGACATATTCAGCCGAAAGATATTCGCCCCGGCATCTAGCAGCTTGCCAATGGCTTCCACCGAGTCAGTGGCTGGGCCGAGCGTAGCCAAAATACGGGTTTGACGATTTCCATCCACAGACTGGAAGTTAAGGGAAAGGGTACAGACGGCGCGAGGTTATTCCCTGAGCACATACATCATTTTACGAAACAAACGGATGAATCGTCTTGAATTATTATGAAAAAACATTAACTTATCCGAGGACAATTGGTTTATCATGGCAACTAAAGAAGATAAATACGAAGACAACGCAGCAGGTAAATACTACTGCGACACTGAGTGCATTGATTGTGACCTGTGCCGCGAAACGGCGCCGGACAATTTCACCCGGAACGATGATGGTGGCTATTCCTACCTGTACAAACAACCGGAGAACGATGACGAAGAAAACCTGTGTCAGGAAGCGTTGGATGGCTGCCCTGTGGAAGCCATCGGCAATGACGGCGCAGACTGACCCGCTCTCACCCACTTTTCAGCCCGCCGCCCGGCGGGCTTTTTTATGCCACCGCCTTCCACAGCAAACCCAAGGCTTGTTGTGTGGTGACAAACTTGAAGGTTTCGCGGTCACAACGATTGCAGGGGTTCAATACCCGCGTCCCCTTTGCAGTGGCCAACGCGATAAATACCGTGCCCACGGGCTTCTCCTCCGTCCCGCCGGAGGGGCCCGCTATGCCCGTGGTGGCTAGAGCATAATCCGTGGCATGCGCTGCCCGCGCTGCCTCTGCCATCTCACGTGCCACCACCTCGCTCACCGCGCCATGAGCCGCCAGAGAATCCTCACTGACGCCCAGTATATCTTGCTTTGCTGCGTTACTGTAGGTGCAATAGCCGGCTAGAAACATGCCCGAAGCGCCCGGCACATTGGTGATCCGATGCGCCAAAAAACCGCCTGTGCAAGATTCAGCAAGTACGAGCGTTTGCTCGCGGCGATTCAGTTCGCGGACAATCACATCCTCCAGTCGTTCCTGGTCCACACCGAAAACATAATCCCCCACCTGTTCTCGGACGATGAACTCAGCCTGTTGCAGCAAAGCGGCCGCGCCGCTGCCGCGCGCGGATAGGCGCACATCCACCTCGCCCATGCGTGCGCAATAACCTATCTCCATCCCCTCACCACACTGCGCCTGCAGAATCGGCGCAATCCGTTCCTCCACGGAAGATTCTCCGATCCCCATGGTTTTCAAAGTGCGAATGAGCATGGGGTTTTCCGGCGGCAATTCTTCGGTGAGCAACGGCGCCACATAGCCTGTGTACATGGGGCGTAATTCGCGCGGCGGGCCAGGCAACAGTATAAGCCAGCCACGCGCGGTTTGTAGAGCCAAGCCCGGGGCTGTACCGTGGTCATTGGGCAATACCGTGGCACCGTGTGGTACTTGCGCCTGCACTAGCACAATCTCCGGCATGGGCCGTTGGCGTTTGTGAAAATGGGCGATGATCCGTTCACGGGTCTCGGCGTGTTCCTCCAAAGGGACGCCCAGCAGCTCCGCAATACGTTGGCGGGTGATGTCATCACTGGTCGGGCCCAACCCACCGGTCACAATCACCAGTTCACTGCGGTCAATGGCTTCGCGCACCGCA
>MPLT02195606.1_pt1 | contig 16967 bp, 14 predicted proteins | sample 1617391 | NCBI WGS metagenome assembly MPLT02 (sample SAMN05944800, study PRJNA350692) | marine metagenome | biome: marine; feature: ODZ; material: water; isolation source: 70 m water sample filtered on 0.2 um supor filter | place: Pacific Ocean | collected 2012-04-08 | depth 70m m
ATTCAAGCAGAACCAATATAACCCGCTTTCAGTTCCCACTCAGGTCGTCACCCTCTGGGCAGTGCAAAACGGCAAGTTTGACGATGTGGAAGTGGAACAGGTAGGTGACTTTAAAAACCAACTCCGCGAGTACCTCGAGACCCGCAAAAAGGATCTGCTTCGCAAGATAGAAACCGAGGGTAAGCTGGGAGACGAACTTGAAGCCGAGGTCTCCGACACCATCGACGAATTCAAGAAAACCTTTTAATCGGAACTGACGCATGCCCAGCCCGCGCGACATTCGCCGACGCATCAAGTCGGTCAAGAACACGGCCCAGATCACCAAGGCCATGCAGATGGTGGCGGCATCCAAAATGCGCCGTGCACAGGATGCAGCCATGGCCGGCCGACCCTATGCGGACTTGATGAACCGTGTACTGTCTGAAGTCACTGCGACGGTTTCCGACTTCCAGCATCCGCTCACCGAAAAACGCAGCGACACCGGCAAGCGTGCCGTCGTGCTCGTCAGTACAGACAAGGGTCTTTGCGGTGCTCTCAACACCAACCTCCTCCGTGACGCCTCCCAAGTGGACAAGGAAAACTCGATCTTCATCTGCGCCGGCCGAAAGGGTGCGCAGTTCGTCGGCCGCACCGGCCGCGAGTTGGCCGCCGAGTTGAGCTATGCGGATGTGCCGGAATTTTCCGACGCCCGCACCATTGCCAAGTTCGCAGTGGACCTCTTCACCGAGGGCAAGGTGGATGCCGTGGACGTGCTTTTCACGAATTTCATCTCCACCATCAATCAGAAACCGGACTTGCGCCAGTTGCTGCCCATTGGTGAGATCAAGGGCGTGGAAGCCTCGGTGTCCGGCGAAAACGAGGGGCAGGAACTTGAGGCAAGTGGCTTGGAATTTCTTTTCGAGCCGGACGCCGGCGAGGTGCTCAGCAGCCTGCTCCCCCACTACCTGAACTATCAGGTGTTCCAGATTTTACTCGAGTCCAAGGCCAGTGAGCACAGCTCACGGATGGTCGCCATGAAAAACGCGACCGACAACGCCAACCAGCTCATCAAGGATCTCACGTTGGAGTACAACAAGATTCGCCAGGCCTCCATCACCTCGGAGCTGCTTGAAATCACGACGGCACAAATGGCCCTCGGTTAACCCCAAGACTTTAACTAAAATAAACATAATCAAGAATGAACAAAGGTAAGATTGTACAGATCATCGGCCCGGTTGTTGACGCAGAGTTCACCGAGGCCCTGCCTCCCATCTACAACGCCCTCACGGTTGACTTCGAGGTCAACGGGGAAAAGGTCAAGCTCACCCTCGAGGTGCAGCTACACCTGGGCGACAACTGGGTTCGCGCCGTGGCCATGTCCACCACCGAGGGACTCAAGCGCGGCATGGATATCATCGACACCGGTGCAGCCATCTCCGTGCCGGTGGGCGCCGGCGTGATGGGCCGAGTACTCGACGTGACCGGTTCCCCGGTGGACGAACGAGGCCCGGTGGATGCCGACAAGCACTATCCGATTCACCGTCAGGCTCCGCCACTGACAGAGCAGGCCACCTCCGCCGAGCTGTTGACCACTGGCATCAAGGTCATCGACCTCATCTGCCCGTTCCTCAAGGGCGGCAAGGTCGGTGCGTTTGGTGGTGCCGGTGTGGGCAAGACCGTGGTCATCATGGAGCTCATCAACAACATCGCCAAGCTGCACTCAGGCTACTCCGTGTTCGCGGGTGTGGGTGAGCGTACCCGTGAGGGTAACGACCTTTACCACGAAATGTCCGAGGCCGGCGTGATCAAGCAGGACAACCTCAGCGAGTCCAAGGTGGCCCTGATCTACGGCCAGATGAACGAGCCTCCGGGTGCCCGTCTTCGCGTGGCGCTGACCGGTCTCGCCATCACCGAGTATTTCCGAGACGAGAAAAATCAGGACGTGCTGTTGTTCGTCGACAACGTCTTCCGATTCTCACAGGCCGGCTCCGAGGTGTCCGCGCTGCTGGGTCGCACACCAAGTGCTGTGGGTTACCAGCCGACGCTGGCCGCCGAGATGGGCGACCTGCAGGAGCGAATCACTTCAACCAAAAAGGGCTCGATCACCTCGTTTCAGGCCGTGTACGTGCCGGCGGACGACTTGACCGACCCCGCCCCGGCCGCGACCTTTGCCCACTTGGACGCCACCATCGTGCTCGAGCGCTCCATCGCCGAGCTGGGCATCTACCCCGCTGTGGATCCGTTGGCCTCAACCTCACGTGCCCTCACCCCCGAGATCGTCGGCGAGGAACACTACAAGGTCGCCCGCGGGGTGCAGCTCGTGCTCCAGCGCTACAAGGATCTGCAGGACATCATTGCGATTCTCGGCATGGACGAACTTTCACCGGATGACAAACTCACCGTGTTCCGTGCGCGTAAGATTCAGAAATTCCTCAGCCAGCCCTTCACCGTGGCCGAAGTATTCACCAACGTGCCCGGCAAGCAGGTTCCGGTCGAGGAGACCGTGCGCGGCTTCGGGGAAATCCTCGACGGCAAACACGACGACGTTCCGGAAAACGACTTTCTTTACAAGGGCTCCATCGACGAGGTGGTCGCCAAGAGCAAGGGCGAATAACCCCGATCCCTACCAAGCGCAATGGCCAACACCCTCAAACTCGAAATCGTCACCCCAAGTGCCGTCGTCTACTCGGAGGATGTCTCCCTGGTGGCGTTGCCAGGGCGTCAGGGTGACATGGGCATCTACCCCAACCACGTTCCGTTGATGACCAAGGTCGCCGCCGGCGAGGTGGAACTCACCCGGGACGGGCAAAAGGAAATGCTCGCCGTCGGCGAGGGCTTCGCCGAAGTCACCGGGGATCGCGTATCAATCCTCACCGACATGGCCGCACTCGAGGCCGACATCGACGAAGCCAAGGCAGAGGAGGCACTCAAGGCAGCGGAAGACCGGCTCAAGGGCGAAAGCCTGAACGACGAGCAGGTCATCGCCGCCGAGGCCGCAGCCGCAGCCGCCCTGGCTCAGCTCAAGGTCAAGCGACGCAACCGCTGAGCCCGCCTTGGCCAAGCGCTTGGCCAAGCGAACCAACTTTCAAAGGCGAACGAACCCCGTTCGCCTTTTTTCGTCAATTGGAGGAATAGGCCTGCGAACCCGATGAAAACCCAGAAGGAGCGAGACACCCCTTACACGCCGATGCTTCCGGCTGATTCCAGCTTGGCTTGTATGGACTCCCCCTCCTCCCGCGCCGAATTGAGATACACCCTCGGGAGACGGCTGCGCCAGCCAGTGAGCACCTCGTAGGAAACCGTGCCCTTCCACGCCGCCAGGTCGTGTGGGGTGATTTCACTCTCCCCCTGTCGCCCCATCAACAGGACCTCATCCCATGCGGCGGCCTCGGGGATCGCCGTGAGGTCCACCATGGTCGAGTCCATCGCGTTGGCCCCGATCACCGGCGCCCGCTTGCCATGCACCAGCACGTGGCCCTGGTTTCGCACACGCGGATACCCGTCGCCGTAGCCGACCGGCAGCACGCCGATCCGCCGCTCGCCCGGGGCCTGATACCGCAGGCCGTAGCCCACATTGTCGCCCTTATGGATTTTCTTCACCACGGCCAGCCGTGTCTTGACCGTCCCGACCGGCTCGATGCCCGGGATGCGCCGGCAAACCTTGGACGGATACACCCCGAGCGGCAGCAGCCCGATCCGCACCATGTCGAGGTGCGCATCCGGTAAATCGAGAAATCCGCCGGAGTTGCAGAGGTGCCGACACGGCACGTTGATCCTCGACTGCTCCAGTTCACCAATCAACGCCTGAAACCGCCCGATTTGCCCGAGCGCGAACGACTTGTCCAACTCATCGGACATCGGGAAGTGGCTAAACAACCCCTCCAGCCGCAGGCCCGGCATAGAGTTGACCGATTCCAACAGGCCAAGCGCCTCGCTCCAGCGCACCCCGTATCGGCCCATGCCGGTATCGATCTTCACATGCACTGCGAGCGCTTGGCCAAGCGACACCGCCAGCCGGTTCGCCGCCTCGGCCAAGGCCGGTTCGCCAACGGCCAACGTGAGGTTCAACTCGAGACAAGCCGGGAGCTCGGCCTCCATCCGTTCGCCCATCAGCAGGATCGGCGCACTAACCCCGGCGTCACGCAGTTCCGCCGCCTCGTCGAGATTGCTGACAAGCAACCGCCCTGCCCCCCGGCCAAGCGCCACGTTCGCCACGGCAAGCGCACCGTGCCCGTAGCCGTTGTCCTTCACCACCGAGCCAATTTCCAGCCCGGCGGGGGCGTCCTCGCGGATCAACCGAAAGTTCACGGCCAAGCGACCGAGGTCGACCTCCATCCAGGCCGGGCGCATCGGTCGGTCGACAGGTTGGTTGATCTCGCTACTCATTTCCGGGGGGCCAAAGGCTTTCTCCGATGTCCGGCCGGAAGTAACTGCCAAGACAACGGATTTTGCGAATATTTTCGTAGGCCAAGGCCAGCGCCGCAGGCAGCTCCACGCCGAACGCCACCACGTCCGCAACGCGATGCCCCGTGGCCAGCAACCCGTCATCGCCATCGCTGGCAACCTCGTTCCACCAGACATCGCAGGTGAACTCGCCGTCAACACGGATCGGCACTGGCGGCCCCTCAAGTTGCACGAAAGGATACCCGTATCCGGCCAGAGTGAGTGAGACGCCAAACACTCGGTCACCCCGGAAGCGATTCTCCGGCGCCACCCCGCTCGCCGTGCGCGTCAGTGTCTCGGCTGGGTTCTCGAGCATGCGTAAAATCATCGGCGTCGCCGTAATTCCCAACCGGATATTGTACTCGATAGCATGCCAGCGGTTGTCGTGAAAAATCCCGGTCGCCTGGATCGGCCCGGTGTAGCCGGTCTCGGCAAACCACGGCTTGAGTGGGTGCAGCAACGCGGCAGCCAGTCCGTATCGATCGTCGGGATCGGCCTCGACGAGGCCACCCATCGGCGCACCGGCCACGATGCCCATGTTCCCGGCGTGGGCGCGCTTGTACTCCTGATTGGTAACCAGCGAGTGCACCTCGCCATCCACCACCAGCGCGATGTGCCCGGCCTCCCTGCGGCCAAGGTATTCCTGCAGGAAAACTCCCTCGGCATAATTCACACGCTCAAGCCAGGCACGCGTGTCCCCGGGGTTTTCGCAGATGATCGTGTGCACCGGGCTGTTCGGCGAGCAAAGCGGGTTCTTGATGACGAAGGCTTTCGGCTCGCGATTGATGATCTCCAGGGCGTCAATCCGGTTGTGCGCCACGTGCGCGGCCGGAAACGCCACCCCGTGTCGGCTGCAGAGTTCCCGGGCGAAATCCCGGTCGCGCTCGATCAGCATAGCCTCGCCGGTGGGGGAAAACAAATCCGCCGGGCCGTTGAGCAGCGCCTCCGTCCACGGCGCCTTTGCCCAGTCGATGGACATTGGGACGACGAGGTCGATCCCCTGTCCCTCGACCAGCCCCGGCAATGAGTCAGCCGAGGCGACATCAAACGCCGGCCCGGCGAGCGTCGGGGAGAGTTGCCCGTAGTTTCGAGTCAATCCACAGGACACACCGGCGCCGTCGTCGCTAAGGATCTGCATCACCGATTGGGCAAATCCACCGACGCCAAGCACCATGATGTTCGGCCGGGCTTCCACTCCGTCCGGCCAAGCTACCAGAAAGCCGGCAAGGCTCCAAAACGAATGCGCCACCGCACCAACAAACGATCAGTACCCTCCCTTTTTTCAAAAAATGGAGGAACAAAATACAGGATCGGGGACATTCCGGTCCCCTCTCCTTTTTACTATCGCTTGGCCAAGGGGGCGGATACGGTCGGTCGCCAAATGTTTTTTCTGAACAAACGATTGGCGGCAGTCCTGTTTTTCGCTGGGCTGATCTCGCTTGGCCAAGCGGCGACTGCGGAGCTTAGCCGAAACGTCCAACACCGCGGCGGCCTGCAAAATGCCCGGATCCAGTTTGAGCAGGAGAAAACTGGGCGGGTGGCATTCATCGGCGGCTCGATCACGCAGATGAACGGCTATCGCCCGATGGTTAGCGAGTGGCTGCAGCAGCGGTTCCCCGACACCAAGTTTGAGTTCATCAATGCCGGCATCGCGTCCACCTGCTCGCACACGGGGGCGTTTCGGCTGGATGACCACGTTTTGTCCAAGGGCCGGATCGACCTGCTTTTCGCGGAGTTCGCGGTGAACGACGATCAGGACGCCCGGCACACGAGGCGCGGCTGCATCATCGGCATGGAAGGCATCATTCGGCAGGTCAAAACCAAGCAACCGCTGTGCGACGTCGTGGTGACGCATTTCGTGAACCCCGGGATGCTGAAGCAGATTCAGGGCGGCAAGACGCCGCTGTCGATCGAGGCCCACGAGGACGTCCTCAAGCACTACCGCGTGTCGTCACTCTACCTCGCGCGCGAGGTGGCCGACCGCATCCAAGCCGGCTCGCTGACATGGGCCAAGTTTGGTGGCACCCACCCCAAGCCAGCCGGTAACACCGTTGCCAGGGAATTGATCGCTGCTCTGCTGGGTCACGCCTGGGCCAGGCCCCTCCCCGAAAACGCCGGCAAGGGCGCACAATTGCTGCCGATCAAGCCGATCGATCCCGCCAGTTTTTTCAATGGACGATTCCTCTCTCCCGGCTTGGCCAAGCGCAGCGACGGCTGGAAATGGCATGTGCCGGTCTGGAAAAACATCCCCGGCAGCTTCCGAAGCACTTTTGCTGGAATGCAACTCCTGTGTACAGACCAGCCCGGCAGCGAGGTAAAGATCGAGTTCGAAGGCCACGCGATCGGAGCCTACGTACTTGCCGGGCCGGATGCCGGTGTGCTGGAGGTCAGCATCGACGGCGACGACTATAAACGCGTGAATCTGTACCACCAATACAGCCGAGGGCTGCACTACCCGCGCACGGTGATGTTCGCCACCGACCTCAAGCTGGGCAAACACACGGCACAAATTCGAGTGGCCCTGCCGAAAAGAAGCACCCCCGGGAACCGCACCGCACGGATTCTGCAGTTCACTGTGAATTAATCGTAGAGACATCGTTAATTCCCTTGCCGGAATGCTCACACAGTGTAAATCTCGGTGCTGAGGTGAGTTAAACCGATGAAAAAGTTTGCCAAAATGAAATCCGAACGCGGATTCACCTTGATCGAGTTGCTGGTGGTCATTGCGATCATAGCCATCTTGGCGGCTCTGCTTCTCCCCGCCTTGGCCAAGGCCAAGGCAACCGCCACCGGTGCCGCATGTTTGAACAACAACAAACAGTTGATGCTCGCGTGGAATATGTTCGCCACTGACCACGATGACCGGGTTTGTTATGCCAGCGCCTATTACACCGAGCCCACGGCAGAGTTCGCGTGGGCCGTTGGCACCGTCAACGCCCCCGTCCTTAATTCCAAGGAGGACTACATCACCAAGGGCGTCATGTGGGAGCGGGTTGGCAAATCGGAGGCGGTGTTCGTGTGCCCATCCGACACCTCGATGACGAAGGACTCCAAGGGCAACAAGCAACGCCGCAAGCGCAGTTACAGCATGAACATCTTTGCCGGTGGCTGGTCCGGTTGGTCGTTTTGGGGTGACCAAAAGTGGAAGGTGTATCGCAAACTGAGCGAGTTCGAGAATCCGTCCGAGCGGTTCGTATTACTCGATATGCGGGGGAACAGCATCAATGCCGGCAACTACCGCGTCGATATGAATGGTTGGCCGGACAAACCGCAAATGCACCGGTTTTGGCAGGATTACCCCGGCGTATACCACAACGATGCCACCATGTTTTCCTTCGCCGACGGTCATTGCGAAAAGAAACGTTGGCTCGACGAGCGCACCAAAAATCCACCGGAAGATCCCAGTGGCAACATCCCCAACCGGGTGATCAAGACACCGAAAAACCGAGACATCCAGTGGATGCAGCAACGCACTACCCGCCAGGAATCTCCGCCGAAACGGTACGTTGGACCATCTTTTGCCTACACTGCCAAGCTGGCCGGACATCCTTATTGGGGGTTTTGGAAATCTTCGAAAGAATAAGCTTATTCTGCGACTGAGGAAACTCAGTATTTGACCTGTGGTGTATTTGCCGCTAGTTTATGTTTTATGAAACGAGCCTTCACGCTCATCGAGTTGCTGGTGGTCATAGCCATCATTGCTATTCTGGCGGCTCTCCTTCTTCCTGCCTTGGCCAGAGCCAAAGCATCTGGCACTGCTGCCGCCTGTCTCAATAACAACCGCCAATTACTGATTGCTTGGAATAATTTCTCAGGCGACAATGATGATCATATAGTATATGCTAGTGCTTGGTACCATCCCGGTTTCCTTTACGGCGGAGGAGACAACCTTAAATACGAACCCACCGTGGATGCCTCGTGGTGCGCCTCCCAATACATCGGCCCAAACAAGCCGCCCAAGGACTGGATCGAGGTTTCCGCCTTGTTTTATTATCTCAGCAACAACATGGGGGTCTTTCGCTGTCCCGAGGATAAACACTTCGGCGAGGCAAAGGAGAAGGGCTGGCCAGAGCGCATGCGCTCCTACAGCATCAACCTCTACGCTGGCGGCTGGTCCGGTTGGCCTCTCCGCGGAGACCAGATGTGGACCATCTACCGCCAGCAATCCGACTTTCGTGACCCAGCCAACCGATTCGTGCTACTCGACATGGATGACGAAAGCATCAACGCCGGAAACTTCCGCGTCGACATGTCCGGCTGGCCAAACAACTCCAAGGCCTACCAGTTCCGACAGGATTGGCCTGCCTCGTGGCACAACAACGGTTGCACCTTCTCCTTTGCCGACGGGCACGCCGAGCGCAAACGCTGGCAGCACGACGACACTCTGCGTGTCGGCTTCAACCCGCACGAGGGTGAGGGTATTAAGGCCAGCCCCGGCAACCCGGACATCGCTTGGATGCAGGAACGCGCCACCCGCCCTCATGTGGGTTGGGATGAACTCAATTGGGTCTACAACCCCTACACCGGCGCCATCATGCAAAAGCCTTGGCCATGGTGGGGCTACTGGAGGATGCCCGGCGAACAAACCATCCCCGGTCTCCCTTGGACTGAATAGACCGAACGAATCAGTCTTCTTCTAAAGGGGAGGAACTGTTGGCTTGATTCAAGACATTCTGGCAGGCTCCTCCGCGCATGAGCTTCAGTAAATTAACATTTGTCACGGCTTTGGCCCTAGTATTGAGCGTCGGACAATCAACGAGTGCTGCCGACCTAAACCAGACCAAGGAATCCTACTCTGCCGAAGTCACAAAAAAATATTCCTATCATTATCTAAAGTATCTCCCCAAGGAATACGACGGAAAGAAAAAGTTTCCATTACTTCTTTTCCTCCACGGTGCCGGCGAACGAGGTAGTGATCTTGAAAAAGTAACCAAGCATGGCCCCCCAAAACTAATTAAACAGGGAAAACAATTCCCGTTTGTTGTTATCTCGCCACAGTGCCCAAAGGACAGTTGGTGGGATGCCAACGCACTCGATGCCATGGTAGATCAAATTATCAAGACCCATGCCATTGATGAATCGCGTGTTTATTGCACGGGCCTGAGCATGGGAGGATTTGGTACTTGGTCGCTGGGTGGGATCAATCCTGATCGATTTGCAGCCTTCGCCCCAATATGCGGAGGGGGACGGTGGTCAGATGCTTATCAAATGAAGGAAAAACCTGTTTGGGTCTTTCATGGTGACGCCGACAAAGTTGTACCGCTCGAGGAGTCGGAGCGAATGGTCAAGGCGTTGAAGCGGCGGGGAGGTAAACCAAAGTTTACGATCTATAAAGGCGTAAATCATGACTCTTGGACGGAGACTTACAACAACCCCAAGTTGTACGAATGGTTTCTTTCCCACAAAAAAAAATAAGCCGAACACCCATGAACGCCCTCTTCATCATCGACGGTTGTCCTGCGGAGGATCGTCGGGCGAAGGAGGCGTTGCGCATCGCGGCCGGGATCAGCCCCTGGGGGAAAGTCCGGCCGACCATTTGTTTTTCATCTGGCCTTGGCCAAGCGGGCGACCCGGAGATTCGCCGTTACTTCACGCTGCTGCGCGAAACTTCCGGCGGCCTGTTCACTTTGGCCGGAAATGAAAATGATTGGCTTCAGCCGATCGACCGGGACGGCTTGGCCAAGCTGGAGACGAATGCCGACACGGTGCTGCGGTTCGGCTCAGGCGCGTAGGGCTTTTCCCGTCCGGGACCGCCTATTGCGGGCGATCACTTCGGGCGGCCCCTCGGCCACAAGTTGACCCCCCTCATCGCCCGCGTCGGGCCCGAGGTCGATCACCCAGTCGGCCTGCCGAATCAGGTCGAGATTGTGCTCCACGACCACCACGCTGTGCCCTTCATCGACCAGGCGATGCAGCACCTTGGACAGCAGCCGCACATCATCAAAATGCAGGCCGGTGGTCGGTTCATCGAACAGGAACAGCGTTGGCCCGGTGACCGCGCGTTTGCCCTGCGCCTCGGCAAGGCTCCGCACCAGTTTGAGCCGCTGACTCTCGCCGCCGGAGAGCGTATTCACCGGTTGACCAAGTCGCAGGTAGCCCAGCCCGACGTCACTAAGCAGTTGCAGCTTGGCCAAGGCCTTGGCCGCAGGCCGGGACTCTGGGAAATCATCGAGAAACTCAATCACCTCATCCGCCGTCGCCTCAAGCAGATCGGCAATACTCCAGGCCCTGCCGGTCAACCGCGCCTCGAGTACGTGTTCGCGGTAACGCCGGCCGTTGCACTCGGGACACTTGATGAACACGTCGCTCAGGAACTGCATTTCGATTTTCTCAAAACCGGTTCCCCGGCAGTAACCACACTGGCCCTGCGCGGAGTTAAAGCTGAACGCCCCGGCAGGCAGATTGCGTGCCTTGGCCTCCGGGCTGTCGGCGTACAGTTTTCGGATGTCGTCAAACGCCCCGATGTACACCACGGGATTTGATCTCGGCGTGCGGCCAAGCGAGGACTGGTCCACCAGCATCACCGCCTCGAGGGCGCGCCAACCGGTGAGGCTGCCCATGTGAGAGTCACCGCCGATATCACCGGCTTCATCATTCGAATCCGCGCCGGCCACTCCGCCCATTTTTTCGTTCAATGCCGGGAGCAGACCATCACGGATCAACGTCGTTTTCCCCGAGCCACTGACACCTGTGACGCAGACAAACCGGCCAAGCGGAATCGCCACCTCGAATTCGTGCAGGTTGTTTCGAGTAAACTTGGCCAGGCGCAGTCGCGCTGCTTTCTTCGTCACCTTCCGCTGCGGCGGGGCATCCATTTTTTTTCGACCATGAAGATACTCCGCCGTGAGCGATCCCTTCGCCTTGGCCAAGGCACTGCCGGGGCCATTGAAGACAATTTCGCCGCCGTGCTCCCCCCTGCCCGGGCCAAGGTCGACCACGTGGTCGGCCCGGCGAATGACGCCGGTCTCGTGCTCGACGACGACCAGCGTGTTGCCGAGGTCCCGCAGTTTTTCGAGCAACAAAACCAAACGCTCCGTGTCGCGTGGGTGCAACCCGACGCTCGGCTCGTCCAGCACATAAAGCATGTTGACGAGTTTCGACCCAAGGCAGGCCGTGAGGTTTACGCGTTGAGTTTCGCCCCCTGAAAGGGTACGAGTCGGTCGATCCAGCGAGAGATAGCCCAGACCGATCTCAACCATCGCGTTGAGCCGGTTTCGCACCTCGCACAAAACCGGCGATAAAGCATCACCTTGGCTTAGGTTCAATCGGCCTGCCAGTTCGTTCACCACACCCGCGGCATCGCGAATGGGCAACTGATAAAACTCGGAAAGCCTTAGCCAATCACCGGAGCCGGTGTAGTCGAGCCGAAACCGCAACGACTCCGGCTTGAAGCGGTGGCCACGGCAGGCCGGGCACTCGGTATACGCACGATACCGTGAGAGCAACACCCGCACGTGCATCTTGTACGCCTTGCTCTCAAGCCAGCGGAAGTAACCGGCCACGCCGTACCATGCGTTTGGCCACGACCGGCCCGGTTTGCCGTAATCCGGCTCACCGTGGATCACCCAATCCTGATTTTTTCGCGGCAATTTGCGAAATGGCACATCGGTCGGGATGCCATCGCGCCTGGCCGCGCGTATCATGTCCCGCTGGCACTCGGCCCCGGTCTTCGTCTGCCACGGCTTCACCACGCCTTCCGCGATGGACAAAGACAGGTCCGGCAACGCCAACCGGTAGTCGATCGAGATGATCCGGCCAAACCCGCGGCACTCCGGGCAGGCACCAATTGGGTTGTTGAAACTGAACAAAGACGGCGACGGATCGCGATACTCAAGATCGCACGCAGCGCAGTGAAATTGGCGACTAAACCGCTGTGCGATAGAAGCGTCCGAGTGAACCGCCAGATGGCCTTTGCCGAATTGATACGCCTGCTCGACTGCCTCGAGAAACCGGGCACGATTCCGCTTGGCCAAGCGCACGCGATCCTGCACCACCGACAGGGCGGTGGGCTTCCGCTTGGCCAAGCGCTTGGCCGCCTCATCGACACGCAGCACTTCCGGTAGGTTACCGTGCCGGGGTTTCACCGTCGGGTTGAGGATTCGCTGGTAGCCCTGTTTGCCAATGAACTGCAACGATTCCTCGACGGAAATTTTTCTAGCGAGTGGCACATCGAATGTGACAAAAAGTTCGTCCGCTTGGCTGGCTCTGACCGCCTCCCAAATGGCCAGTGGCTCGTCGCGGGTGACGAGCGATCCACACCGATCGCAGTGGCACCGGGCGAGGTGCGTCCACAGGTGTTTCATGTGGTCACATATCTCGGTCATCGTGCCGATGGTCGAGCGGGTGGTGCGAACGGTGTTGCGTTGGCCAAGCGCGATGGCGGGCGGGATGCCGTCGATGCGGTCGACCTGCGGCTTGTCCATCCGGTCGAAAAACTGCCGGACATACGGCGAAAACGTCTCGACGTAGCGCCGCTGCCCCTCGGCAAAGAGCGTGTCAAACGCGAGCGAACTTTTGCCGGAACCGCTCAGGCCGGTGAAGACGATCAACCGGCCCTTGGGCAGGTCGAGATCGAGATTCTTGAGGTTATTGTGGCGGACGCCACGCAGCCGAATCACGTCGCTGGTTGCCTTTCGCGGCATGCCGTCAGCGTCGGCGCTCAGCCTCTGGCCATGCAGTCCTTGAGGTAGTCGATGATGGCCCGGTCGTCGTCCCCCGCATCGAGTGTCACCTGCAAAAACTCGACGAGACTCGAGTTTCGCTCGCGCAAAAACGGCCGATCCCCACCGCAGCCGTACATGAGGTCGGGGTGCAGTTCGCCGGCAAGCTTGGCCCGGGCCTTGACGATCAATCGAGGCAGCCAGGCGATGCCGTCGACTTCGTCCTTTTTCGCCGGGATGGTCGCCGGATCGATGACCGAGTCCGCCGGTTGGCTGCCGAGAGCGTTGACGAAATGATCCCACCGCAGCGCGGTCACCCCTTCGACTTGATCGTACTCGACGTCCCCCCAGTTGATGCTGTCTTCGACAAAGTCAAACAGCTCCTGCGAGGTGCAGCCAAGCGAGGCGAGAAAATCCGCTTCGTCGGCCTCGAAAATCGTTTCCGGTGTCGTGCGCCCGTCGCGGTAACGCTGTTGGGCGGCTTGGTAGAGTTCGCGAAATTTCGCTTTCCAGTCGTCAGACATGATGCGGCTCAATTTCGCAAATCGATGGCAGACATCAAGCGATCTGTGGCCAAATAGGCCTCGGTCACCCACTCGACGATCTGGGACGGATCCGGTGCGTACTCCAGCTCAAGGCTGATCGCCCCGTCGAATTCCAGATCCTTGATTGCTTGCATGTAGCCCTCGAACGGGACCACGCCTCGGCCCGGCGGAAGGTCGCCGTGTACCTTGCCGTCGCAGTCGGAAATGTGTACATGCCCGGCCCGGCCCCGCAATGACGCAAGGCTCTCCGGCGGGCTGTCGCTCAATACCATGTGGCTGATGTCGATGTTGGCCTTGACCGCGGGGTTGTCGACGTCAGTCAGGAACCGGTCCATCTCTCCGATGGTGTTGACGAGTGACATGTGGAACGGCTCCAACTCGATCACGATCTCAAGGTCGCGCTCGCCGGCATAGTCGCCGAGCACCCTGCAGTTCTCGACCGCAAACTTCCACTGTTCCTCCGGCGGAATAACCTCCTTCTGCCAAATGTATTCGCCGATCACGAGCAGGTAGTTTTTTGCGCCAAACGTCGCGCCCATGTCGAGGTAACGCTTGCATCGCTCGACGTGAAACCGCTGCACGGAGGGATTAAAATCCACGAGGCCAACACTCACCCCGACCACGCTGATGATCGGCAGTTCAAGTTCGTCGCAGGTCTGCTTGATGGTCGCAATGCGCTCGTCGGCACCCGGCTCCATCGGATCCTCAAAAATATCAACGCAGTCGAAGCCCAGTTCCTTGGTTTTCTTGAGACCGTCCACGAGGCCAACCCCGTGTTGCTCCCAAGCCGAATTAATCATTCCCAGTTTCATTTTTCCAAAGTGGTTGCCCAACGTTACGGAGCCGCCTGCCCCGGTGAAAGGCGAAAATTCTCAGGCGCCGAACAACTCCTCAAGCCGGGCGCGCATCACGCCGCCATCCACCGTCACGCCGGTCCAGTACTCGATGCCGGTGATGCCCTGATTCACCAACATGCCGAGGCCGTCGAGCACCTTGCAGCCGCGCGCCTCGGCGTCCTTGATCAGGTTTGTCCGGGGCGGGTTCGGGATCACGTCCGCCACCACCATGTCGGCGGTCAGCGATTCGAGATTGAGCGCCAGCCGGGCATCGACGTCCGGGTACAGCCCGATCGATGTCGCGTTGATCACCACGTCCACGCCCTCGCCCACCGAGTAGTCACCATCCCATTTTTCAAAAACCGCCTCCACAGAGGTCTTGTCGTTGAGCAACGCCACCAACTCGTTCCCCCGCTCCTCGGACCGATTCACGATCGTGATGCGCGTCGCCCCGGCCAGAGCCACCTCGACCCCGATCGCACGGGCCGCGCCCCCGGCGCCAAACATCACGATCCGTTTCCCTGCGGGATCAACGATCTCCTCGAGCGATTTCAGGAAACCCTTGCCATCCGTATTCTCGCCGATGAGTTGATCACACCGGCGCACGACACAATTCACCGCGCCGATCACCGAGGCGGATTCGCCCAGGCCATCGATGTGTTGGATCACCTCCACCTTGTTCGGCAGCGAGCAATTAAAGCCGGCCCAGTTCATCGCCCGCGCGCCAGCCACCGCCGCGCCCAGATTCTCCGGGCCGACCTCGGTATTGATATAGCGCCAATGCAGGCCGTGGTGCCGATAGGCGGCCTCGACCATTTCCACCGTGGGATTCTCAGCAGCCGGCTTCGCAAAAGAGCCGGTCAAACTCGGTAAAAAATTCAATTCATCAGACATGGTAAAAATCGGCGGCGATGTTCGGGGCCGCTTGGCCAAGCGTCAAGCCCGCTTGGCCAAGCGTAAATCCATCATTCGCTCGTTCCGTAGAATTGGCCGGGGAAATCGGCGGCCTCCGATCGATCGGGGTGGCGCTTGGGAAATGTCGGGCCACGATCCGGGGCCAGGCGCAGGCTTGTCCCTCCACTCTCGGCCAACAACTCGAATAACCGCTTGTTGAGCTTGGTCACGGTGTCCTTATGCTCTGGTTCGAAGATCAGGTTGGTCGTCTCATGTGGGTCGTTTTGCAGATCGTACAGTTCGTCCGTATCCCACAGACCATGGTAGCGAATGTACTTGAAGCGTTCACCGCGAACCGCGTGCGTGGTTGGCGTGTGCGGGTAGTTGCGCTCCCAAAAATACTCGTACAGCACATAGTCACGCCACGGAATGTCGTTCCCCTTGGCCAACTGCCAAAAACTGCGGCCATCCATTTGCCCCGGGGTGGACAGGCCAGCCGCTTCGAGCAACGTCGGCCCCACGTCGATGTTGGCCACGACTTTTTTGACCACCGAGCCGCCTCGAATCACCTCAGGACAATGCATCAAAAACGGCACCCGCATTGACGCCTCGTATGCGGTCCGCTTGTCGATCAATCCCTGTTCGCCAAACTGAAACCCGTTGTCACCCATGTAGACAACGAGCGTTGATTTGAGCAGGTCGCGATCCGCAAGCAGGTCAAAAACACGGCCGAGATTTTCGTCCACCGCGAGCAGTGTTTCGCAGTAACGGATGTAGTAGGCGTTGAGGTCGAAGTCCGGCAGGTTGTAGGCAAAGTCCACACCGTGCCGACTGTTCCGCTGATCCCGGAGCCAGCGCGGTTTGTTGCGAAAGTTTTTGCCGGACTTGGCGAAGGTCTTCGGCAGCGGCAGTTTCCTGTCCTTGTAACGCCCCTTGTGCCGATCCGCCGGCACAAAGTCCGCATGCACCGCCTTATGCGAAAGCGTCAGGAAAAACGGGCGATCCCCCTCGCGAGTTCGCAGCCAATCAAGCGCGTAGTCGGTTAACTCGTCCGTAATATAACCCTTCTGCGGAACCCGTTTGCCATTAACATTGAAACCGTCGTAACTATTTTGTGGCACCTTGCGACTCGTCCCCCGACCGTCCGCCCAATACGTACCCTGCCCCTTAAAACTAACCCAATGGTTGTAGCCCGGCTGCGCGTGGTCGATGTTGCCGCCCATGTGCCACTTGCCGACAAACGCCGTATCGTAACCCGCCTGTTGCATGTATTCGGGAAAGAAAATCAATCCTTTCGGCAGTGGGTTGTAATTATCGACCACATTGTGATTGTGCGCGTACTGCCCGGTGACAATGCTCGCGCGGCTGGGCGAACAAAGGGAGGTGGTCACAAAAGCGTTCGGAAACCAGGCGCCTCCCTTGGCCATGCGATCCAGGTTCGGGGTTTCCAAAAACGGATGCCCGGCAAACCCGATCGCGTCGAATCGGTGGTCATCCGCCAGAATGAAAATGATGTTGCGCGGCGTCTCCCCGGCCACCTTCGGCAGCGAGCGATCAGCCGCCGCCGGTTTTTCCCCCATCCAACCAAGCGCCACACACGCCACACCAAA
>MPLT02296116.1_pt1 | contig 16860 bp, 13 predicted proteins | sample 1617391 | NCBI WGS metagenome assembly MPLT02 (sample SAMN05944800, study PRJNA350692) | marine metagenome | biome: marine; feature: ODZ; material: water; isolation source: 70 m water sample filtered on 0.2 um supor filter | place: Pacific Ocean | collected 2012-04-08 | depth 70m m
CGTTGCCCTCCACGCACTTGAGCACCCAAGGGAACAGGCATTCACAGAAATAGTGGACGGCGACCTCGACGGGGATGGGATACCCAACTTCCTCGACCCAGACAACGACAACGACGGTGCCCCCGACTCCTCGGACACGGACGACGACAACGACGGGCTCGCTGACATGTACGACGTCGACGACGACAACGACGGAATCCCAGACTCATGCATACAATTAGACACGAACGGGGACGGCCAGGGCGACTACCCCACCCAAGCGTTCAACGGCTCGGTCGTAGGCATTCTCACTCCCGGCACAGACTGCGAGATAGACTACGATGGGGATCTGGACGATGACAGATTCAGGTCTATAGACGCGGATTACGATATGGTTTGGGACTGGCTCGATACCGACATGGGAGGGTCAGAAACCCCTGACAACGAGATGGGCGGCTCAGTTCCATGGGACTTGGACAACGACGGCCTGGAAAATGAGCTGGACCCATACCCCCTCAACTCATCCGCAGAGGTAGCGACCTGGGATTGCGCTAGCGTTTCCAATCCAAACCCCCAGAACCCTAGCGAAAAATGCATACTCTGGAGGACATCCTACACCGGATTCAACGATTGGGACGGGGACGGTTTGAACAACTGGGTAGACATGGACGACGATGGGGACGGCATACTCGACTGGCTAGACATCGACCCCGACTGCGACTTGGATAACGATGCTGACCTGCACGAGCTAAACGGGTCGAAGTACAGAGACGACGGTGCGAACGACATAGACACCGACGTGGACGGTGACGGACTAGCAAATGACGAAGACTGGGACGACGACAACGACGGCATAAACGACTTCTACGACCCAGACGATGGAAACTGCGGGATCGTCGATACGGACAACACAGACAACTTCTGGGGCAACAGCTGGCCCCAGAGCGATGGTGACGCAATAGACGGCACCGAGGACAGTGACGCTTACGCCGCAGTTCCCAATTACTACTGGAACATGACATGGGGCTTCAATCCGTTCAACGAAGACAACGGGTTCATCCTAGACTACAACGGGTATGATCCAACCTCGTTCGACTCAATCGGCGGGACAATCCCGGAAATGTACTGGTTCCTGATGATGAAGTGGAGTCCCTACAACGGGGACAACTTCTTCGACATTGACGACGATGGCGACTCGCTGGTGAATGGCATCGATATCGATCAAGACGGAGATGGAATGCCAGATTGGTGGGACCAGGACGAGGGGAACGACGGGATATTGGACGTTGACGACCCGAAGATGGGCGGGTCGCTAGATGGCAACTCCTGCGGGACAGTAATCCTCTCGGCAACCCAGGAGAGGTTCTGCGGGCACATCTACGGGTATGCGTACAAGTCCCCCCTCCTGACTCCGACACAGTCGGGCGGTCAATCCTTCACACTCCCATACAGCACCAGGCCAGATCAAGACTGGGACGACGGGGCTTACGATGGCACAAACCACCCTACCGGCATGGGCAGCTGCGAAAGCAACTGCTTCTGGTTCACTTTCGACCCAACCAGCAACCCAACACCATCCGTGTCATACACCTATGCCGACATCAAGCACAACCGAGACCTATGGATTGCGTATCTAGGAGTTAGCCAATTCGGATTCTTCCAATGGACGTCGGATAACAACGGGAACTTCTTCCCAGACGAGATTGCAGACAACCTGAACGACGACGTCGACCCCGACATAGACTGCGGCCAACCCATGCCCGAGGTCTCCTGGACTCCCAATTGCATGTACAACAACACCAACGACCTCGATGATGATTGGGACATCGTCTACGATCATTTCGATGTGGATGACGATAACGACGGCATTTGGGACTACTTCGAAGTAGACAGCAACGACGACCTCGACGACGACGCAAACGTCGAGGAGCCGTACTACTTCACAGGCAGCAACTGCGAGGACAACGACGACGACGGCCTTGACACCGATCCCGATGACGATGGAATCTACCAGGCTGTCTGGGATCGAGGAGTCCTAGGCCAATCACTCCTTTTCCCAGAGTACTATGACGTTGACAACGACAACGACGGTGTTCCCGACGGGGAGGACCCGGACGATGACAACAACGGGTTGCTTGATGAGACCCAAGAGGCGATCCCAGGATGCTTCACCGGAGAAGAGCAGAGCCCATGGGACCACGATAACGATGGGATATTGAATTGGGCCGACGACGATTGGGACGGGGATGGGATACCCAACTCTCTGGAGCTCCAGAACCTAAACGACACCAATGGGACAGTCGACCCAATAGACGACACCTGCTGTCTGAACTTCCCGATAGCCCCATGGGACCACGACAACGACGGCATTAGGGACGACATAGATGATGATGACGACTACGATGGGATGAAGGACGAAGACGAGGTGATGCTTTGGCCTTCGAGGTACGGATCAGAGTCTACCAATCCGTGGGACCACGATGACTTCGGAGGGGGAGTGGGTCTAGCAGATCCGACGAATAACTCCACCGGACCAGACTATTTCGACGTGGACGACGACAACGATGGAAGGGAAGACGCGGATTGGAACAACCCCTCATCGGGAGACTGGGCCACGCCCGCCAACAAGATAGAGGAGGCCTCCGGGCTGAGCTCCGATTGGGACTCGGACAACGACGGCATCCTCGATAACGACGACAAGATTCCCACCAGAATCACCCTGAACGCACAACCGGTCCTATGGTTGGACGAGACAACCCCTGCGATATTCAACGGCTCCGTCTTCTGGTTGGATGACACCGGGTTCGTCCCCGCCCCAGACCTACCTGTTCAGGTCCACATCAGATACATCGAGAATGGGACCTCCGTAATCGAGACAATAGACGTGCTTACCGATGCAAACGGGGAGTACATCGTTGGCCAATTCCTCTTCCCGGAGGACATCGACGTAGGCCCTAACTCGACCTACGAGGTGTACGCCGAGGTCACAGAGATGTTCATCCACGATTACAGCTCGACCCTATCAGACTCAGACGGGGATGGAATCGGAGACTCTGGATTCCCCGTCGAGGTCCGCGCGAACACCACCATAGGATTCGTCTCCGGACAGAGGTTCAGGGCCGACGAGCAACCCCTGAAGCTTGATTTCAAGGTCCACTATACGGCAGACTACAACCGTGGAATATTCGACAACAGACTCGCATTCGCACCGGTCTCCTTCACGATCAGCGACCCGGGTACCCAGTTCGGTAACATCACAGAACCGACAGTCTACGATGGATACGGAAACGGGTACAGGGCTGACTCGGGAGGCTGGGTTTCCCTGGCATACAACCAATCATTGGACGTGTGGGAGCAGGTTCAGTGGAACTCCCTTCTCGACAACGGACCCGGAATCCCAACAGGTGGATACGAGGAGATTGTGTGGAACCCATGCACTCCTCTGAACCCAGTTGGATCCCACTCCGTTCTATCGCCATATGAGTACAAGAACACCACGCTCCCAATAGGAGATTACAGCTTCATTGGATACGCCAGACCGGACCTCGGTGGTTGTTCTGATGGCTCCTATGAGTGGCCATGGGACCATCTGGAGGGCTCCAAGACTGATACCTTCTTCATCCGCGCAATGCACAGGATGTACATCGAGGCCGACATGTTCGCACCCTCGTTCAGACCTGTCTACTTCTGGGACGCGACCCAGTTCACCGGATCTTCATTCGGCGCCTGGCGTGCCCTGTTCCACGCCCCCTCTCTGGCAAACGCTGGAATCACCTTCGAGGACGCGAGCCTTGGCAAGTCCTACCCAATCCTCTGGGACGGGACCCCAGCAGCGCTCTCAGGAATAGCTGCAGGCGCGCTTTCCCCCTTCTTGACCGCCAATGGGACCCATTGGACGATCACACTCCAGAATGGGGCAGATTTCGACTCCCCACCATGCGGTCCGGTGGACCCCCTAGTGGCATCCAGCGAAGTCCGATGCGAGATAGTCCCCGAGGTCTTCACCGGCGAGGAAATTAGGGTAAGAGGGCATGTTTGGAACAGAACCATCGAACCCGCCTACTCTGTCAACGGGCAACCGGTTACTGTCGCACTTCAGTTCGACTTCGATCAGAACGGAATTTTCGTCGGCTCGATCGAGACCCAATTCAATAAGCCACCGCAACCCGAAGAGGGTCTTGCGACATTCGACTACAACTTTTCGTGGCAGTCACAATACCAAGCGGGCACATACGGTGTGAGAGCAGACTTCAGCCAATCGGACTACTTCTTCACAGGGGCCCAGGAACAGGTTCTTGCCGCGACCGGGGCGTATGGAAACGTCTCCGTAATCGGCACAACCGGATTCACCGAACTGAATTCCCTGCCCCAGTTGTACAGGGGCCAGAATACCTCAGTCCAGGTCCGACTAGTCGACAACGCCTACCAGCCAGTGCGCGAGGTCCCAGTCAACTGGACATGGTCGGAGGACCAATCCAGCGGAGTCTCAATCACGGACAACAACGGTCGCTTCAGGGTGAATCTGACAGACATCGAGAAACTAGGGAACTACACTCTCGGGTTCACGTACCTCGGAGACGAACGCCGACAAGGAAACCACGCGGAGGTCAGCCTATGGGTCGTCTCTCGGACTTACATCAACGTCCAAAGCACGAGCCCCAACATCAGATCTAACGGCGATTTGTGGGAATTCACCGCCGTTGTCACGGACGACAACAGAACCCCCTTCGAGAAAGACGGTGGACAGGTACTGAACAGCTGTGCGGGGGAAATGCAGGACACAGGCGGCAACGACCTAGGAGGAAACGTGACGGTAATCTTCGAAGGAATCGACTTCGAAGATAGGACCCACCGGCAGATAGTATCCGTAGAGTGCCCTGCTTCGGGCTCAATTGGATACGGCCGATACCTGGACCCACAACTACTGAAGGATGACCCCTTCTCCTTCCTGCCGGACGGCTTCGGACCAGTGAACGTGATTCTGAGGTTCGAGCAGAATCTGCCTCACGAGGGCTGCGAACCACTGGACTCGGGGATGCTCTCAACATCAGGGGCATGGGACCCCTGCGTCACCGTCGTGAATAGCGACCACTACAGGAAGGTCCTGCAGTTCCAAGTAGACGGGTTCAGCCTTATCGGAAATACAGAACTCCACGTCGATCAGCAGATCGTCTACACATCGGAGATAGACCCAGACACGGGGCAGATCCTGGAGAAGCCGATGCTCGTCACCGGGCAGCTTACCGATGAGCTAGGAGGAAACCTGTCCAACAGACAAATCAGAGTCTCCTTCGAGATGGGATCGATGATTTTCGACCCCATAGAAAACAGGATGAAGTTCAGAGCAGGAGACACCGGAGTAGAGGCGTGCATACCCGGAGCTACAGATGAGAACGGCTTCTTCGACATCAACTGCCCATTGGCAGGAGTAGATGCAGGAATGGCCAAGGTGAAGGTTGAGTACAACTCATGGGACCCATTGAACAACGACCGATACAGGTACAAGAACAAGACACAGACGATGTTCTTCCCGGTGTTCTCGAACTCCACGATCGACGTCTCCGAGGTGGGTCCCTTCAGGTCTGACTACCTGACCTACACCTTCCCCAACGGCTCGACGTTCGACGTGCTGTACCTCAAAGAGGCGTTCCACATTAACGCCAAGCTTTCCCAGTCGAACGGGAAGCCAGTCGGCGGCAAGTGCGTCAACATCTACCTGGACCCCAAGGTGAACACCAGGCCAATTGCGACGGCGTTCACAAGCGATGGGACCGGGGAGTTCGTTTGGTACTCAGCTGACCCAGACGACAATCCGAGCAGGAGAGGGGTCGAGCCAAGCGGCAACAACCTCGAGGGCTTCAGGACCGTCAGAGTGGCTTACGAACCAGAGAAGTACGTACCAGGAGGGTGCGACTACGAGGCGCTGGAGCCGAACCCAGTGCTAAACAGCTCCATAGCCGACATCGAGGTCTTGGTCAGAAGCAAGGTAGACATCCTCCTCAAGGAACACTGGTCGAGCCCATCTGGATACCAAGTGGGGGATATCATTGCTGGTGAGGTCGCAATCCTCAGGGATCGGTTGGACCTAACGGTTGAGGGCCAGAGGGTCGAGTTCCACAGGCAATTCTGGAACGGTTCTGGATGGCAGACGGAACGAGTCGAGATTTTCATCACCAACGAAAGAGGATCGGCTAACTTCTCGTTCCCATACACGGGGGAGCTAATTCCCGGTCACCCCGAATGGTCCGCCCCCGGAGGAAAATGGAGGGTCCTGGTCCACTTCGAATCGGCAGATGCTAACAAGCCGTACTTCGTAGAGCAGTGGCTGAACAGCACGCCCGAGATAAAACTCGGAGAGCCGCCATCCGCCAGCGGCGGGGGTCTTTGGACTACCCAGGTACTACTCCTGGTCGGTATCTCACTCTCCACGGTGACCCTTGTAGGCGCGATGATGTACAACAACTACAGGGAGCGACGTAAGGTAGAGGTCCTGCGAGGAATACTGACCGACGCACTAATGTCTCTCAAGGCCTCTAACAACTACATCGAGGCGATCTTCTCCTGCTACAAGGACCTGATCAAGTACTTCAGAATGAAGGGCGCGATGAAGAAGGTCTTCGAGACCACGAGGGAGTTCGAGGACGTCATAAACAGCATGTTGGGAGGAATCGTCCCACCAGAGGAGCTAGACATGTTCTTCTCCATCTTCGAGGAGGCAAGATACTCGGACCACGAGATCGGCTCCGAGGAGAGGGACAGGGCAATCCAAATTTTCCAATCGATGATTGGAAGGATGAACAGCTCACTCGGGGACAGCATGCTGAACAGAGCATCAGTGACAGAGTCTTCGCTTTACGGCCCGTCCGTCAAGGCAGGCCAGTTCGTTGACGCAGATGGCAACGTCAGGTTCGCTGGCATAGACGACACAGAGGAAGACGACGGGTTCCGGATTTGATACGGACGGGTGTGCGGTGCTGCTTTGACGCCCCTATGGGGCGCCCGCAGGATTCATAACACCGACTTGGGTGGCCGCGCTACCTAACCATGAGGGGATGCTATGAGTAAGGCAGATAGGAAGTCCAATGCCGCACTGGTTTCGCTCATTGGCGATTTGAAGGATCACGGCCGTTCAACGGGCTCCCCAATCTGGAGGGACACCGCATCAAGGCTGGAGTCGAGCAGGAAAAACTGGGCCCAACCCAACCTTAGCCACATCTCCCGCCACTCTGCAAAGAAGGAGACCGTGCTCATCCCAGGAAAGGTCCTGGGAAGCGGAGAGATAAGCGGAGGACAGACCGTGGCAGCATTCAGCTTCAGCGATGGCGCGAAGACCAAGATCGAGGCATCCGGGGGGAGGACCCTCAGCATCAGGGAGCTCATGGAAGAGAACCCCAACGGAAAGGGGGTGAGGATCCTTGTCTGAGTCAACGATGGTATTCGACGCCACTGACAAGATACTAGGCCGCCTGGCCAGCCAGGTCGCCAAGGAGATGATATCAGCAAGGAAGTCAGGAAGGCAGCAGAGAGTCATCATCATCAATGCAGAGGAAGCCATAGTATCAGGACCCAGGACCAAGGTGCTAAGCGACTACAGGGCGAAGTACAAACTCAACCACGCAAGGAAGGGACCGTTCTTCCCGAGAATGCCTGACAAGATAATCAAGAGGACGGTAAGGGGAATGCTCCCATACCAGAAGAACAGCAGTGGAAGGGGAGCACTGAGGGACCTACGAGTCATGATAGGAACCCCTCAGAACCTCTCCAATGACGAGCTCCCAGAGGGGCACGAGTGGGGCTCAACCGAGCACATCACCCGCAACACACCTAACAAGTACGTACGACTGGGCGAGATAAGCTCCCACCTGGGAGTGGACGCATCGAGATGGGGAGGCGAGTGAATTGGCTAGGAAGAAGGCTCCGAAGGTCGTGAACACCAGCGGAAAGCGCAAGACAGCGATCGCCAGAGCGACTCTCAAGGCAGGCAAAGGAAGGGTTAGAGTCAACGGTCACCCGATCCACATCATGGAGCCAGAGCTCGCTCGAAGAAAGGCACTGGAGCCAATCAGGATCGCCGAGGCCATGAACAGGATCGACAGGGTCGACATCTCAGTCGACGTGAAGGGAGGCGGGCAGATGGGCCAGGTAGACGCAATCCGCACTGCGATAGCACGTGGCCTGGTGAAGTATAACGACGGTGCAGAGGGAGATGACGAGGAACTCAGGGACGAGTTCGTCAGGTTCGAGAGGAAGATTCTGGTCAATGACCCACGTAGAAAGGAGCCGAAGCATCAAATGGGACGAGGCGCTCGAAAGAAGTGGCAGAAGTCGTACAGGTAGGTGAAGATGTGCTAATCCCAGTAAGATGTTGGAGTTGTGGAAAGGTGATTGCTCACAAGTACCAGGAGTACTTGGACGCGGTCGAAGAAGGGAAGGATGCAGGAGAGGTGCTACGCGACCTGGGCTTCGAGAGATATTGCTGCAGGCGCATGTTCGTGGGGCACATCGACCTCATCGACGAGGTCGCCCCGTTCAGCATCGACAGGCAGCAATGAGGTCCGTCAGGGCTTTGACTGATTGCTCACTCGCATCGAGCCCAATTGGGGCCTGTAGGTTAGTTTGGCCTATACTTCGCGGCTGGGGGTCGCGCGACCCAGGTTCAAATCCTGGCAGGCCCACCACACTGCTGCACTCGAGCAAAAGGTCAGTTTGAAGGCCCTCGCCCCCTTTGCGCAATCATGGGTGATGGTGGTCCAGAGGAAGGCATCCCAGACGCCCGAATCGAGTGGTTGGCAGAGCAGCTTGAGAAGCACTCCGACCTGTACTACAACAGGGCCGAACCCGAGATATCAGATGCCGAATTCGACGCACTCAGGGACGAGCTTCAGAGACTATCCCCCGAACACCCACAATTGAGTAGGGTAGGCTCCGACCCGCCTCCCGGCTCGACGAAGGTCGACCACCTGTTCAGGATGATGAGCCTGGACAAGGCCACGTCGGATTCCGAGGTGGCCCACTTCGTCGCGGAGACCACTGCGAAGGGCCGAAGGTTCGTATGCCAACCAAAGCTAGACGGATCCGCCCTCTCCCTCGAGTACCGAAGAGGAAGGCTGGTCAGGGCCGCTACTAGGGGCAACGGGAGGAGGGGCGAGGACGTTACCGCAAATGCAAGGAGGATGATGAACGTCCCCGAGAAGCTCGAATGGAGGGGGGACTGCCACGTCAGGGGGGAGGTGGTTATGCCCTTGCAACTATTCAGGGAGAAGTACTCTGAAGTCGCACCAAACCCGAGGAACCTAGCAGCGGGGGCACTGCGACAGAAGTACGTAGACGCGGGCAAGGGCAGCCCAGAGGATCTCAAATTCCTGGCATATGGCGTAGAGTTCCCCGCCGACGACGACCGTCACCCGGAGAGCCCTGACCCCCCTGACTTCAAGCTCGACTCGGAAGTAATCTCGTGGATTAGCGAGATGGGGATAGACGCTGCCGGGAACAACGTGGTTTCCGGGGACGACGACTCGTCCACGACCGACGCCATTCTGTCTGTCACAAGGCAGTGGTTCCAGTCCAGGGACTCTGCGGAGTGGGAGATCGACGGGGTGGTGGTGAAGTTGGACCGACTGGACAAGAGGACGCTGCTCGGGGAGACCGCCCACCACCCTCGCTGGGCCTTGGCATGGAAGTTCCCCCCCGAGGAGGCAGTGACGGTGCTGATGGACGTATTCTGGCAGACTGGGAGGACGGGGAACGTAACTCCCGTGTCCCGGGTGGCCCCGGTGGTGGTCTCCGGCGTGACCGTGGAAAACACCACACTCCACAACAAGGGCGAGGTCGAGCGCCTCGGAATTATGGTGGGGGACCGCGTCAGGGTGGTCAGGAGGGGGGACGTGATCCCGAAAATCACGGAGGTGATGGGCCCCGCAGTAGAGGATGACCTGTCAGGCAGGCACCACTCGGACGGGACGCCATTCTCAGAGGCACTACCGGCTAGGTCAGCGGTCCCGGTACCTACAAACTGCCCTCGCTGCTCAACCGACCTCATCGTGGACGGGGCCTTCATCAGATGCATCAACATCGAATGCCCGTCCCGTCTGGAGAGGGCGATCCTGTACTGGTGCAGGAAGCTCGGGATGGATGGCATCGGCGAGAAGCTGGCAGAGCAGCTTTGCTCCTCCGGACTGGTATCGAGCCTGGCCGACCTCTACCGCCTCGAGGATAGAGAACGCGAGCTGATAGGCCTCGAGAGGATGGCCCAGAAGTCCGCTAGCAATGTTCTGGAGGAACTAAACTCCACCAGGTCAATGACATTCAGCACATTCATCTCGGCACTGGGGCTCCCTCGAATTGGCCCTGAAATAGCAACACTAGTGTGCTCGGAGGTTAGGGATCTCGACGAGCTAATTCGGATGACTGAGGACAGGGACGAGGCCATTCGTAGGCTAGTCTCCATAGACAGGGTGGGTGAGACCGTGGCCACGCTCCTCCTCGATGGCATCTCCGAGAGGAAGGACTCGATAATCGACCTCCACGACCAGATCGAGATTGTCGAAGGTGAGGAAACGCCCAGTGAGGGGGTCCTCTCCGGCTCCACTTTCTGCATAACAGGAACTCTCAGCAGGCCCAGGAAGGAGATCTCCCTGTCCATCAAGTCTCAGGGAGGCAAAGTCGTCTCCTCGGTTTCCGGGAACCTGGATTTCCTAGTCGCAGGGGGGTCATCGGGCTCGAAGCTTGAGCGGGCGGAAAGGCTGGGGGTACGAGTGATTTCAGAGTCGGAGTTGGACGAAATGCTGGGCGGATCCATACTTGAGGACCTTCCCGAGGAGAGGCAGTCGACTCTGGGAGAGTTCTGACTAACCGTACATACCAGAAGAGGCACCGCTGGTTTCCTGTGGTGGGTTGAGATGAAGGGTCATCATCTCCCTAATCTGACTCTCTATCCTCTGAGCCTCCTCCATAAGCGGCTCTGGGTCGAGTTGAACCGCGGGTAGGAGGCCATCCATGCACCCGATGATTCTGGCGGCAGCCCGCGCGTCCGGGATGGTACCTTGCCCAATCTCGCCATCGGATTCGGCGAGAATGGCCAATGCATCGATACCCCTCCTCCTGCATTCCCCCATCATCACACCGGTCATCCCGCCCACAACCCCCTGCTTCAGTAGCGGGACACCGATCCCCTTCAGCAATCGGTGTGTGGAGTCTGTAGACCCTATCCCAAGCATCGAGTCCATCCCCTCGTCGTCATCGAAGATGCTGTGGCTGCTCTCTATCCCGTGTGCAAACGAGTCAACCATGATCGTGGAGCTGACGCCAGAGTCCACAATCCAATCTATCAGACTGGATGAAAGAGGCAGATTCAGATCAGCGGGTATCTGGATTTCTGAGGCGATCAGGACGACCTTGTCGCACTTCTCCATGTTGCAGATCGGCTCGCCTGCATAGAACCTCAGTGGGGGGAGGGGCTTACCGTCTTGGACAAGGCATACCGGTGGCAGATTCGGATGCCTCACGCCTCCAACCAGCTCCAACTCCAGCTTTTCGACCAAGAAGTGCGCAACGATGCTACTCACGAACCCAACCGATGGAAAACAACTGACTAGAAGGGCCCCAGAAGAATTCACGCCATCGTCTACCTCGACAAGTGGTCGGTCCGCCATGATTCTACAATCCACTCAATGGTGTTAATCGTTCCCACCCCCCCGCCTCAATTCTGCGGGACATGGATAGGATGGATGCCAGTCAGGATTACCAGATATCGCCATCCTCGTGGAACAGTTACGAGGAGTGCCCGAGGAAATACTGGCTTTCCCGCCAAAGGCTCCCCAAGAAGGCAAGCATGGCTGCTTCCCTGGGGACAGCAATTCACAACTCGGTCGAGGATCTGTGCAACCTGGACATTTCCGACAGGGACGCTGGGGAGGTGGGCTGGCTACATTCCACAGCCAGAGACGTGCTGGAGGGTAACTGGAAGGCAGAGAGGGACGAGTTCATGCAAACTCCCAGGCATCCAAGGTGGAAGCGGGAGTCGTTCAACAAGGCCTACGAAGGACTAGTCGGCGCTCTGGGATTCCTCTTCGAGAAGGCCAGATTGCCCAAAGCAGCCCTCTCGGAAGTCTCGATTCGGGCTTGGCGACAGGTTCAGGAGATCGTCCTGGAAACGGAGGCAACCCTGGAGTCGGATTGTGGCAGGCTGATGGGCAGGCTTGACCTGCTGATCATGGATCCCGATAGGGAGGATGAAGCAGGTTGGATAGTTGCAGACCTCAAGACCGGAAGGCCACCGAGATCAGAACTCGACGAGAAGGTGACGAGGCAGTTGCTGTTCTACAGAGACCTGATGAGGCAGAGGAGCCCAGAACAAAAATCGATTATCGCAGAGGGATGGTACTCTTCGAACGAGACAGTCTACGTCGCAGACGGACCTCCCATATTGGAGGGGGCAATCGAGGCATGGGAGTCGATGAAGATCACGGAGACCCCGTTTCAAGCAACCCCCAGCAAAGACGCCTGCTCATTTTGCGACTGGAAGGCATGGTGCCCGGCATGGTGGGTATCACGAGCGGACGGGACCCTGGACGCGGGAGGAACTTTCAGGGACGAAGTAACCAAGCTGGTTAGGCTTGACCATGACTCGGGAGCTGCCCTTTTCGAACGAGCCACGCCAACCGATGCCGAGGGAGACCTCTCCGGTTCCGACCATCGATTCGGCGCCATCCTCAAGGGGCAGGCACTAGAGCAGATCAAGCAGATAGATGGAGATGGGTCAGCCGGCTACTTGTTCCTCGGTAGCGTCAGAGTCGATGGCAAGATAGTCCATCTGGGGGACTGGTCAGAGGTGTTGCCATGGGCCCCTCTGCTAAGGTCGGCTACCGATTGAGTCGAGCACTTCTTCTGCGGTCCCCTTGAATTCATCCGGGTACCTCCTCATGAACTTCCACAGTAGCAGGAGGGTTGCGCCTGCATCCGCATCTGCACTGTGAGATCTCTCCAGCCCTATGCCGAATCTACTGCAGAGCAACCCGAGCTTGTGACGGCCAGGGACCTCGAACCTCCTGGCAAGAACCAGCGTATCGACAATGGCCAGAGGCCTGGGGGGCTCTCTACCGATCCTCATGCATTCCATTTCGATGAACCTCCAGTCGAATGCCACGACATTGTGGCCCACGATGACAGAGCCATCGATCATATCACCCAGGGTTTCGACGTGTTGCTCGAATCCTCCTGCCCCACGGACGTCGTCATTCCAAATTCCATGCACCTCGCTAGCCTCACTTGGAATCCGGCGACCTGGGTCAACCAATGAATTCAGATTCACATGCGACCCATCAGAATCGCTTCCCACCAGGGCGTATTGCACCACCCTGTCCTCTCTGGGATTGAACCCGGTAGTCTCTAGATCGAAACCGAGAACCCTCAAACCATCCAGAATTCCCGAATCCACGACCATCCCCTCTCGCCACCGCCCATGAACCCTACCAAACGACCACTCTCGCCTTCAACGCCCAACACCCATATGAGGGGCCTCGTCTTTCTGGTTCCATGGGAGGGGGCGGGCGAAGGGCTTCGGCACTCTTGATGGTGCTAATGCTCACACAATCCCTGGCTGGGTGCGGTGGAATCGGGCCCGGTAGCCCGAATGCGGACCTCACCGCTGACAGGGACATGATCAATTCCGGCGAGTCGGTAAACTTCGATGCGCGGTCCTCCACTACCCCAGAACCGACCATCATAGACGAATACAGGTGGAACTTCGGCGACGGGGAGACGAAGACGACAAAGCAGGGAGTGATCAGCCATCTTTTCCAAGAGGCAGGGGTCTTCGAGGTAAGAGTGGAGGTCTTCAACGACAACGGCGACTCGGATGCTGCGTCCATCACAATTTTCGTTAACGCGATCCCGGAGATCATCCTACAAATACCCGACTTCGTGAAGGCCGGCCAAGATGCACGACTAGATGCGACCTCCTCCTTCGACCCAGAGGGAGGAGGAGTCGACATTGTCTGGGATTTCGATGCCACCACGGACTCAGACGGAGACAGCGACCCCCTCAATGACCAAGATGCCAGCGGTGCAGTGGCACTACTGTCAGCGTCCTCCGCGGGGAACATCACCGGTTCGATAACCGTGACCGATGACTCTGGTGGGTCAAACACCACGCTTTGGACGCTTCGGGTGATCTCTCGCACTTTCCGGATAGTCTGGGAGGAGGTACATGTCGACTATGACTGGTCGGGGTACCTTGAGCAGGGCCAGTCCCACGAGATCCAGTTCCAGCCGGGCGACGGAGCAAGGCTGATTGACGTGACAGCCACGCTCACTCTGACTCGTGACATCCTGCCGGTAATGTGGCCGGAGGACAACTTCACGCTGGAGGTTGACAACCCGTCCTCGGGATGGTCATACAGCGTCGCCACCGCCCAGGAAAACATCACCCAGAACTCCTCGGCGACAATAGAGAGGAGCGAGATGAACCCCATGCCACAATCGGATTACACCGTGTACGCGGACTCGAAGGAAGCTCTGGAGGAGTCGCTGCTCAGTGACCCAGACGGGCGGTTCGGTCAGGGCGACTGGTTCTGGATTATCACTGCCTTGGACTGCCACCCAGACACGCCGGTCGACGGAGTTGATCCCGATCAGGGCAACGATTGGACATTAGATGCTCAATTCGTGGTTCTGATGCTCAGGGTCAGCGAAGTAAGCGTCTGATATCCATTGAGCGAAGACCTTTCAACCACCACTCTCTGGCCCTGACGTGGCAAAGTCGTTCGAGATAACCAAGGTGTCCATCCGGGACCGCCTAGTCATAGATGCAAAGGTGAGCATGAACGACCCACAGGACTTCGATTTCTCACCCAGGGCCAGTCTGTCCGGCACAACCCTGAGCCTGGTCAACGAATCGGGAGACCCATCATCCACATTCGAGCTTGACTCCGAGCAGGCCACTACCGCAGAGAGGGACAGGATGGTGGAACTAAGGGTCAAGTTCGTCGTCGAAGGGATGCATGGGGTCCTAACCCACAAGACCCCACTGCCAATGACCGGGCCAAAGTCGAAGAAGCTCGCACAGCCGAGTTGGAAGACACTCCTCCCCCTCTCGATGTGATTCCACCGTCGGGATTAAGCCAGAACATACCGTGCAATAGTCACTGGACCCATAGTGTAGCCTGGATATCACATGAGCTTGCGGAGCTTGTAACCCGTGTTCAAATCGCGGTGGGTCCGCCAATCGATGATGAGCGACCGATTCAATTAGTTACGGCCGTTGGAGCCTATTCTGGACCCATAGTGTAGCCTGGATATCACTCTAGCCTCCGGAGCTGGAAACCCGTGTTCGAATCGCGGTGGGTCCGCCACAACCCCTCATACAGGTTAGGTTCAAGCCAAATTGCACTCACGACACAGCATGGCATTCGTCTCAGAGAGGAGAGTCGACTTTCCGATGGTGGACCTGGCAAAAATCGTCTACTATCCGAGGTTCTGGGACATGGCTCATCGATTCTACGAGGAGTCATGGGAATTCTCTTGCGGCCTGCACTACAACGAGATACTGTCCTCCCACAACATAGCCTTCCCCCTGGTGCATAGCGAGGCCCAGTTCATCCACCCCATCTCCTATGGCGATACGGTGCATTGCACGATCACAGTTCCCAGGATTGGAAAGACGTCAATTCATTGGCACTATGAATTCCGAAACCAGGAGGGGGTCCTCTGCTGGATCGCAGACCAGGTCACAGTTTGCACCGACATGCGAGCGGTCGAGTCAAAGTTGGAGGTCCCAGGCTGGATGAGGGAGGGACTAGCCAAGATGGAACCAACGGACTAGTCCTTGGGCCATTTCTTCGAAAGCGCCTTCGTCAGCGACTCATCCATGATGGCATCCCACCAGTTGGCTTCCCTCCAAACAGCATACTTCCCACGAATGCCCCGCATGTCCGCACCATCCAGCCTAGCTCCCTGCAGGTTGGACAACCCCAGTCGGGCTTTCACCATCCTCGCTCCCCTCAAGTCTGCACCATCGAGAGCTGCCTTCATCAGATTCGCATCTCGCATGGATGCGTTCCTCAAGTCTGCCCCGGACAGATCAGCCCCCTCCAAATCGGCCCTGTCCAGTATCGCCCTTCGCAAGTTAGCGCCTGACAGGTCCACACCACGAAGATCCTCGCCCACATGGGAGGTGAATGACCAATCCTTCCCATCTTCGGCCACTCAATCACCTCTTCAACGACAGTTTGTCAAGATGGTCCCTGCCGGCCTCGGTCAACACGACGTACGAGTTCTTCCGTGGTCTTCTGCGAGGGTATTCGAGGAACGAACCAGAACCTCCAGGACCCCCTTCCAGCATCCTTCCTATGTACAGGGAAACGTTCCACTTCTTGACCGATCTCTTCGTCCATATCCCAGTCTCTTCAATCAGCCTCCTCAGTTCCCTGGGAGGGGTATTTCCCTCCTTCTCTACTGACCTCATGTATTGTATTGCGGCCAGGACAACATCAGACTTGTTCTCTATGCTGCATGAGTTCAGAAGCCTAGCGAATGACGAACCCCTGTCGGGGAACCCACTGGCCCGAATGGACTCAAGGGTGTTCTCCAAGGCCTCCTGCCTGGCCACTCGAACCCTGGAAAGGGTGGATGACCAGGTGTCCTGGCTGGTCACCTTTAGCCAACGATCACTGGCCTCCCTGGTATAGTCCGCTAGATTGATGTCCTGGGAACCTAGCTTCAGAAAAAGACCGCCCAATTCTTCGGACTTCTTTGTTGACACGAGGCCCCCTGCGAGAGGGTACTTATCAGGTTATTTTTTCCATTCTTTCCTTTACACCTCACCCAATTGCCACCAGCCGTGAGATTCAAAGAGCATCCACCCAACGCTATGCCGTGAGCGAC
>MPLT02138658.1_pt1 | contig 16722 bp, 20 predicted proteins | sample 1617391 | NCBI WGS metagenome assembly MPLT02 (sample SAMN05944800, study PRJNA350692) | marine metagenome | biome: marine; feature: ODZ; material: water; isolation source: 70 m water sample filtered on 0.2 um supor filter | place: Pacific Ocean | collected 2012-04-08 | depth 70m m
ATTAATTGATGACCTTATAACAAAAGGAACAGAGGAGCCCTACAGAATGTTTACATCTAGAGCGGAATATAGAACTCTTTTACGACAAGATAATGCAGACATTAGGCTTACAGAAAAGTCACATGAACTTGGCTTAGCAAAAGATGATAGGCTTAAAAGGGTTCAGGAAAAGCAAGACAAATCTAACAAGTTTAAGGCTTTTTATTCGAAAACCAGCTTCGAATTAAATGAAATTAACCCAATTTTAGAGTCTAGCGGATACAAAAAGGTTAAACAAAAAGACAAGCTTGCGAAAGTCTACTCTAGACCCAATGTTACAGGGGATCAAATTAGAACCCTCACGAGTGTTTCAAAATATATTGAAGAAAACGATATTGATAACGAAATATTTGAACAGGCAGAAATACAGATCAAATACCAAGGTTATATTGAAAAAGAGAAGGATAATGCTGACAAACTATCTAGGCTAGAGAACATTAAAATTCCATCGAATTTTAATTATAATGAACTTGCCTCATTGTCTTTCGAGGCGAAAGAAAAATTAAATGAAATTAAACCCTCTACATTATCGCAGGCTTCAAGAATTAGTGGAATAAAGCCAAGCGATATTAGTGTGTTGCTTGTTAAAATGGGAAGATAAATGTTTCACGTGGAACAAAATTTTAAGAGAGACCGACTTGTCTGCAAAGCAAAGGATTATGTTAAAAGCAACAAAGAGTTTTTGATATATAAGGATTCTGATTCAGGAATTCTATGGACAGATGTTCAAAGCAGCCACGACCACAAATCTAATTACGACGCTATAAAGTACACCCCTCATCAAAAATCGAATAATTTATTTACCAGAATCTATAATTTTTCACAAAATATTATGTTCTATTACAAGAGGTTTGTTTTGGGCAGAGAAATAATTACATCAAAAGAAGCTTTAGATTTTGGCTCAGGCGATGGAGCCTTCTTTAAGCACATGGCCGCAACTTCTTTAAAAATGGAAGCATTAGACCCGTTCTTTAAGGCTAAGCATATAGAAGATGAAAGTTTTTACTCAGAATTGGATGAAGTCCCTGATAATCAGTACGATATGGTATTTATGTGGCATTCTTTAGAGCATGTCCCGATGCTTGAGAATACGATAAATGACATTTATAAAAAAATAAAAGACAATGGTTCACTTATTGTGGCTGTTCCAAACCACAGATCTTTTGACTCAATCTACTATAATGAACATTGGGCAGCCCTTGATGTGCCCAGGCATTTATGGCACTTTACCACAAGCTCTATAAAAAAAGTGATGCTGAAGAATGGTTTTAAATTAAAAAAATCTTTTCCCTTGCCTTTAGACGCATACTACATATCATATCTTTCAGCAAAGCAAAAGAAATCCTACTTTCCAATTATAGAAGGAATAGCAATAGGAACTATTTCTAATTTTATTGGTATTTTTTCTGGACAATTTTCGTCCAATATTTATGTTTTTTCAAAAAAAGCTAATCTTCTTTTACAGCAAGAAGCTTTGTAATATTTAAACAAAAGGTAGAAAACACAATCTTAGAACTCACATTTCTTGATATAGAATATAAAGAGTCTTCTATGAGGTTAACCATATCAATAATATTTTTACTATGGACAAAAGGCGCAAGCTTTTCGATTTGAAAGTCAGAGTTAGAGATAAAACTTGCAAGGTTTGATGCGCCGTACCCTAATAACATAGCTTCTCTTGTTATATATAAACAATAAGATAAAAAACTTTTTTGTTCCTCTTTTTTTAGCAAAGCCATTTTCTCTGCCCATGACATTAAACCAATCACGGCATCTTTGTTTTTTTTAGCTCTAAATGCTAATCGAAGGCACTCTACAAAATCTTGTTCATGATTAGAAGAGACAGAGTCTTCTTCCAGTTTGTCTAGACTTCGTCCCCAACTTCCCATTGATGAGGAGGCAATTTTTTTTGCGTCTAAATCAGGTCTCATCTTTTTAAGCTTTTCTTCTATTAATTCTGTTGGTATAGGAGAGAGAGAAGAAATTTGACATCGAGATTTAATAGTAGGCAAGACATCGTTTATGCTTTTAGAGACGATAATAAAATAACAATTTAAAGGAGGCTCTTCAAGAATTTTTAATAACTGGTTAGCCGCCTGTGGCATTAAAAGCTCCCCTCCCCAAATAATAAAAACTTTATTTTTTCCATAAAAAGATTTTAACCCTGCAACCCTATGCATTTCCTTAATCTCTTTTGTTCTAATAGATGCTTGTGACCCAGAGGAGTTAGAAGCAGACTTCCAGCCCATAATTTTAGGGTAACTATTGTCCTGAATATATGCCAGCCATTCTTTATTTAGTTCCGTTGCGTCATCTTTTACGGAGAACAAAGGAAACACAAAATGCAGATCAGGATGATTTAAGAAGCCCCCCTCTGTTTTAGATTTATCAAAAAGAAGCTGCTCTGAAACAGCAAGGGCAAAAAGAAGCCCCCCATAATTGTCCTTGTCTATAATTATACTAGACTGCGGGAAACTCTTTTTCTCTAAAGAATTTTGAACCATTTGTTTTAAATGTTCTTGTCCTAAAATTTCATTAAAAAGCATACCCAAATATATATGATATTATATCTTTAACAACAAAAACAAAATATGTTTTTCTTAAATAATCAAAGTTTTAACAATGAGAAGGTTTTAATACGGCTTGATTTAAACGTTCCTTTAGACGAACATCTAAACGTTACAGACACAACCAGAATTATAGCATGTAAAGAGACTGTTGATTTTGTTCTTAACAAAGGAGGGGCATGTATTTTAATGGCTCACCTAGGGAGACCTGAAGGAAAAGACGAAGCTTTATCTTTAACCCACATATTAAAAGATCTTTCACGATGCTTTGATAGAAAAATAGAATTTATTAACGACTGTATTGGAGATAATGTTGAGAATAAAGTTTCTCAGTTGAAGAAAGGTGATATTCTCTTATTAGAGAACTTAAGGTTTTACCAAGAAGAGACAGCTGGAGATGAAGGGTTTGCAAAAAAACTATCAGGACTAGGGGACTCATATATAAACGATGCGTTTGGAACATGCCACAGAGAACATGCTTCAACATATACTATTGCAAAGCACTTTCCTGAAAAAAAATACGCGGGAAAACTCTTAGAGAAAGAATTAAGTGTTATTAGTAAAATTTTAAATAACGGAAAAACACCAATTCTTTCTATTCTTGGAGGAGCTAAGGTTTCCTCAAAATTAAAGATTATTGATAATCTTATTGATCAGGTTGATAAATTAATCATTGCAGGTGGAATGGCATTTACATTTATAAAAGCTAAAGGAGGAGAAATTGGAGATTCGCTTTATGAGCCATCACTATTAGGGGAGGCAAAATCAATTTTAGCAAAAGCAGATAATCTTTCAACACAAGTTCACCTTCCTCTAGATGTATTAGCGGGCAATGAATTTAATAACAGTACAGAAGAAAAAGTGTTTAATGTTTCTAACATCCAATCAGGCTGGATGGGGATGGACATATCTTCAAAAACAATTGACGATTTTGAAAATGTAATTATGTCAAGCAATACAATTTTTTGGAATGGCCCGATGGGTGTTTTTGAGAAAGAAAAGTTTAGCTCAGGAACAAGACAAATATGTAAGATTTTAAAAAAAGCAAAAGAACAAGGAAAATATGTAATTGTTGGAGGAGGTGATTCAATTGCAGCGCTAAAAAAGTTTGGAAACGAGAATTGGGTTAATTATATTTCCACAGGAGGGGGGGCAATGTTAGAAAGTCTTGAAGGAAAACAATTACCAGGAGTTAAAGCGTTAAATTAATATGATTAGACTAAGGAAAAACATATCAAACAAGATCGGTCTTTTTTTACTATTAGGAATAAGCCTGCTATTGCTATCATGTAATTCGTCTTCCTCTACAGCATATGTTCCAGAATCTAGCGGCAACATTAATAGCTTAACTGTTGTAATGGAAGAAAAATATTGGTCAGGGGAGCTAGGAAATCAAATACGAGATGTTTTTGCCGCACCATATGAAGGCCTGCCTTTTGATGAGCCAAAATATGATTTACATTATATTCCCCCAAAAGCATTTAGCGGTTTTGCAAGAAATAGTAGAAATGTTATTGTTTTTTCAAAAGACACAATAGATAAGATAAATCTTGCTAAGAACCCTTGGGCTCGCCCTCAGGTTGTTGCTTTAATATCAGGAGAAGATCCTGATGTGATGAGTTTTTATCTTGATGAAAATAAAGATTTGATTTTAAGAACATATAGCGAAAATGAACGAACAGAAAAATTAAGGAGAATCTCAAAATCTCCAAATAAAGATCAAGACCTTTTTGGAAAATTTGAAATCTCCTTAGACTACCCCTCTATATATTCAACAGTAAAAGACACAACAAATTTTCTGTGGATTGAAAAAGAAGTTTTAAAAGGACACCTTAATCTTATAGTCTATACACTGCCGCTTGATACTGATTTACAAAATCTTCAAAAGAGAATCCCAGAAATTCGAGACTCTATAGGAAAGATTTATGTTCCAGGAAGACTTCCAAACTCATATATGATTACAGAAAAAGCATATAGGCCTTACTATTACCTAACAAAATTAGGTGGATTAGAATCAATACTTACAAAAGGCACTTGGGAAGTAGAAAACGATTTTATGGCAGGGCCATTTATAAATTATATAGTAAAAGACACTCAAAATAACAGATATATTGTTCTAGAGGGTTTTGCTTTTGCTCCAACAGAGAGTAAGAGAAACTATATGTTTGAATTGAATACAATTATCACAACGCTAAAAATCAAAAAGCAAAGAAATTAAAATTAATTTTCTTCTTCGTGATCTTCTGTGTCATCTTCTTTAGAAGCTTTTTTAAATTCTTTAATACCGCCTCCTAAGCCTTTCATTAGTTCTGGAATCTTTCTCCCTCCAAATAAAAGAAGAATAGCAGCAATTATAAGAACAACTTGCCATGGTCCCATGGCCCCAAGAATAAAATTTATTAATATCATCTATAATTCATTTTAAACAAATTTAAAGAAATATTTTTTGTAAAATGAATTTCTAAATAAGATATAATCGTGTTACACAAACTTAATATATCTTTGTTTGAATGGTTAAGAAGAAAAAAACACCCAGAACTAGAAGATTATTAGAAAAATTTCATGTAGATCTAGTGAATGAAAAGACTCTGGAAAAAAAGCGCATAACCACCTTTTCTAGATTACAAATAATCTTAACTTCTGCTGCAGGTTTTATAACCCTGCTATCTTTAGTGTTTTTGATAATATATTTTACACCACTAAAAGAATATTTTAGAGGCTACACGAGTGCTGAGTTAAGATCCTCTTCTTTTGATAACGCGATAAAACTAGATTCTCTCGAAAGCCTGTATTTAAGTCAAGAAAATTACATTTCTTCATTAAAAGATTTATTGGCAGGAAAAATAAACTTCGTTGACCTATCAAATGATTCCCTTCGAGAAAATGTCTTCACTGGCGACTTGGATTTTGTAGATACAAATACAGAAGACTCAATTTTAAGAGCTCTTGTTGAGGAAGAGGACAAATACAATTTAACTAATACTAATATTGAACAATTAAGCGCTGTTTTATTTTCTCCTGCAAAAGGTGGAATCTCTTCAGAGTTTAGTCTTCTGGACAAACACTACGGGATTGATATAACGTTACCTGAGAACTCCCCAATATATTCAATTAGCGATGGAAGAGTAATTTTTTCTGAGTGGACAGCAGAAACAGGATATGTTATTATAATAAAACACTTAAATGGCTTGATATCATCATATAAGCACAACTCCTCTTTATCCAAAACTCAAGGAGAGATCGTTAGAACAGGAGAAGTAATAGGTTATTCGGGAAACACGGGGCAGCTTACAAGCGGGCCGCATCTCCACTTTGAACTATGGTTTGAGGGAGAGCCGGTTGATCCTTTAAATTTTATTGAATTCTAGTTTAATGAAAACATTTATAGCAATCCTATTTGCCCGTTTTATTAGAAAAAAAAATCAAAATTGGATTAGCAATCCAATAGAACACCAGCAAAAAACTTTTTTTAAACTAATTGAAAAATCTAAAAACACTGAATTTGGAAAAGACCATGATTTTAGTGAAATTAATTCATACGAAACATTTAAAAAAAACGTGCCTGTCAGAGATTATGAGGGATTAAAAAAGTATATAGATAGAGTGGTTAGCGGAGAAAAAAACATTCTCTGGCCAGGCAAACCTTTATATTTTGCCAAAACAAGCGGCACAACTTCAGGTGCAAAGTACATACCAATTACTAAATCTTCTATAAAAACACATGTAAGATCTGCGCGTGACGCATTGTTAAATTATTTTCTTAAATCTAAAAACTATAAGTCAATAAATGGCAAACATATGTTTTTACAAGGAAGCCCAGAATTAATAAAAACAAACGGAGTATTCATAGGCCGTTTATCAGGAATCAGTGCCCATTATGTTCCAAAGCTATTTTTGACAAATAGACTGCCTTCTTGGAAAACAAACTGTATTGAAGATTGGGAAGAAAAGGTTGATAAAATTATAAAAGAGACAGTTGGAGAAAAGATGACAATTATTGCTGGAATTCCTTCATGGGTACAAATGTATTTTGAAAAAATTGTTGAAAATGAAAAAACAAACATTAGCAATGTCTTCCCAGAGCTTTCCTTATATGTTTATGGTGGAGTAAGCTATGAACCCTATAAAATAATGTTTGAAAGACTTTTTGGAAAAAAGATTGACACCCTGGCTACATTTCCTGCTTCAGAGGGCTTTTTTGGTTATCAAGATGAGTTTACAGATAAAGATCCAGAGCTATTATTGCTTCTAAATAATGATATATTTTATGAATTTATAAAAACAGAAGACTTTATTAATGGAAAAGACCTAAGATTAAGCCTTAAGAGCGTTGAGTTGAATGTAAATTATGTATTGATAATATCAACTTCAGCCGGTTTGTGGGCATATAATATTGGGGACACCATTAAGTTTACATCGATAGATCCATATAGGATAATTGTTACCGGTAGGATTAAACAATTTTTGTCTGCATTTGGAGAACATGTAATATCAGAGGAGGTGGAGAAAGCATTAAGTCAAACGCTTAAAAATTCAGATATAATTGTAAAAGAATTTACAGTTGCTCCTCAAATACATCCTAAAGCAGGGCTGCCCCATCACGAGTGGTATATAGATTTTGAAATTCCTCCTAAAAACATCAAAACCTTTTCAATTGAATTAGATAACCACATGAGAAGGTTAAATATTTATTATAATGACTTAGTTTCTGGGGGAATTGTTAAACCATTAATTGTGAAAAGGACAAAGCCAGATGATTTTAAAAACTATATGCGCTCAATAGGTAAATTAGGCGGACAAAATAAAGTTCCGAGACTATCAAATGATAGAAAAATTGTAGAGCAATTAACATTGTATTAAAAATTTGAAAACTACGATCACATATGTTTATTCGCTTAAGAGAAGCTTTGTAATCACAGACCTACAGATTTTTAACAACTTGCAGCTGAAGGTTCTGGAAATATATTCACCTCCAATGAAAGGAGTTAAGTTTTTTGTTAATAGGCTGAGAGAACTATTTCTAAGTTTAAAATTCTTATTTAAATCTAGCTCATTAGTTTGCTGGTTTAATGATTATCATTCATTCTTTCCTCTTCTGGTGGCAAAGATTCTTATGAAAAAAAGCATACTAATTGTTGGCGGATATGACGCAATTGTAGACAACAAATCTAAACACGGTTTATTTTACAAAAAAGGGTTAAGAAGTATTGTTGCACGAATTAACTATAGACTGGCAAAAGAAATTTGGGTTGTACACGAAACATTAGAAGTAGGATGTCAACAAGCATATTATGACAATGGTGTAATTTCTGGTATAAGAAATTTAATCAACAAAAAGAATCTAAATATTAAAGAAGTATCAACTGTTTATGATTCACAATTTTGGAAAAACACAAAAACAAAAAAAAACAATTCAGTAGTTACTGTTGCTTTTTTTAATTCAAAAAGAGTCCTTGAGATTAAAGGAATTCACTTCTTCAACGAAGTTGCAAAACGAATACCAGATTATAATTTTACAATTGTCGGAGAATCAGAAATCAGAATTGCAGACTATATTGAATTATCTAAAAACATAACCGTTGTAGGAATAATGCCAAAAGAACAGTTACGTGATATCTACAGTGATCATAAATATTATTTTCAGGGCTCCAGATTAGAGGGGCTACCCAATTCATTATGTGAAGCAATGTTATGTGAATGCATTCCAATAGGGTCTAGTTATTTTGGAATCCCTCATGCTATTGGGGATACCGGATTAACTTTTAAGCACTCTAACTCTATCCAAACTGTTGTAGAATTTATTGTAGGAAATAAGGAAAAGGACCTTTCTTTTAGAGCAAGACAGCGGATTGTTAATTATTTTAACTTTGATTCTAGAAAAGAACAGTTTAAAAAATTATTAATCAAATGAAGATAGGGGTAATAGGGTATCTCAACACTAAAAACATAGGAGATTATATTCAAACGCTTTCAGTTATTAAGCTAATTGACCGGGATTACAAAATACTAGACAGGGAAAGCCTAAATATCTATCAAGAGAAGCCCCGAAAGGTTATAATAAATGGATGGTTTATGGAAAACCCCTATAATTTTCCACCTTCAGAGAACTTGAACCCTTTATTTATCTCCTTGCATATAAGCCCATCTGCTTCAAAACAGATGTTAAACACTAGAACAATAAATTATTTGAAGAAATATGAGCCTATTGGATGCAGAGATGTATATACTCAAACACTGTTAGAAAAGTATCAATTAAAAACTTTCTTGTCATCATGCGTTACCCTAACTCTTAACAAAAAGGATTTTATAAATTCATCTTATAGCGAAAATAGAGCACTAATAATTGGAGCTTTTGATAGACTAAAGCCAAATATTGAAACCAACAAAGGATTCTATAAGATGCTAATATCAGCAGTTAAGTCTCCTTATAAATTATTAAACTATCAAACAAAAACATTACTCTTTAATAGGTGGTTGAAAAAACAAAACCTTAAACTTGATTTTGCCAACCAGATAGTGAATAAGAAAATTTCCTCTCACATAGAGGGAATTAAACTAGCGGAAGAAGTATTACAAAAAATTGCAAATTCTGACTATGTGATTACATCAAGGATTCATTCTGCACTGCCCGCTGTCGCAATGGGTAAAAAAGTAATTTTTATTAACGAAGGATTAGACAATGTAAACCATAGTGCTAGGCTAGTTGGACTTGAATCTTTTTTTACATCTATAAAGCTAAAAGAGATTAGAATGCTTAATTTTGATTCAATAAAAACGGACATGAGCCATAAGATTTATTCTAAAAAAATCACAGAAATTATTAGGGCTTTTTTAAACGAGTAATATGAAGATTCTAGTTATAGGCGGAGGAGGAAGAGAGCATGCTATTACTCAATCTATTGTAAAAAGCAAGTTATGCAGCAAGGTTTTTATCCTTCCTGGAAATGCTGGAACGGCAACGATTGGTGAAAACATTTTGGGAGATGTAAATGATTTTAATCTTATTAAGAATGTAGTTCTCTCAAATCAAATCTCTGTAGTTTTTGTTGGCCCTGAAGATCCTATTGTTAATGGTATTTATGATTTTTTCAAGCAAGACAATTTGTTAAAAGACATTCTAATTATAGCTCCTGGGAAAACTGCAGCTCAATTAGAAGGAAGTAAAGATTTTGCAAAAGTCTTTATGAAGAAAAATAAAATCCCAACTGCAAAATATTCAACATTTTCAAAAGACAACATTAAGGAAGCATATGCCTTTCTTGAAGCAATGAACCCTCCCTATGTTCTAAAAGCTGACGGATTGGCTGCGGGAAAAGGCGTTTTAATTATTGATAACTTAAATGAAGCAAAACAGGAGCTTGAAAACATGCTTATAAATGAGAAGTTTGGCACAGCTTCTAATAGAGTCGTTATTGAAGAATTTCTTGATGGAATTGAGCTATCGTGTTTTGTTTTAACCAACGGAAAAGATTATAAAATTTTACCCCTTGCCAAAGATTATAAAAAAATAGGCGAAGGGGATACGGGCCTTAACACTGGAGGTATGGGAGCTGTTTCTCCTGTTCCCTTTGTAGATGAAAAATTTAAAATGAAGCTAGAAGAACAAATTATAAAACCTACCATCAACGGCATCCAAGAAGAAGGAATGGATTATGTAGGATTTGTTTTTATAGGACTAATTAAAGTTAACGAGGAGCCATATGTTATAGAGTATAATGTTAGAATGGGAGACCCAGAGACAGAGGTTGTTTTCCCAAGAATTCAATCTGACATTCTAGAACTCTTCCTATCATTAGAGACAGAACAATTTCCTTTATTAGAACTTAAGATAGACCCTAGACATGCCTCTACAATTATGTTGGTCTCTGGCGGATACCCTAAAGCTTATGAAAAAAACATTCCTATTGCTGGACTAGATGATGTTAACCAATCTATAGTTTTTCATGCAGGGACAAAACGTTTAAATAATACGATAGTGACCAATGGAGGAAGGGTCTTAGCAATAACATCTTTTGGGGATACAATTAATATTGCAACAGAAAACAGCTATGAACAGATACAAAAAATATCTTTTGAAGGCATGTATTGTAGAAAAGATATTGGGTTCGATTTATAAAAACGGGTGAGCAGTGATATCTCTATTTTCCTCTTCGTTGTCATCAAACTTTTTAAGCTCCCTAATCCAATATATAGCACCAATAATTCCAACTGAAATAAACAACCAGCTCATTATGTTTGCGAAAAACCAACTATCAAATTGAACTGTTCTTAAAAGGTCAAAAGGAAGAAATAAAATCTCCTCAAAAATCCAAGCTATAGTATAAAAAAAATCTTTGACCATTATATGTGTTGTATATTGCAAAAATAAAAACAATAATAATGATTGCAAAGCTTTTTAAACGATTTTCTATTTATTCTGTGGTGTTTTCGTTATTTGCCTTATGTGTTCTTGCATATTTATATTCTGATTTTGACCAGATATGGTTTACATTTCAGTCTAGAGTTTACAACTTTTTAGTATTATTAGGATTGTTCATAATGACAATAATTGCAATAAGAAGAATTTTACATTTTTCTAATATTGAATCTCGGACTCATTATTATTTATTTATATATCCACTAGTAGTCTATAGCTTTCCAATTGAACAATTTGACATCAGGATTCTCTTGTGTTCTGCATTGTTTTTTTCAGGATGGGCTTCTTTTCGAGAATATATTGCAGCCAAAGACTCATTGAGCAATAAAACCCCTATAATTAAATTATTAGACAGTATAATTCTTGTTAGTTTTTCTGCTGTCTTTTTTTACGAGAATATTTTTTTGTTAGCCTTTCCGCTATTAGGACTTGCCTTTTCAAAACGGTCAATTTATAGAGAAGAGGTTGGAATTATTTTCATAATTCCTGTTTTAATTTTATTTACTAGCTACCAACTAATTTCGATTTTCCAGCTTAATTCATTCTTCTTTTCTTCTCTATTCTCTGAATACTATTTTTCAGTTTTGAACATATTCAATATTTCCTTTGTTTATGAACATCCTGAGATGATAGTGTTATTGATGCTAATCGTTATTTCAATAATAGTGAACATTAGGTCCCGAAGCAGGCACGATGTAAAAACACTTGACTATACTGGTTTGGGTTATTTATTTCTAATAGCATTCATTATTGGCTACTCAAAAAATTCACCAGAAATGCTGTTGCATTATATGGCTCTTCCCCTAACCTATTATATAAATAAGCTTCTTGAATCCAACAAGAACTCTTTTATAGCAAACTTTCTCTTTATTTTAATAATAATTAGCTTTTTGCTTTTTACCTTTGTGTTAAAATAGCATAAAATATGGACGATATTAAAATCAGTAATTCAGCTCTTGAAATTTTTCAACAATCAGTAGATGATTACCATAAACATGATGACATTAATCAGCCAATTCAAAACCCACATCCTGATACTTCACTGTCACATTTGTTATATAAAAAAAATTGGATAGATACTGTACAGTGGCACTATGAAGACATAATCAGAGATCCAAATATTAATCCTGAGAAGGGAATGGAGATTAAGAGAAAAATTGACAAGTCAAATCAAGATAGGACAGAAATGGTAGAATACATTGATTCATATTTTTTGAATAAATTTTCTCAAATTGTTCCAAAAGAGCAAGCTTCTATAAACTCTGAAAGCCCTGCATGGGTTTTAGATAGACTTTCTATTTTGGTGCTAAAAATATATCATATGGATGAAGAGTATAAGAGAGAGGGTACAGGAGAAGAACATAAAGAATCATGTAAAAAGAAACTGGACATATTGCTCGAGCAAAGAAAAGATTTAGCGGGAGCTATAGATGACCTTCTGACTGATATCTCAACAGGGGATAAAAAAATGAAAGTATATAAACAGATGAAGATGTATAATGACGAATCTTTAAATCCTATTTTATATAAAAATAATGAGTGAGAAGCTAGATAAATCTCTACTAGTTTATAGGTTTTCTTCTTTTGGTGATATTGCAATGATAATTCCTGTATTGCGATCTTTCTACCAAGCATATCCTGACCAAAAAATCATTTTTGTTTCTCGAGACTTTGTAAAACCCCTTTTTGAAGAGTTCCCAAACCTTGTATTTAAAGGAGTTGATTTTAATGCAAAATATAGCGGACTAAAGGGCTTATTCCAATTATATAAAGAGCTTAAAAAAGAAAAAATCATTGCTATTGCAGATCTTCATGCTGTCATAAGAACATTTGTTTTAAACTTTTTTTTTAGAATCAGCTTTTATAAAGTAGCATCAATAAATAAAGGTAGAAGGGAAAGAAAAAAATTAATTAGAAAAAGAAATAAAGTTTTTCAACCTTTAACACCTATGCATTTTAGGTATTGTGAGGTTTTTAGAAAATTAGGTTTCCCTTTAGATTTAAATAATCATGAGTACCCTAACAAACCCCTTCTTAATAACAATTATTTGCAGGAAATGGTGCAAGCAAATAAAAAAATAATTGGCATTGCACCCTTTGCATCTAATGAGGGAAAAACTTATCCCCTAGATCATATGCAAAAAGTAATAGCATATTTACAACAGGAGAACTATGTTCTTCTTTTTGGAGGAGGAGAAGATAATCTTGAACAATTGCAAATTTGGGAAAAGGCATATAGTAATGTAAGAGACATTTCTAAAAAACATAACCTTACAGAACAAATTAATATTATGTATTATCTAGATGTTATGATCTCTATGGACTCAGCCAATGGACATATTGCTGCCAATTGTGGAACACCTGTCCTAAGCCTGTGGGGTCTTACACATCCATTTTGTGGATTTCAACCTTTTGATCAACCTATTGAAAACTCTTTAACCTTAGACCGCAAGAATTACCCTGAAATTCCAACCTCAATTTTTGGAGATAAAATCCCAAAAAATTATGAGTCTGCATTTAGATCTTTAGACCCTAAAACGGTGATAGAAAAAACATTAGAAATTCTAGATACCTCTAGATATCATCATAGCTAACCTCAATGTGGTTTGAGGTGATTCTAGATTGACAAGTTAAAACAAGCCCTTCTTCTACTTCTTCATCTGTTAATATTTGATTATTGTCCATCACAACAGATCCTTTAATAACCCTTGCCATACATGTGCTGCAGATTCCTCCTTGGCATGAATATGGAGCATCTACATCATTTTCTAAAGCTAACTCTAAAATTGTTATGTCTTTTGTAGTATCTAGATTATACTCTAGGTCATCACAAGTTATTTTAACTGTTTTTACCATATTAGCATTGGTTTTATGGGCAATATTAATAAATTATCTATTAATTAAAAATATTATCGTAAATTTACCGCCCTGATTTATAATAAGATGAAAAATTTTGATTTGTCAGCTAGCTGTAATACAGTAGAAAAGAATACAACTTTTGTTGGAAACTTTGTTTCCGAATCAGATTTTAGAATTGATGGAACTTTTGAAGGGTCTATTGAAACTAAGGGAAAAGTTGTAATCGGTAAGAGCGGAAGCATTGAAGGAACGATAGTTTGTAACTCGGCTGACATAGAGGGTAAATTTAACGGAACAATTCAAGTTAAGGATCTATTATCAGTTGGTGCTACAGGATCAGTTGAGGGGGATGTTAATATCTCAAAATTAATAGTAGAGTCTGGAGCAATTTTCAATGCAAAATCTTCAATGAAAGGCGAAAGTGAATCAGGAGGTTTGAAAAAAATCACTAACTTCTCTGACAATCGTGAAAAAACAGCCTAGGTCTTGGTTAGTTTTTTCTGGTCTAGCCTTTGAAATAGCAATTATTATGTATTTGTTTTTGAAAGCAGGTTTTTACCTTGACAGTATTGCTTTATGGGGATTTGAGATTTACACTTTATTATTATCAATTGCTGCTATTCTTGTTATTATTTGGCTGATATTATTTCAAACAAAAAATCTTAAATAACTTTTTGATATTTTGATCTAAAATCATTTTAAAATTTTCTTTTTATACCTTACATTTGTCGCGCAAAACTTAACCTTTAAGGTTTAAGCATGATAAAAAATTTTCAAACACTATCTCTAACCTTTTTTATAGCAATATTGTCAAGTTATAGTTATGCGATTGAAGAAGAAAAGAAAGAGCAGTCTTTACAGGAAGAAATTACAGAATATATAAATCACCACGTTCAAGATTCTCATGATTTTTCATTTTTTTCAACAAAAGATAAAGAGACAGGAGAAAAAATCTATATAGACTTTCCTCTTCCGGTTATTTTAGTTGATGATGGAGTAAAAGTTTTTCTTTCATCAAAACTTGGACATGGTAAAAAGGTTGTTAATGCAGGAGGAAAATACTATAAACTCTACCATGGTAAAATTTATAAAACTAATGCTGAGGGCTTGATAGAATATGATGGTGGGGGGAATGTGGTTAATGCAAAACCATTAGACTTATCAATCACAAAAAGTGTTTTTACAATTATTATGGTTTCGCTACTAATGATATTGCTATTTGTTTCTCTTGCACGATCTTATAGTGATAATAATAAAATTGCAAAAGGGATAGGGCGCTTTTTTGAACCGATAGTCATTTATATTCGAGATGAAATAGCTATACCAAGTATTGGAGAAGAAAAGTATAAAAACTATATGAGCTTTCTTCTTACTTTATTCTTTTTCGTCTGGTTCCTTAACCTACTAGGGCTTACCCCTCTAGGAGTTAATGTAACAGGAAATATTGCAGTTACATTTTGTTTAGCTTTAATCACTTTTTTAATTACAAACATAACTGCAAATAAAACATATTGGAAACATATTTTTTGGATGCCGGGCGTTCCGGTTATCCTCAGGCCACTTCTTGCACCAATCGAATTATTAGGGATATTTATTAAGCCCTTTTCACTAATGCTTCGATTGTATGCAAATATTTTAGCTGGCCATGTCGTATTATATAGCCTGATTGGACTAATTTTTATTTTTAAAAATTTAGTTGGGTCAGGATTTTCACTAGTTCTTGTTTTTTTTATAGCCATCATTGAGCTGTTAGTTGCATTATTGCAAGCATATATTTTCACATTATTATCAGCTTTATATTTTGGATTTGCAATTCAACAAGACGATCACTAAATTAATGTTTAACTTAAAATAAATAAAAATGGAAATACCAAAAATTATCGGAGCAGGACTCGCAATCATTGGAGTTGGACTTGGAATTGGAGGAATAGGTAGAGGTGCAATGGAGGCAATTGGAAGACAACCAGATGCATCTAACACAATACTTGTTGCTGCAATTGTTCTTGCAGCACTAGTAGAGGGAATAGCTTTTGCAGCCTTGTTTGCTGTTAACTAATCACAAACCAACCTATGGAAAAATTAATAAATGAGTTTTCATCAGGCTTGTTTTTTTGGCAACTAATATTATTTGTAGGGCTGATTTTCTTTTTAAGAAAATTTGCCTGGAGACCAATATTGGATGCTGTTAATGAAAGAGAAAAGACTATTATTGACTCTTTAAATTCTGCAAAAGAAGCAAAAAAGGAAATGGAAACTCTACAAACTGAAAATAAAAAGATTCTTCAAGAAGCAAGAGCTGAAAGTGACGCAATGATTAATCAGTCTAAAAAGTCTGGTAAAGAAATTATTGATCAAGCTAAAGCTGATGCAAAACTTGAAGCTGAGAAAATTATTGATCAAGCTAAACAATCAATTGATAATGAAAAAAGAGCTGCAATGAATGAGATAAAAAACCAGGTAGCAAATTTATCAGTTGATATTGCAAGTAAAGTTATTGACAAGGAAATGGAAAAAAATAATAACCATGAAGATTATATAACAAAATTAATAGACGACCAAAGTAAAAATTAACAATGTACTCTAAAACTGCATCAAAAAGATATGCAAAAGCTTTAATCGGATCTGCAATAGATAGTAATATTCTCGAAGAAATGTATTCTGAAATAAATAGCCTTAAGGATACTCTCAAAAGCTCTATTGAATTATCAGGGTACCTATTAAACCCTACTATTTCAAAAGAGCAGAAAGGAAGTTTTATAATTAAGATTGTTGGAAATGAACACCCCCATTTAATTAACTTGATCAACCTCCTTAAAGCTAATAATCGGTTAGATGAACTTG
>MPLT02280197.1_pt1 | contig 16622 bp, 5 predicted proteins | sample 1617391 | NCBI WGS metagenome assembly MPLT02 (sample SAMN05944800, study PRJNA350692) | marine metagenome | biome: marine; feature: ODZ; material: water; isolation source: 70 m water sample filtered on 0.2 um supor filter | place: Pacific Ocean | collected 2012-04-08 | depth 70m m
ATGCCTGTAGGCAGAAGGCGTTCCACGAGGTGTCGTAGCAGTCCAGTATCATCCAGACGTCTGGCAGGTCGTAGCCGTGGCTCAGCTCGATGTTGACGCCGTGGTTGGCGGGAACGTCGAACGTGAACCTGTCCGTCGAGTCCAGTCCGGCCTTGTTCCACCCGTTCCACGAGAGCGTGTTGTTGGTCGCGTTCACGTAGTCGTTGACGTGGATGGCTGTTGAAGCGCCGGGACCTGCGTCCATGCCCGAGTTGGCGTCGTTCTGACTGCCTCCCTCGAGGTCCGATAGCGGTAGGAACGAGATGTTCATCTCGTACTCGTGATCCGCAGCGCTGCTGCAGCAGGTCCAGATGTAGATGTACACCCATCCGGCTGTGTCAGCGACGGAGTTGGTTGCGTCCCATCCGTTGGCTGCGCAGATCGGGTTCGGGTTGGCTGTGTTGCAGCCCGATGCGTTGTGCAGCGTCCCGACCGGCCAGAGGCCCGAGTTCTGGGATAGCTCGTCCATGCCGTAACCCGTGTCTTGCTCGACGAAGTAGGCTCCGTTGGCTGGGTACTGGCAAGGCATGTGCTGCTCCTGGCACATCAGCATGTACACTGCGTGGTAGGTCGACGAGTCGCCCTCTCCCTCGAGGTCCATGTCGTAGTCGATGTTGACGTAGTGGCCCTCTGGTACCGAGATGCTGTACATGTCGTATGAGTCCCAAGTGTATGAGATCCATCCTGTGCACACGCCTCCGTCCCAGTGGCTCCTCAGGTCGCCGTTGGCGTCCAGCGGGTTCAGGTCTGCTTGCGTGCTCTCGTTGGTGAAGGTGTGGCCTGACCATGCACCGGGGTACACTAGGTCCGCAGCGTCACCGCCGGGCACGGATGCGGCCATGCCGCAGTCGTCCTGGCTGTCACCTGGTGCGAGGCCGGGTGTCGCCAGGGTGATGGTGACGTCGTAGTCACCGCTCCCTCTGTCGGTCCAGACTCTGATGTAGATGTCCTGGCCGGCATCGTCGTACTGCGCCCAACCGCACTCTGGGTTGTCGTTGTACGAGTTCGCGATAGAGTAGAAGTAACCGTAGGTCGGGTGCAGGTAGAACAGACCCAGATCGATGTCGTTCTGCTCTGGGAACTCGACGCATACCTCGAAGGCGTAGTTGTTCGGCAGGTAGAGCTTGTAGAAGTCGTACGAGTCGAAGCTGTCGTGACCGTATCCCTGGAAGGTCTGGTTGACCGTGGTTAGGTTCAGTGGCGCCGAGTAGCTGTCTCCAGCATCCAGGCACCCTCCTATGGGTGCTTGGCCCGCGTCGTTCTGGCAGGCCAGCTGCCATGGCTCCTCGGTCGCGTTGTATGTAGCGAAGGTCACCGTGTAGTTGCTCTCGTAGTCCTCGGTCATCGAGTTGAGGATTAGTCGGAGGTAAACCACAGAGTCGACCCCTAGGTCGTTCGTCCACGAGTAGGACTCGTTTGTGGCGACAGCCTGCGGGTGGAAGCCGTAGGATGAGCTCACGAAGGACGTGTAACCAGAGGAAGTCACCATGTACATGCCGAAGGAGATGTCCCCCTCGATCTCGATGGTGTCGTTGAAGTTGCTGTCGATGCCCTCGGGCCACTCCAGCATTGCCCAGAGTCCGTCTCCTGCTGGGACGCTGATCTGGTACCAGTCCGTCTCGTCGTAGCCCTGGCACATCATTCCCTCGAAGGCACCGTTGCCGTCCGAGTCCATGAGGCCGGTTACGTCAACGGGTGCGTCGTCTGGGGAGTATGACCCCTCGGTCGCGTCGTCGCCGTTTCCGGTGAAGGATCCTGTGCCTGGTGCGCTCCCGTCATCCTGGAAGAAGCATGGTGGTGGTGCGCCTGGCTCGGTCTGGTACTCTAGGAGGTACCCGGTGGAGGGTCCGCTGTAGTGGAGGACCTCTGCGAAGAACATGGTCTCGTCGCCTAGCTGCCCTACGTCGATGAACTCCGGCTGGTCGAACCAAGAGTACTCGAACATGCCCGAGAGGGTCTCGGTTGCCGGGTCGTAGTCGGTGTACAGCTGGAGGTCTAGGTCGGCGCTGTTCTCCCAGTGGAGGGTCAGGTTCGCCTTGTAGTTCTCAGGTAGCCAGATTGCGAAGATGTCCGATGAGTCTGTGGTGTCGACGTGTCCTGACGCCATGTCTTCGTACACGAAGTCGTCCACAGTCAGAAGACCGGTGAAGTTGCCCAGGGAGATTCCGACCTGCAGTCCCATTCCGCCGTCGCCGAAGGTATCCACCTTCTCGACGGTGTAGGTCCCGGCATCGGAGTATGTTGCTAGCCAGCCGGTGAAGTAGTCTGCCAGGGGCCCGAAGTAGTCGGACGTCCCGTCTGGCTTGGTTACCTCGATCGAGGTCTCCGGGTCGCACCATACGTCGCAGTACGTGACAACAAGGTCAGCTGCCTCGCCGGAGCTGAGGTCGAATGTGTCAGACTGGTAGCTCCACGAGGCTGGATCGTCGGGCATGTCCAGGAGGGGTCGGTACTGAGGTGTTGTTTGGTCCCCAGGTAGGCCATTGTCTCCGGTCCAGACTGTGATGTTCATCTGGTAGTCCGAAGCGACACCGCTCTGGTAGCAGTAGTAGCACGTGATGAATATTACGGATGAGTCGCCGGCTAGGTCGAAGGGAGGGTCTGCGTAGTACCATCCCCCGTAGGTGTTGCCTTCGGTTTCTCCGTCGGTTCCGACGGATATCTCCCCAGTGGTGGAGTAGTAGAAGTACCCCCATGCCCCGCTGTAGTAGCTGGACATTCCGCCGTCGCCTGGTCCCAGGGACACCATGAAGGCGTAGTTCTCGTAGAAGCTAGCCCCGGTGTGGTTCCACGACAGTTCGACGGTGTAACCGTATCCAACGGGCAGATCTAGGATGTACCCGTCGGCGTTGTTGTCGCTCAAGGAGGAGAAGCTCGTAGCTGCGGAGGCATTCCCGTAGTACGTAATCGTCTCAGTTCCTGTCCACGAGAAGTCGTCCGTCAGGTTGTGGTGGGTTGCGAAGGTGTTCCCCGCATCCGTACCCCTGCAGGCGTCGTGTCCCTGGCAGTTGGCAATAGTCTCGCTTCGCTCACCGGCTCTGTCGAGCTCTGCTGGGGCATCTAGGGCTCCCAGCATCGGTAGGCAAACCGAGACAATCATTAGCAGTGTCAGATTTACTGATCTTGTTGCATTTTCATTCATAGGCGTCACTTAGTGACTATCACGACTTGTATCAAATATAAACATCTCTCAGAATGCTCACTTTCCGACATTTTCACTAATCCGGTAAAATATACTAAATATATTACTAAATTAGGAAAATTATTACGGATATAGGAGAATTTATCATTATTTTTTTACTTTTTCAGGAAATTTAGTGTCTTTGCAATTATTGGATATTGTAGTAAAAAAAACACACAAAGTGCAAAAAGTACACCGATTGTCCCATTACTCCCAGTCTTCGTAGTAATCGTCTTCCTCTTCTCCCCATCCCTGATCATCATCGAACTGCTCCCTGAGCTTGCTCCTGCCGAACAGGAATGCCAAGGTTGCGGATAGCATGGCGGCTAGGCTGCCTATCGCAATAATGGAGATCTCCGGGTTTAGCTTCATCTTGTCCATCACGGTTAGTGGGTGTGCGTTGTCGCCCATGCCATCGGAGTTCCTGTCTGCCCACTCTCCGGCATCGAATGGGAATGCGTCTTCCTGGTCGATGAACCCGTCGTTGTCGTCGTCGGGGTCAATTAGGTCGCATGTCAGGTCCCCGTCGAAGTCCGAGGGGACCTCGCTTGATGCGATCGGGGAGGTCTCGCACACCGCCTCCGTGGTATCGGCCCACCCGTCGTTGTCGTCGTCTGCATCGTCTCCGTCCCCCTGGCCATCTCCATCGGTGTCCTTCGTCTCAGTGGGGTCGAATGGGAACGCGTCGTCGTAGTCGAGGACGAGGTCGTTGTCGTCGTCGTCATCCAGGTTGTCGCAAATCAGGTCCCCATCGAAGTCGTTGGGTATGGATTGTGGGTCACGGGGGTCGGTTCCGCAGATGCTTAGTTCGTCGGAGTCGCTCCATCCATCGCCGTCGTCGTCAGGATCCGAGTTCGAACCCTGGTTGTCCCCATCGAGGTCGTCCCACTCGTTGGGGTCATAGGGGAATGCGTCGATGGTGTCGTTCCAAGCATCGTTGTCGTCATCGGGGTCGACTACGTCACAAAGCCTGTCGCCATCCCAGTCATCCGGTGCGGATTGAATCAGGGATGGGTTGGTACCGCAATTGATCTCGTCTACGTCGTCCCATCCATCGTTGTCGTCGTCTGGGTCCGCGTTGTCTCCGACGAGGTCCCCGTCGTTGTCATTCCACTCGCTGGAGTCGAATGGGAAGGCATCGAATGCATCCTGGTAGCCATCATTGTCGTCGTCGGGGTCTGATGAGTCTCCGATGCCATCGCCGTCGGTGTCGGTGCTCTCTGAGTCGTCGAATGGGAAGTCGTCGAGGTCGTTCCCAATCCCATCCCCGTCGACGTCGTCGTCCAGCTCGTCGCAGACCCCGTCTGAGTCGGTGTCATCCGGGGTGGAGGATGGGTCGAGTGGGTCGGAAAGGCAGTCTTCCTCGACACCGTCGTAGAACCCGTCACCGTCGTCGTCCCCGTCGGAGTTGTCCCCGATCCCATCGCCGTCTGTGTCGTTCCACTCGCTGGAGTCGTAGTCGAAGCTGTCTGTTGGGTTGTCATAGCCATCGCCATCGATGTCCTCGTCGAGTATGTCGCATATCCCGTCTGAGTCTAGGTCGTCCGGGAATGAGTCGGGGTCATAGCCATCGGTGCCGCAGGAGTACTCGGAGGAGTCGCTCCAGCCGTCGTTGTCGTCATCGAGGTCGGAGTTGTCACCAGTCCCGTCCCCGTCGTTGTCCGACGTCTCGTTGGCGTCATCCGGGAACGAGTCGTTCGCGTTGTCGACGCCATCCCCGTCTATGTCCTCGTCCAATGGATCGCATATCCCGTCTGCGTCGGTATCGGATGGGATACTGGTGTTGTCGTACGGATCTGAGCCACATGCGTACTCGTCATCATCGTAGAATCCATCCCCATCTGCATCTAGTGTGAAGATCCAGAGTGATAGGTTGTACTGGTCTCCTCCGCTGTATGCGCTAACCGCGATGACGGCGTTCGAGCCCCCTAGGTTTGCTCCCGAGTTGTTGGACGTTACAGATTGTGGATTATTGTAGTAGTCCGAGTCCACGATGCTGTTTGCACCGTCATAGAGGAACAGGGCGAGCCAGTTGGACTGGCCGTATCCGGGCGATAGCTCGGCCGTTATTCCATGGTCCACAGGCACGTAGACCTGGTAGTAGTCATACTCGTCCGAACCGCTGTCCACGTAACCGGGCCAGACGGATTGCCCGGTGGTAACGTTGACCAGCGGGGTCGAGTTGGAGAATGAGTCTCCCGCATCGCCTCCTGTGTATGCGTCGTTCTGGTTTAGTCCTGGGACATTGGACTGGTTCAGTAGTGTGATGTTGAGGGTGTAATCCCCCTCGCCTCCGTTCCCCCACCAACCGGAAGATGCCTGCACTAGGATGTACACGGTGGAGTTGCTGACGTCAGTTGAGCCGCTCTCGACGATCTCCGGGTTGTCGGTTGTGCTAGAGTCTAGCATTGACTGGGAGTCGTCATACAGGGCGAGGTCGAAGTCGTCTGAGGAGTCGTTCCAGGAGAGCTCGGCCTCTATCGCGAGACCGGATGGTATCTGGATGGAGTAGATGTCGTTGTTGTCGGAAGAATCGGATATCCACCCGTAATATGTGCTGTTGTTGGATGGTAGTGCTAGAGATGTCGCGAAGTCGTCACCGGCATCGCCCCCGGAGTTAGCGTCGTTCTGGTTGAATGCCGGGCTGTCGGAGAGGTTGGCTAATCCGATTGTCAGGTTGTAGTCCACATCCGAACCCGAGTAGGCACTGATCCGATAGTAGATTGTGGTGCCCCCGATGGATGAAGCGTTTCCGGAAACTTCCTCCGGGTTGCTGATGCTGCTCGCTGAATAGTCCAGTGAACTGCCAGATGACGAGTACATGTACAGGTCCAGGTCTGCAGAGGAGTTGTTCCACGAAACAGAGGCCCATGAGGTCCAATTGGCTGGAACGTCTATCGAGAAGTAGTCGTTGTCGTCCCAGTTTTCATCGACCCATCCCTGGAATATCGTCGTGTTCCCAGTCATGTTGACTGCTAGAGCGGTACCTAGGGTATCACCGGCATCCACTCCCGAGCCAGCATCGTCCTGTGAAGACCCGGGCTGCCCAGATGTGGAGAATAGAGTGATGGTCAGACTGTAGTTTCCTTCGTCGGCAGTAGTGTACACCCGGATGAAGACGCTGTCACCGGCTACGTTTGCAGAGCTGCTATTTACCTCATATGGCGAAGATGTGTCTGGGCTATTCGGATAGTTGACGTAGTAATTACCCGTTGAGTCGATTAGGGCTAGTTGTGTGTTGGAGGATGTCCCGTTTGGGAAGCTCATAGATACTGAGATTCCGGAGTTTGCGGGTATGGAGATGTTGTACCAGTCCTGGGCGTCCCATGCATCCGAGATCCAGCCAGAGAGGGTTTGGTTGGTGCTGCTGATAGCAGTGGCGGTAGATGGCGAGTCGCCTGAGTCGGATCCAGTTCCCGCATCGTTCTGAGGTGGCCCCTGGTTCTCTTGGAATATCCAGATTTCAAGAGTGTAGCCCCCGCTTCCTGTGAATGCATCGACCCAGAGGGTCACTGTCGTTCCTCCGACGCTTGACCCGTTGGATGTGACGTTCTCGACTGGGTCCGAGTACCAAGAGTAGTCTATGGAGTAGTTGCTGGAGTCGTAGAGGTACAGGTCGAAGTCGATTCCGGCACTGTTTGAGAAACTCAGGCTTGCGGCGATCCCGGTGCCGTTTGGCATCTGGATTGAGTACCAATCCTCATCGCCGCTACTCAGGTTTCCGTAGTACGTCCCATTGTAGGACCCTAGTGGTGTTGCGTTGCTGCTGGAGTCTCCCGCATCCCCGCCAGACCCGGCGTCATCATCTGCTAGAACTTGTGTCGAAAGAACACTTAGCAACATGATGGCGACTACTAGCCTTGCCCTTACTGAGGCCCTTCCCATGACTGCGCCAATGGGTCGGACGTATTGAAGGTTGGTGAAAAATGGTGTAGAAAATGCACCGCGCGCGAGTGCATCGGTTTTAGTACTGGTAGAATCCACAGCCAGTCTTACGCCCTAGTTTGCCCTCTTCGACCATCTCGACTAGCAGATCAGCGGGCGAGTACTTGTCGCTTGACAATCCCTCTTTCAGGACGTGCATGATGTGCAGGACGGTATCCAATCCAATGAGGTCCGCCAGTGCGAGTGGCCCTATTGGGTGGTTCATCCCCAGTTTCATTATTCCATCGATCGCTTCTGGTTCCGCGACCCCATCCTGGAGGACGAGGATGGCTTCGTTGATCATTGGCATGAGTACCCTGTTGCTAACGAAGCCGGGAGAGTCTTGGCACGACAGCGGGGTCTTTCCCATCTCCTCGGAAGCTGATATGACGGCGGATGTCACTTCTTCAGAAGTTTCGCTGCCGTTGATTACCTCAACCAGTTTCATGATTGGCACGGGGTTCATGAAATGCATTCCAATAATCCTGTCCGCCCTATTCGTGTGGCTTGCTATCTCGTTGATCGAGATGCTGGATGTGTTGCTAGCCAGTATTGCCTCTGGCTTGCATATCGAGTCGAGTTCTCTGAAGGTAGAGAACTTCAAGTCGGGAATCTCTGGTATTGCCTCCACGACCAGGTCGCAGTCCGATAGGGATGAGATTGCGACGGAAGTGGATATCCTGGAGAACGCCGAGTCCGCTTCTTCTCGGCTCATCCGCCCCTTCGAGACGAGCTTTTCCAGGGAGTCCGATATAGCCGATTCACCCCTGTCCAGAAACTCCTGCTTGATGTCCACCATTGTCACTTCCATGCCGCAGCAAGCCGCAACCTGTGCGATTCCATTGCCCATCTGCCCCGAGCCGACTACTCCGACCGATCGTATTGCCATGGAGGATTCCGGTAGTGGGGGAGACATGAGGTTTGGGTAGGGGTATTACTACTCGGAAGCCCTTCTTCTCGAGATTCTAAGTGTCAAAACTACGATCATCGAGAGCAGGGAAAGGGCACCTGCTGAGAAGACCCAGAGCATGGTCCCCGATGATTGGGCATCGTCAATGGCCCAGTCTATCCAATCGTGCTTGAGTACCTCGATTTGGTATGAATTCGTGTTCTTCGCCTGATCCATTGAGAAGCCGTCGATAGTGTGCTGCCCCGCTATCGCTGGTACCGTGATGTTGACTGAGAACTGCCCGCCCTCTGGGCAAATGATGTCCTTGGATTGCACTTGGCTGCTGATTCTCACCAGCAGGCCCTCCTCGCAGTGCCCCGAGACCTCCCTGAGTGTCGTTAGCGTCGAACCTCGGTAAGTCTCCTCGTTGAACTCCAATACGGGAGGGGTGGAGTCCCGGTCTATGGAGACTGAGTAGGAGTCTGTGCTATCCAGAGAGTCGATCTGGATTACGAAGTCGTTGGTTCCTTCGACTAGGTCCAGTGAAAGGAACGACGTCTCTTCTCCCGGCCCAATAACGCCTGTCTCCCCAGTGGTCAGGCTGGTCCATCGTACTTCTTGCGAGGGGTGTCTGTCGAGTAGTATCTCAACGCTGTCCAGTGATACTAGGGGTTGGTTGTCCCCTGATATCGAGGTGTCGTAGCTGCTCTCGGGTAGTTCGAGAATCCTGCACTCGTGGAATGAGTTTCGATTCTCCTGCTCGATGGTCCTGTCAGTGGCGTGGATGCAGAAGTTTTGCGGCCCTGTGGTGTTCAGGATGATTGACTGCACCCCCTCAGAGCCGAATTGCGAGGTTAGACTCTCCCCATTGACTGAGATCCATAGGGAGACATCCTCGGATGCCCACCAAGACAGGTTCTGTAAGTGGTCCCCGAGGACGTTGCCATTCGATGGCGAGAGCGCCCATGAGACATCAGGAGGTGTCGAGTCCATCACTAGTGACCAATTTTGCTGGTGGGTATTCCCTGCCCAGTCCTCCAGTGTGATCGTGATTCCGATTTCTCCCTCTCCCAAGCCGGATAGTTCCAGCGGCACTGAGACTGTGCTGGTGGACGGATATTGGGCATTCCCGGGCATGGGGAAACCCGTGCTTTCGTTGAGTACGGGAGGTGCCTCTTCCGCTATTGTGCATTCGGATGTCTGGACCCATGAGAAGTATAGGACGAAAACGCACCACTCCATTGCATCTGCAGGTATCTCGAGGAATAGGTCTCCGCTTGTGATGTTGATCGGGTGTTGAAGGTCATCCGGCGCGTATGAGTAGGAGGCTTGGTCCTTAAGGGATATCAGGGATACGTCCGATGGCGGATTTGGATCGTGTACGACTTGGAATGACCTGTTCGCCGTGTTGCCAGCGTTATCGGTGGACGTAATCGAGAATTCGTTTTGGCCGCCGTTGTGGTAGAAGAAGTACTCATCGTCGGAGTCTTGGTGTAGGCCCGAAGAAGAAACCGCCAGTTCCGTGGTGATATTCGCGAAACCGGATGAGTTCGTAGGGATGGCCTCGCCATCCATGACCAAGAGAGCCCCCGGCTCGGTTTGTATCTGGAATTCCAAAGTCGAGGTTTCAGATATCCACGGGACCCCATGGACTGCCAGCATCGGGGAAGTTGCGTCGTAGGAGACTGCGAGGTTGGATTCGGCATGACGACCGGAGGCATCCGAAACAGAGGCTTGGAAATGGAACCACTGCTCGGTTGATGGAAGCGTCGAGTTTACCCATGCCTCCCTTAGAAGTAGATGTTCGGTTTCATTCTCCATCCCGTTCCAAACTTGCGTTAGGTCGTGTAGACTGCCGTTGGTGGATAACCCCCATGCAGATTCAGCTGGGAATGTGGTGTTGTTTTCTGGCCACGTCCAGGACAGCTCGGAGATGTTGAATCCGATGCCTATGTCCATGGCATGGAGGTTGATGGGGATCTGAGAGTTGGCCTCTGTTTGGTTCTCTGGGGCGATGAACGAAATCTCGGGGTCCAATTCGACTAGCTCGTATTCGTAGGGGAGTCTGATCATCGCCCCTCCTTCCAGAACGATGTCGATGAAGCCAGTCCAGTTTCCTTCTTCAGGTGGCCTCTGGAAGCTTAGGTTCAGCTCGAGAGCCCCCTCGGGAACCATCCCCGCGAGAGACTCGGATCCGGATGGCCAAGTGCTCGCTATGCTGGATTCGTTCAGGTTATGGAATGATGGAACCTCCAGAGATGACCCTGCGACCACCTCTATGTCGATCCAGAATGTTGACGACTCGCCGTCCACCGACCAGCCGTGGACAGCGACGCCATACAGGCCATCCTGCGGATTGGTCTGTGAGATGGACTCCGAGGATGTCCCGCTCCACGACCTCGCTACCTCCTCCCCGGAGGAGAAGACGCCGTCTCCGTCATCGTCTCTGAATAGGAAGAGGTCCAAGTCGCTACTGTCGTACGAGTCCATCGATATACTGAGCTCGGTAGCTTCCTCGATGGAGAAGTTGTGCCACCAAGAGGCAGTCATCTTGTCATTGGGCTCGTCCTGGAATGCTGACTGGTTGTCGAGGCTTATCGGCCGCACCCATCCTTGTGCGGAAACCGAATCGACGGGCAGTGGCATTGTGGAAACGACTAGGGCGCTGTCGTTGCCCTCTGATTCTGACCAGTCGGTTACTGTCCTGCTGAACCCGGATGACTCTGCAGAGATGTATCCCACGGAGATGTTTAGCGGGTTGTCGTTAGTCTCGACTCCGTGTAAGGCCGTGTGCAACACCATTTGGTGAATTCCAGGTGTTGCTGGAACTGCGAATGTCTCCCGGGAGGTGCCCGTGTACGTCCCCCAGTTGTGCTGCCCGCTGGTAGCATGGTTGTTCACTGATCTTTCCTCTATGAAGAAGGTGCTTGGGCCATATGCTTCTGGGTCGTCGTCGGCGTACTCATGTGGGGTCTCGGTCAGCCAAAGGACGTCTATGTCCGTGAATGGGTTATCATCCCAGTCGACATCCAGGATGACGACGCCCTCCTCATCAAGCTCTTCGGGCCAATCGACAGTGAGGAATCTCCAATCGCCGCTTTCTGGCCTCCAGCCCCATCGCATAGCGCCACTTATCCATGACTCGGAGTACAGCGTCTGGTTGTCTGGGTTCCCATCCAGGGGCTTCGGGAGAAGGGTGAAGGGCCCATCCCATGGGACATTTGTAACGATTGGCAGAGTCCAATCCCTAGATGAGTTTTCCTCGCCTAAATCCGACTCCACCCTGATGCCATGCTGGTGGAGGCCAGGGGTGGCGTCAACGGGTACGGAAACGGCAACTGGGACTGATATCTCCGTCCCGCCTTCGATCTGGATGGAGTCGCTCAATGAAATCCATTCGTCCTCGGCAACCCCGAAGGACGTCCAGTCGACTTCTATCCGGACGGGGTCGAGTCCTGATGGGGAGTCATCGTACCTCCAAACCCCCAGTAAGAGGCCGTCCCTTGCATCCTCGAATGGCAAACCGACTCTGACCTCTGCCTGGGGGCCATGAGACCACCAGTAAGTCACCTCCTCAAGCTCCTCCGAGTCTTCCCACTCCCACTCGTCCACCATTCCATCGGAGTCTGTATCGTTGTGGTACTGTCCGTCCCCATCGAAGTCGCTCCACCGGAATACTTCCAGGTACACCCTCTCCATCGACGACCTATCCAGATCGTGATCGAATGCATCGTACTGGATCGTCGCCCTAGCCCTGAACTGAACTGTGTCAGGAGGCAACTGATAGGCAGAGTCGTTGGTAATGTGTATGGGAATCAGTAAGTCGGGCCGGTCTCCCTGGTGGCCGTCCCATGTGTCATTCTCCCCCTCGCCTGTCCCATTGCCGGTGCTATTCCAAACCAGAACATCGTGTGAAAGGGGTTGGAATGAGACTGGAGTGAGATTAAGTTGTATTTCTGAGTCACTGGGGTTGCTGAATATCACGTCGAATGTCTGAGACTCTCCGGGCAGGATTGAGTTCAGGTTCGCATCCCTGTGCTCCCCATGGAACCACCCAGTGTTCCATTGCGCGGGGGACGCGGACCATGTGCCATTTTGGCCCTCCAGAGTCTTGACCGCCCTGGATGCATTCATCCAACCTCCGCCTTGGACAAATGGCTCGTAGCCACGGTCGTCGGCAGTTGAGAGGACGAAGTCACGGAGCTCCTGGGAATTTGGATGCTCTCCCCTTTCTTCGAGCCAAGCCTCCTCGACGAGGGCAAGAAGGCCCGCGACTACAGGGGTTGCCAGACTCGTCCCCCCCCATGTGGTCCATGCCTGGTTTGCGTTGTCATAGCTGTTCAGTGGCATGTCGCCAGTTGCAGACCACCCAACGGATACGATATCGGGATCCATCCGTCCGACAACGTTGGGACCCCTGTTTGACCATGGTGCGCTCTGACCCCAGGAATCCGAGGATCGGCTGCTGAATGCACCCACTGAGAAAACACCATGTGCGGCCCCGGGAACCTTGGTCGTCCCGAAGCCATGGCCCCCGTTTCCTATGGCAACGGCGTAGGATGCGTTGGAGTTGTAGACCCGGGTTAGCCAGTCTAGATACAGGGAGTAGCCATCAGAGCCAGAGTCGTCGACGGATGAGTAGCCGAATGAGAACGAGCCGATATGGGGCTGGTCGGGAGTGGATGGGTCCCCGTCGTAGCCCTCGGCGATGAATCTCCAGCCATCCAGTGAATGACCTCCTGAGTAGTGGTTCCCGATAGAGGAGATGGTGGCGTTGGGAGCCATTCCCAGAACCCTGCCATCGTCAATTACCCCTTGAGCGGAAATAGCACTGGCGCACAGTGTGCCATGACTCCCTGACTCTAGCATGAAGAGTGTGAGGTTGCCTGGTCCTGCTATTCTGTTCGAGTAGCCGTGCCTGGCGGAGTACGTCTCACCGTAGGGAACTCCGTTAACGCCGTCGGAGACCCAGTATACCAGTCCCGCTGAGATGTCCCAGAGTCCGTCCCCATCAGTATCCCTGCCGGATGTCTCCTCACCGGGCCTCATTGGCGTCTCGTTTCCGAACCAGTCGTCCCTGTCGGTATCGGGCCAGACTGTCTCGTAGAGGCCTGAGACCCTGTCATCGACAACCAGTATGGGGACATCGCCTCCTGCCTTGTCCTGAAGCCTCCAGTCAGGGTGTTCGCCAAGGTGGTACTCGCCAGATAGCGACTCATTGACTCCCGAGATGTTGAATCCCGACTCGTCCAGTATGCCGTCGCTGTCATTGTCGAAATCTATGATTGAGGTGTCCGCATACCATGTACTTGACTCCGGATATGCATTTCCGTCCACCATCCATGTGTACATGCTGTTGTGATCGAACATCAGTGGCCAGCCATGGTATGTGGAATTGCTGTATTCCACTCTAGCTTGGGTTCCATTCAGGTCAGGGTGCCCAAAGTCGACCCCGGTGTCTGCGACTGCGACGACCAGCCCCTCGCCGGAGTAACCCATCTCCCATGCAGCGTTGGCACCGTGGATCTCTCCCGATCTTACGGTGTTCGGGCTTGGTTCGTCCGGGATGGTGTCGTATGGCTCAGGCGGCCTCTCGGCATCCAGCAGTGCGATGATTCCAGGGACAGAGTTGAGTTTCTGCAGCAAGGAAGAGTTGACCCAGAAGGTCCGGTGATCGATGCCCATGGAAATGTGGTCGTTTTGAGTCATCGACTCCCCGGGACCCGGAGGTGCTTGCCTCTCAATTGAACCGGTCTTCCGCTGCCATGAGTCCAGATGTGCGAGAGAACTGGTGATTGCAGTAACCCATACAGACTCTTGGCCGGATTCCACCCTACTCAGCAAGGAGTCGTCGACCCAGGGATTAGGAAATGAGAGCGCTGAGTTTGACTCTAGGGTTCTGGCTTCTTCCGAAGAGGAGACATTGTCAGAGGGGGCATAGGATGCCACAGACGTGAGTGAAGAGGAGATGAGCAAGGCCAGAACTACCGGCACGAGTCGATGACGCACGAGTCATGGCAGGGAGATTGATGCTTGATATTGACGGCTTGAAGTCCCGTCAAATACAAAGAGTGGGAGTACCGGGGGGGGAACGGAGTCCCGTAGTGTAGTGGTCCATCATCTCGGGTTTTGGTCCCGGGGACCCTGGTTCGAATCCGGGCGGGACTACCAAACAAGGAAAAACAGACAATTGAAAAACGACTACTGGCACAACAGGTAGAGAATCATGGCTGATGAGTTGTATGAGTCATTCAACGAGCTTCTCCCAGTTGCCTCGGTCGTACATATTGCATTGGGCGCAATGGCATTAATTCTTGTACATAGAACCAAAGATAGAGAGTGGAACGAGAGGTTTGCCGGATTGCTCATCTCATGGATGATGGTCATGCTAGGAATTCAGTACGTCTGTTCAACGATTATCGACTATCGAGTTGATCAGCTTGGAAATAGCGAAGTTTCACACTTCAACACCTATGATGACATTTTCTACTCGGCCATGTCATATGGCCAAGGGGCTATGGAGTCTGCATTCTATGCGACGATTGTGATTCTACCGTTAATCTACCCATACCCACTAATACAGAAGCAGAGTGTTATCAGGGTGTGCACAGCAGTAGTTCTTTCGATCTCGTTGATATTGGTGCCATTAGACATTTTCACCGAGTTCTCTTACAGATGGGTGAAGGGGATTCTAATTTGGTCTGGATACTTTATCTGGATTCCAGTCTATCTGAGATTCTTATTCGGAGAGATGCTCTACGAAGAAAAGAACGCAAGAGCGATTTCTAGCGCTACCCTATTACTTCTGCTGGCCGTCTACGGGCAAGTATACATTTTCTGGCTACAAGATCTTACGGGGGCGGCATCAATTTACTTCGCTCGCTGGGAAGTGGAGGACTTGGTTCCTCAGACTTTCCTAAGTTCGTCGATAGCAATGATAATGTTAGCTTTGGAAGGGACCACCTTTCTTGTGATATTCTTCGGCGAAATGTGGAGGTCATTCAGAAAGGGAATGGGTGGCTTAGGACTAGTAGTCTCCCTGATTTTCGTTGTCGGCGTGATATGGTACATACTTACATTGGTGAATTATGACACTGCTGAGTCATGCATACAGACAATCTGTCAACCATGGAATGAGAACTTCGTTGATTGGTACGTTTTCACCTACCAAGTAGCCAAATTCCTCGGGGTACCCTTGATTTTCATGTTTATTCTGCTGAATTACAATATGGTAGATACAGATGCAGAAGGTAGCAAGATGATTACGAGAATAATGGTGTTGCTCTTGATTCTAGTGGCGACCTCTAGCTTGATCGAGATGATTCAGATCATCCTCCCTATACCCGAAATGATCACATCTGCTCTATTTGCTGCCGGAGTGGTAGTATTCATCGGATGGGAAGAGAGGATTATGGATCAAATTATCACGGAAACCTCCAGTGCTGCAGAGTCGGTGAAGAACCTGGTTGAAGTTTCAACGATTAGCGTATCAGAAGGAGAATACAGATTTTTCTCCATGGCAATGATTTGTCTAATTTCTTATTGCCTTCTAATTGCTATATTACTAGATTCAATGGGGATTCACGATTAGAACGGGGTGACGAGAATGGGAGATGAAAACGAAATGGAGGTAGTTGAAATCGTTGGAGAGATTTTCTCCATTAGGGAGGCTAACGTAGCCATGTCGATAGCCATGGCATTATTTCTTATTTCAAGTGGTTCAAACCTGTACAGTTGGACCCAAACAGAGTATGATTTAGCCAGGGATGCAGCGACTGATGACCAGTGGTTGATCGAGTTCAACGTATCGGTTTCTACCACCACCCATGAAGAAACATGGCAAGATGAAGAGAAGAAGGTTGTCGAGTTCTACATGGATGATTTCGAACTTCCAGATGGTTATCTAGTTGGAGAAATTAAGGTGATTGTGAAACCCGATGCAGATTCCAATGGCACCACATTAGACCCAATTGCCCAATGTGACTCAATTGCAGCTAATATTCTAAATGACGGGGAATTAACTGCCCAATGGGACTCTGAACAAAACGAATTGTCCGGGCAAGACAGTAGCTGTGAGTGGATCATCTTGAGGCTTCAGGCATATCCAGGGTACTTCGGGGAGGATATGAACTCCAGTGCTGCAAACCAGTTCCAGGCACTTCTTCCCTGGACCTATTCCGGTTGGGGCGAGGGGGTCCTATCTGTAGAAGTCGAGTTGGACGTTAATACGGTCGAAGAGCTCGGACCGGTGACACAAGACGATGATGAGGACATCACAATTGAGGTGGAAGTTAGTGGTTTCATGGCATCTGCAATGTTGATTAATTGAGGCAGGGGTCGAGTGGCATGACCGATGAGAGACTAGTTAGGCCACTGAGCCTAACGATGAAGGGACCTGGCAGGGCAGAAGAGTCGACTCTGCTAAAGCCCAAGAAGGAAAAGATGGTTGAGCTGACGCTGCCGTGCGTAGAGATAACAATACATATCGAGAGGAGGATCCAGAGGACCGTCATCAGAGGCGGAGAGGGGGACGACTTACTGGACGAGGGTTCTGAGTCTGCCGTTTACGATGTCATCTCCTCGGCCTCC
>MPLT02244159.1_pt1 | contig 16508 bp, 14 predicted proteins | sample 1617391 | NCBI WGS metagenome assembly MPLT02 (sample SAMN05944800, study PRJNA350692) | marine metagenome | biome: marine; feature: ODZ; material: water; isolation source: 70 m water sample filtered on 0.2 um supor filter | place: Pacific Ocean | collected 2012-04-08 | depth 70m m
CATATTCGCCACACGATCTGACCAAACTCCACAAGCTATCACTACGTATTCAGCCTCTATTCTGCCTCTGGTAGTAACCACTGCACTTACTTTTTTTGTCCCTATCTCGTCTTCGGTCGTTTCTATATCCAAAACTTCAGTATTGGCAAAGACCTCTAGGTTTCCAGCTTCTTGAGCCTTTAACCTCATTTGAGTTCCTGTTTCCAATGAATCAACAACAGAAACTCCTGGAGTATAAAATCCTCCAATAATTACTTCCTCATTGATAAATGGAACTAATTCTTTTACTTGCTCGGGTGTTAACAACTCCGATTCAATACCCCAAGCTTTAGCCGAAGTCATCCTTCTCCTGAATTCTTCGAGGCGGACTTCGTCACGCGCTACTTCGATTCCTCCTGGAACATTCTGTAAACCGAGGTCTCCATATTGTTGTTGCGATTCTGCTGTTAAAAAAGCCATTTCTTTGTTGTGATCAACTGGGAAAATGAAATTTGATGCATGCCCTGTCGAACCACCAGGATTTGGCAAAGGACCCTTGTCTATTTGAACAATATCTGTCCAACCCAGATCAGATAAATGGCCTACTAAGCAATTACCTACTATGCCGGCCCCTATCACTAATACCTTTGCATTTTCAGGGAAATCACTCACTATTTACTCCTAACGATTGTAAATAAATCTGTCGAGATGACTATTAAAGTCAAAAAATTTTATGAAGCGAACGAGAAATGTTACCTAATTAATCGAGAATATATTCGATCCGGCAACAAGTATTTATTATTTGTGTTTTAGCTCTTCACTCATTTTTTCCGACTGTGAAACTAATAGGTCCGACACTATTTTCTTCATCGAATCAGAAGGAAATCGGTAACTAGGACCATGAACATGAAGTGCTCCCATGACATTCCCATTTTCTGCAAAGACTGGAGAGGCGATAGAGTTTATGCCTTCAGAGAATTCTTCTAAACACCAGCAAAATCTGTCATCCCTTATTTTTTCTAAACGTTTGATTATCTCGCTTCTATTAACGACAGTATTAGGTGTATAACGATCAAGTTTTCGATCTAAAAAACTCTGAACAGCTTTTTTTGGCCAATGCGCCAAAATTACTAAACCTGATGGAACTACATGCATAGGAAGGCGGGTTCCGGTCCAATCACGTATTTGAACTGGGTTGGCGCAATTGACTTGACCGACGTACTGGACTTCATATCCTGACGGCATTGACAAACCAGTATTTTCAAATAGTTGATCTACCAAATTGACCATATGAGGTCTAGCAATAGCTAAAAGGGTCTCTCCTTTATTTGATTGAGATGCCATTTGAAGAATTCTTGAACCAAGTTTGTACTCATAGCCATCATCAATTCTCTCAATGACTTCTGACTCTTCAAGTGCAGCTAGAAGACGAGCTACTGTAGAGGTCGGTAAACCCGAGCGTCTCGATAAATCACTTATCCCACCAGATTTCTCGGCTATCTCCTGAAGGAGTAAAAAAGCCCTATCAATGCTCTGGACTTTAGTCATCTATTTCCTTCTAAAATATTCTAAATTGGTTTCCCACTATACGGGAAGAAATTGACAAAACATGGCTCCGTGGTTCTATATTTGTTAAATTTGTAGTTAATAAGGCTTTCCCACATACTGGAAAATTTGTTTTAAATATAGATCGGAGTTCAAATGAGCGAAGAAAACGACGTATCTGAAATTGAAGATATTGACCTATCAAGTCTTTCTGATGATGATTTAGTTGCGCAGATGCACGACGATCTTTATGACGGATTAGGCGAAGAGATTGGTGAAGGAACCAATATCTTGCTATCAAGAGATTGGGATGCAAAGAAAGTTCTTGATGAAGCCTTAGTTGCTGGGATGAAAATAGTCGGAGAGGACTTTCGTGATGGGATCTTGTTTGTGCCTGAAGTCCTTTTAGCCGCAAATGCAATGAAAGTAGGCATGGCTATTCTGCGCCCTCTTTTAGCCGAGACAGGTGCTGAGCCTATTGGAAAAGTAGTTATAGGGACAGTAAAAGGAGACATTCACGACATTGGTAAAAACCTGGTTGGGATGATGCTTGAGGGCGCTGGATTTGAAGTGATAGACCTAGGTATAAATACTGACGTTGAAGAATTCATCGGTGCATTAGACGAACATAAACCAGACATTCTTGGCATGTCAGCCCTTTTAACGACCACGATGCCTTACATGAAAGTGGTTATTGAAACTCTCGAAGAAAAAAGTCTTAGAGAGGAATACCTTGTAATTGTTGGTGGAGCTCCACTAAATGAAGAATTCGGTGATGCTATAGGTGCTGATGCATATTGTCGTGATGCAGCAGTCGCTGCTGACACAGCTCAGAGATTGATTGCTGAACGTCGAGCCGCTGCTTCTGCTTAGTGCCAATTGACCTGGATCCATAAATGTCGACCAACAGAAGGACTCTAATTATTGCCTGTGGCGCACTTGCACGGGAGTTGTCTGAAGTCATTTCTGTTAACAAACTCGAACATATAGATGTTGAATGCCTACCCGCCTCATATCACAACTCTCCCGAGAAAATACCTGGCGCTCTAGAAGAACGGGTTTTAAAGACTTCAACTACCTACGACCAAATTTTCGTTGGATATGCAGATTGTGGAACAGGTGGAAAAGTCGACGAAATTTGTGAAAAGTATGGATTGGCAAGACTTTCAGGAGCTCACTGTTATGAATTTTTCGCTGGGAAAGAAAATTTCGCAAATATTCAAGAAAAAAATATCGGCTCTTTCTACTTAACAGATTTTCTAGTCAAACATTTCGAACGTCTAGTAGTAAAAGCTCTCTGGTTAGACACACACCCAGAACTTCTAAATGAATACTTCGGCAATTACACACAAGTTGTCTATTTAACACAAACCAACGATCCAGAACTTGAAAAATTAGCACGTGAAGCAGCAAAAAAATTAGGCTTAGACCTTGTAGTTGAAAGAAATGGTTATGGAGATTTGGAAACTGAAATTATTTCAATAATCCACACCGAAAAAAACCCTCAACTAATTAGCTTAGGTTCAGAAAATAGTTGAACTGAATGTCTTCTAAACTAATCACTATTTACTGGCGCGACATCCCAGCCCAAGTCACGGCTCAAAAAGGGCGCGTGAGGGAGAAAGCACTTCTGGAAGCACGTTTTCAACACGCCATTGACCGTGCAGCAGCTGTAGCAGGTTTAACTGATACGGATAGCTATATTGCTCAATGGAACAGAAGAACTTTTGCATGCGAAGGAGACATGGCAGAAGCAGTTGCAAAAGAAGCTTCAAAAATAGAAGACAACTACCCTGCTGAAAGACTTGAAAAACTTGTAAAGCAAGGTGGTGTTGAAACTAATGACGAAGAAGTCACTACCTAAAGGAGAAAAATGACTCAGACGATAATCAGCTCGGCTTCGAAAGAGGTAGTAATAGGCTTTGGAGAACCTTTTGTAATGATTGGCGAAAGAATCAATCCAACAGGTCGGAAGCTCCTTGCAGAAGAGATGAAAGCCGATGACTTTAGTCGAGTTGAAGCAGATGCCATTTCACAAGTTGAAGCAGGTGCACACATGCTTGATGTAAATGCTGGAATACCTCTTGCAGATGAACCCGCTTTACTTGCTAAAGCAATAAAAACCGTTCAAGCAGTTACCGACGTTCCTCTTTCTATCGATTCTTCAATTATTGAAGCGCTCGAAGCTGGTTTAGCTGCATATGAAGGGAAGCCTCTCATCAATTCAGTGACTGGCGAAGAAGAAGTTCTTGAACGGGTTCTACCTTTAGTGGCTTCTAGTGGAGCCGCCGTAGTAGCTATTTCTAATGACGAAACGGGAATTTCTGAAGACCCCGAAGTCAGATTTATGGTTGCAAAACGAATTGTAGAAAGAGCTGCCGACCATGGAATCCCTGCACATGATGTCGTAGTTGATCCTCTAGTTATGCCTATTGGAGCTATGGCTAGTGCAGGAAATCAAGTATTTACTTTAGTGAGACGTCTACGAGAAGAACTCGGTGTAAATACAACTTGTGGAGCTTCTAATGTAAGTTTTGGACTCCCTAACCGTCATTCGATCACAGGAGCCTTTTTAGCCATGGCTATTTCCCATGGAATGACTTCAGCAATTATGAACCCTCTCCACGAAGAAGTAAGAACCGCTATCCAAGCTGCAGACGTTCTTTCTGGGCAAGATGCAAATTGTGCAGCCTGGATAGGAACACATCGAGATCCGGACGCATCTACAAGAACAAGAAGAAGTGGACGCAGAAGAAGTTAAACGCAGGCCAAAAGAAAAACCGAACTTATGGAAACTAGTAAAGAAGAAAGTCTTGTAGTTTTTACTCCATCTGGTCACCGCGACTATTTTGAGAATGGTTCAACTCTTCTTGAAGCAGCCAGAAAACTCGGAGTTGATCTTGATTCAGTTTGTGGAGGACGCGGTATTTGTGGTCGTTGCCAGATTGAGCCAGCTTTCGGGGAATTCGCAAAACACAAAATAAATGCACACAAAGAAAACATCAGTGACCCAGGTGATGTAGAGATCAACTACAAGGGTCGCAAAGAAATTAAAGAGAGTAGACGGCTCGCTTGCTCCGCCAAAATACTTGGTGATCTAGTAATAGATGTTCCGCCAGATAGTCATATACATAAACAGGTTGTTCGAAAAACAGTAGATCTAACTGATCTCACGATTGAACCTTTAGTTTCTTTACATTTTGTAGAAATTGAAAATGAAATTGATGACGCTTCTTTTGATTTGCTACTTCTCTCTCTTAAAGAACAATGGGGGCTAGATAACTTAACTAACGAAATCAGAAAAAATGAACTACCTGCTTCAAACGGTACTTATACAGCTGTAGTTAGAGATGGAAAATCATTAGTTGCAGTTTGGCCAGGCTTTAAAGACCAAATATTTGGAATAGCCATTGACGTTGGATCAACAACAATTGCTGGACATTTATGTGAACTTTTGTCAGGTGAAGTTCTATCAAGTGCCGGAGTTATGAATCCACAAATTCGTTTTGGCGAAGATCTAATGAGCAGAGTTTCTTATGTGATGATGAATAAAGGTTCTGAAAATGAGCTTACAGAAGTGGTTCAAGAGGCGCTCAACAACCTTGTTGGTGAATTGTGCGATAGTTCAAACACGAATCGCGAAGATGTCTTCGAGATAACTTTGGTAGGAAATCCAATTATGCACCATTTATTCCTCGGGTATGACCCAACTCCTTTAGGTGTTGCACCATTTACTTTGTTTGAGGACAAAGCAATAGATACAACTGCTGACGATTTGTCGATTCAAGCAAATCCTGCAACTAGAGTTCATGTGCTTCCTTGCATCGCCGGACATGTCGGAGCTGATACATCAGGTGTCCTATTAGCAACAAAGCCTCAACAAGCCGATGGAATAAATCTAGTGGTAGACGTTGGTACAAATGCAGAAATTCTTTTAGCTGGAAAAAGAAGAATACTTGCGGCATCAAGTCCCACAGGGCCTGCTTTCGAAGGTGCCCAAATAAACAGCGGTCAGAGAGCTACTCCAGGAGCCATAGAGCGAGTAAGGATAAATCCTGAAAACGGAAAAGCTCGTTTCAAAGTTATAGGTGTAGACCCATGGTCAGATGAGGAGGGTTTTTTAGATGCAACAAAGAAAACTGGGGTCACAGGAATTTGCGGTTCAGGAATTATAGAAGTAGTTGCTGAGTTGCTTTTAGCTAAATTAATGACTGCAGATGGTGTTATAGGTGGCGAAGGAACAAATACTTCTGAATATATAGAACCTAATGATAGAACTTTCTCATATGTCTTATACAGGTCTCCTGACGGAGAGAAAATTATCTCTGTAACTCAGAATGATGTGAGAGCAGTCCAACTAGCAAAAGCAGCTCTTTATGCGGGAGTGAGACTATTAATGGACTATTTGGAAACTGATCAAATCGATTCAATAAAACTTGCAGGAGCCTTTGGCAGTCATATAGATACCACTAGAGCTACTGTTCTAGGTTTGATCCCAGACTGTCAAAAAGAAAAAGTTTCTTCTGTTGGGAATGCTGCAGGCTCTGGAGCTGTCATGGCATTACTTTCTAAATCATCTCGGAAGGAAATTCAAACTTTAGTTAATGACATTGAAAAAATTGAAATTGCTACGGAAGTTGCTTTTCAAGATCACTTTGTAGAAGCTATGGCTATACCCCACAAGACTGCTGACTATCCGTTCCTTAGTTCATATGTGGATCTACCCCAAAAAAACGAGTCGACAAAACCTAAACGAAAAAATAGACGTAATAGAGAAAGAAATTAAATGACTGATCAACCTTCACGCAGAAGAACAGGGGGAAGGGAAGCTCGAAGAGCCGCCCGAGAAGAAGCTACTGCTACTTCAGCTCCTTATTTAATCCGCACTATTCCACCTTATGAAATAATGTCAGAAGACGGCCTTGAAATGATTGAACGCAATGCTGACATTATTCTTGAAGAGGTAGGAATTGATTTTCGAGATTATCCCTCTTCTTTGGAATTGTTAAAAAACGCTGGCGCAATTGTCGATGGGGAACGTGTCCGATTCCCGAAAGGGATGTGCAGGGAGATAGTAACCAAGTCTGCACCTTCTTCATACATACAGCATGCGCGTAATCCCTCTAAAAGTGTTCAAATCGGAGGAGACACAACTGTGTTAGTACCTGCTTATGGATCCCCTTTTGTTTTTGATCTTGATAATGGTCGGCGTTATGCGGATATTGAGGATTTTAGAAATTTTGTGAAACTCGCATATATGAGTCCACATCTTCACCATTCAGGCGGAACAGTTGTGGAACCTGTAGATATACCTGTCAGCAAAAGACACCTTGATATGGTTTATTCACATCTGAAATACAGTGACAAGCCTTTCATGGGTTCAGTTACTGCGGCCGAAAGAGCTCAAGATTCTGTTGCCTTAGCAGAAATGGTTTTTGGTGATGGATTCTTAAATGAAAACACGGTAATGACAAGCCTTATTAATGCTTCGTCACCCATGTGCTGGGATGCATCAATGCTCGGAGCAGCAGAGGTTTATGCCCGTTCAAATCAAGCAACAGTTATTAGTCCCTTTATAGTTGCAGGGGCTATGGCTCCTGTGACAGTTGCTGGGGTAGCTGCTCAGACACTTGCCGAAGCACTGGCAGGTATGACCTTTATCCAATTGGTCAATCCTGGCGCACCGACAGTATTTGGATCTTTTGCAATGTCGATGTCCATGCAAACAGGTGCACCAACATTCGGTACACCAGAACCCGCCCTTATCTTGTACACCATGGCTGCACTAGCTCGCCGGCTAGGTGTGCCTTTTCGCTCTGGAGGAAATCTTTGCTCTTCAAAAATACCTGACGCACAAGCTGCTTCAGAAAGTATTTCTACATTTATCCCAGCTATTTTAGGAGGAGTTAATTTTATGCTCCATTCAGCTGGCTGGCTGGAAGGCGGACTAGCCATGGGTTATGAGAAATTTATTATTGACGCAGATCAATGTGGTTTAGCAGCAAGTTTCGTAAAAGGCGTAGATCTTTCTGAAAATGGACAAGCACTGGACGCAATTAAAGAAACAGGACCTGGACAACATTTCTTAGGTTCTGAACACACTCTGAAAAACTTCGAAACAGCTTTTGCTGTCTCCGAGGTCGCAAACAATGATTCATACGAACAGTGGTCGGAAGAAGGTAGCCTGGACGCCGCCCAAAGAGCAAACGCCATTTGGAAGAAAATGCTAAACGACTATGAACCACCACCTCTTGATGAGGCAATCGATGAAGCCATGCTCGATTTCATAGCAAAACGAAAAGATGAATTACCAGACGCATTCGCATAATATCCCACATTGTGGGAAAGTTTCCCGCTTTGTGGTAGACAAGTTAAAATAACTAATCTTAAACAACCAAATTCTAGCGAGGTATAAAAATGCCTTTTCCTTCAGATTTAGAAATTGCACGCAAAGCAGAACTGAAACCACTTACAGATATAGCTAAAGAATCAGGTATTCCTGAAAGCTCATTAGAACTCTACGGAGAAGGTGCTGCGAAAATAAAACTTGACGCTATCAGCGCTATGGCAGACAAACCCAAAGCAAAATATGTAGTCGTAACCGCCATAACACCTACGCCTTTAGGTGAAGGTAAAACAACAACAACCGTTGGATTAGGGCAAGGTTTTTCCCATATAGGAAAACGCGCGACGATCGCTATACGCCAGCCGTCACTTGGCCCCACTTTTGGTATTAAAGGCGGAGCTGCAGGTGGAGGGTATGCACAAGTTGTACCTATGGAACTTTTTAACTTACATCTGACAGGCGACATGCATGCGGTCACTGCAGCTCACAACATGTGTTCTGCCATGCTTGACTCCCACCTTTTTCACGGCAACGAACTTGGCCTCGACCTTCACAACATCACTTGGAGACGTGTAATAGATATAAATGACCGCTCTTTAAGAAATGTAAATGTTGGACTAGGTGGACGTCTAGACGGCATCCCACGTGAAACGGGTTTCGACATTACAGCCGCTTCAGAAGTAATGGCTGCTTTAGCTTTATGCACCTCCCTAGCAGATCTAAGAGAAAGAATGGGCAGGATAGTTGTCGGATACGACAAAGCAATGACTCCAATAACCGCTGATGATATCGAAGTCGCAGGAGCAATGACAGTCCTCCTAAAAGAAGCAATCAAACCAAATCTCATGCAAACACTTGAAGGAACCCCCGCTCTTGTCCATTGCGGACCATTTGGAAATATAGCTACTGGCAACTCCTCAATCATCGCTGATCAAATAGGAATACATACCGGTGATTTTCTCCTAACTGAAGCAGGTTTTGGCGCAGATATGGGGGCGGAACGTTTCTTCAACATAAAGTGCCGTTATTCAGGAATGGCCCCCGATGCGGCTGTCCTAGTCGCAACAGTACGAGGACTGAAAGCCCACTCAGGCAACCATCGAATAGTGGCAGGAAAACCTTTACCCGATGCGTTGTTAGCCGAAAATCCTGGCGAAGTTCATGAAGGCGGAGCAAACCTCCGAAAGCAAATTGAGAATGTTCGAATCCATGGAGTAAGCCCAGTTGTCGCAATCAATCGTTTTCCAGAAGATCATGATGCCGACTTAGCAGCAATTGCTGAGATAGCTGAAGAGTGTGGAGCTAGATGTGCGATAACTAATCATTTTTCTGAAGGTGGAGCAGGTGCTAGTGAATTAGCAGAAGCCGTAGCGGAAGCCACTGAAGAGAAAACCAATTTCTCAGTCTTATATCCAGATGAAATGAGCATAAAAGAAAAGATTCAAACTGTCGCAACTAAAGTGTATGGCGCTGAGAATGTTGAATTTTCAGCTGCTGCTACAAAACAAATCGACTCCTACACAGGAAATGGTTTTGGTGACCTTCCTGTATGTATAGCCAAAACGCATCTATCTGTTTCTTCAGATGCTTCACTCAAAGGTGCACCCACAGGATGGACTTTGCCAGTGCGGGAAGTTAGAGCTTCAATCGGAGCTGGCTTTGTTTATCCGATCTGCGGCGAAATGCGAACCATGCCCGGATTAGGCAAAACTCCAGCAGCAGCCGGTATAGACATAGACGAAAACGGTGAAATCGTAGGACTCAGTTAATATGAAATCCACTCAATTAAGACTGTTGGATGGGATGACCTACGAGTTAATTCCGTTAAAAAATGTCCATGAGCAAGGAGAGTTCCTGCCTGAATCTTCTACAATTTCCATAACTTGTTCACCCGCGAAAGATATTGAAGCAACACTCGAGTTGTGTGAAAACTTTTTGGCTAAAGGACATACAACCATCCCCCATTTTGCTGCTCGGATGGTTGAAAGTGAAGAGCACGTAAATCAAATTGTTAAACGCGTTGAAGCTCTAGGAATAGAAACAGTTTTCATAATCGGTGGGGATGCCGACCAACGCGGACCTTTCACTGACGCACCAGGACTACTTCGTTCATTTCTAGACAAAAATCCGTCAATCAAAACTGTTGGTATCGGCTCATACCCTGATGGCCACCCTGCAATACCTGAATCAGCATTGGCGGAGTCTCTAATTAAAAAACAGGAAATGATCCTCGAAAGTAATCTAAACGGCTACATGGCAACTCAAATGTGTTTCGAAGCAAACACTATCTCAAACTGGCTAAAAAATTGTAGAAAGGCAGGAGTAACGCTTCCTTGCCATCTTGGTCTTCCTGGGGCTGTAGATATGAAAAAATTGATTAACATTTCTCTTCGTTTAGGTGTTGGTGTTTCAAGTAGGTATCTAAAAAAGAATCGAAAATCAGTGTTTAAACTCCTTTCCCCACGCGGATACAACCCAAACAAATTGATTACTCCAATTTCTGATGATGCGGAAGAGTTAGATATTGCGGGAATACACTGCTTTACGTTTAACGCAGTTCAATCAACCGAAGCTTGGCGCGCAAAAGCAATGAGTCGTTTAACCTGATTTTGTGACCCGTTAGTGGTTTTCACCCTCTAAATGAGCAAAAATTGGGTATGAGGAAAGAATTTCCCAGACTTCTGTCCGAAGCCACCTTAGGCCCTTTGACTTTACGTAATCGAATTGTCATGCCTGCAATGGATCAAAACAATTGCACTGACGATGGTTTAATCAGCAATAAAACACTTCAACATTATGAAGATAGGGCAAAAGGTGGAGCAGGACTATTGATCCTTGAGACCTCAGCCGTCAAGTGGCCTGATGGGGCAACATCCAAACATCAACCTTCTCTCTCAAGTGACGAAGTGATTCCAGGACTTGAAAAACTTGCAGAACGAGCTCATAAGCATGGTGCCCGTATGATTGTCCAAGCTTGCCACCACGGCAGAATATCTGGTCTAGATATATCTCGTGACGTCCCCGTCTTGGTGCCCTCTACCCCAATTCCTTCTTTTGACACTTTGGGTATGGCTTACAACACTACGACTGAAGAGTTGATGAAAATGGCGACCCTTACTGGAGGTAAGCTACCCACTTTCAAAGAAGCTTCCAGAGAGGAATTAGTAGAAATAATCGAAGCTTTTGGTGAAGCATCTTTAAGAATTAAAAAAGCAAATCTTGACGGTATTGAAATCCATGCTGCTCATGGTTATCTAATTTCAACTTTTCTTTCAAGAGCATGGAATAGGCGTGAAGATGAATGGGGCGGCTCAATAGAAAAAAGGGCAAGACTTTTAACCGAAATAATTAGAAAAATTCGAAAGAAATGTGGAAGTGACTTTGCGATCGTAGTGAGAATAGACGGTCATGAATATGGAATCGAACACGGTATTACTTCAGAGGAAGCCTCAACTACAGCAGCTATAGCTGAAGAAGCTGGGGCAGATGCAATTCACGTATCAGCGATTTCATCCTCCGGAACAGGAGTGGGCTTCACTGAAGGGCCTTTGCCATGGGAAAGATGCCAATATAGCGAGCTAGCCAAAAATGTTAAATCTGCTATAAGTATTCCAGTGATAGCAGTTGGGCGTATAGAACCTAAAGACGGGGAAAGATTGATCGCTGAAAATAACTGCGATTTTGTTGCTATGGGTAGACAACTGCTCGCTGATCCTGAATTGCCTAACAACCTAATCAATAACACTCCTGAAAAAATTCGCCCCTGCATAAATTGTTTTGTATGCGTTGCACAAAATTTTTGGAACGGGGAACCGGTCTGTGCGGTAAATCCCCGTTTAGGAAACTATGAGGAGATAGTCGAAGCTCCGAAAAAATTAAAAAATATAGTGGTGGTAGGCGCAGGTCCAGCTGGTTTGGAGTGTGCTCGGGTAGCTTCAAACCGAGGCCACAAAGTAACTATTCTTGAACAGACGGGAAGCTTAGGAGGTACTGCTCTATTTTCTTCTCTAACTACTCCCAAAAATGGCGAATTGATCAATTGGTTCGAACAAGTTTTAAAAGATAGTGAAGTAGTAATAAGAAAAAATTTCCTAGCTGACAGTAAATCAATAATGTCTTTTGAACCCGACGTAGTTGTTATTGCTACAGGTTCACAAAGTTCCAAAAGCAATATCAAAGGTTCAGAACTTCAACATGTTCTTTCACGAGACCAATTAAAAGCGTTACTTCAAGAATCCAATTCTTCAGAGATCACTAAAGGAAGAAAAAATCTAAGCTCTCTGGTTCTCTGGCTTGGAAGAAAACTTGGATTTTTTGAAGATATGGAGAAAATAAGAAAACTTTCAAAACTTTGGATACCGCTTGGTAAAAACGTAGTCATTATAGGTGGCGGTTTAGTCGGTGTGGAACTATCCCATTTCCTATCTGAAAGAAAAAGAAACGTTTCAGTACTTGAAACACGACCAGTGATGGCGCCTGAAATGGCTCATCCGCGACGTTGGAGGAGTTTGCACCAAGGATCTTTGTCTGGAGTTAAATTTCATAACAACATTCAAGTAGTCGAAATAAGAAAAAACTCTGTGGTTTATATTAAAGATGAAAGTGAATGCGAAGTGCCTGCAGATTCGGTAATCCTTGCTGAGGGTATTGAAGCTGACAGAAAATTGCATGAAAAATTTGCAGACATAGAAGTCGAAACCCATATTATTGGCGACGCTGAAAGTATTGGATACATAGAGGGAGCGGTACGCTCAGGTAATAAGGTTGGACAAATTGTCTGATGAGGGACCTGAGGATAACAATATGAATGAGAAAACTGAATCTCCTTCACAAATGAATCAATCAGTTGAAGCATCTTGGAATCCTTTTGATCCGGATTTTCTTATAAACCCTTACCCTCACTATGAACTGTTGCGTGACAATGACCCTGTTCATAGGACAGGATTTGGAAATCTTGTTGTCACACGTTTCGATGACGTTTCTGAGGTTTTAAGAAATCCAAATACTTCCGTCGACCGTAACAATACGGCCGAGGAAATGGAAAGGCCTGATCACATAAAAAAACTACAGGACGCGTCTATGGACAGGCCTCCATCAATACTTATGCTTGATCCACCTGAGCACACACGTCTTCGTAAACTCGTTCAAAGAACTTTCACCCCTCGAAGTATTGAAAAAATGCGCTCTACAACAACTGAAATAGTGGAAGACTTACTTGATCAACTAGCTGAAAAAAAAGAAATTGATTTGATAAAAGATTTTTCTTTTGTCGTTCCTTTTGTGGTCATACATTCAATGTTGGGTCTTCCAGATGCCGACATGCTAAATGTTAGAAAATGGTCGCAAACTTTAGTACAAACTCTCGAACCGAATATAAGTCCTGAACAAGTAGACGAAGCTATTTGGGGTGGTGCTGAATTAAATAATTATTTAACTGAAGCTCTTGCTTGGAAACGCAACCAACCCGGAGACGATCTTCTTACAGATTTGATTGCCGTTGAGGAAGGTGGGGAAGGTCTTACCGAACCAGAGCTTCTTTCAATGATTTCACTTCTTTTTGTGGCAGGTCATGAAACGACTGTAAATCTGATTGGGAATGGAACTCACTCTCTTTTAAACAATCCTGATCAATTTCAATTGGTTGTAAACGACCCTTCTGTTGATTCCACAATCGCAGACGAGCTTTTGCGTTTCGATAGCCCTGTACAAAATTCAGGAAGACTACTCTTAGAAGACATGGAATTATCGGGCATCCATGTTGAAGCTGGTGAGCTAGTTTTAACCGCATTAGGTAGTGCTAACAGGGACCCTAGATTCTGGGGAGACTCATCACATAAGTTAAATGTTAAAAGACAAGACGCCTCAAGACACGTCTCGTTTGGTAGTGGGGTTCATTATTGTCTTGGAGCTGCCTTAGCTAAAATGGAAGGAGAAATTGCCATTACTAAACTGATAAGGCGTTTCCCAGAAATTTCAATTACCGAAGAACCAACATTCAATTCTCGGATAATTCTCCGCGGTAGAGACAAATTCCCTGTCGACTTAGGCGCTCCCGTAAAGGTTAATTAAGAAGCAGTCACTTCTCTTTTAGTTAATTCAAACACTGACACTCCAAGAAGAACTATTGCGGAGATTAACCCAATCCATACACCAATACCTGTGGACATGTCGTCTCGCTGAAGCCCAGTTATTATCCATCCAATAAGTGGAAAAATAACAGATAATGAAACAATCGTTTGTAAGTGTGGGTGCGATAAACGTCCTCCAGGCTCTGCAAGACCTTGTGGCCTTAAGCGCATGAAACCTACAAGTGTCATTACTCCACCAAAAGCCAATAGCAGGAATCCCATTCTGGGTGCCCCTGGTTCATAACCAGTCCAAGCCCCTTCTTCTGTCTTAAACCATTCAAATAATGGAGATATCGCAATTAACGCTCCAGAAACCAAGACAACAAATCCAATTTTTTGCTTGTCTGATTGATTTATTTGTGTGGAAGATGAAGCCCCAAGTAATCCAAATCCTGCCATTACTGCTTGAGGTAGAAAATAAGCAACTAATCCAGCTCCAGCTGCTCCCCACCCAGCACCTCTGACTTGACCAAGAGCACGAAAGGATCCTGAGTGGACGATTATTAGGAAACTTAAAATTGTTGTGAATGAGGCAAACCCCATGGCTAAAAGAATTTGATTTCCTCCCATAGCCAGTGGCTTAATTGTAAATTCTTTTTCTGCTGCAAGAGTCAGGGAAACAAGAACCATTAGAGCTCCTAAAACTACCGCAACTATTCCGAAGCCAGCTCCTCCTTGACTGTCGAAAACTCCGAAACTTTCATTTTTCAAATTCACCCAATTACCGGCTAAAACCAACCACAAAAATAGAACTGCGAAACCGACACGTACAGCTGAAAGAATTTTATTAGCTGTCATCACTGTTCGCCTCTTGATCTATTTCGCCACCTAGGTAACTTGCTTCAAGAAGATCTTTCGATTCCAGAAGTTCAGATGCTGAACCTGACATTACTAATTCACCATGGTTCATTACGTAGCCCCGGTCAGCCACTTGTAAAGCTAGGTGCACGTGTTGTTCAACTATTAGAACTCCTGCTCCAGTTTCATCAGCAATATTACGAACTATGGGAAGTAGTTGCTCTACGATTATTGGGGCAAGACCAAGGCTCATTTCATCGACTAATAAAAGTTTAGGTTTCGAGACTAATGCCCTTGCCATTGCAAGCATTTGTTGTTCTCCGCCCGAAAGGAGACCGGAACGGCGATCCATTAAGGGTCTCAATGCTGGCAATAATTCGAGTGCTTTTTCCATTCCTTCTTCTTGCAACTCTTTGTCACCGCGTAGACCGAGCTGAAGATTTTCTTTAACCGTTAAGTTAAAGAAAAGAGATCTATCTTCTGCCACGTGTGATAAGCCGAGACGAGCATTTTTGTGGGGATTTTTTGAATCTACGTTTTCACCAAGAACTTTTATACTTCCACCTAAAAGTGGAATTATTCCTGAAACTGTCAGCAGGGTTGTTGTTTTACCAGCTCCGTTTGGACCTAACAATGCAACTACTTCACCCTCATTTAAATGAATATTTAAATCTCGTACAACAGGCACTCCCGCATAACCGGTATTCAAATTTTCAACTGAAAGCAATTGTTCACTAGTCTGACTCATTACTCACCTGCCTTACCCGACATGCCACGCAATTCTTCAGCTGAACGGGCTTGTGCTTCACCAGCTTCTTCGCCCAAATAAGCCGCTACTACTTCTGGATTTGTTCGTACCTCTTCTGGGGTTCCGGCTGCAATAATCTTCCCAAAATCCATAACATATATATAGTCACATACGCTTAAAACAAGCCCCATGTCATGATCAATTAGAAAAACAGTCACGTCATGATCAAGAAGGCCTCGTAAATGCCCACCAAGAGCATTACTTTCGGCAGTATCTAGACCAGCTGCTGGCTCATCCAATAAGACCAAATTAGGTTGAGCTGCTAGAGCTCTTGCCACGCCAACAAGTTTTCTTTGCCCATGGGGCAAATCTGTGGGCAATTCTTCCTCTAGCCCTGTTAAACCAGCTACTTCAAGGGCCCACTCGATTCGTTTTTCTATTTCTTCGTTGGACTGTCGCACTCTAAAAACATCAAGTAAGAGCGTGTACCAAGAAGTTGGGTGAGCAGCGACAAGCAAGTTATCTCTTACACTTAAATCTTCGAAAAGTTCCAAAGATTGGAATGTGCGCACTAGCCCTAATTGGGCTCGTTCATGGGGTTTGAGTTCGCTCAGATCATGACCATTGAAAATTGCTGATCCTGCTGAAGTCGGAACGAAGCCTGTTATTGCATCAATAAAAGTTGTCTTTCCGGCTCCGTTAGGACCTATGAGTCCGACAAAGGATCCCTGTGCAACTTCTATATCTACATGATCGTTCGCGTTTAAACCACCAAATGTTACGGTTAGATCTTTCGTTTCAAGAAGATTGCTCATACGCTCTCCTTCTCAGCTGAAACCATTTCGTCAGCATGATTTTCTTGAGTATCTGTACCTCTCATCGATGCAACTAGAGCTTTTGCTTGATTTGTTACTGTAAGAGAGATTCCTTCACCGCTAGTTAATATTGCATTGACTATCAAACC
>MPLT02069900.1_pt1 | contig 16483 bp, 32 predicted proteins | sample 1617391 | NCBI WGS metagenome assembly MPLT02 (sample SAMN05944800, study PRJNA350692) | marine metagenome | biome: marine; feature: ODZ; material: water; isolation source: 70 m water sample filtered on 0.2 um supor filter | place: Pacific Ocean | collected 2012-04-08 | depth 70m m
AATTTTCCAGCACTTCAGCACTTGAGGTTGCAGTCGGGAAAACGACAAAAATATTTATGACTGATGTTCTAATGTCAGCTGGAACCTCTCAGACGATTAGAATCCAGTATAGCACAAACAATGGTGCCAGTTATGATACTGGTAATAACTGGATGATTATTCAAACGCCAAACAGCACTGGCGCAGCGGGGTTTAATGGCGGTTCAGTTGCTACAGCGGTACAGGTGGCGCACGGTAGCATGATTCCATCGTTTTTTTCCGGCACTAATATGGCGGAAATTACCTTGTACGAACCGGCCGCAACAACATTCAAGTTTGTGCACTACTACCAATGCAATGCATCTAGCACTATCAATCAATTTTTTAATTGCTACGTCTGGAAAAATGCAACTGCCGCAAACAAAGTGAAGATTTTTCCAAGCAGCGGTACCTTTACAAGCGGCGGTTTTGTCGTTTGCGAGCTTAACTAATAGGACAGATCGATGCCACGCACAAAAATTGATAACGGTGAGGTTGTTGAGCTGACAGCGGCAGAAAATGCGGCCCGCGATATAGAGGAAATTGAGTGGGAGGCTGGCCAATCTGACCGCGATATGTTGGCACTAAGAATTGAGCGAAATGCTCGTTTAGCAGAGACAGATATTTTCGCGCTGTCAGACATGACACTCACTGATGAGATGCGTACCTATAGACAGTCGCTTAGGGACATGCCGTCTACGTCGGCGTCTGATCCAGCGAACCCAACGTGGCCGACTAAGCCAGAATGACCGAGCCGCTCAAAATTGCGGGAGACGTTGGCGCAATATCAATCGTGTTAGGAACGATCACCGAATACCTTCCCGCCGCGTCCGCGATCTTGAGCCTGATTTACATCGCGATCCGAATCTATGAAACGCGGACGATACGCCGATGGCTCGGGCGCTTATAGTCTTTTGCCTAATGCTCATAGGTTATGCGGCTCACGCAAATGACGAGCCGACACCCAAAAGTTTTGTCTCTGTCCAAGGCCCCTGCTACGAGCCGCCCGACTTGCAAAAGATGCTCGAGCTCGGTGAGTTCGATCTGCGCAGCCTCGGGCGGTCGGTCAACGGCCGAGGCATCGAGGCCGTGGTGCTTTTTTACGTTTCAGGCGACAAGTTTTTAATCGTCATGCGATCCGAAACATCGGCGTGCGTTATTGTAGCGGGCGACGAAATCGACATGGGGGTGTGAATGGAAGTCGCGGACATGCGATTGTTGCTCACGCTCGGCGGTATGGTTGTTTCGATTGCCTCGGCTGCCGCAATCGTGAAGCAAAAGCTATCAACGGTAATTGAACAATTAACCGACATTGAGAAGCGTCTCCGCGTGCTCGATCAGCGTGTCGATAAGTCGGAGCTTACCAGTCAGCGCGTCGATGTTCTCGCGTCAATCCTATCACCGGAGCGGCGCCAGGTTCTTTTTGAAAGGATCGCAAAACAGGAGGAGCGGCTGCGCGCGGCCGAGAGCGAGATCGACCACCTGAGAGACATGCATAATTCCAAACACCCGAGGATCGAATGACAACCTGGCAATTTAATAATTTCACTCGAGCCGAGTTCGCGTGCTCGTGCTGCGACAAGTCCGAGATCGATGTCGATTTCGTTGCGGCGCTTCAGCGGATCCGCGACAAGTTCGGAAAGGCGATGCCGATAACATCCGGCTATCGATGCCCGGTGCACAATGCAAGCGTGAGCTCGACCGGATTACGCGGCCCGCATGTCACCGGGAAAGCGGCCGATATCGCGGTGATGGGCGAGGACGCGCTCAAGGTGCTACGGATCGCGCTCGAGGATCCGGCTATCACGGGGGTTGGAATTGCGCAGCGCGGGGCGCCAGCTACCAGATTCCTGCATTTAGACGCCCTCGATCCTGGCAACTATCCACGCCCTACCGTCTGGAGTTATTGATATGATTGCCGCCCTACTCCCTGTCCTCGGCCCGCTGGTCGGTGATGTTGTTAAACGAATCTTGCCCGAAGATAAAGATAAGCGCATGGAGATCGAGCGCGAGCTCAACATGGCCTTGATGCAAAACAGCGCGGCCATAGAGCAAGCCGCCGGAAGCGTCATCAAAGCGGAAGCCGAAAGCGAGCACAAGATTACGGCGACCTGGCGGCCGATCCTGATGCTCACGATCACGGCAATTGTTGGATGGAACTATCTCGCGGCGCCGCTGGTCGAGCTCGCCGTGCGCATGTTCGCTGGCGACCAGGTGCCGTTGTCGATTCCGCTGCCTGACGAGCTATGGAATTTGCTAATGATCGGCGTCGGCGGGTACGTGGTCGGGAGATCCGGAGAAAAAATCGCAAAGAATATTAAGTGACAGCGCCAAACGCGAGATCGACCGGCAACATAAATCAACAGCGCCGGGTCGGCGCGATCTGTGAGACGATTGCGACCGAGTATTTTTTCCAACGCGGCTATTTCGTTTTTCATCCCTGGTTTGGCATTGGGCCGGTAGACTTAATTTGCATCAAGGCAAATCCGCCCGAGGTTCTTTTACTCGATGTTAAGGCAGACAACAGGCGCCTCATTAAGGGACGCAATGTACCAACCAGGATCACGCGCATCTTAACCAAACATCAAAAGCGGCTGGGCGTGAACATCTGTTACGTCAATCCAGAGACGCGGGAGGTGCACATGGCACAGCATGATCGGGTAAGGCAATCCCCTTAGTTCCCTTGCGGTCGGTCAGTATTCCCTCGGCCCGCATGTTGCGCACCGTCTCATAGACCGTATTCCGGTGCACGCCTAGCTCGCGAGCAAGGTCTGTCTGCGTCGGGTTATACCCATTCGCTTCAACAAACACGGCGATCGCATCCAAATACTCGCGTTGTCGCTTTGAGATTTTCATTCTTCAAGCTCCACAACCTTTAGTGTTTTTGCCCGGCTCGGCTCAACTGTATAGGCGGGCTTCGCCTTGTAGTTTCGGGCGCTGGTCATGCCCCACTCAACCGTTGCAATTGCGCGCCCGTTTTCAAATGCGACCGCATTCTCATGGTTGCCCATCGTATCCATAATCTCGCCCTGTAGCTTTGCGATTAGTTCGGTAACGGCTTTTCGGGCGCGCTTCGCGTCGATGAGTTCAAGCACGCGCTCGCTCATCGTATCGTCTAGGTCGATGACTTGCTCCGGCTCGCTGCGCGCGTACATGGTCGCCGCATCGTTGGCGCTAAATGCCGGATACCAATCCACGACACCCTCTTGGCGGAACGTCTCGACCCTAGACTCAAACTCAATTGCATCAGCTTCGATCTTGGCGACCATTACCGGGTCGGGCGCGTATAAGAAACAGCGCAACTCATTGCCGCGATACAAGATAAAGATCGCCGCCCACTTATACCCGGTGCACATCATAAGGCCCTGGCATTGGATCGGGCCCCTGGTTGCGGCGGGCTCGTCCTCGGGATAATGCGCGGTGTTCTTGGCCTCGAGCACGCCCATACCGTCGAGCGTGATCTCGTCTTGCCCGATGACATAAATCCCCGCGTCGAGATCGGTCGTGAACGTGAGCCCTGCACCGTCGGCGCGGCCGTCGAGCGATCCCTGTAAAGGTATCGTGTCATGGATCACCGGCTCGGTGACTTCGAGCTCCGGATCGCGAAGCCCGAGACGGCGGCAACCCTCGGCGAGAATGTTGCCTTCGTTGATATTGCCCCAGGCTGCGGCCTCACTTGGCACCGTATCGTTACGCTTGTAATCGGCACCGGCTTCGATGGCGTCGGTTATGCTGCGAAGACAATCGCTCGGCGACTCATACTGACTCATTCCCATGATAGCCGGGAGCCTCGAGCACGATAGCATTAGGTCGCTGGTTATTTTTCCAATGTACTTTTTCGGTGCGGCGCTCATGCTCCAAACGCCACGAAATAAACAACGATCATCCCCATAAATAGGGCGAAGCTAAAAAACTCGCCGAGTAATATTAAATATTCCCTCATTTTAACGCCTCCTGGTTTGTCAATCGGCGATAGAAATCGGAATACATAGGGAAGTTAAAACGACAAACCTTAACCTAAGTCGTTGTTTGTATTTGCTTTATGAAGTCCGGCCCGGACCTCCACTACCCCTATATTTTCCTTTTCTACCAATGACTTAAAAAAAGTTTGTGAAATTCCATAAATAAGGTTTGTCATTTTTGCAAGTGCTTGGCCGCCTCACGCGCTAGTTTTGGCTGGCTTGCCATCGTCACATATTCCTCGGCCGTAGCCATTTTAGACCAACCAAATAAAGCCATAAGTTGCTTTGCACTGGCACCACCTTCGGCGCACCTAATGGCGTCGGCCTTGCGAATACCGTGCGGCGTGTAGCCTTCTGGTATGCCCGCACGCAATGCATGTTTAACAAACCACTGGCTAAAAGATTTTGCGCTTTTAAACGGCTGGCCCCTGCTTGATAAAAGCCAAGTGTCGAGGCTTATAATTTTTGCCCGGTCGCGGGCCGCGTCGATTGCTTCACGCAAACCAGGCAGCATTACCGTGGTCGTAATTGTCGGACGCAAAGTCTTGCCCGTGTCCTTATCCACCTTGCCCGAATTTTTTGTTTCAACCCATCGCAGTTGGCCAGGTTCATATTCGGTGTGCGGACCCATGAGGTAAGCATCCGAAACGCGCGCTCCTGTAAATTCAAAAATGCGCATAGCAAGATACTGCATCGACCCAAGCCCATAAACGCCGAGGAATTGGTCAATTAAATCCGGCGTCCACGGCTTATGCCCGGTCGATCCATCATCATTTATTTTTGTATTTGGCAGATCCTCAACACCATCCGCCGGATTCTTCATGCCCACAGCTAACCCGACGGAAACCTTGCCCGCCCACTTGTATAGGGCGCTGATATCTTTCACCCGACGAGATCCAACAGTTGGTGCAGTGTCGCGTTTTTCATCACGAATTGCCGCAACGTGCACGCTAGATAATTGGCGCCAAGGTAAATCCCCGTATGGGATTAGCCATTCCTCAAAGCGGTTTGCTTTAGCCTTGCGGGTGTTCTCTTTTAGGTTTGACCATTCGGCACTTTGTTTATAACGCTCAAACAACCAGGCTATAGTCGTTGCCCGATCTCTTGGATCCTTTAAAACATGGCGCGCAAAATCTACCATTGCCGGATCCGTCAAACGATCCAACAATCGCTCATAAACCAAACTTTCCTGCAACTTAATAGCTGCCTCAAACTCAACCATAAACGCAGCCGATCCTATTGGGCGCGCTTTAATCGCGATTGGTTTAACTTTACGATTTAGTCGAGCATAGGCGCGGGTTTTACCATGTCGATCTTTAAAGACGTTTAAATATTCGATTTTTATTTTCATAAGATCTGATCCCACGGGTTCGCAAAGCTCTCTCCGCGTTTCGGTAAGCGGTCAAACGCACCATCGAGCTCGTGGCGATCCCAGACAACGCGACCTCTACTCGCCTGGCGCGGCTCGGGCATCCGACGCTCGCTAACAAGCGCGTCAAATGTCGTTGCCGATATGCCGAGGTAGTCTGCCGCATCTTCGCGGCGCAATCCTCGAGGCCAGGTGTGCAAGGGTCGTTTCTGTGTCATGTTCACAAATATATCACTCTCGGCTCATTTGACTCGCGTAATTTTTACCAAAATGCTGGCAAAAATTTCCAACTCGCTGGTAAAAATTTCCAACTCGCTGGTAAAAATTTCCAACTCACTTTCTTTTGTATCCAATCTCCCCGTCGTATTCGCCCATGTCGATACGTTCTGAGATTGATCTCTGTCCACTATCGTACAGCGCGCCTCGCGTTTCTTGTTCAGTGGTCTGTATAGCCGTTTTAACCATGTCGTCGATCATCACTACCTGTCGACACCAACCGACGATATCCTCGTTCAAATCGCGCCAGAGAACGCGGGAAAAAAATTCCTCGCAAAAAAGTTCCGTGATATCGAAACTGGAATTGCATCCCCGCACCAGAAGCTCCAATTCGACGCCGCGATTGACAATTGATTGAATACTTTTGCGGCTACAGTTAAAATTTTTGGGGAGTGCCACCTCGAGCTCGCTGATCGTAAACGATTTCCGTGTAGTGATGGTGTAATTAACAATTGCACGTATGACCGTATTGCCTTTCGCGGACATTTTTTGCCAGCGTTCTACGGTTGGTCCCAAATTGTCAGGGATGTTCTGAATAGACATGAAAGCCTTGGCGGCGCTCGACATTAATTGAAAGCGATTTCTCCAAAGGTAGACATCGACATTGCGTATGAACCGGCGGTCCGCCGCGTCCCAGGTCTTCTTTGATTCAGCGAAGCGGCCCGCCGCTTTGTTCGCTTGCTCGAGTAATGTTTCGCTTTTTTCAACCATCATTCTTCCCCTTCCATCAATTCATCGTATCGTATTTCGGTATAGCGCACGCTAGTCCCTTGCCAATTGAACCCACCGCGTGATGTTTGAATGCCCAGGTTGCCCAAGGCCTCGGCGATCTCACGGTAGCTACTGGCGCCCGCCTTCCGTGCCTTCTTAATCCTGGGCCCGACCTCGAGCGCAAACTCATCGGCCGCTGTTATGCGCTTGCGGTTCGCGGCTTCGGCCCCCGCTTGTGGGTTCGGGGATCCGAGCACGACGCCCCTTGCCTTCGCAGCGGCCAGCCCGTCCTTAGTACGCTCCGAGATACGATCACCCTCGAATTGCGCTATGGACGCCATGACACTAAGGATCAGGCGGTTGGTCGATGGGTTGCCCATGTCTGGGATATCGCAGAAAATTATTTTGCAATTGCGGCGCAAGATATCTTGCAGAACACCCATCGATCTGGTCATCCTATCGATCTTCGCAACGATCACTGTGGCATCGTGTGCGATTGCGTATTCGATGGCCTTGTTTAAGACGGGCCGCTTGCGCATGGTCTTCTTACCGCTCTCAACCTCGACAAATTCCTCGAGTAATTCCCAATCGCCCCCATTCAAGTGTCGATTGATTGCCTCGCGCTGCGCCTCAATGCCGTAGCCGTCGGCGCCCTGGGCCTCGGTCGAGACGCGAAGATACGGCACATATTTTCCCGTGTGAATTGACATCAAGTTACCTCCTGTAATCTTTGCGCGATTTTCCAATTATCATTTTTTTAAAAACCAAAATCGCGAACCAAAAATTTTCGCAATGTTGATCTATGGATCGGTTGATCGCGGATTTTTGCCCTCGACCGCCTCATCGGCCCATTTCCGGGCGGTCGCAATCAACTCGTCGGCAGCTTCCGGGTGCGGCGCGTGCGCGTAGATGCAAGACATTACCTGCACAAGTAACCCGGTATACGCCGTTGGCGTGAAGTGCTCGTGTTCGCCGTCAAAGATCTCGCCGAGCTTGTCGAGCGCCAGCCCCCCGGCGTCGCGGCCGTGGTAGAATGCTTTCTCATCGTCCATTACTTGCCCCCCTCGTATTTTATGCCGCTCGCCTCTTGCTCCTTTACAATGGCGAGCGTTTCTTTACGAGCCTCTGGCGCACCCAAATAATATTCCTCGTCCAATACTAAGGAGCGTTGCTCGCTCGTCATTTTGGTGAGCAAGGCCTCCATGTAATCTGCCCAGTGGCCCGCCTCTACTTTATCGCCATCAGCCTCGGCGGATTGCTTATTCATCTCGTACTTAAAAAACTCTTCGCGAATGTCGCTGTATATAATTTTGGTCATACCTCGTCCTCCCAGTTCCAATTCTCGTGTACTAAGCGCGCGATGCGCGCGAACCCGGCCAAGTAGTCGCCATCGAGCCGCCGGGGCTCGGTGAATTGGTAGGTGCTCATCACCCCTAGCCAGGCGTTGCCGTGCGCCAGGGCCTCGTCGCAAGCGGCCTTGGCGCCGTCCTCCGGTATGTCATGGATGTACACCACGCGCTCTATGGTATCGTCGGCCGTGAAGTAGGCTATCGCATCACCCATGCCGTGATAATGGTCGAACTCATGCTCCTCGAGGTCGAGGTACTCGACGCCAATAGGGCTCGTCTGTATGCGGTTCATCGTGTCTCGCCTTTGTGTGTCTCGATGTAGTAGTCCGCTGTCCAATCGTCGCCATCGGGCTTGAGGACGTCGATCCACACGCCAACGCTGCCTTGCTCGATCAATTCAGCGGCGCACTTATTAGCATCGGCAAGCGTGTCAAAACTAAAGGACGGGTCAAAATACCCACGGCTACCCGTTTCCGGCTCGTCGTCATTATCCAACGCATCAAACCCCTCGCGCTCGATGAATTTTCGCTCGTCATCATCTGCCGGTATATATTCCATGACTACGAACTTGCGGCGGTTTTCTGTGCGCCACTCGTCGAGGTTAAAATCCATGACGCGCTCGCCGTCTACGGCGTCGGCCAGGTAATCCAAGAGCGCCTCAAGCCGGATCCCGTCGGGCGCGTCTGCCATGTAGAGCTCCACGATCTCGGCGTCGGTCATGTTGAACGATTGGCCGCTAATAATAACAGTGCGCGTTTTATCCCAGCCGAGGGCCTCGCCGACCGTTATGCCAGTGTCACTCTTAAAATTTTTCGCCATTGACGCCGACAAATCGCTGATCTGTTGCGCCAGATACTCGTAATCGCCATCAAGTGCGTCGTGTAAATATTTATAAACATACAAAACATCTACACGGCTATCGTATTTGTCTGCCATTGTTTCTATCTCCCGTTAAGCCGCTATATCGAACAGCGGCAAGCCTATTGTGAGCGCCCGGTCGTCGGCCGCCTTGGTTGGTGCGACCGGCAAAACGGCCACGTTGTTAGTTGGTGCGGGCTTATATTTACCTGTCGCTACGTATGCGTTGCGCAAGGTCCGATATATCGCGCGCCACTTGTACCCATGGCTTGTGCCCTCGGCGCCGTAGTCGGTGCCGTCGATGGTCTGCGCGCCCGCCGTATAGTCGATAGCGTGGGCGATCTCGTGGCATAGCAGCGCGGCCATGGCGGGCGTCGGGTCGCTTGGATCGCCAACCAAGTCGCCAATCTCTGGATCCTCCGCGATGCTGGCGTACTCGGCCCACACGGCGCGGCCCGCCTCTACATGGCGCAAGCGCCGGAGGCGACGGTCGCGCTTTTTGCCCGGCGGTTGTTGTTGCAACCAGTCGCGCGCCTCTTGCTGGCGCGGGTGTGAAACGTAGTCCCACACATCGCGCGTCGCGATTGATATAAAGGGGCGGCCAGTCATGTAGAGGCCACCAGAACTACCGCCGCGCACGTTGCGCAATCTGACCTCGAGGCGCGAGGGCCAAGATGCATGGACCAGGCCCTCGGTGACTGCGATCTGTGAGATATCGCGGATCATTTTTTTGATGTTCATCACGCGGCCTCCGCTTTTTTAATTGCGGCTAAGGTGGCGCGAGCACTCGGACAAATACTCATTTTGGTGCCTTCATCAAACCCGAAGCTATCCGAGTAATAATCGGCACGCGATATAAAGTCGGCCATTGTTTCTTTTGCGCTGGCTTCCTCATCACCTCTGCCGGTGTCGATGAAATAATGTGCTTTAGTCTCGCGCACGATTGGCGGGACTAATGTCTCGCAATCGACGCAATCGTTATAGAAGACTTTTGGTATTCGGATAATCATCACGCGGCCCCCTAGATCCAGATTTGCTTATGCTTAAACTGAAGCGGCTTTTTGTCCGCGAGCCACTGCGGCACCAAGATCGAAAAGTCGAGCTCTTCAATGATCTGCGACTTAGGCAATATGGCCTCGTCGCCGTTGAAACATTTAACAACGACGGCCTTGGCGCTAATGTCGCGCATCTCGGCGTATTTGACGCGAACGTATGGGCGCTTTTTCTCGCCAGCCTTGGCGCGCTGCACGGACTCGAGGCCCTTGGCGGTGAGCGTGCCGTCTTTGCGGAGCCAGCGGCGTTGGATCCATGTCTCCGCGCCGTCTACTTCGATGCGGAGGGCTTTCTCGGTCGAGGATACGATGCGCATTATTCGACCCCCTTCTCGGCGAGGGCGACCAGGATGCGGTGATGTAATTCGCCGTATGCGATGGCGACCGCTAAGCCTTTATAGGACCAGCCACCCTCTGGCTCGCCCGTGTCTCTGACAAATTCCTCGCCCATGTCGATGTTGCAACTTTGGCAAACCGCGTGCGCATTATAAAAATAAATTACATGCTCACTACCGTCGGCGGCCTCATGCGCTAAGTCGTAGGCGTTGCCGCCATACTCTTTAATCTCGGCCGCGATGTCGTCGGCGACACTTGCCGCGTATTGATCTAATTGGTAATCGGATCTAATAGTATCTGATATCATGATCGGAAGTTCCTTTTCCGGTTGTGACGGCCCGTCGGTGTGTCAGCATCGGCGGGCTTTTTTGTGTCAGTAATTACTTACATAGGTTATACCTTTGGTAATTGCAAGGACTTTTGCACATATATTTGCACAATTGTTAAATTATTTTACACGACGTATGTTTTGCGTGTTGCACAAATGACCTCAAAAGAGACAAATGTACACGCATCAAATCCACATTCGACTCGACACCGAAACTTTCGACGCGCTACGCGAAGAAGCTGAGCGGCAAGAACGCAGTATGACCGCTCAAACCCGCAAGATCCTGCGAACTAAGCTCATTGACGAGCGTCAAGACGAGCGGGTTCGGCGCTTTGTTTCAGGCTCGAAATATGAGTAGCCGCTCTAAACGAAAAGGCTCGGGCTATGAGCTCGAGGTGGTGCGCGCGCACCAGGCGCTCGGTGTGCAAGCATCAAAGCAACCACTTAGCGGCGCGCTCGGCGGAAAGTACGCGGGCGATGTGCAAATAGCGGGCTTAATCTGCGAATGCAAACGGCGGCGCAAGTCGTTCACTACGCTCTATAAGGCACTGGAACAGGGCGGGGGTTCGGATGCGCTGTTCGTCAGGGACGACGGGCGCGAGACGCTCGTGGTGCTTCCCTGGGAAACCTGGGTCCAAGTCATCGGCTGGCTGGGCTGGGCGAAACTTTATCCGGCCGAAACAACAATAGAGGATTAGATGATGAATGATATCTTTAGTGGTGGCAGTTCGACAAACGCATGGATCGGATGGAACGCCAAAACGCATAGGTGGTCTATTAACGACGCGGAAGCGTCACCGGATAAGCTGTTAGTCGATGCCGACTCATTCAGTGAGGGGTGGATTCGGTTCAATCCATATGATGCCGTGTTTCCGGATGGCGGCGGTGCAAGCGTTGCACAGCCCGACGATAGCTATCAAAAAGCATGGCACGCTGACGTTTACACGGATCAATGGCTGACGTTTCGGTTCACAAGTTGGTCGGTTTATGACGCCTTTAAGTCGGTGGCTCCACAATTTAAAGACCAACCAGGCGGCAAGGTCGCCGAGCTAAAAGTTACCGGCCAAGTCAATAAGGATAAGCACGGCAACGGGCGTCCTGTCTTTGAGATGGTAGGGTTCGTTGACAAACCCGGCGACAGTGCACCGGCACCAGCGGCGGCAGCCGACGACGCGGACACAGTTTTCTAGTGGAATACGCCGAGCTTATAGGCCCGGTGGTCAAGATCCTCCGAGGCGAGCCGAATGTGGCGCTGTCGAATGCTCGTGAGCTTCGATATGGGACGCATGGCTCGCTGTCGGTGGATCTGCAAAAAGGCACCTGGTTCGACCATGAGCTCGGCGAAGGTGGCGGGTGCATCGACTTTATTATGCAAGAGGTGCCCGAGGCGCGCGAAAATGGTGGCGTGGCGCATTGGTTGCGGGAGCAAGGGCTCGAGGGGCCAGAGCCCACGCAGGGGGGTGTAAGTTATGTAAGTAATGTAACTAAGAGCGCAACGCGGTACGAATACCAGGACGCCAACGGCGCGGCGGCGTACATCGTCGAGCGCGTCGAGCGCGACGGCAAGAAAACATTCCGCCAAAAGCGCATCGAGAACGGGGTCGAGGTGTATGGCTTAGCGGGGCGTGATCCCCTGCCCTACAGGCTGCCGGATCTGATCGCGAAGCCGGACGCGCCTGTATTCATTGTCGAGGGTGAAAAGGATGTCGATCGGTTGCACGCGGCCGGGTTGCTGGCGACCACAAATAGCGGCGGCGCAGGTAATTGGAGTGAGAAGTTAAACCAATACTTTAACGGGCGGCGCCTGGTCATAATTCCTGACAACGATGATGCAGGGCGCCAACACGCTAGGAAGGTAACGCAAAACCTTAAAGACAGCGCACAAGACATTAGGATCGTTGAATTACCAGGCCTCCGAGACAAGGGAGACGTAAGCGATTGGCTCGACGTAAATAGCGTCGAGGATCTGCGGGCGCTTGTCGGCGGCGCTGCGGAGCTCGAGGGCGCGTATCGCGCGGTCACGGCTACATCCTTTAGCGCGGATGCCATGCGCGCTGTACGGCCTCGTGAGTGGGTTTACGGGCGGCATCTGATCCGTGGATATGTATCGTGCACGGTGAGCCCTGGCGGCGCCGGCAAAACGACCCTGGCATTGACCGAGGCGATTGCCTTGGCGACGGGGCGGGCGCTGCTCGGCGTCGAGGTGCCCGAGCCGGTCAACGTGTGGCATTACAACCTCGAGGATCCGCTCGACGAACTGTTCCGGCGCGCTTGGGCCATATGTGAGCGGTTTGAGATAGAGCCCGAGGAGCTCGAGGGGCGCCTGTTCCTGGACAGCGGCCGCGACCGCAAGCTCATCGTCGCGTCGCGGGATGGCGTGGACCTGATCGCAAACCCGGCGGTTGATGACGTTATCGATGAAATGAAGGCGCGCGACATTGGCGTCTTGCAGGTAGATCCGTTTATTAAGACGCATAGCCTCGACGAGAACAGCAACCCGGAAGTGGATTACGTTTGCACGCTTTTCGCGGACGTTGCCAAGGCGACGCGCGGCAGCATCGATCTTGTGCACCATGTCCGAAAGGGCCAGCCGGGCGGTGCTGCGCAGCCGGGAAACATTGACCAGGCACGCGGTGCTAGTGCGCTATCCGGTGCGGTTCGCGCTGCGCGGACGCTTGCGGTTATGACGCAGAAAGAAGCGGAGGCGTTTGGTATTACCGAGGAGCGGCGCCCGTACTTTGTGCGGTGCGATGATGCGAAGGCGAATATGTCGCGGCCGTTGGCTCAAGCTGAATGGTACGAGCGCCATAGCCAGGCCATTGGCAATGGTGACGGGCCGTTGGTGCCGGGCGATGAGGTCGGGGTGCTTGAACCGTGGAGCCCGCCCGATCCGTTTGACGGGCTAAGCACCTCGGCGGCCAGGATCGCGCTGCAAACGATCCAGAACGGGTTCGAGGATGGCCAGCGGTACACGCTTAAAAAGTCACGCGGTACGAAACGCTGGGCGGGTGATGTGGTCATCGATGCAGGGGCCGAAGTGTCGGAAGTGTCGGCGAAAGCGATCCTCAAAACATGGGTCACAAGGGGCATGATATTCGAGGACCAAGTGCGCAATCCGAAGACGCGAAAAGAGGAAAACGGGGTGTTTGTGAACATGGAATTATTGCCCGGAACGGTGGAAATATGAGGCAAGTCTCAAAACTACAGTTGAAGCGCACTTGGAGCGCAAAAAGGTGCGCTCCAACTTTCCCGCCCCTTAAGGTTGAAGCGCACGCGCACCTCAAGTGCTTGAAGCGCACTTGGGGTGCGGCGCTCGCTACATTTCAACCTTGCGGGACGGGTGGCGGCGCGGAGTTCGAGGCATGAATAACCTCGATACTGTGAGTCGATCAATGGAACTAAAATGGGGCGTGGATCGTCTCCCGCGTCTCGTAAGCGAGATCCTTTCGATCAAGTTTGAGCAGCAACGCAATTTACTCGAGGCGGCGATCCAATCGAAGGACGCAACGCGGATCACGAAACAAAGCGAAGGGATGCGCCGAGCCTGGGTTGCGCTCGATCAGGCTGCGACAGCCGACGGGCATCATCCGCTCGGCGATAAGGTATGGACCGCGAGGCATAACAAAACCGGCGACGTTGTGACGGTCTATAGAGACGACGCGCAATTAATCGATATTCAGGCAGCCGGGGGCCTGGCTTTTACGCTCGAGGAACTGGTCAAATTAATACCGGCGGATGTGCTCAAGGTTAAAAGAGAATTTATCGGCGTGAAGGTAGCCGATGTGCGGGACAAATCAAAAGACGAGGATTTAAATGACGAAATCCCGTTTTAAAGAGAGGCGCACCGACTTCCCGGAGATTGTTGAAAAGCGTAAGTACAGCATTATGCCGAGCCGCGCTGTTATGGATCGCACGCTTGATGAAATGGCGCTGCGGGTGCTCGGGTGTATTTGCATACATACTAATGCTCACGGCATCGCGTGGCCGACACGCGAAACTATTGGCAATTATATCGGCCACCACCCAAACAATATTGGACCGGCTGCGACGCGACTTATCGAGCGCGGTTATCTGCGCAAGCTCAGCCCGCGCAAGTTCAAGGTGGAGCGGCGCGGGTCGAAATGGCCGGTGAACCGTTATCAAGTTCTGTTTGAAGGCAAGGCAACGCCGCTGCCGACGCTCGAGCAGTTTCACGCGCCAAAACCTCAAGTCATTGAGCAGCAAGACGGAGCGCCGGAGGGTCGCGTACTAGAACAGACAGGGGTTCAAGGGGAACGCTCGCGGATTTCAGTGTCTCTCGCATCTGCGTTTTGTAGGGCTGTGGAGCGCGCCAGCGGCGAGAACCGCAGCGCCGAGCGCCAGATCGACGAGGCCGAGCGCCTGGCCCGGCTGGACATCGAGCCCGAAACCGTAGCGGAAGCCACGGAACGCGCGGTCCTCGAGGCATTGAAGGTGCGACGCTCCACACCTCAGACATTGAAACAGGTATCGGAAATCGAGGGATGGTGATCCGTGTGCAAAGATCAAAGGGTCGTTTGCACAATGCCAATCGGCCAAAAAACCGCAATTTTCCGCCATTTTCGCACACCCGCCCCCCCGCGCCCACGTTTCTGTTCGGGGGGCCCGGACAAAATTTTCCAAGTTTCGGAGGTACTGAAGAATGAAGGCTCTTAACCGCTGGATGAGCTTCGCGGAACCCGGCGACCGGTTCGTCTATCACATAGGTTTTCTGTGCGTCGACCGCTTAAAACTGCGCCATCACGAGGGCGACTTGGCCCAAGGACTCGCCCGCGCCGGTCTTGTCGCTTTGACCCAACGACGCTTGGGATCCTGCAAATATGAATATATCGCGACCCGGATGTCGCAATCGATCCCCTCACTCACTTGGACTATGGCCTATGACGAATAAGAACCTTGTAGACTTTGTTGCGTCGATCCTCGACACACTCGAGGACCGTGGAGAAAAGTACGGCGGTATGCGCGAGAACCACCGCCGCATAGCGCAACAATGGTCCGCGACGATGGGCCATCGTGTCACGGCCGAGCAAGTGGCTCTAATGATGTGCCAGCTTAAGATTTCGCGTCTCATTGAAACCCCGGTCCATGAGGACAGTATCCGCGACCTTATAGGTTATGCCCTCATTTATTATTCCTTAGTTAATGAGGTCGTTACTCCATGAGCAAAAGGGGTAACGGCTACGATTGGGAGCAGGACGCAATCCGCTCTTACGTCGAGGCAATCGAACAAATGCGCCAAAGGTACATTCGCACGCGGCGCGAGGGCGAAAGCGCAAATGACTGGCTGAAACGGACCGGCAACGATGACCAAGAAACCGATTAGCACCCGTCGCGCCCGTAGTGTCTTGGTTCACGGCGACCAGGCCGACCGCGAGCATGTGCTCGATGAGCTTGGCAAGCTGGCAACGAGCGAGATCACGGACGTTTTGTTCTGGGATACCGAGGGCAAGGTAACGTTGCAAAGCTCCGCCGACCTATCACCACGCGCCCGCGCCGCGATCAAAAAGGTGAAGGTCACGCCCACGGCCGAAGGCAACCAGGTTGAAGTCGAGCTTCACAGCAAGGACAGCGCCTTGCGTCTCCTCGCCAAGCACCACGGCTTGCTCGATCAGACCGGCGAACAGAACAAGCCGAGCGTGATCGGCGTCAATATCCACGGACCAACGACAACAACATATGAGGTAATTGAAGATGCTGATGAGGACTTGGATCACGCAAGCGATAAAGAGTCGCCGAAAGATCAGGAACATGAGCCGGAGGGAACTGGCACGCCAGAGCGGGGTCAGCGCGCAGACGATTCACGCGATTGAAGAAGGCAAGAACATTCCCAATTGCGCAACATTAGAAGCTGTTCTGCGCGTCTTTGGCGCCGAGTTGGTAATACGCGACTATGGCGAGGAGTAAACGGGCCACAGACCGCTCGAAACGCCGCACAAGGGCAGTTTCCGGCGGCGCAATGGGCGACCTGAACCTGGACTTTACCCAAAGCCCAACCACCTGGGCATTCTTGAATGACGACTCCTTTGTCAGGATGATTATGGGCCCGGTCGGATCCGGCAAAAGCTACGCCTGTTGCGCCGAAATCTTCCTCCGCGCCTTGAAGCAGAAACCCAACCGCGACAATATCCGCAAGACCCGGTTCGCGATTGTCCGAAATAGTTACCCGGAGCTCCGCACCACAACCATCAAGACCTGGCAGGAGCTCT
>MPLT02287447.1_pt1 | contig 16470 bp, 11 predicted proteins | sample 1617391 | NCBI WGS metagenome assembly MPLT02 (sample SAMN05944800, study PRJNA350692) | marine metagenome | biome: marine; feature: ODZ; material: water; isolation source: 70 m water sample filtered on 0.2 um supor filter | place: Pacific Ocean | collected 2012-04-08 | depth 70m m
CCGGCGGATCAAAGGGATGATGCGGGGCAAAACAATTATAGCTAAAGAACCACGGGGTGTCCTGCTGCTCGCGCAAGAAATCGATGGCCATGTTGGCACACCAAGTGGTTTGGCTGAATTCAGCGGGGATGCCGTGCTTGATATACGGCGTGGTCGGTCCGTCATAGAGTTCCTCCCAGCTTGTGCCCTTTGCGGTGAGCCATTGGGTATAGGCGTTCTCGGGCCAATCGGGTTGTGGATGGTGGGACCAGTGAAAGACCTCGTAGCCATCATCAATCCGTTTTTCGACTACGCCATTGGCGCAGGTCGCCAAATGCAGTTTGCCGGCGAGCCCGCAGGTGTATCCGGCATCGGCCAGTAACCGGCTGATGAGGCGTTCCTGTGGTGGCATAGCCTGTCCATTCTGGCGGCAACGCGTCGTGCGAGGGTAACGGCCGGTGAGAAAGGAAGCGCGGCTGGGCGTACACACGGGGCTTTGGCAATAGGCCCGGGTGAAGGCGGTGCCGTTGGCCACCATGGCATCGATGTGCGGCGTGCGAATGTGCGGATTGCCCAGCGCGTGGATGGTGTCCGCGCGCTGTTGGTCGGTGCAGATCCAAAGGATATTTGGCTTCTCAGGCACGCGCGTTGATACCCTGCAGACGGCCGGTATTCAATCGGTTTACAGGAAATTGTGTAGTGCTTGGGGATAACAAAGGGTCCTTGGGCTCGACTCAGGGGTGAAATCCAGGGTAGCTTGTGCCAAGCCGATGGAGGAATCGCGCCGTCAATTTATGCTTCAAACCGCCCAGCGTTCAGCGCTGGTTGCGGGAGGATTGATGCTGCTTGATCCGGTGGATTTATTGGGCGCCACGTTGGGACGCTATCATGTGGTGAAGCGCGGGGAAAACCTCACGCTCATTGCCAAGCGCCATGGCATCACGGTGACCAACCTGAAGATTTGGAACGGGCTGACTTCGGATGTGATTATTCCTGGTCAAAAACTTTATTTGCGTCCGCAGCATTCCTCGCTGCCTTTGACGACGATCAACCGGCCGCGAGTGAATACCACCAAATGGAAAAACATCATCGCCCACCACAGTGCCACGGGAAACGGGAACGCCAAGATTTTTGATGCTGCTCATCGGCGGCGCGGCATGGAGAACGGTTTGGCCTATCACTTTGTCATTTGCAACGGCACCAACGGCTGCGCCGACGGTAAGGTGGAGGTGGGCTCACGCTGGCTGCGGCAGATCAGGGGAGGCCATGTTAAGAGCGAGACATACAATGCCAATTCAATTGGTATTTGTGTGGTCGGGAATTTTCAAGAAGGTTGGGTGACGCGTCGGCAGGAGGCGTCGTTGGTGGCGCTGATTGATTATCTGAAAAATACCGTACTCAAGGGGCGGCCACGTTTTCGGGTGCACCGGGAGTTGGAGCAGACCATTTGTCCGGGTAAAAATTTCCCCGCCAAGAAATTACACGGGCTCTTCGGGTGACGCTTCCTTGAGGCGGTCTAGCCAAACACGTTTACGTTGAAGAGCGTGTGAAGCCCCTTTAGTAAGCGGTCGCTATCAAATTGAACTATGCGCATGCGTTCCATGGCTAGATCTAGAAACTCCTGCTCAGAGCCCTTCCAGCTGCCGTCGATGAACATGATGCCGATGGAATGAGCAGCGAGGCAGCGGCGTTGACGGCTGGATAATTCGGCCAATGTTTCGCCGAGCTCGCTTGGGGTTTTTTCCTTCACGATTTTAGCACCGGCTTCAATGTGTTTCAGGTTCGGGACATAGCGTTGTAGGTAGGCTTTTTCTTTGGAAGTGAATTCTTGGTCGGCGTGCGCCATGGCCAACAGTCCGGCGCAGAAGAGATCCCAATCCTCGGGGCGTTGGAAATATTCAGGGGTTTGTATCAGGGTTTTCACGGCTTCCACAACATCGTTCGCGTCGCGAACATCAATGCGGAGGGCCTTCACAGATTCTCTTTTTAGATCACGGTTTTGCAAGCGGCCGTCTTTGATATTCAGGTTAGATAGGTTGGCAAAGAGGCAGCTACATTGGGCGTCATCAAAGGATTCGCCAGCCTGTAGTAGAGCAGCATTGAGGTCGTCAGTCTCTGTCAGAGCACGGCCTTCGGTGAGCGCGGCGAGGTGAGGTGGGATGGGGTGTTCGTTTTCTTTGGCCACGGTCTTGATGGCTTTGAGGAACAACGTGAGGTTTTCAGTGTTTGCCATGAGCCAACTGTGACATAAATCGCGTCTTTCATCAAACTGTGAAACCAAGGGGTTTTGCTCGACATCCATGCAGGTAAATGTCAGGTCCATGGACGGTCGACGATGCGTTTTCGAATACTTCAAAGAATCAGTGTTTGGGTGGTCTGCCTGTTGACCGCGGTGATGGCATTGTGTGAAGAAGGCGAATCGCGTCTGCAATGGGATGTATTGCCCGATTTGCCGGATCCCATTGGGGTGGCTGGTCCGTTTGTAGGCGTGCATAATGATGCTTTGATCGTGGCTGGCGGGGCTAATTTCCCGGTGGCTGAGGGTGAAGATCTTTGGCAAGTGCCTAAAGTATGGCACGCCGCCACCCATGTGCTGGTTCGCCGCGGGCAAGGGTATGTGTGGAAACGCGGAGCAGCCCTCGTGCAGCCGGCTGGTTACGGCATGTCTGTCTCCACGGCTGACGGGGTCTTGTGTCTTGGGGGTAATGACGGCAAGACGGCGTTCGATGCAGTTTTTCGTCTCGAATGGGATCAGGGCAAACTAACTCAAACGGAATTGCCGCGGTTACCGAAAGCCTGTGCAGGAGGTGCGGCGGCGTTGGTGGGAAATATGGTGTATGTGGCTGGCGGTCATGGTAAGGGCGGATTGGCGTCGGCGATGAAGAATTTTTGGCGTCTCAACTTGGCAGACGCCAATGCCGAGTGGGAGGAACTTCCCGGTTGGCCCGGCCCGGCCCGGGCGTATAACCAATTAGCCGCGCAGCATAATGGCCGCGAGGTGTGCCTCTATTTGATCGGTGGACGTTACCAGAAAGAAGACGTCCAGGGGGATGCCGGAATAGTCGCTCTGGGAGATGTGCATGAATTCAGCCCCACCCGCCATGCCAGCGGCCGAGCGGAGGGGTGGCGTAAACGTCGGGCGGCTCCGAAGCCGATTATGGCCGGTACAGCGGTGGATGTGGGGCAGAGTCATGTGTTTGTGATGGGCGGCGCGGATGGGGAACTGATGAAACAAATTGTTGCCGATCCGGATTTTGCCAAGCGTCATCCAGGCTTTCCTAAGCGGGCTTATGCGTATCACACGATTACTGACACTTGGGTGGATGCCGGACCGTTACCGGAAAATCATGTGACCACGCCGGCCGTGAAATGGGGGAAGGCCATCATTGTGGCTAGTGGAGAAATCAAACCGCGAGTGCGCACCCGGGCGGTATGGCGGTATACCTTAAAGCCGCGGCAGTCCTCGTTTGGACCGGTGAATTTCACGGTGCTGGTACTGTACCTTCTGATCATGGTGGGCGTGGGGGTATGGTTCATGCGGCGCAATCGAACGACCGAAGATTATTTTCGGGCCGGACAGGGGATTCCATGGTGGGCGGCGGCCTGTTCTATTTATGCGACCATGCTCAGTTCCTTGACGTATGTTGCGTTGCCGGCGCTGATCTATTCTACGGACTGGGTCTTATACCTGAGCATGCTGATGATCCCGGCAGTGGCCCCACTGGCGATCTATGGAGCCATGCCCTTCTTCCGGCGAATCAATGCTACGACGGCTTATGAATATCTAGACCGCCGGTTCAGCTTGCCCGTTCGCCTGTTCGGCAGCGGGCTCTTCACACTGTTTCATATTTCCCGAATGGGGATTGTCATGGCGCTGACGGCACTGGCGCTTTCGGCAGTGACACCACTGTTACCCTGGCAGAGTGTTTTGATTATGGGGGTCTTGTGTTTAGTGTACTGTACCTTGGGCGGTATCGAGGCGGTCATATGGACGGACACGATTCAAACCGTGGTGTTGCTAGGAGGCGCGTTGGTGTGTCTGGTGTGTTTAATTGGCGGCATCGAGGGTGGGTTGGGCGGACTGTTTCAATTGGCGGGAGCCAACGACAAGATGGTTCTGGTGAATCTCGATTTTGGTCCGGACAGTTTTACGACCCTTGCATTGTGGGTCATTATTCTTGGTGGCTTGGGGCAAAATCTGTCCAGCTACACGGCCGACCAAGCGGTTGTACAACGGTACTTGACCACTAAGGACACCCAGGCGGCTTCTCGGTCAATCTGGGCCAATGGGGTGATGGCTGTGTTTGGAGCATTTCTGTTTTTTCTGATCGGTACGGGACTGTACGCGTTTTATCACGCCAACCCGGCTCGTCTGGATCCGACTATCCAAAATGACCAGGTCTTCCCCATGTTCATCGCCATGGAGGTGCCCACTGGGTTGGCGGGATTAATTGTTGCCGGTATTTTCGCGGCGGCCCAATCGACGGTCTCGACCAGTATGAATTCCACCGCCACTGCCGTGGTGACTGATTTTCTACGTCCGTTCAATCGTTGCACCTCGGAAGCAGATTATCTAAAGGCGGCCAAGATAATCACATTGATCATGGGCGTGCTGGGTACCTTTACCGGCCTGCTGTTTATTTCACCGGAAATTCGATCGTTGATGAGCGAATACTTCAAAGTGATCGGCATGTTTATGGGCGCCTTGGGCGGATTGTTTTTGTTGGGCATCATCACCACACGGGCCAATGCGCGCGGGGCGTTTATCGGCTTGCTGGGCGGCGTGGGGGTCATGGTGTGGGTGTGGAGTGCCACGGAAACGAACGGGTTTCTCTATGCTTCCATTGGAGTGACGTCGTGCCTAGTGATCGGCTATTGCGCGAGTTTGTTTTTACCTGAACCGCAAAAGGATCTTGAGAACCTGACCCTGCATACGTTGGCACCGGGCGAGGAGTCATCGAACGTCTGATGGATTCGGTGAATTCACTCGAACAGGATGGGTTTGTAAAGGTGCCGGGATTTTGTGCTGGAGAGGATTTGGCCTTTCTGGAAACGGAGCTGGAGGAATTTATTCAATCTGAGCTGGATTCCCTAGCGCCGGAGCTCGTTTTTTATGAGGACAAATCCCGGAAGGACAGCCTCAAGCAGATTCAGCAATTACATCAATATTCTGCTCTGTTTCATCAGTGGATGACTAATCGACCGCAAGTCTTGGCGGAGGCGCTGTTGGGAGAGCCAGTTCGGGCCATGAATCTTCAGTATTTTAATAAGGCCCCGGGAATGAGCCGTCCGACCCCGCCGCATCAGGATGGATATTATTTCATGCTCGAGCCTTGCCGAGCGATTACCTTGTGGCTGGCGTTGGATGCCGTGGATGAGGGAAATGGTTGTGTGCGGTATGTGCGGGGATCTCATCGAGGAGGATTGCGTACTCATCGACGCACGAACACTTTGGGCTTTTCGCAGGGTATTGCCGATTACGGGGCTGCGGATGCGGCGAATGAGGTCGCTTGTGCGGCTGGCCCGGGAGATGTATTGGCGCACCATGCGTTGACCATTCATCGGGCTGATGGGAATCAAAGCGTCCATCGGCAACGCCGGTCTTTGGGCCTGATCTTTTACGGTCGAAGCGCGCAGGAGGATGCGGCGGCGCATGCGGCCTATCAGGAGCAGTTGACGCAGGAAATGAAAGCTGCGGGCCGGATCTGATTACCAAACTCCCTGATCCAACATCTGCGCGGTGGCTTGTTCGGCCCAGCCGCGATTGGCTGCCGGACTGGCGGGGCTGGGGTGTAGGATCCTCCCGATGCGCACGGTCAGTCCTTCCAACGCAGTGGTTGCGCGTTTCTCGGCAAAACCGCCCACAGCGATGAGCCATTCAGGTTCAAGCGTTTTCACGACATGCCGGAGATGGGCATCGGACGCAGTCATCAAGGGGGTTGATTCTTCTAGAGGCAACTTGTCCGGAGTTCGATTGCGGCCGGTCTCCTCCATAAATACCAGAGGGCAGTGGTTGACGATGAAGTGGTCCCGGAAAAAATCCGACGCCGATTCGTAACGCTCGGCAAATAATCCCCACAAACGACGGCCACTGACTTCACTGCGGGTGCAGGCTAGGCCGACGATCGGGCGCTTGGGATGTTCGCAATCCGGTTTGCCTATGGGGGCATTGATCCCGAGCCAGTCGCGCACGATGGCGATTTCGCCAAACGGCACGCCGCTTTGGGCCATGCCGAATGGGCCGGGGTTCATGCCAAGGAAAACAACTTTCTTTTTTGTGGTTGCGGCGAGGTTGAGGTATTGCTCGTGCGCGGCCCACGCGTAATCGAGGGGGTTGTAGACATGGGTCACTGGGGCGCCGAAGGACAGGGCGTCGCAGTCCGCGCTGAGATTTCGCGCGGCTTGGATCATTGTTTGCAGCACACTCACAGTGCGGGATTAAAGCCGCTTACAGCTCAAAGGTAAATCATGCAACTCAACGGATTGATCGCCGCGCCGCACACGCCGTTTCATACGGACCATTCTTTAAATCCGGACGCCGTGGCTACATTGGCGGCTCATTTGGCCGCGAATGGTGTGAACGGCGTGTTCGTGGCTGGAACCACCGGCGAATGCCAGAGTTTGACCACCGCGGAGCGAGGCGAATTATTTCAAGCTTGGGGCGAGGCTGCCCGGGTGAACGGGCTTACCTTTATCGCGCACGTGGGCCATAACTGTCTGCCGGACGGCCGGACATTGGTCGAAGCGGCACAGTCTGCGGGGGCGGATGCTATCGGTGCCATGGCGCCGACGTTCTTCAAACCCGCGGACGCGGCAGATTTGGTGGATTGGTTTTCGCAACTAGTGGCTCCGGTGCCTGGGTTGCCTTTTTATTTCTATGATATTCCGCCCATGACCGGAGTGAATATCGACACGACTGAACTCGTGCAGCGCGCCGGGGAACGGATTGAGGGATTCGTGGGCGTTAAATATACCAACAGCGATCGAGATCAATTGCGGGCGATTTTGGCATTACCGAATCATTCGCCGGATATGCTGTGGGGATGCGATGAAGAATTGCTGGATGGATTGGGCCTAGGGTGCGCCGGGGCGGTGGGTAGTAGTTACAACTTTGCGGCGCCTCTGTATCACCCGATTTTGAAAGCGCATGCAGAGGGGGATTTGGAAACCGCGCAGTTGTGGCAGAGCCGGTCGGTAGCCGTCATTGATGTACTCAAGGTACGCGGGTACATGGAGCATGCCAAGGCGGTAATGGGCTTGGTTGGTGTGGACTGCGGCCCGGCCCGATCGCCGTTGGGGCAGCTGACAAACGAGGATAAAGAGTCACTGAGAGATGAACTCGCTGCCCTGGGTTTCTTCGATTGGGTTGGCGCCTGAATCGGATGCCCGATGGTTTGGCAAGCAAAAGTGGTTTCGTTTGCGAATATTTTTCTTAACTTTTTTCTTCCCCATTATGACAGGATTGTAACACTTCGACCCGTTAACGATTCGTTTAAAAATTTAAGACACTCAAGAGCATGACGACTCCTTCCATGACCGAGCACGATGTTGCGGCGGTAGAACAACTTAAAGAGGCGCGCGCTAAGGTTCGCGCGGAATTATCCAAGGTTATCATCGGTCAGAACGATGTGGTGGACCAGACCCTGATTTCGATCTTTACCAAGAGCCACTCGCTATTGATCGGTGTGCCGGGCTTGGCGAAGACCTTGCTGGTGTCGTCTTTGGCGGAAACGTTGAAGCTGGATTTCAAACGGATTCAGTTTACGCCCGATTTGATGCCGAGTGATATTACCGGCACGGAGGTGATTTATCAGGACCCGGCCACTAACCAGCGCGAGTTCAAGTTCCTAAAGGGACCGATCTTTTCGAACATCGTGTTGGCGGACGAAATTAACCGGACGCCGCCCAAGACGCAGGCGGCCATGCTCGAAGCGATGCAGGAGCGCAAGATTTCGGTGGGTGGCACGGATTATCCATTGCCGGAACCGTTCTTCGTGTTGGCCACGCAAAACCCGATTGAGCAGGAGGGCACGTACCCACTGCCGGAGGCGCAGTTGGACCGGTTCATGTTCATGATCAAAGTGGACTACCCACAGCCTGATGAGGAATTGGACATTATGAAAATGGCTACCGGCGAAGGGCAGGGCCAGCCGGAACCCGTGCTCAACGGCGAACAGATTGTGGGGCTACAACAGATTGTGCGGAAGATGCCTGTGAGCGATCACGTGTTTGAGTACGCCCGCCAACTGGTGCGGGTGACGCGGGTGACCACGGACGAGGCATTGCCGATGTGCAAGAAGTGGCTCTCCTGGGGTGCTGGTCCGCGCGCGGGCTTGAACCTGATCATGGCCGCCAAGGCTCATGCCATGTTGGAAGGCCAAGTGCATGTGGGCACGGAGAACGTGGCTGCCATGGCCGCGCCGGTGCTGCGTCACCGCATTATTCCCAACTTCTCGGCCACCAGCGAAGGCCTGACCTCGGACGACATCATCGAGCGTATTGTCGAAGAGGTTCCTCAAAAGGAGAAGCTGAATAGCTAGGGCGAACCCGGAAACCTACCGGTCACCCGAGATGGACGCGCAACAAGCTGAACTGCTGGATTCGGAAGCCATTTCCAGGGCGGAAGCCCTAGGGCTCTACGCCCGTTATGTGGTGGAAGGCTACATGTCCGGTGAGCACAAGTCGCCTTACCGCGGGTTTGCGGTGGAGTTTGCTCAGCACCGCGAATATACCCACGGCGATGATACGCGTCACGTGGACTGGAAGGTGGAGGCTCGGACCGACCGCTTGTTCGTCAAACAGTACGAACAGGAAACCAACTATGTGGCGAACATCCTGCTCGATGGCAGTGAATCGATGATGTACGCCTCCGGCGAGCATTCGAAGCTGCAGTACGGCAAGATGTTAGCAGCGGTGCTCTCCTATATTATTCTTCATCAACGCGACGCCGTGGCGCTCGGCATCTTTGACGAGGACATGAAGGATTACGCGCCGCGTTCGGACAGCAAGGCGTCGTTGCATGATATCATGGCACGTTTGGCGGCGTTTGATGGCACGCAGGAAACGGATATTGCCGCCACCTTGCATAACATGGCGGTGCAAACGCCTCGCAAGGGTATCTTCATTCTGGTCAGTGATTTCTTTGATGAAGAAGAAGCGGTGCTTGAGAGTATTCAGCACCTGCGCTTCATCGGACATGAAGTAATTGTGTTCCACACGCTTGATCCGTATGAGCTGGAGTTTCCCTTCAATGGTCTGGTGGAATTCAACGGGCTGGAAAATGTGCCCAAGATTCTGACTCGCCCGGCGGAGATTCGGCAGACCTATCAGCGTGAGTTCGATGCCTTCCAAGCCCGCATCAAGGACGGCTGTGAAAAGAACGGCGTGCATTATGTGTTGGTCGACACCAGCAAGCCGCTCGCGCAAATCATGAGTAATTACCTCAGCTTCCGGATGCGGACTTCGAAGGGTAAACAGCACTAATGTCCTTTCTGAACACCATCATGTTGGCCGGCCTAGCGGCAGTGGCAGTGCCGATCATCATTCACCTGCTCAACCGGCGGAAATTCAAGACGGTGACGTGGGCGGCGATGAAGTTTGTGAAGCTGAGCGTCGACCAAAACCAGCGCCGTATGCGCATCGAAGATTTGATCCTTTTGTTGATCCGTTGCGCGTTGGTGGCCCTGCTGGCGTTGGCACTGGCACGGCCGGCTCTGAAGGATTCCTCCACCGACGTCTTGGGTCAGGCCAAGGTCACCGGCATCGTGATTTTGGATAATTCCTACAGCATGGATCTTCGCCTGAAGGCCGGGGAAAGCGGCGATAGCGGCGGAGGCGCCACCTTTGAGCAGGCTCGTAAGGCCGCCAAGGCCACGGTGGATGCCCTGCCATCTGGCTCTGCCGTCGGCGTGCTGTTGGCTTCGGATATTGTGCGAGGTGTCATTGACGAGCCGACCTACGATTTGAATCAAGCCCATGCGGAGCTGGATCGGGCGCAGGTCAGCCATCATGCCACGGATTTGTTTCCGGCAGTGGAATCGGCAGTCAATATCCTCAAAGAACGCGCGGATCTGCGGAAGGAAATTTACATCGTGACCGACGGCCAAGCTTCGGGGTGGCAGCAGAACGCGGACATCCAAAAGCTGATCGAGGATAATAAGGGCGATATTGATGTGTATGTGCTGCGGGTGGGCGAAGATACCGTGCCGGGCAACATGGCGATTACCAAGCTGGATGTATCTTCTGGGCTGACGCCGGTGAAGCATCCGCTGCGCATTGAGGTGGAGGTGGCTAACCGCGGAAAGAACGAGTGGCAGGATGTGACGGTAAATTTGTATGTGGACGAGCGACCCGATCCGGTTGATCAGGTTAACATTCCCGCGGTGAAAGCCGGAGAGACCGTGCCGGTTCCGTTGTTTGCCCGGCTGGAGAAGGAAGGCTACCACTCCATTCGCGCCAGCTTCAATGACCCGGAACGATACGACTCATTGCCGGCGGATAACCAAAACCGCCTAGTGGTAAATGCGGTGAGCGATGTGCGGGTGTTGGTGGTGGATGGCGATGGGGCGGCCAGTGATCCGCGTGACAATGAAAGTTTCTTCCTCGGTGTGGCCTTGTCGCCGGTGGATGACCATTACGTGCAGGTGGATATCAGTTCGCCGGAGCTCCTGTCACAGGCGGTTTTATCCAAGTACACCACGATCGTGTTTGCGAATGTGGAACGCTTCACCGAAGACAACATTAAGGCGATGCGCGATTATCTCCTGAATGGTGGCGGCCTGATTTTCTACCCGGGTGATCAGGTGGAGGTGGATCATTACAATGAAGAGCTCTTTAAGAAACACGGGATTCTCCCGTCGCCTTGGGGATTGCCGGTGGGCGACGCGGGTCAGGATGAGGAGTATCAGGAATTTCAAAAACGCGGTTACGAACATCCGGTGACTGCGCCGTGGGAGAATCCGGAGTTCGGCTCCATTGGTTCAGCCCGGACCTTTCGTTGGCTGCCGTTGAGTGATGAGTCCGAACAGCCGGAGGTTGAGGAAGCTGGGTTACCGCGCGTGGTGTTGCGTTATGAATCCCGCCCGGACGAAGGTGAGGAAGAGGGTGAATTAGGCGGGCCCGCGATTATGGAACGCGATTGGGGCACCGGACGGGTTTTTCAGTTCAGTTCCACCGCGGATATTGACTGGTCGGATTTGGCCATCCGTGGTCCGTCCGTGGTGCCTCTATTGTACCGGATCATTGGAAACATTCAGGCCAACCGCGATTCGGGTATGAACCTGAGGGTTGGCGAACCGTTCCGGAAAGTGCTCGCGGCGAATGAGCAGAATAAGGAAGGGCTGGTCTTCGATAAAGGAGCCGTGCAATCCAAGACGCTCACACCGGAAACCATTGGAGCCGCGACCGTGTTGCAGTATCCCGATACCCACCGGGCCGGGGTGTATCGGTTCAGCATTAAGGGCAGCACGGAGACCAATTTATTTGCCGTGCAACCGGATCAACGGGAGTCGGACTTGTTTAAGATCGAAGACGGCGATTTGCCGGCCGATGCGCAATTGATCAAGTGGGAAAACGACGCCAATTTTAAGGCCAAGGTACAGGAAGCCCGCGTGGGTGCCGAATATTGGCTGGTGATTTTGTTGATCGTGTTGGCCTTGGCGGGGTTGGAAACGTTCCTGGCCCAGAAATTCAGCCAATCCAAATAATGAGCGACTGGATTCTCAAATTAACGGGAAGCACGGTGGAAGCCGGCAGTGAAGTCGTCGGGTACGGCGTGGAAACTGCCGGCGGCGTGGCCTGGGGATACATCGCGCTACTGGCGGTGCTCCTGACGACGGTAGTGATCCTGTCCTATCGCTGGATGCCCGCTGAACAAACACCCGCCCGTAAGGGGATTCTGGTGTTTCTGCGACTGACCTTTCTAGCCCTGTTGCTCGGCATTCTGCTGCGGCCGGTGTTGACGTTGGAAATGGAGAGGCAGATTCGACAAAGCCTGTTGGTCATGCTGGATGCCAGTACCAGTATGGGCATCCAAGATCCGCGCGTAGGGGACGATGATTTAAAACGGGCCGCGATCGCGGCGGGGAAACGCGAACCCAAGAAAGGGATGGAAGGCGATCTGGACCCCGGCACTATCGCTGAGGTGGAATCGCTGACGCGGACGAATGTTCTCAGGCAGGTGCTGGTGAATGAGCAGCTGAACCTGTTGCCGGATCTGGGCGAAAAGTTTGATTTAACCGGCTTTACCTTCGGACTGGCCACACAGGTACAGCAGGTCGGCCATTACGCCAAACCGCAGAACGAAGGCGGCACGAATCAGGTGGGGCAGGCCACGATCGCGGATTTCCCTTGGGTTCAGGAGAGTGTGCGGGCGGTGCATGCGTCCACGGCCATGGGCGATTCCATCCGGGAAGTGTTGAACCGCAAGCGCGGTCAGCCGTTGGCCGGTATTCTGGTGGCTTCGGATGGCGCGCATAACATGGGCGCCCAGCCGCGGACGTTGATCAAGGAACTGAAAGAATCGGGTGTGCCGTTGTATTTTTATGGCGTGGGCATCACGTCGCCCCGCGACATTATTGTCACCGAAATGGACGCGCCACCTGCCTCGTTCCTGGGCGATGAAGTGCTGGTTAAAGTGCGCGTGCGCTCGCAGGGGTTGGCCGGTCAAAACGGCCAGTTGATTCTGACGCTGAACGGCGATCAGGTTGCCGAGGAAACGGTGGCGTTCGGGCCGGACGGTGAACAGGAGATTCCGCTTCGTATCAAGACCGACGAAGCCGGCGGCTTTGATTTACGGGCATCAATCGCCGGGCGCGATGATGAGACCAACCGGGACAACAATTCGGTGCAGCGCCGCTTGCGCGTGGTGGATGACAAAATTCGCGTTTTGTTCGTCGAGCAATCACCCCGTTGGGATTACCGATACCTGCAGGCCGTGCTCACCCGTGATCGGCGGGTGGAAGTGAAGACACTGCTGCTCGAGGCTGATCCGGCCATTACCCGGGAAGAGGAATCGCCGTACATCGAGAAATTTCCCGAGAATAAGAGCGAGCTCTTTGAGTATGATGTAGTGGTGTTCGGTGATGTGGATCCGCAGAGTCTGAACGGTAATCAGATGGAAAATCTGAACGAGTTTGTGTCCCGGTTCGGCGGTGCATTTGTCATGATCGCCGGCCGTCGGCACAGCCCGCTGTCGTACGCCGATACCCCCGTGGCCGACATGTTGCCGGTGGAATTCGATGGCAGCGGCGCGTTGGCCGATGACGCCGTGTCGGATAAACCCATTCTCGTGGAGCTGACGGCTCTAGGTAAAACCGACCCGATGCTGGATTTATCGGACCCGGACAATCCCAGTGAAGATCTTTGGGCGGATTTGCCGCCGATTTATTGGGTGGCTCCGGTGGATCGCAAGCCCGGCGCGGAAGTACTGATGGTGGATCCGGCTGAGGAAACCGAGAACGGCAAACGCCCGGTCATCGCCCGCCATCAATATGGCTTGGGCCAAGTACTTTATGTCGGCACGGACAACACCTGGCGTTGGCGCCGCAATGTGGGCGATCTCTATTACACGCGCTTCTGGGGGCAGGTAAACCAACGCATGGCCCAGCAACGCTTCATTGGGGCCGACAAACGAACGCAGATTTCACTCAACAGCCAAAACTTCCTTACCGGCGATCGCGTTCGAGTGTACGCGCGCCTGTACAAGGAGGGGTATGAGCCTTTTGATGAGGACACGGTGCGCGGCGTGGTCACTGATGGATCCGGGAATCAATTTGAAGCGCCGCCACTCAAAGCTGTAGCGGGACAGCCGGGGTTGTACTTTGGCGAGTTCATGGCGCCGAGTGCGGGGCAATACCAATTTCACGTGGCGCCTTCGCCGGATACCAAAAGCGATTTTACTGTGGTGGAAGCTACTGTGGAGCTTAGCGAAACGGCCATGAACGCCAAGTTGATGGAGGATCTGGCGCAACAAACCGGCGGCCGCTTCTTCCGCGAGGAAAACCTTCATGAATTGGCCGAGTCCATCTCCGCAAAGAAAGTGACGGTCGATAGCCGCCGCGAAGTGGAGTTGTGGGCCACGCCGTTGTATTTCATTCTGATTATGCTGGTTGTCACCATCGAATGGGTGGTGCGTAAATTCTCCCACCTGAAATGAGTAAAGACGTCACAGCTCAACCTAGTCGTCTTCTGGAAGACAAACTCGCAGCCGTCCGGGCTAAGCACTTAAACGTGGGGGTGGGTACGGGTGTGGCCTGGTTGGCTGTTGCAGCCGTGGCGCTATTGACCGGCGGGATGTTGCTGGATTGGAAATTGGATCTCGATAAATCCGTCCGTACCCTACTGCTGTTGATCGACGCCATTATTCTGACCGTCATTTTTATTCGGCACATTTACACCCCGCTGACCGAGCGGCCTTCGCATGAGGAAGTGGCACTGGAAGTGGAGCAAACGATGCCGGAGTTTCGCAGCCGCCTGATCGCCTCCACGCAGATGGCCGGAAAAAAGGAGCAGGATTCCACCGCGGACATGTTCGTCCGCGCCATGGTGGGCCAGACTGAAAAGATGGCCGGGCCACGAGATTTCAACAGCGTGGTTTCCTCCGACGGTTTTGTGAAGGCCTTCGTCTGGGCCGTGCTGATTGTGGGCTGCGGCGCGTTGGCGTTTAACAAATATCAACCAGACACAGGCGATCTGTTGAATCGTGCGTTTTTGGGCGACAAACCGGTGCCGCGATTTACGCACATCGGATCCATCAACGTCTATCGCATCGCCGAAAGCGGGCAGGAATCCACCGAGGTCATCGCCCGCGGCGATACGGTCATTGTGGAAGTGGTGATTGATCCCAAGAGCCGCATCACGCCCAGTGAGGCGGTGATCGGTATCAAGTACGCCAATGCCGCACGACCCACGCCGCACACGCGGCCTATTGATAATAAGGACGGGACGGCAAAAGCCACGCTCAAGCTGGAGAACGTGCGTGAATCATTTACCGTTCTCGCACAGGCCAATGACGGAAAGGAAGAGCGGAAAGTGGAAGTCGTGCCGCGTCCGGCTGTCCGGACGATTGAATTTACTCAAGTGTATCCTTCCTACACCGGGTTGGCTGAGAAATCCCGCCAGCGTGGCGACCTCAGTTTGTTGCTCAACAGCAAATTGAAGATTCGCGTGCAGTCCAACAAGAAGGTGGCGAAAGGGCAGGTCGTGTTAAAGGATTCCGAAGGCGCTCCAATCACCATGGACAAGGATGGCGAACAGGTGCCGGTCGTCGTGCCAATCTCCGTGGCCTCCGGCGGGAGCGACAAGGTTTCTGCGGAACTGAATCTCAATGATCTGACCATCGCCGGCTTTAGTGTATTGCTGGAGGATGAATACGGATTTGAATCGCAGGAAGAAGCCTTCTATCGCATCGCCATGATGCCAGACAAGCCGCCGGTTGTCCGGGTGCTGGAGCCGATCCGCAAGGAGGAGAAGTTGACCCAGCGCGCCCGCTTGCCAATCATGGTTTCTGTGGAGGACGATTACGGCGTGGACAATCTCATGCTGATGTTCACCATCGGCAATTCCCCGCCCCAACCGGTGATCCTAAAAACCGAGTCAGCCATCGGCACCAAAGCCCGCGTGGAGCATGACTGGCAGCTGGTTGACCTGAAGGCGCCCGTGGGTACGGAGATCCGTTACTGGGTCGAGGCATACGATGCGCGCGTGCCGGAATCCGGTATGGGTAAGAGCCGTGAACTCTTGGCGTTGGTTGTGACCGACGACGAAAAACGGCGGGATCTTCAGAACCGGGCCACCGATTCTATCACCGGTGTTAACGAGACCGCTGCTCAGCAGGAGAAACTCAATGAAGAATTGGGCGAAATTATTCGGGCACGGGCAGTAACTCCGCCTCAAGAAAACGAATAAATCGACCAAAAACGGGTCGGATAGACATTGCGTTTTATGGTGAAAAACGCATAATTTGCCAATTCTCCGTAAGGAGAACCGGCACAATCCTTTACGGGAGCAACATGACAAAGAAATATCTACATACCCTCTTGGCCACGCTGGTTGCGTTACCGGCCTTGGCGGAAGCCGCCACTCCGGTTTCAGTGCCTCAAACTAGGAATGGGCTCATCCGACAGGAAGTCCAACAAGGCAACATCGGTGCCAGCCTCGGCCGCGTGGCCCGTCAGCTCGATGCCGTGATTGAGGAATACGACCGGAACGGCTTGGAAGGCGATGATGTTGATACCCTCAAACGCTTCCGTGGAATGCTCAATAACCTGACCCGGTCCGAGGTCACCAAGATTGTGAAGCAACTCGAGCAGGCGCGCCTGTTGAAAACCGAGAACAATCAAAACGCCTTTGGTGCCTTTGCCGGTCAAAAGCAGGTTACTGTGCAACTCGAACAGATTTACCTCGAATGGCAGCGGCAACAAATCTTCCGCGAACTATCCAGTCGCTTCAACCGGCTTGCCGGCACGCAACGCAGCAACATGCAGCGCACGG
>MPLT02201842.1_pt1 | contig 16456 bp, 11 predicted proteins | sample 1617391 | NCBI WGS metagenome assembly MPLT02 (sample SAMN05944800, study PRJNA350692) | marine metagenome | biome: marine; feature: ODZ; material: water; isolation source: 70 m water sample filtered on 0.2 um supor filter | place: Pacific Ocean | collected 2012-04-08 | depth 70m m
ACTGGGGGTATGAGGAGATGGGCTCGCATCTTCACCGCATCTTCTGCAATTCTCCTCTTGGTAGCTGCCATCTCACTGTGGCAGGTCTCGGATGAGTTCATTGAGTCGTTCGATCCACAGGAGAACAATCTCGTAATGCTGGGTCCGGGGGAATCTGGTTCTTTCATGATCGAAGGGTCGGAAATGGTATCGGCCCTGAGAATATCTGACGGCGAAGCACCGGCTTCTGATCTAACTCTGCTGGATGAGGAAGGAAACGAAGTCACGGGAAGGGCTGCGGGGATGTTTGACTCTAACAGGATAGGTTCGGATGAGAAGACGGTTTACTCGCCGGTGAGAGTGTTCGAGAATCTGGAAGGGAACTATACACTGCAAAATCAAGGTGACTCGAATCTCTGGCTTGTTGACGATGAGGTGTCTGCAAACAAACTGATTGGAAACCTCTGGATGTATCTCTTCTACATAGGATGCTGCATAGGCTCTCCTTTCGGGCTAGTAGGGGTGATTCTAGCTATAATGGTGTGGACGGACAAAAGGAAGATGCCTGACCAGTTCGTGATTATCGATAATGGAAGCGTAATTATCGATGATTCCCAGAACGAGGGAGCACCGGGTGAAGGATTGCCTGGAGTGGCCCCCAACCCGTTCACGGAAGTGGACAGTCGACCCCCTGAAAAGCCCGAACAGGAGGTTGACGATGAAACTTGGAAGTCGTGGGACGAAGGTTGACGGGAATCCGAGTTGTCGTCATTAGTATCTAGATTGGGTTTTTAGAGGATGTTGACTACCCAACCTTGAGTTGGTAAGTGATGGTAGGGTTCGATGAGTCCCTCAGCATTCTAGAGAATCCTACACGGAGGGACATTCTCAGGTACTTGGTAAAAGAGCCGCACTACCCGCTTCAACTCTCGGAATTACTCGATGTAAGCCAGCAGGCGGTAGTCAAACACCTGAAGGTGCTGGAGGAGGCGGGTTTCGTCGATTCCGAGGTGAAGAAGTCGGACAAGGGAGGTCCGCCAAAGAAGGTGTACAGAGTTAATCAGTCGTTTTCAATACGCTTGGACCTGGGTCCTGACCTGTTTAGGGCCGAGCACAGGAAGATGCCCAAGGGGATGCAATTGTCGGGAAGTCTTCCAAGCGATCTAGAGAGCCTAGTTGGCAGGATAGGGGTAGGGAAGACGCTACCCATGGTCGACGCAATGAGTATTCTGTCAGAGTTGGATGCGGCTTTGGAGGACGTGGACCGTCAGAGGGACTCGATAATCGCGCTTCACCAGCAAGTCATGCACAAAGTGTCTCCTAGTGTTGATGAGAGCTTCGAGTCATACGAGGAAAGGCAGCTCGCGCACGCAATGATGAGGCATCCGAGGAGACCCTTGGACCTAGATGCATTCTCACAGGGGATGCGAATCCAGTCTATGCATGCTGAGAAGATGATGGACACCCTCAGGGAGCGTCTGATGAGGGACTTCTCTACTAGTTCCGGAGCCTTCGTCTCAGGGAGGGACTCAATGCCTTTGCCTTGGTGGATGGCCAAGTAGGTCAGAAGACCATGTCGTCGTCATCGGAGCCCGGCATAAGGCTGCTAAGCTCGGAGAACCTTGCCAGGGCTTCCACCCTTCTGCCCCAAATCACGTAACCGGCGACTCCGAAGAGGGAGAATGTCGCTCCTATGATTATTGCTGGGACTGCATACCTAACGAGTAGCTCCCTTCCGACATCGAGTGAGCCCAGCGGCGATTTCATGTTGCCAATCTTCTCTATGTTGTTGTTCTCGTCCGTCTCGACGATGTTGTTGTCCGGATCGACGACCACGACGATGTCATGATTGCCTGGCTCGACCATGTATAGCAGGGTAATTGGGTCGGACTGGTCGGTATCGGACTGCCCTATGGGCATGATGGCGTTGACTATCTGCCTGTAGACGATGTTCTCTTCATCGCAGCCGTTCCTCTTGATGTCCGATTCCGACTGGTCCTTGCACAGGATAATGTTCACATCCGTAGCGTGGGCATTGCCTCTGTTCGTGATGAAGACGTTGATAGAGAGCATTTCTCCGATTGCGGCCTCTTTTACGGGTGCAACGACGCTCTCCAAGACCAGGTCAGGGGCCCTCAGTCGCATCTCGAGGATCTGTTCGTTGGTATCGCAATCTGGTGGCAGGTTGTCTGGGATTCCATCCGAGTTGCTATCCAGGGTACATGAGTCGGTCCAGACTTCGGTCTCGTCGAAATCTCCCCCCTGGTCAGATGACCCGTGCATAGACAGGACTTTGATTCCCAGATTTCTATCTGTTAGAGACGCATCTGGAGCTACTGTCACTATCACCACCAACTGCAGTGTGGTGTATGGTTGCATCATCGGGAGTGTGATGGTGTTGGCTGCAGTGACATAGCAGTAGTCCGGTCCCTGTCCTTGTGAGATCTGTTGAGTAATCTGGTTCTCTTCTTCAACGGTTAGCTCGACGCAGGGCTTCTCTAATGGGAATTCGGTGCCGAATCCCTCCAGTAGCGCGTAATCAAACTCCCACGTGCTTAGCGACCCGAGCCCGGGTCGAACGGACCAGGAGTTGGTTACATCGTCGTAGGTGTGATTGTGGATCGTGGGCTGATCCTCTACATTGCCAAGGTTGGAGACGTTTAGCGTGTATCTGACTATCCTACTCGGTGCTGTGGTCTTTATCTTGCTCTCAACTGTTGGATCCAGAGATATTTGCATGTCATGGAATTCTATGATGGTGGCTCTGATTACTATCTGGTCCTGAACTTTTGTTCCTTCGCACGGATCCTCGGTGCAGGGGAATGGTTCCTCGCTCAGTACGTTGAATGTGATTGTGTACTCGCCTGCTAGTGTCTGTACTGGGACATTGATGTAGATAGGGACTGTCTGGGCTTCATCCCTGTTCAATTCCTCGAAAAGAATCCTGGGTATGTCCATGTCCCAGACATGAGCTCCTCCTTGGCTATCTACGATCGATTCGATTGTGATATCGTACCTGTCCTGCCCGTTCCCTAGGTTGGAAACCGTGGTATTCATCTGATAGGATTGTCCTGGGTATAGGTCGACGATGGTTTCTGGGACTGATGACTCGAGTTCGTACCTCTGAATCACGTTTGTGAGAATCAGGACCGAGTCACGTACCTTTGGAGTGCCATCCAGATGCGCTCGAACAGTTACCGATTCGCCGATTCCGGCCGTTGCATTGTAGGGAGAGCACATCTCTGCGCTTACAGTGTAGGTGGTCCCTACTTGCGCCCAGTAAATGTCCTGATCAGCCGAAGATGGGCTGCCCGGCCACTCTGAGAAGTCGAGGTCGACCGTCCAATGATCGAATCTCCAGGAGTTGATGTCAGAGTCTGCAGGCCTATCCATCGGAGCGCCCGGGGTCGTGAAGACAATGTGGCCCGGTGTGAAGTACTTGTTCACTTGGATTGGGAAACTGGCACACTCTCCTGGGAGGACGTACAGCTTCGTATCGCCGATGTCGAATACGATGTTCCCGGTGGTCCTGATTGAGACATTTATCCATAATTCTAGGACGTCGAAGGTGCCTCTGTCGACTGAAAGGACCGGTTCACCTGTAGACCACCCCTTCAGGTAGATTGCGAAGGTTCCTGGGTCCTGCGACTCGGGTACGCTGACCTTCAGATTTCTCGTCACTGACTGTCCCGGATCAAGCGAGATACGCAGGGGGAAGTCTATTCCCCAGCCAAAGGGCAGTGACCACTCATTCTGCCCCTCCAACGTAGCCGGGTCGTAGAATGCGAACGTGTCATACACGTTTCCAGTATTCTTTATTGAGATCGAGAATACCGCTGACTTACCCTGCTCCACATCGACTTGGTAATGGCTAGTATCTAGTTCGATTCCATGCACTACATCCATCAAAGTCAGAAGGGTTAGTTTGTTGCGGATTGCTGGATCCTTTGCAGATGTGGCGATGATGCTTATTTGTGCCAATTCATCTTCCTTAGCTTGGTAAATTGTGGGAGTTCTGACCCTGAGGTAGAGTGGATCTATTGCGCCGCCATCCAGGAATACCGGAGTCGAGTCGAAAATTGGTGTGTTGTTGGTCATGTAGAAGAGAGTGGCCGTCCAATTGTTGGGGATGCCCTCCATGGTGACCGTGAACGTGTCTCTAACAAGCTCAGCTGGGCCGGGGGTCGGGTTAGCGATGGTGATGTTGAAGGTGGTAAGTTCCCCAGGTTGAATGGTGTGATAGAATGTCTCAGCATCTGCAGGGCATTCGTATGGGTACCCCTCTATGTTTGCATTCATTCTGATTTTATCATCGCAAGCTAGGGATAGGTCGACAAGTCCAGTGAGAACGTGGACGTAGCATAGGGTCCACTTGTTTGCGTTGGAGCCGTCCCAGTCGCATCTCTTGTCGGACCATCCGATGTGCGCCCCGCTTCCCAGATCGTTAGCAAACGCAGGAGGCATGCCTCGGTCTAGATTGAAATCGGGGTACAGGTGATGGCCGTCGGCTGTGTTGCATTCTGGTTGACACATTGCAGGTCCTAGTTTGTCGGATGTCCAATTTGTTACCTCTCTTACCTCCCATGGGTCGAGGATTGAAGATGCTGCTGAATTTAACGGGAATCCTTGCGGATACTTCTCGTTGGTATTGTTTAGCCTAGCGTACATTATTGTCTCCTGCCACTCTGTAAAACTGTAATCAATCCAAGACAGGTGGACGTTGTCGAAAGAGTCCGTCAGGATTTGCGGGGCCACAGAGCTGGGTGCAAATGGGTATTCATCCGAGGCGCCCTCGCATTGTTCCGGTGTGGAGATTGCGCTTGACGCGATCTGCTTTATCCCGTAGGCTGGAAGTCCTTCGGACACCCCGTCCCACTCTGCTGCCCCTCGAAGTCGAAGCCTGGTGTAGTATATCTCGTAGGCTCCCTCGATGTCGATACCTCCTGTAGGACCTTCGCAACCGGGGTAGAGCCTCCCATCCTGCCAAGCGAGGTGGGTGTTTCCGGAGTTGTCTATAGCTATCGAAGGGTGTAGGCTGTATGCTGGGTTATTGGTAATCTGGGTGTCGTTGACGACTACTAGATGACCGTAGCCTTGTTCGTCTTCCGAAGGCCCTAGGTCCTCTACGTAGTACCCATTCTGATTTGCCTCGGTCCCTGGGTCTCCTCGACTCCAGCCGGGCCATGGGTTCTCCAATAGGGAGTGGGGGTCGAGAACTGTCATGTATATCTCACGTGAGTTGTTAGTAGCTAGGTAAACCATGGCCTCGACCATGATCTCCAGTTCCGAGGAAGAGCCAGCGCTAGTCGGGAACTGATACATTTGTCCCTCTGCAGTAGTTGTTCGAGTTGTCGCTCCATTGCATGTTCGGGTGTTTAGACCGGAACCCACAGGGCATTGAGCCAAATCGAGCATGTAGCTTCCAACTGCCGTGTCAGAGCCGGCCCAGAGTGGATACGGCTTGGTCTGAGCCAAGACGCATGCGTCGTGTGCCTGGTTGATACTCGAGGTGTCGTCGTTATCCATCGGGGTGCCGCCATAGGGACCCTCATCCGAAATCGGTATGACTACCCGAGTGGCATTGTCGTTCCATCGGTGGTCCAGGGTGGTCGGTGGGTTGGCAGCTAGTCCTTGTCTGCCTTGGATATCTCTGTACGAGAGGCACGCCCATGTGGCTGCTGGGCCCCAGAACTCGCTGTAGTACCCGCCATCCGCGGGGAGGTTTGTGGCCTGGTTGTTGTAAACCACCTCGGTTAGCTCCCTGATTCCTCCGGATGAGTCTCCCGGTCCGAGGGGCGTTGATCTGGGGCCTTGGCTGCCAGAGCCGCCGGTCTGGTACGCATCGGCACAGTTCCCGCTGGTCGCTGCGGCTGGCCAATTGCCACTCAGTGCATAGAGAGTCTCGTATACGCTCATGTTGGCGCTGACCAGCATTGGCTTCAAACCGATGAAATACCCCCCACTAGCGAAGTTTCCTCCGTAGAACACCGCGCACATGTCTGCCCATTCTGCGTTCATTGATCCCGAGGTGTCAATTGGTACGACCATCTCGACTTGTCCGCCTCTGGTGTCGTCCCAGACTACTTGGACGAAGTCATTGATGTCGACTGCTATGTCTGGGTGCCCCTTCTGGCCTAGGATAGGGGTAAGCAACGTGCTGTCGATCTCGACAATTACCACTCTAGCGACTTGGTCGACTGAGAGCATCTTGTAGTAAATCTGTGACTGTTGGTAGTATAGCTCCAGGGGCTCGAAAGAGTCTTCCCAAACGATATGGGGGTTGTTTTCCGAGTCAACGGCAATTGCGGGCCAATCCCGATTCTGGGGGTTGTTTGCTACTTCGAAGTCGTTTGGTACTACCGATAGGGTGGAGTCCAGGGATGAGTCCCCATTCTGATCGTCTAGTGATGGGTCGAGAAGGGTGTACATGATCTTGTACTGCCCGGCCCTATCGGTCCAAACGACGTGAACCATGTCATCGCTGTCCACGGTGACGTCTGGGTGCCATGCTCGATGGGCTCCCGGGTCAGAGATTTGGGTCTCTGATATCAGGGTCTCCCCTCTCGGGTCTAGCATCTTGTAATACAGGTGGTTTGTGTTCCTGCTCCAGACGATGTGCACGTTTCCTTCCGAGTCCGCATCCATTGCCATCATCCTGTCATTGTGCACGCTACTCTGTACTACCTCGATTGGGTCCGTGATCACGATGTCACTGGCGCTGGCTGGAGCTGAGAATGAGGCTAGCAGGCTTAGGAGCATCAGCATGACGATGGTTGTGCCGCTCCTCTTGCTCGAGATTCCTTCTCTATCTGAGGAACGGTCGTACTGCATCATGGCAATTCGAATTTACCGAATACTTAACCTAAACCCCTTACGGTCACTTTTGGCGGGTTCTGAATGCCTAGATTTCTAGGCCCATTCGAGGGGGTCGAAGTCCTTGCCGAAGCCCCCAGTCTCGTCAGTATCAATCTCTGATTGCCTTATTTGGGGTCGTCTAGATTCTTTGCCGGTCTTCTTTCCTTCCCAATCATCAACCGGCCCTGGCTTGCCCTTTCCATTTCCGAACCCGTACTTGATTTGGTGTATCAGGGAGAGTTTTGTAAGCCAAACCTTTCTCATGCTTTGCATGAACTCGTTCTGCGTAAGCCCATCTAGCCAAACCGGTCTCGAGAGGTTGAATGCCTGAAGCGGTCCGGCCACCCCATCTTTGCTTTTGCCGACATGCAGGACCCAATCGAGATCTGAAGAAGTCATTCTTATTCTGGTTTCATGTAGCCACGCCTCCCAGTCCTCTGAAACCTCATTGGCCATTTCTCTCATTGATTCCTGCTGCCCCTCGTCTACTCTTGTAATTGAGTAGACCAAGACTAGGTTCCTGTTCTTTGGGATTACAATGTTGAATAGGTGTCCTTGCTTTGTTGGGGGGTATCTTACGTGGAGATGGACTATCGCTTGGGGGTCTTTTACCTCTCTAGCTTCTAGCCTCTCACCTTGCAACCATGTCCTGATTGAGTCAGCCGCCTCGCTATGGTTCACGAATGTTGCAAGAAGTGGTCCTATTTAGAGCAAGTTGAGATTGGTCCTCACGTCATGTATCAGTTCATGCAGCCTCTTTCCCTGTTCGGATGATGCTAATCGTGCACTCTTGGTGGAATCGGAGAAATCGATCCAGAAATCGTATCCAAGCAGGAAAACTAGGTTTGTGATGTGGATGAGTATGACGATTCCGACTGCTAGTGCCAGATTGATGGGTAATGATTCGACGGATGGAGGGATGGCGAGCATTGACGCTGCGATTGCCATCGGTATCCAGAAGAGAACCGGCGAGAACATCCCTGCTAGGAAATGATATGTGGTTCTGGCGTCTATCCCCTCGTCTGTCCTGTCTCCCATGTACCATGCAAAGAATGCCTGGATTCCTGTGGATGGGATTGTGATGGGGGCTGCTAGGGCCATCAGAAAAATGCCCACTATGCCTCTAACCCAATTCCTCCTTGTCCTCAGGTTCATCCCTTCTATAGAGCGGCCGTCCAGATCGTGATCGTGTAGTATCTTTGCTGCCTCAATGGAAGGTGACAGCAAATCCTGTTGGGGGCCCCTATCTGCAAGCGAGTCCCGAACCTCCCTGGCTGCTAGTACTTCTTCCTTGAATGAGCCTAGGGGTTTGTTCTCCAGATTTGCTCTGATGTGCCCTATCAGGTGCCAAGCGCGGTAGGTTTCCCAATCTGGAGCGTCTGGGGTAACTTCTGAAAGAGAGGAGAATAGCTTATCGCGGAGGTGGAATACCTGCTCGGATGGAGGTTCCACCCATTCACCAGATGACAGTCTATCTGCGGCCCCGGGGACTTCTGGGGCCGTTACTGGGATGGGGTCTTGAAACTCAACGAAGGCATCTGTTCTGAACCAATAGTGACATCGGAAGTGGAGTCCAATGGGCTGTAGTGCCGGGTGGGGGAGCCCTCTGTGCTGTGCGATCGATGCTGCGTTTAAGGCGAATCTCATTGGTCCGGTCTTGAATCTGTGTAGCCTTGAGTCCTGGTGGGACTTGCCCTCCGGCATCACTAGTGCATTGTGGCCAGAGGCGATGCAGTTAGTCATTGTCAGCAGTGTCCTGTCGTTGATTTTTTTCGCATACTCTTCATCTGAGACTCCGTTCTCTATCTCTGACTTCCTAATCACTGGCTGAGATCCCATTCTCCTTGAGAACCAGCCAATTAGTGGCATCGTCATCAAGTCATGTCTGCCCATCGAGATCACTCTGCGATCCTGTGAATGTACCATTGTAGTAGGGTCAACAAGGCCATTTAGATGGATTGCGGACAGAACTCGGCCACCCTCGAACTCGGGAATCTTGTCGTAGTGCCTCCTCCTGAAAATGTAACTTAGACCGATTCCCATCATCATGATGATTATCTTCCAGAAGAACGGGTTTCCAGGGTGCTTTCCTGTATGGTCCCAGGGGAGTCGGTCAAGTTTTTTTCTTCTCAGTTTCATCGCTCCTCTGGACAGCGCTGGCTCGATGTCGGGCGCACCTTGCATATCCGGCACAGGATTCCGAGAGGGTCCGAGGTCTTGATTATTGAGAGTGTTTCAATCCAGCAACTCTCTGATTGAGGAAGCCAGCTTTTCTGCTTCCTCGTGGTCTATTGGTGAAGAGTTGAATGGGAATGTCAGGCCCCCTCCATCCTTCGTCTTTGGAATGATGTGGAAATGCACATGGAAGACGCTCTGGAACGCATTTGGGCCATTGTTCTGGATGACGTTGAACTCTTCTGTGCCGGTAGCTCGGAGTATCGCTCTTGAGATCCTAGGGAGCACCCTGCCCAATGCCTCGGATGATTCTTCGCTCAACTTGTCTAGTGTCCTAGCCGCTTCCTTGGGCACCACTAGTGTGTGTCCGGAGCTGAATGGATTGATGTCTAGAAAGGCGAAAACCAAATCGTCCTCGTATACCTTGTGACAGGGGATCTCCCCATCGATGATCATTGAGAAGATGCTTTTGTCATCCGCCATCCAATCACCCAGATGCAATGATTGACTCGGCTACCGTGGCTAATCCGTGTAGCTTGAGGGCCTCCACCATCTCGGTGTTCATTACTTTCGAAGAGTCGGTAAGCCTGATTCCGGATTCCTTGATGTTGTGGATTTCTGCGATTGCTGCGTCTTTCGAGGAAGCCCCAGTGGAGATTGCAGAGGATAGTTTGGATGCGAAGTTCCCGACTGTCATCCCTTCGCCTTCCCTAAATGAGTCGATTCTGTTTGATGCTTCCTGTACTGCCTGTTCGATCTGAGAAGATCCGCCGAATTGGTTAGTTGGGGCCCATTTAGCGGCATGGGCACCTGCTGCCTTTCCTGAAACTAGGTCGTCCAGCAGGATGTTTCCAGGTAGGGGGGAGTTCCCGTGCATACCTGTGTTTGCACTCCTTCCTGCAGCATACAGGCCAGTGTGCCATAGGCTGGTCGTTGAGTCCCCTGTGTTTTGTTCATCGATGACAACCCGGCCCTCGTGATCGCAGGGAGCCCCTCCGGTGGTGTATGCTACGCCAGGAGTCAGCGGGATTACGTCCCTCGTGATGTCCAGGCCTAGTCTGTCCCTAATTCGCAATGAAGTCTGGGAGAACCAGTCCTTTGCTTCGGGGTCCATACCCCTCAAATCTAGCACGCAAGGCTCTCCCTCGAGAGCCTCTTCTGGACCAATGTCGTCGCCGTTTTCCCTCCTGATTCTGCCTCCGGAACCCAGTACGTCGATGGGGATGTGGATGCCACAGTCTCTGATTGTCAATGGGTGCCTTGGGGTGTTTGCCATCCCTCTAAGTTCGATACCAGCAGAAATTGCCAGGGCCGACCCGGTCCCCGAGCCCTCGTTCGCGTTTGACCAAAGCCCTTGGTGACCCTCTGTGGCGAGGATAACCGCCTTGGTCTGAAACGGTTCTATTTCTCCTGTGGAGATATTCAGAGTTACTATCCCCCTGACCTGTCTGTTATCAGACACAATTGAGAGGGGCAAATAGTCTGCATTCCGCTGAATGCCTCGCTTTATCGCCTGTTCCTCCAGAATTCTGGTAACCTCTCTGACTGTTGAGTCGCCGCATCCGGTTAGGCGTGGGACCTGGTGTCCTGGAGCAGGTGAGGCATGTGGAAGGCCTCCCTCCCTCCGCCTGAGTGCCAACCCCCATCTTTCCAACTCAGCGAGAGTCGGGACTCCCTCATTGCAAGTTCTGGAAACGACGGTTTCGTTGCAAGACTCACCGCCTGCGGCGAGTGTGTCCTCCTTGTGGGATTGGGAGTTTATTTCGTCGATCGAGGCGGCAAGCCCAGCTACTGGAGGGGAGCCGGCCCCCGACCCGATTCCGAGTTCGTCTATGACCAAGGGGACCACCCCCGCGTCCGAACAGGCAATCGCAGCGCGAAGGGCGGCAGGGCCCGAACCGATGACCACAACTTCTCTGGACTCCATCTTTCAATCTCGCCAGAGGTCCCAATCACAAGAACGTGACGCTTCGTCGTCGACCCTGCAGAATCACTCTGCCACGGATATTGCGATTCTCCTGACGGCCACGGCTGCATCCAACATCTTCTCAGTTGCTCCTTCTGGATTGAATCCCGAGGAAAGTGTGGTCTGGACTACGAACGAAGACACGGTCTCCCCATTTGGTCCTCTCAGATTGACTTGTATGGGTTTCGAGCCCGTTGACCCCTGAGGCCAGGCCAGGCCAATCCACAACACTAGTGAGTTGTCGATTAGCCTCCCCAGGACGTCGACGATGTCGTTTCCCTCCTCCCCTATCTTGGCTGGTTTACTCGGCTGTCTGGAAAGGGGCGGATTGAGCCTTAGCGTCTGATAACTGGGTTCCCCATCGGCTGCGATGATATCTACCTCTATCTGAGAGTCCTTTCTAGAATGGTTGTGAATCATCACGAACAAATCCCCCTGTCCTTGGGAACATCTTGGGGGGATGTCAAGATCTAGCCTCCATGGGTTCTCAATTAGTGATGAGTGGCCCCTTAGCGCTGCATCCTCGAGTCGGTCTATGAGCCTGAAAAGTCCTGGCTGCCATGCTCTAGTGTGGGCCATTAGCCTTCGAAGCGTTCGGTAGCAGAACTTTGATTGGTCGTTATTCAAATCGTCTATTGCAGCCACTCTAAACACTCGCTTGGATTCTGAGACCAATCTGTCGTTATCCAGTAGTCCGAGGTGATTCAGGTGTAAGACTCGTAGCAGATGTTCGACTGCCGATTCTGGAGTCTGATTGGAGCGGACTTTGTCCTCCAGTTCGATTAGCCAATCGTCCCACGCCGCAGCAGTCTCGGGATCCAAATGAGCGACTACCACATCAGAGAGAACCCGCTTCAAGGTGCTCTGATGCAGTGTTGGTGCATGCATGGATAGGAGAGGGAAATCCTCGTCAGTCATTGGGATACGTCGTTCCAGTTGAAGGGAGTTGATGATGGAAATAGACCCTAGGAAAATAGCTAGCCCGTAGAGTATCGATGCAAGGATGTTTCCGGTCTCGAAGTTGTCAACCGAGTTTAGTGCTCCCGCAGCTAGAGCCGCGCATAGAATCCTTGTCCTCTCCCTAAGGGTTCTCTCGTGCAGGGTATTCAGGATCCGTTCGACTCCAGGGTATGACTCCATTGACCTGTTGCTGGTTATCTTCAACTGCAGCCTGTCCCTTGCGGACATCTGCGCGAAGGAGGCTGCAAGCAGAGTGGGGAAGAACAGAGCGGCTTGTATTCCGAATAGTGCGACCCCAACCAAGAGGTATTCCTCACCCCATCCGGATGCAAAAAGGCAGGTGACGAGTATTGCAAGAAAGGAGGTCAGCATCCGTGCTCTCCTACTACCCCTGATTGTCGATAGGCCGGTCCACAGCACACGTTGAGAGTCCCTAATCCGCACTCTACGGTTCAACGCGTTTTCAGACGTCTGTCCAAATGAGGTGTCTTCGCCATAGGGGTTGGGGAGGTCTGAGGAGCTGCTCGCCACGTTCTCTCGAGGCGCTTTCTCCGCTTGATGGCATCGGATATCAGTATGGAAAAACCGATTATTTTCCAGGGCACATTTCTTCAAGAGGTCGTGCTCGCGAGAACGGGCGTGTAGCATAGCCTGGATAATGCACCGGCCTCCTAAGCCGGGGACCGCGGGTTCGAATCCTGCCGCGCCCGCCATCATGACATCGACAGGCCGTGCCGCTTGCCTGCAATTGCCGTTCTATGCAAGAACCTCTCGAAATGGATCCTAGGGTATGTGGAGCGCTGTAATCCCACATCGCACTCGGAAAGCGCGTCTAGCATCTCCTCTCTGAGTGTTTGTGGAACGCTTAGCCGCCTACCGACTATGACTCCGTGGATTTGCGATATCAGGTCCGTCGCATCCAGGCCGTGGTTGTTCATGAGGTCATCAACCTCTGCCATTGCCCCTGAGAGTACTTTCCTATTCCTGCCTCCACGGTTTTCCCACTTCCATTCTACGACCTTGCCCCTGATTGCCAACTCCACTAGCCTCCTACCCGCTTGCAGGGTCGATGCCTGGACCAGCTTGTGAACCGAAGATCTGTCTGAGACGAGGTCTCTGGTGTCAAGCATCTCCAGGGTGAAGATTGCCTTCTTCAGATTACCATCTGCGATGTATGCGATATCTTCCAGTACCCCGTCTTCTGGTTCGCAGTTGTTCCTGCCTGCAATCTCAGAAAGTGTTGTTGTAACGGTTTCTCTTTTTGTAGAGGGAATTCGAATCATCTGACTTCGGGAGCGTAGTGCGTCGATAATCCTAGACGGGGCTCGGGCAACCAGAACGAATCGTGAGGCTGCGCCCACCGTTTCCATCATCCTTCTGAGGTATGCCTGACGGATATGGCCCAGGTAGTCAGCATCCTCTATGACAATCAATCGGCTAATTGGAATTGCCCCCTCCTCGAACACGCCCTCAGAACCAGCTGGGGCAACTTCCTCGGCAGCATGAGTGGAGATTCCTCTGTCGAACGCATCGAGGCTGGTCCTACCCGCCAATGTGTCCTTCTCTGAACCGCTTGGCCTGAGAAACTCCTCAAACGTAGCCATAGCGCCCCTCTGCCTAACCAAGTCGCGAGCCTGCAGAATGTGTGTTGTAGACTTCCAACCGGGTCCGAGAATCTGTCTGGCGAACAACCGCCAACACGCAGTCTTTCCGACGCCGGCCGGGCCGGTGATCAGCAGATGAGGGGGGTCGGCTGAGGTGCTTGTAGAGACTAGGGTATTTTTCACTGAATCGGGAACTGCCAGTTCCTCGAACCTCGTGGGTGCCTCGGTCACGAGCCAGCTTGCCATGGAGTTATGGGCAAGAGGCGGGCCTTGAACTCAACGATTACTCTGCCTTGAGGACCTTCGCCATGCCGTCCTTCCTGGGCTTGACGAAAATTCGGTATCCGCACTTGTGGCAGGACTTTCCGGTGGAGCCGGCTTCGGACCATGTCATGAAGCCGCAGTTAACGCACTTGTAGCGAATCTCGAGAGGGTCCATTGGAGCATTACAATGGTTACATTGCTCCTCTGAGGTAGGGTTGTATGCCCTCTTATCGGTCCTGTTGCAGTTCCTGCACTTGTATAGGATGTTCTGATCGCCCTTCATTGCTACCGAGCCGGCGACCTGCCCGGCCTTCTTCAACCTGTCCTATGCCGATTTGGAAGATTTGCATAAACTCACGAAGTTCTCGAAGATGTTTGAGCCGTACTCCGTGTCATTGACTTCTGGATGGAACTGTAGTCCGAATCTATTCAGATCCTCGTTCTGCATGGCTTGTACCTTGCATGACTCGCTCTGTGCGACTGCGATGAAGCCCGGTGGGGTAACTGTGACCTCGTCGTTGTGGCTCTCCCATACTGTCTGCTCAGAAGGAGTCCCTTCGAAAAGCGGTCCGCCGTCACCCACAAGAGAGATTGTTGCGGCACCGAATTCGGGTTTGGGGGCTTCGCCCGCATCGCCTCCGTAGTGGCGTGCCATGAACTGATGCCCTGCGCAGATTCCCAGAATGGGCACGTCCAATGAAAGGTAGTCAGCGCAATTCCCGAGTTCCCCCGTAAGCCCGACTCGAGCCGCACCCCCTGACAAAATCAGGCCGTCTAGTTCCCTGAGTTCCTCTATTGGGGTGTTGTTCGGAAGAATCTGCGTTTCGACTCCCAGATACCGTAGCATTCTCCACTCTCTGTGCGTCCACTGACCTCCGTTATCGATGACGTCGATTACTACTTGGTCGTCTCCCATGCAGAGCCTGAGTGCGGCTGGGCCATCAATAATGCCCCCTCAAACCTTGAAAAAGGAAGGCTATCTCGATGGAGAGCCGGCCCCGATGGTGTAGTGGCCTATCATGCAGCCCTGTCGAGGCTGCGACCCGGGTTCAAATCCCGGTCGGGGCGCCAATAAATGGTCAATTAGAAGGGTGCGGGGAGGTCTCAACTTTGCTCATCCGGTGCAATCCAAGCGTGGAACGAGCATAGCCTCAGTTTGCTGCTATAGTCACGCTTGATCAGAAGATTAGGGTCTGGGAATCCCTCCAGGGTGTTTGGCAGGTTCCTCTGGATGGAGTGGTTGGCTTCCTCGATTCCGTTTTCAGGGGCAATCACCCTCCCCCTAACCATCGAGGGGCTCTTTCGATCGAGCAAGGGAACCAGTGTGGGCAGGAGTTCTATTGTCCTGTGAGGGAGGTTCACTATTAGCAAGTCCCATCTACCCGTTAGCTCTGGGTCTTCGCAAATCTTGGTCGCATCGGCAACCCCTACAATTCGGTCATCGAATATCCTAGAAATTGGAGCCGCTTCCTTCGGGTATCGGCGGTCGTCCCATCTTCGGAGATTGTCCATCAGGAGTTCCACCGCATCGGGATTCAGATCGGAAGCTAGGATTTCCCCCACTAGCCCCGGCTCGGAGAGCAGTGTGGACAGAGCTGGACCAACGCCGCAGAATGGGTCACATACTCTGAGAGGCCTGCCGAGCAATTTGCGCAAATCCTTGGCTAAGGACAGGGTTTCGAGTCTCTCTGCCTGAAGTTTCGTGGAGAAGTATGCCTTGTTGGGATCGCAAGCAATCGCTCGGCCCGACTCCCTAACCAGAACTCGGGTGCTGCAGAGCGAGTCGGGGATCCCCTCGGTGATTACCTCGTCCTCAAATCTAGCACCGATAGGAGTGAGTTTGCGGATTCGTAATTCCCCCTGTACGCCTTCGTCTTTTAGAATCAGGCGAATATGAGGGTGGGAGCGGAGTTTCGCCTCAGCGATTTGGGGTGCGAATTCCTCCAATTCATCCTCGATCCGAACGACCATCATGTCAGAAATGAACTCGTGGGAGGAGGGCCAGGCATCTCCATGTTCCTCAATCACCTCTTTGTCGACAATAGAAGAGAGGTGATTCCACCAATCGGAGTCAATCTTGGAGTCTGTTAATCCATCCAGAAGAGCGACCTCGTAAATATCGAGGGGGGGTGGTATTTCGATCGGGGCCCCGGGGTCTAGTGGAATTAGCCGATGCTCTCCTTCCTGTGAGAAAACCCTCATTCCTGAGGCTAGCCAATCCCTTTCTCTCAGAATCACTAGGGTGTCCTCCACATCTCGGTTTGGGACCCTCAGGTGGCGCATCACGTTGATGGGCCGGTAGGCATCATCGCTTCACAATGACGGAGGTTCGTGGTCTATGATTCGGAGCGTTCTGATTTCCCCCATAGGACGATACCTTAGAACAAGAAGGCTATTCAGGGCGGCTAAAGAGATGTCCCAAGCGAAGTCCAAAGGGCTGATGGTTATTGGCGACCCCTGCAGTGGTAACTACTTCCAATTCATGTCCAGCATGTTCCCAAACTGCGAGCATGGAGATGTGACGGTGGACCTGTACGGATGCGATTCCTGCAACAGAATGGACATTAACGATATGTCTGCATGGGAGAAGTTCGAAGATGGCTCGTTCGTGGTTATGGAAACAGGGGTTCTGGGGTTCTCCAAAGATGTGGAA
>MPLT02069157.1_pt1 | contig 16416 bp, 11 predicted proteins | sample 1617391 | NCBI WGS metagenome assembly MPLT02 (sample SAMN05944800, study PRJNA350692) | marine metagenome | biome: marine; feature: ODZ; material: water; isolation source: 70 m water sample filtered on 0.2 um supor filter | place: Pacific Ocean | collected 2012-04-08 | depth 70m m
CAAGTGGGTGAGTCGCGCCTCCGTATAACGCATGGCGGCCGGGGGGTCACCTTCCACACTGCCGAAGTTGCCCTGCCCGTCCACGAGCGTGTCACGCATGGACCATGGTTGGGCCATGTTTACGAGAGTCGGGTAGATTACTGCTTCGCCGTGCGGGTGATAGTTGCCGCTGGTATCACCAGCTATCTTCGCGCACTTGAAATGTTTCTTGGGTGGGTACAGCGATAACTCGTGCATCGCATAGAGGATTCTGCGCTGAGAGGGTTTCAGCCCGTCGCGTGCATCCGGCAAGGCACGAGATATGATGACCGACATCGAGTAGTCGAGAAACGAGTTTTTGATCTCGTCCGCGACATTGATGGGGTCGATCTTTTCCTTTGCTGCAAAAAGAGGAGTGTTGGATACGGGCAACTCCCCAGAGCCCTTATTCTTTGCCATTTCCTAAGTTAAATTAAATATCCAAGTTGCGTACGTTCAGTGCATTGTCCTCGATGAATTCGCGGCGAGGTTTGACTTCGTCGCCCATGAGCTTGGTGAACATTTCCTCGGCCTCCACGCCGTCAGTCAGTTCCACGCGCAAGAGTTTGCGCGTCTCAGGGTTCATTGTGGTTTCAAATAGTTCTTTGGGGTTCATTTCGCCCAAGCCCTTGAATCGTTTAATCTGTAAGCCGCGCCGGCCGATCTCGATTACGGTGCTGAGAATATCCGACAACGAGAACAGTGGGTGTGCGCGTTCGTCGTCGCCCTCAATCAATTCAAAGAGCGGCTTGTCCTGTGCTTCGTAATGTTCTACCGGCAGACCCTTGCGACTGAGTTTGCCAAGCAGTTCCTGTACCGGTTTACTTTCGTGAAGTTCCACATGTAACGCGCGCCGGGTGTTGATGTTCTTGGTAGCAGCCTTGGGTGTCTCCTCAGGCTCGATATCCCCGAACAGATTGAGATCCGGGTTTTTTTTGCCGAATTTTGCCAGATCTGCGTCGCTGTGGAAATAGTGAACAGACTCTTCGTTGCCGTCGCGAATCTTCACCAGGTGGGTCGGGAGTTCGCCGGTTTTCTTGCGTTGCTCGATGTACTCGGCAAAATGTCCGCCGTGGCGCTGGATGGAGCGCGCATATTTATCGAGCGACATAAGCAGTTCCAGGATTTCGGCGACCTGCTTGTTGTTGAGCTTTTTCTTGTCGGGTAATTTCAGACTTACATCTTCCGAGCCTAGTTCGATGAGAATTCGGTTCAACTCATTGTCGTCCGCGATATACTCCACGCGTTTTTTACGGGAGATTTGGTAGAGCGGTGGCTGGGCGATGTATACGTAACCGTGCTTCATTAGATCGCGCATTTGACGATAAAAGAAGGTAAGCAACAGTGTTCGAATGTGGCTTCCGTCGACATCCGCGTCTGTCATGATAATGACTTTGTGGTAGCGCAGCTTCTCCAAGTCAAAGGCGCCCTCCCCTTCACCGTCGCCAATGCCCGTGCCTACCGCGGTGATCATAGTGCGGATTTCCTTGTTTTCTAAGACCTTATTCAAACGAGCTTTCTCGACGTTGATGAGCTTGCCTCGGATGGGGAGGATCGCCTGGAACTTCCGGTCGCGCCCTTGCTTGGCGGAGCCCCCCGCGGAGTCACCCTCCACAATGTACAACTCGGTATTAACCGGATCGCGATCGGAGCAGTCGGCCAGTTTGCCGGGCAGACCGCCTCCTGTCATGGCACTTTTACGCACCGTCTCTCGTGCTTTGCGGGCAGCTTCCCGGGCGCGCGCGGCAGTAAGCCCCTTGTCGATGACCTTTTTGGCCACTGAAGGGTTGGTGTCTAAGAAATGCATCAGGCCATCGTAAGTGGCCTTGCTGGTTATGCCTTCGATCTCGTTGTTGACCAGCTTGCCCTTGGTTTGGGAATTGAAGCGCGGGTTGGGTAATTTGACGCTAATCACTGCCACCAGGCCCTCGCGGACATCGTCTCCAGAAATACTTGGATCCTTGTCCTTCAACAGATTGTTGTTCTTGGCGTACTGATTGATGACACGGGTTAAGGCGGATCGGAAACCGGTCAAGTGAGCACCGCCGTCAGCGTTAGGGATGGAGTTTGCGTAACAGAGGATTTGATCATTGTAGCTGTCGTTGTACTGGATCACGACATCCACGAACACATCGTCGGTTTTGTTCGCGATGACGATGGGGTTGGCGTGGACGACTGTTTTATTGGTGCTCAACTGCCGGACGAATTGCTGAATTCCATCGCGGTAAAAGAACTTTTCGGACCTGTTGTCCTCACGATCATCCACCAGCGTGATTTCCACGCCCGGATTCAGGAACGCCAATTCCCGCAGGCGGGTGGACAACAAGTTGAACTGAAACTCCTGCGTGATGGTGAAGATCTGGGGGTCCGGTTTAAACACCACATAGGTGCCGGTGTTATTGGTTTTGCCAATGACTTCCAGATTGCGGGTGGTTTTGCCCCGCTCAAATTCCATCGTGTGCACTTCTCCATCGCGGCTGACCTCCACCTTGAACCACTCGGATAAGGCGTTCACACACTTTGCACCCACACCGTGGAGACCGCCGGAATATTTGTAGGCGCCCTGTCCGAATTTACCGCCAGCATGGAGATTCGTGAGCACCAGTTCCACAGCCGGGATTTTGAATTTCGGATGGATATCCACCGGAATACCGCGGCCGTCGTCCCGAATGGAGACTGAGCCGTCCACATGAATTGTCACGGTGATGTGCTTGCAGAATCCCGCCAAGTGCTCGTCGATCGAGTTGTCGAGCACCTCAAAGACGCAATGATGCAGGCCGCGTTCATCGGGGTCACCGATGTACATGCCGGGGCGTTTCCGGACGGCTTCGAGACCTTCAAGTTTATCAATTTTTGAGGCATCGTATCTGGCGCCTCCAGCCGTATCGGCTACTTCCTTTTTATTTGCCATTTCCTTAATAAAAACCGCCTTCTTCAAGGCGAAATCCATAAAGTCAGAGGCTATCGAAAAAGCAATTACCCGACAAACTTAATCCACTAAAAACTAAGGCTAAAATACAATATATTGGCCCAGCAGCCTCAAGAAATACAACATATAGTGCATGTTAATAAGTTGTGGCTAAACAGAAAGGCTCCCGAGGTGGGAGCCTTTCATAAATAATGGAAAATCGGCTTACCGTTCAGGGTTTTCGATGGATTCAGGGAGTGAGTTGGGATCTTCTGGGCTGGAGAGATTGCCGCCATTCTGAGTGCCCTCAAAGCTGAATACGCCCACTTCGGGGGTCGTTGTTGGGGACCCTTCCTCCTGAACCGTCCCAGAGTTTTCTGCAAGTCCGCTGGGGGGATTGACCGGGTCGGGTTGCGAAATCTCGATTCCCTGTTCGCCGGTTTCTAACAAATCCGGTGTGGTGTTGATGGAATTAAAGTTCAGCATTAACGCGGATATAGCTGCTAAACTTCCGACCGGAATGAGCCAACGTAGGGCATTGCCTAGGCTGCCCGACAGCAATTCTGGTTGAGCATTCTCGGTAATGGGCTCTTCGGCCTCGATCTGACGCTCCACTTGCGACCAGTAAAATTCGCGTGAATCCTCCAAAACGGCTGTTTTTTCACCGACTTCTAGCGCTTTTTGCATCGCGCGGAGGTCTTCGGATAATTCTTTGGCTTCCAAATCGTTATCGATTAGGTCGGCGATTCGGGCGGATTCTTGAGGAGCCAGCTCGCCGTCGAGCCAAGCTTGTATTTTCAGTTTGTCTTCCTGCTTCATTATGCCTCTTTTCTGTAGACTTAACTTTGTCGTTCTTTCTTCAAAGAAATTAAGATTTTTGCCAATCGGCGGCGGGCGTAGAACAGCCGGCTCATGACCGTCCCGATGGAACATTGCATGGATTTGGCGATCTCCTTGTATTCCAAGCGCTCGAATTCATGTAACACAAGCACCGTGCGGTGTTCGTAGCTGAGCTTCTCCATGGCGGCATCAATTTCCTTCCGCAGTTCGGAACGCTCCATTTCCTCGGTTGGGTTGTAATCCTCCACCTCCATTCGGCGTTCCACACCGCCGGTTTCCTCCTCCATCTTATCCAGTGAATCGGTCTGTTGCCGCTGGCGTTTGCGTAGGAAATCAAGGCATAGATTGATGCAAATGCGCGTCATCCAGGTGGTGAAACTGGAATTGTGCTGAAATTGTTTTAGGCGTTGCCATCCTTTGACCCACGCTTCCTGCGAGACATCCAACGCCTCTTCCTCATTGCGGAGCATGCTAAAGGCGCGGGCGTAGATCTTGTCTCGGTGCCGATGCACCAGCTCTTCGTACGGGGCCATATTGCCCTTCTGGGCGGAGCGCACCAACTCGTCATCGGCAGCATTTGGGATGTCGAGTTTAGCCATACCTAACCTTTCAGGCGCCCTTTCGTGCTCGGCACAGCTCGGCCAATACGGGGATCTTTTTGACAGGCAAAATCGGTCGCCTTGGCGAAGGCCTTGAACAACGCCTCGACTACGTGATGGGGTTCCTGTCCGTACAGTAGTTCCAGGTGCAAATTACAACGGGCCTCATTGGTGAAGCCTTGGAAAAATTCTCGGGCCAAACCAAAGCGGAAACGGCAGGCATCATCTTGATTTTGTTCGCCTTTGAGTATTTTGAACCCGAGTTTATCCATGCCGTTCCAGACAAGATACGGGCGTCCGCTGAAATCCACAACGGCACGGGCCAGAGTTTCGTCCATCGGCAAATGTGCTTCACCCCAAAGCGGGTTGCGCGGATCAAAGCCTGTGCCGTAGCGGCGGATGCCGCGCTTTTCTCCCAACGCCTGCCAATACGCCTGACCCAGAGCAATGCCCACATCTTCCACAGCGTGATGCAGATCAACATCCAGATCGCCTTCGCACTTCACCTGCAGATCGCAGACAGCGTGTTTGGCGAATAACGTGAGCATGTGGTCGAAGAATGGAATACCCGTGTCGATCGACGACTTGCCTTTGCCGTCAATCTTCAGTTTCAGGGTAATCCGGGTTTCCCCCGTGGCGCGATTAATTTGCGCCGTGCGCGTGCTCATGATTGGGACTTTTATTAGAAAAAAAGCGAAAAAGCGACAGTTTATTGATCCTCACTGGCCAGCATTCGTTCGGCATCAATGGCGGCTGCGCAGCCCATTCCGGCCGCGGTGATGGCTTGGCGATACACCTTGTCAGAGCAATCTCCGGCCACAAATACGCCTTCCACATTGGTGCGCGAACCTTCTTGCCGCAAAATGTAGCCAGCACCGTCTTGATCCAGTTGGCCTTCAAAGATTTGGGTGTTCGGCACGTGACCGATGGCAATGAAAACACCGGCGCAATCGAGCGTACTTTCCTCGCCGGTTTTATTATTTTTCAGCCGAACACCAGTGACCTTGTCCTCGGCCTTACCCAGTATCTCAGCAATCTCAGAATCCCAGACCGGCTCGATCTTGTTATTGGCGAGGGCGCGTTCGGCCATCACCTTGGAGGCGCGGAGTTCATCGCGGCGATGAATGAGGTATACTTTGCTGGCAAACCGCGTCAAATAGGTCGCCTCTTCGCAGGCTGAATCACCGCCGCCCACCACGACTAATGGTTGATCGCGAAACATCGGGAGTGCGCCGTCGCAGGTGGCGCAGTAGGTAACGCCCTTTTTATCCAGATTCTTTTCGCTTTCCAATCCGAGATGGCGATGGCCGGCGCCGCTGGCCACGATCAGAGTTTGGGCCAACATCGGCTCGCCATCAACCGTGAGCTTGAACGGGCGCTCACTGAGATCGACTGAATCCACCGTGCTCCCAAAACGAACCTCCGCGCCGAAGCGCTCGGCTTGTTGTTGGAGATTGATCATTAGATCCGTGCCGTCAATGCCCTCTGGCCAGCCGGGGAAATTCTCGACAATACTGGTAGTGGTCAGCAATCCCCCAGGCATGGCGCCAGTGAGCACCACGGGCTTGAGTTGGGCACGGGCGGTGTACAAGGCTGCAGTGAGGCCGGCACAGCCTGAGCCGATGATGACGACTTTCTCGATCTCGTTCGACATGGGGGGGCTACGCTACGCAGCCGCATTGCCAATGGCAAGTGGAAGCTTCTTGAAGAGGTGAGGAGTTACTTGGCGAGGAAAACTTCCTCGTTCTCTACCTTGGGTGCTGCAGGAGCTTCTTTGGCTAGGAGGTCGTCATTGCGATCCGCGTTTTCGGTGTGGTCAGAGCTGAATTTCACGCTCACGATGCGGCTGACGCCCCGCTCCTGCATGGTCACCCCGTACAATACGTCAGCCGCCGAAATGGTGCGCTTGCTGTGGGTGATGACGATGAATTGCGAGTGCGCGAGAAATTCTTTGAGCTTTTGAACGTAGCGTTCGATGTTCGCGTCATCGAGTGGGGCGTCTAACTCATCCAGCACGCAGAACGGACTGGGTTTGACTTGGTACAGTGAAAAGAGCAAGGCCACGGCCGTCATGGTTTGCTCACCACCAGACAGCAGGCCGATGCGGTGGAGTTTTTTGCCCGGAGGCGAGGCGACGATTTCCACACCGGCTTCAAGGACATCCTCCTCCTCGGTGAGCACCAGATCCGCGCGGCCACCGCCGAACAGATCCGGGAACATCTTCTGGAAATTGGCGCGCACCTTGTCGAATGTTTCGGTGAACATTTCACGCGATTGCTTGTCGATGCGGGCGATCACCTCTTCCAACTCGGTCTTGGCGTTCACTAAATCTTCGTGCTGTGTGTTGAGGAAGTTGAAGCGCTCTTCGACCTCCTGATATTCGTCGATAGCCACCAAGTTCACTGGCCCCATGCTGTCGATCTTGTTTTGCATCTCCTCGACTTTCGCCCGGACGACTTCCCAGTCGGTGGGGGCGTCGGTCTCGGTGTGGGTTTCATCGGCCGTGATGGTCTCGGTGGTGGTCTGGCCGTCAGCAGTAATGTTAATGGTCGTTACATCCCCCTGCAATTCACGTAAATCGAGGTCATATTTTTCCTGAATCCGATCGATGAGCTGCTCCTGCTTCATCTGTTTCTGAGTGACCTCCACTTCGATTTCGCCTTTCCGCTCTTGCATTTCGGTGAGGGAATTGCGTTTTTCGGAAAGCTCCATCTCGCGGCGTTCCGCATCAGCAGCTTGTTTGTTTCGACCCTGGGTGAGCTCGGCTATTTTCTCGCTGCACGCCTCACGATCCACCCGCAGACGTTCGATCTCTAGGCGGGATTCGGCATTTTGGGATTCAAATTGAACCTTGCGTTCGGAACTTTCGCTGAGCGTTTGCTGAGCGCGCTCAAGGGTGCGTTGCAGTTCGGCCAACTGCTGCTCCATTGGCGATTTTTGAACCTGCAGTGAGGATTCCTGTTCCTCTGCCTTAGAGAGGGCCACCTTGGCTTCGGTTAATTCCTCTTGAGCCACTTCACGGTGGTCGCGTTGTTCCTGAATGAACGTCTCATGGTCGACAATTAAACTCTGAATTTGCCGATCCCGCTCTTCCAGTTGACGGATGCGGGCATTCAACTCTATGGATTTGCCTTTGGAGGATTCCTCTTGTTCGGCGAGGTTTTGAACTTCAAACACTACCGCTTCAATTTTTTGCTCGAGCACCTGGCGTGAATTCTGCAGGGCCTTAAATTCACCTTTTCGTGTGGCGATGGCCACCTCGCGATCGCTGAGTTCGTCACGCGCATTTTGCAGGCTGGCTTGAAGTTCTGTCTGCTCAGCCAGAAGCTGACCCTTGGCTCGGCTGGATTCATCGATCTGCCGGCCGAGTGCGTCCAGCTGGGCCGCTAATTCGTCGATTTGATTCCGGCGCGCAAGCACGGAGTGGTGCTCTTTGCCCTCACCCTGCCCTCCGGTGTAGACACCCTGTTGGCTCAGTGATTCGCCTCGTCGGGTGACATAATCAAAACGCCCAGGACTCATGCGCCAGAGGCGCGTGGCGGTTTCAAGCGAATCTACGATTAGGGTTCTGCCCAAAAGTGTTTGCAGGAGCGGTTGAATGGGATCATCGATTTCAACGATGTCCAAGGCCGGCATGGCTCCTTCCGGGATGTCGGATGGAGGAATCGCCCCGCCGCGTTCACGCAGAAGTTCCAAGGCCACAATACTAGCACGGCCCTGTTCGCCTTGGGCAAGGCGTTGGAGCATTTGGTCAGCGCTTTGCGGTTGCTCGGTGATCACGAGTTGCAGGTTGGCACCCAGTGCGGCCTCCACAGCGCGGACGTGTTCGTCCGGCACACGAATTTGATCTGCGAGCGAGCCGATGGCGCTGTCGAATTGGGTCAGGACAGTCTGGGCACCCGCACTAAAACCTTCTTTGGATTCGATTAGCTGTTTCAGTACATCTTTGCGCGACTTAGCCTCGGCCTGGCGCTGGAGTAATTCATCCAAGTTCTCCTCCGTGCCGGAGAGGTCCGTGCCGATTACCGACAAACGCGCCTGACGCTCCTCAACTGTGCCGCGGTGGGTTTCGACATGGAGCGAGTCATCTTCCACGCTACGCTCGAATTCGGAGAGGCTCGTCTCGAGTTTGCTGCGTTCTTCCTCTAGTTGAATTTTTTCGGCGGAGAGTTTCTCGAGCCGAGCCGCGTTCCCTTGATTCTGAAGCTCGAGCGCATTGAGCTGATTGCGGGAGCCAGTCAGCCGCTGCGTAAGTTGGGTGGCTTCGTTGTTGGTGTCGTTGAGTTCGGACTGCCGTTGGCTAATCTCGGATTCGGCGGTATCGACGACACTGCGTTTTTCCGAGACATGTTGGCGCGCGCGGTCGAGCGAGTGACCGGAATCTGAAAGTTGCTGATTAATCCCTTCCAGCTCCGCATCCACCTGTTTGCGGCGTTCTTGAGCCCCGGCGATGTCGGCCTCTGCATCGGCGTGCTGGGCAGCAAGCTCTTCCATCCGTTGCTCGTTGTATTGAATTCGGTTTTCGTGGCGTTCCACTTCCGATTTCAGTTCCAACCCACGCTGTTGTGTGGCACTGATCTGTCGATCGAGCTCAGTGAGCGTTTGGCGCAGTTCCTTGAGGGCTGTTTCCTCCTCGATAATACCGGAGGAATGGTTTTCAAGATTGTCGCGAATGTGTTCGGACTCCTTGCGAATTCCCTGTAGTTCGGTATCGATGGTATCGTATTCATGCCGGGCGAGCTTGGTTTCCAGTTCGCGCAATTCGTCCACGACTTTCTGGTAACGACGTGCCTTTCCGGCTTGGCGTTGGAGTGATCCAATCTGTCGTTTGACCTCGCGAATGGTGTCTTCCAGTCGCAAGAGATTCTGCTCGGTGTAATCGAGCTTACGCAGCGCCTCTTTTTTCTGCTGCTTAAACTTGGTGATGCCGGCCGCCTCTTCAAACACCACACGGCGTTCTGAAGGCTTGCTCTTGATAATGTTCGTGATCTGGCCTTGGGCCATGATGCTGTAGCTGTTCCGGCCAATACCGGTGCCCATGAACAGTTGCTGAATATCGCGTAACCGACAGGAGGCGCCGTTGAGGAAGTATTCGCTGCCGCCATCGCGGAACACGCGTCGGGTCACGGTAACTTCGGTAAAACTCAAGTCCACCCCGGCGGCTTTGAGGTTTTCCTCGTCCATATCACCGAGCGTGATCGAGACCTCCGCCATGCTGGTGGGCTTACGTCCGCGGGTGCCTTCGGTGCCGCTGAAAATGACATCAGCCATTTCTCCGCCACGCAACGCCTTGGCGGATTGTTCACCCAAGACCCACCGAATAGCATCGGAGATATTTGATTTACCGCATCCGTTGGGTCCCACCACTGCTGTGATGCCCGGCTCGAAATTCAGGGTGGTCTTATCCGCAAACGACTTAAATCCAATGGCCTTCAGGCTTTTGAGATACATTCAATCCTCCTTGTGTCCGCGGGAATGCGGGCGCGGCGATAATCCGGTGAATGGCCGCTTGGGCCAAGTGGTTTTCCACTTAGTTATCCACAATGCCCCGGGCCTCGACACGCACCGTTTCGGCTAATTCTTTGGGCGCGAGCACCGTGGCTTGGCTGCCCCAGCCGAGAATCCACCGTTGAATATCGGAAAGATGGCTGAGCTGAAGAGAGAGTTCCAACGAGCCGTCTTTGAGGGTTTTGATCTGCTGAGTGGGGTGCCAGTTTTTCTCTTTGATAAAGGGTGCGACCGTTTTGGTGAAGCGCACGCGAATATCGTAGGATTCGTCGCCTTTATAAACGCCGAAGGAATCAGCGAGGTAATTATCTAGGGTAAAACTATCCGGCCGATCAAAGGATTTGCCGGTGGATTCGACTTTCAAAATGCGCGTCGGAACAAAACAACGGATATCGCGCCGCTTGTGGTCAAAGGCATACAGATACCACTCGTTGTTAATATTCGCTAGCTGGTACGGATCAATCACTCGTTCCTCAGGCTTCTGGTTGGGCTTGCGGTAACGAATTTTAAGCTGACGCCGCTTGGCGGTTGCTTGGCTGACTTTGTCGAAAATCTCCACCTCCACTTCGGCTTCGCCCGTGTGCCTGAACGACAACGCCTCGTCCCATTCATTCAGGTGAATACTGACAGCGTCCGGAAGCGATTCGGCGATTTTTTGAAACGCGGCCGACAACCGTTTTTCAAAAACCGTGCCGCGATAGTTTTGCAGGGCCTTTTCCGCGATCAACAAGGCAAAGAGCTCACCCTCGTTGATCTGCAGCATGGGAAAGGAATCAACCGGTCGGGTGTACTTAAAGCCGTTGTAGGCGGGATCAAACTCAATCGGCAAATCCCAACGATCACGCATGAATTGGATGTCGCGATGGATGGTCTTGGTGCTGACTTCCATCTTTCGCGCCAAGGTGCTGGCGTTGGGGTAATTGCCGCGATTAACGGACTCATGAATCTCCATCATCCGCTCCAGCGGCGGGCGCGAATGCAACACCGGCGGGCGGCCGAGTTTACTGTTTTCCGATGCGTTCCCCTTGGCGCTTGCCATAAAAGGGATGATCAGGTTTTCAGCTTGGAAAGCAACTCAACGTTAGTCGGGTGCTTCTTGAGCGCACCGGTCAACGTCTCCATCGCGTTGATGGGATCGAGGTCGACCATGGTGCGGCGTAGCTTGCGGATGGCGTCCAGATACATTTCCGGGAACAGCTTCTCCTCCTTGCGCGTGCCACTCTTGGGTATATCGATAGCGGGGTACAAGCGGCGCTCGGCGAGCTTGCGATCCAGAATTAGCTCCATGTTTCCGGTGCCCTTAAACTCCTGAAAGATCAGTTCGTCCATGCGGCTGCCGGTATCAACCAATGCAGTGGCGAGGATGGTGAGTGAGCCGCCTCCTTCAATATTCCGTGCCGCGGCAAACATGCGCCGTGGAATCTCCAGCGCGCGGGCATCCACACCGCCGGACATGGTGCGACCACTGCCACCCTTGACGTTGTTGTAAGCGCGCGCGACGCGGGTGATGGAATCTAGCAGCACAAACACATCTTGCCCGCATTCCACCATGCGGCGGCAGCGCTCGATCATAAATCGCGAGAGGCGTACATGGGTTTCGAGGTCCATGTCGTTTGAGGAGGCCACCACTTCGGCGTCCACGGAACGCTCGAAATCAGTCACTTCCTCAGGGCGTTCATCGATTAGCATCACGATGGTTTTCACCTCGGGATGGTTGGTGGTCACTGCGTTGCAAATCTGCTTAAGCACGGTGGTCTTACCGGTGCGCGGCGGTGCAACGATCAGCCCGCGGGTGCCCTTGCCGATGGGGGTTACCAGATCGATTACGCGGGTTTCGATAATGTTCGGATCGGTTTCGAGATTGAATTTATCAAGCGGGTCAATGGTGGTGAGATTTTCAAAACGTGAGCATTCGGTGTACTCCTTGAAGGGCATTTCGTTCACGCTGAAGATTTCTCGCAACTGCGGGCTGTGCCCCTTGTGCGGCGGCACAAGACGGCCTTTGATGAAGCAACCTTCCCGAAGGTAGTGGCGCCGAATAGTGTCGGGCGTCACGAAAATGTCGCTGGGCTTGGATTGGAATCGATTGCCGGGTGAACGCAGAAAGCCGAACCCCTTATCAGAGATTTCCAAGTAACCTTCGCCTTCCTCGGGCCAATCGCCTTTGTTGTTCTTTGCCATGATACTTTGGTGTGTGCGAACGACAATGACAGGCAACGCCTGTAACAGTTCATCGAACGGGAATTCCCCAGCGAACCGAATTCGGTGGGAGGTGTGAAACCGCCGGTATTAATGCTGAATCCAGCCGTGCTGGCAACACCTTTTTTATTCAAATTTTTAGGACCAAAAATCGGCGTTATGCGGCTGGATCCTGCACCGGCAGCTCAGCAACCTTGGTGCGAGCTTCTTCGGCGAGCGGTGTGCTCAGGTAACGTTCTCCTGTGGAACAAGCCACGGTGACGATTGTTTTCCCAGCATTCTCTGGACGTTTGGCTATTTCTAGGGCCGCCACGACATTAGCACCGGAAGAGATACCCGCCAAAATACCTTCTTTCAAAGCCAGTTCGCGAGCCATGGCAAAGGCATCGTCATTGTTTACCCTAATACATTCACTGACCTGATCGGATCCGTCATCCCCCTTGAGGTGGAGGTTGCCGGGCACAAATCCAGCGCCGGTGCCTTGGATCTTATGCGGGCCAGGTGTGAGTTCTTCGCCGGCCAAGGTTTGGGAAATCACCGGGGAGTCCGCAGGCTCGACGGCGACAGCCTGGAAACTTTCCTTTTGGGGCTTAATGACTTCCACACATCCGGTTAACGTGCCGCCGGTGCCGACACCCGCCACCACGAAATCCACTGCACCATCGGTGTCCTCCCAGATTTCCAAGGCCGTCGTTTTACGGTGGATAGCCGGGTTCGCTGGGTTTTCAAATTGTTGAGGCACCCAAGCGTTCTCGGTTTCAGAGGCCAATTTCTCGGCCATGGCAATGGCGCCTTTCATGCCTTTAGCGGCCGGAGTGAGCACCAGGTCGGCACCCAACATGGCGAGGAGCGTGCGGCGTTCCAGCGACATGCTTTCGGGCATAGTAAGGATGAGCCTGTATCCTTTGGCGGCAGCTACAAAGGCTAACGCAATACCGGTATTGCCGCTGGTCGGCTCAATGATCACGGTGTCCGGCGTCAGGGTGCCGTCGGCTTCGGCCGTCTCAATCATGGACATGCCAATGCGGTCCTTCACGCTAGACAGTGGGTTGAAAAATTCGCATTTGAGCAGCACGGTGGCGCCGACTCCCTCGGTGACTTTGTTGAGTCGCACGAGCGGAGTGCCGCCCACGGTTTCCACGATGTTATTGTAAACTTTGCCCATAATTTAAAATTCAGGTGTGGAAGAAATGAACATAGGAACGGAGGCGCGGGCAAGTATTTTCCCGCGAATTCCCCTGTATGTGTTTTGGGCGTAAAAAACAAAAAGTCCCTTCCAGACCGAAGTCCGGAAGGGACAAATTGGGGGGTGGGCGCTCGCCACGCGCTCTTTCCCGTTGCAATCGTTTGGCACCAGCCAGGGCAGGTCGATTGCTCCCCGACGCTATTCTCCGTGACGTGCGGAGTTGTCGGCCTCATAGCAGGGCCGTTCAAGGTCTTGCGACACTTGAATTCTTGGGTGAGGTTTATTTGCCCGCTCAGCCAGTGGTTGCGGCCACTGACCTGTGGACCAGGCTGGGACACGCCAGTATTACATTCGCATCCTAGCCCTTTGGCGGCGGGTCTGCCATCGCTTGTGACGATGCGTTGGCCCGCGCCACGGGTCTCGCCTCTTATCCCTCAGGTTGCCATTTCTCATACTTTGCAGCGCTGCGGTTTTTGCCGCATCGCCACGATTTCGGATAGTTTTCACGGCCATCGTCTTCGGCACGTAGCTATCCCGACGGGAACCCCGGTTTTTGTTCTCCTTTCGGAGGATTTCGTCCGGCTGACTGTTTCTAGTCAATTTATGGCTTCCGCCGTGCTGATGTCACAGTAAGCAACCAACACCTAACTCAGGCAACTGCGTTCAATTCAGATTCAAAGCAAATCCGAATGTCTCACTCAAATCTGAATCCCGAAGGATTCGGATCTGGGCGGGCCTTGTCTGCAGCGGATTGTCCTTTGCACCCGAAGGTGCCGAGTACGGCTGCGGATTTAACCTCGCCAAGCTTGGGGCAGCTTCTGCCGGGATTGATCAATCCCGGCGCCCCTCGCCCCCTAAATGCCGTTTCGCGATCGGTAATGCGCGAACATCACCGGGCATTCAGGTGAACTTTGCCTTCTCGCCAGTCGGCTTATTCCAGAAGAAAATCGTGGCATCACACTGTCAAAGACGGCGATCCTCCACGGCCTTAACCAGACCGAGTGGTTTGATAGGGGGCAGGCGTATCAGCCCCACCTGCCCTTTCATTCCGGTTAACCCGGAATTTATCTTGAGAAGATTCCAGCCGACAAGCCGGCCTTTGGCTTCTGTTCTTTCAAGGAACTGGAAACAGTTTACCAGGGAACGGGGCTCAGGCTATCAATTGTTGTGACCACGTTCTCCACAAGAGTCGTTTGAATAGGTTAATTTCGAGTTTAATATCATCCCAAAAATAAGGCTTAAAATTCCGGCATGGCAATTGATTCACAACAGGCTCGACTAGGTTGTTGAATGATTGTGAATAAATGTGAAAATGGGATGGGTATTTGGGGAGGGTCTGCGCTTTACAGAAATGAGGCGAGGCGATTGGATGGGCGTGATGCGTTGGTTTTTTGGAGGTTTAGGGTTGGTCGTTTTGCTGGCCGGTTGCAAATACCCCGTGGATGTACGGCGCGACAAGGCCGAGCTGGCGTTTTATATTGAGGAATTTGCTCAACCTGGAGTTCAAGTGCTGGAAATGAGCTATTACCGAGCTAACCCCACCAAGGTGACCGTGGGGCCCCGACCGGTTTTGGTCGGTAATAGTGGTATGTTGAAGAGCACGGAATTGGTGGGTTCATCGGATGGACTATTTGCGATGCAGCTTAATTTCACCACGCGCGGCCAGCGACTCATGGAGGAATTGACTACCTATTACCGGGATCGCCGTCTTTTTATTGTGGCGGCGCAATCCGATAGCAGCCAAACCAACGGCGTGAGCAGCCGGTGCATCGGAACGGCTTATATTCGACAGACGATCCAAGCAGAGGCTATGCAATTTACTCCGGATGCCGAACGATCTGAGGTGGAGCGTCTGGTGGAATTGATTAATAAAACCTTAGAATGATTCGAATTTGGGGGGGCATCGTTTTGGTTTTCGGGTTAACAGGGTGCAAACCGCGCCCTGCTCCGCCAGCCAATTCCCCTGTAGAACAGCCACCCGCGAAACCGAAGCGTTGGTTTCAATTTCCAACCGACAACCGTTTCTTGTTGCAGGCGAATGCGGAGGATCAATTCTTTACCCCGACCACCACCGCGCGCCCATGGTCAAGCGGTTCATTTGGCTGTGTGCGAAACAGTGGCACGCGGCTGCATGAAGGGATCGATATCCTTAGTATAAAACGCGATGAAGACGAGGAACCCATTGATCCTGTGCGAGCCGCAGCGTCCGGGGAAGTCGTTCATATCAATCGGAACATAGCTGCTTCGAATTATGGGAAATATGTGGTGGTCGCCCACGAGGTGAATGGGTTTCCGTTTTACACACTTTACGCACACCTGAGGACGGTGCCTGAGGAACTTAAAATTGGCCTGAATGTTGACAGCGGCGATGAACTGGGCGTGCTGGGGCGTACTACCAATACTTCTGACGGCATCGCTTCTTGGCGTGCTCATTTGCATTTTGAAATCGGCGTACAAATCAATAGCCGCTTCAATGGCTGGTTTAAGAACTGGTATCGCGATGGCAAAAATCTTCATGGCCCATGGAATGGGCTAAATCTGCTTGGATTGGATGCTGCGGATATCTTGAAGCAGGATCACGCCGGCCAATTTGAATTGGGAGAGTATCTCTTGTCGCTGCCCGTTCTTTGCCGGGTAAGAGTAAACCGTCAGACACTTGATTGGCTCGACCGGTATCCCGGACTGATCGTTGATGGACCTAAGGTAATCGACACTCCTCATGCCTGGGACTTGGATTTAAGTTTCTCGGGCATCCCTATTCGTGGCACGCCTGTGAGGGATCCGGAACTGAAGCTTAAGGCTAACTATATGATTCTCAATGTGGATGCTGATGTGCGCCGCCAGCACCCATGCAGTGGGCTTCTCTTTCAAAAAGGCCAACAATGGATCTTCACCAGCAAAGGCCAACGCCATATGGATCTGTTGATTTTCCGCTGATTCACTCTTGCCCAAACCCACCGCGCTCCCTAATCTCCGCGCGCGATGGAATACCGACTTTCAGAAAGAGCCGCCTCGTTGGCCCCCTCGATGACACTGGCGATTACTGCCAAGGCTAAGGAGTTGCGGGAGGCGGGTGAGGATGTCATTGGCCTCGGGGCAGGTGAACCGGATTTTGACACCCCCGAACACATCAAGGCTGCAGCAGCCCAAGCGCTGGC
>MPLT02004178.1_pt1 | contig 16406 bp, 14 predicted proteins | sample 1617391 | NCBI WGS metagenome assembly MPLT02 (sample SAMN05944800, study PRJNA350692) | marine metagenome | biome: marine; feature: ODZ; material: water; isolation source: 70 m water sample filtered on 0.2 um supor filter | place: Pacific Ocean | collected 2012-04-08 | depth 70m m
AACTGTAAGTGCACAAGATGATAATTTGGATCAGGGTAGTATGGATTCTGGAGAAGGAGATACTCTTTCTTACTTTGCTAAATTAGCTGAAGAAGAATAATCATTCATTTAGTGGTCATCTACTGGGTGACCACTTTTAATCAGATTTTTCCCTTTTTCTTAGATGCTGTTTCCATGTCTTCCGCGAGGACAACGCCTTCGCTTTTATTGATGTTTGTTGAATTATCATTATAAACAGATTTTGCCCTATCAGCATCTCTCTGTGCTCTTTCTAATTCTCTCTGTTTTATCCTATATTCTTCATTGGCTTTCATAAGTTTTTTATATGCTTCTGGATCTTCTCTTTCCATTTTAGCCATTTGGAAAGCTTTTGAATCTTCATCAAACATCCACTCTGCTGCCATCTTTCCGGCTTTTCCCATAGACATCATTATTCCTGCAATATATTGAGGAATCCTTTTAATGAATTGAAAAATCGGGTCGAGAACATTATCATAAAGTGCATCGGTTGCCATTGTAAATATTTTTTTGATACCAGTAAATAAAGAAAAGTTACCATCTTTATCTCTTAGATTTTTATCAATAAATGCTACTGCATTTTCAAATCCAAATTTTTCTAATATCCAAGCAACTGCTTCACCTAATAGATTTGGTATAGCAAACAATACATCGTCGAATACAGACTCTATACCGGCCCCTATTGCGCCTGTAATACCACCTTCTTTATATCCATCCACAATACTACTTATTACATCAAACGCAGAAAAAAGGAACCCAATAGGAATGAATACTTTACCAATAACTTTTGCAATCTTACCTACAAAACCTAAAATGTCTTTTAATGGCTTAACCCAATCAGTTAAAGGGGCTATTATAGACTTAAATGTTTTAGCAGCTTTTGTAAGGATGCCGTCTTTAGGTCCGAATGCGCCTTTAAATGAATCTCTAAAAGAATTAAAAGTTTTAATTGGATGAGCTAAAGCTTCCGCGTTTAAAAATCCTAGAGCACCAAAGTTAAGTACGTTTACTAATTTGAAAAACCCTTTAGTAATTTTTAACATAGTCCCAAAGATATTATCAATAGCCGTTAAGAATCCAGTCTTTACTTGCATCAACTTACTACCTTCAGCAAACTGCGGCATCTTAAAGAATGACCCAAACCTTGTGGTAAAACCTTTTTTTGCAGTTGATATACCTTCAGCAACATCATCACCTATATTGAAAATTTTAGTTTTCATTTTAGAAAACATGCCTTGCTTTTTTAATTCAACACCGTCAACATCTGCTGGATCTAATCCTAGCATTTTTAATTGTTTCGCAAAGAAAGAATCTTTAGCTACTTTACTTGCATCTATAGCCCCTTCACCTATATCTAATATTTTAGAGTGCTTCTTCAAGAACTTTATTTTAGCTGCGTCGGATAATCCTTCTGCATCGGCAGCAAAAGATAACATCTTAGATTGAGATTTTATAAACTTTAGTTTATCTTTATCAATACCGTCAGTATGTTCAGCCATCCATGCTAACATTTTAGATTGCTTTTTCAAAAAGCCGGCTTTATCAGCAGCGGATAAATCTTCAGCCGTATCTAACCACTTTAACATATTCTTTTGTGTATTGAAGAACTTCAATTTATTTGCATCTGTTAATTTTTCAGTATCAGAAGCCCATGAAGCCATTCTACCTAGAGCTTTAGTAAAGTTTGCTTTCTTAGTTGATGCGAGACCATCAGCAGCATTTTCAAATTTTAAAAACTTTGCTATATCATCCGCAAATCCAGCCTTTTGTTTAGCGAGTTCATTAGGAAATTTTTGTTCAAAACCAAAGTACTTTTTAAAATTAAACCACATACTATTTTTGGCTTTTCCGAGATCTTTAACATCTTTATCACCAAATCCAAAAAAGCTTTTAAGACTTTGAAAAAATCCTTTTCGGGCAGTATTTAAATCTTTACCAGGATTTGCGTCCTTACCAGAAAACCAACCTACCCATTGATCTTTAAATGCCAGTACAGCAGCACCTATTCCTCCTATTGCTCCGGCAGCCAAACCACCCCAACTAAAATCTAAGCCACCTAAGGATGGTGCTCCACCTCCTCCACCACCTTTATCTTTATCTTTAGCTAAACGAGCGGCTTCCATTGCTGCCTCTAATCGCTTTCGTTCAGCATCTTTAATAAAGTCAAGGTATTCAGCAAAGAGATCGGCAGTTCTAAATGTGTTGGCTTCGACCTTAAAAAGTATATCGGATTGCCGGGTTAAAGCCTTATAATTGACCTGGCTGCTTATTCTTATTAGCTCCCCTACTTCTTCTATTCCCTTTGCCGTATTGCTGGCAATGTCCGTCTGGCCTTCTATGCCATTCGCCATTTGTGCTTGCCACTTTTGGTGTTTAGACATTTCTTTCGGATCTGTTTTTACTGTCTCAGCCATATTTTTGTCTTTCTTCTTCCATACGTTGATTTTCTTCTTCTATATGTTCAATTAAGAGGGCAACATAAAGGTCTCTTTCGTAACACATCATATTTTCTAACTCAGTCAAATTCCATTTATGATTCTGTACTAGAGAAAAAATGGTTTTATAATAGTTAACTAAATTATTATGACTGAGCATTAACCGAAAAAAGCCTGTAGCCCCTCCAAGGCTACTTTGTCACTTTTACCACATTTTTCGCAAGACCAAGATACTTCATGTCTCAATTTAGGCATAGTATTAAAATAAGCAACAATCTTACCAAATTGATTTTGATTTAGACTATAAATAAAATTTTCCAATTCTTCTTCAGAACTATTTTTAATATCATGATATTCTTCTTTATCATATATTCCAGCAATACATGCTTTGGTAATTTGAAAGATAGAATCCATTTGTGATTCCTCTGCTGGTCTTGTCATTCTATCAATATCTGGATATCTTAATTGCACTGATACTTTATCATCAAGTTCAATCAGATCTTTATGGTCTTTATTAATATGTAATTTAATATCATTACAATTAATTTCAACTTGTGTGGTGCCATCACACCCATCTTTTTCATCAGCTGTTGGGTGCTTCATTCCAACTGTTATTACTTCACCTACTGAGCGCGCTCGTAAATTTAAAAATAACATTTCAACATCAAATGCTGGTAGGTCAGTTGTATCAAGATCTTCATCAAGGCAACAATTTTTAATAATTTGTTTAGTTGCAGTGACAATATCTTGTGTGTCTCCACCTTCAAGCGCTGTTAATAAAATCTTTTCTTCTTTAACAAGAAAAGGTCTATATTTAACCGGCCTATCTACGCTATGTAATTTGATCGTATAGGTCGGATTATCTATTACTGGTAAACTCATAATATCTCCAATTCAATAAATTATATCGTGGTCCATTTATGGCATGCAAAGTTTACATTAAACTGACCAAGTGTGTTATTCTGATCCCATCCTAACGTGACAGCATCAACGTTTATCGGGAATGTATCCGTATATAGGGTGCCTGTTGTTGCTTCTTCTTTGCTAAGCGATTCATTGGTTTGATCAAATGCCAACACAGATATATCGCCTTTATAATCATCAAAATATTTCATATTTGCGGTTCCAGTTGAAACACAAAAATCCATCCATTGAATGAAAAAGTTTCTGGCTTCCCATGCATTAGTAATGATAAATTGTAATTGATATTCAGTGTAAGTATTTTCTCTTGCCATTTTACGAACAGGACCATAATGTTTCAAATCTGAAGTAGCTATTGTTCTCGCACCTAAGGGAGCCTGATTACAAAAGAAAGAAATATTGGAAGGTTTTGTAACCCCTGACGGTGGAGATATCATTGCCACGAATCTATTCATTGGGGCTATACCACCCGACTCATCTAATTTAGCTAAAAAATCTGTCGTATTCATAAGGCCTTTATAATTGCTCGACTATCCATCCAGACTTGTGATTTACTGGCTTTTCTAAAATCTTCAACAGGTAAATGTATCGCTGTATTCCATTCATTAGCGGTAACATGTATAAAAGTACCTGAAGAGTACGTTATATCGTATTTATGTATGGTTGGTTTAACTTCTTTATATTTAATAAAAGGTTTTACATCGTTGTAAGAAATGTCTATATAAGTTCTTGAATCATCCTCATTTAAATTAATTCTGGCGATTAATTTCTTCATTAATGCTTCTCTTAAAGCATACGGTAGATAATGAAAATTCATTCCTATAAAACCTCTTTGCCAAGATTCAATTGGAATAACTAATGGAAATCTATCATAATATTGTAACTTATTTTTCCATTTAGGATCATAGTTCATGAAATACATATGACCCAATTTTATTTCTTTTTCTTTAGTGCCTTCCGATATAATTTTATATGGATCTTTAGACATCCGTGATCTACCGACAGTTAATTCCTGACGAAGTGTATTAAATTTATCTCGCAACCATTCAATTGCGTTATCTGCTAATTTTGATAGTTTTAGTGCCATGTATTATTTAGACAATAATTGATCCTCGGTTAATATAACAAATTTCCAATTTTTCTTTTTACAAACCGCACTTGCTGCTTTCCACTTTGCTTCATTAACCCCATATCTTTTCATTTCTAATAAAAATCTACCAGTTTTTCGTTTTCTGCCGGTATCTTTAGGGGGAACAGTTTGTTTCTTAGGTTTTATTTCAATTAAGGAAATTTCTATAAGACCGTCATGTTTTTTAGTTTTTACCCAAAAGTCTGGATAGTATTTGTGTATTCTTCTATCAAGTGGGGATCTATATGGAATTACTACTTCTTCACTAGCCCATTTAATAATACTTGGATTCTCATCACAATACACCATAAAGCGTCTTTCCCACAAACTTCTATAAATTATCTTAGTAGGATCACCTTTATATTTGCTTCGATTTTTAGGTTTATACTTTCCTTTATAAGCCATATCAATTCGTTATAAATAATTTAATATATTGGGCTATTTATACAAGAATAACAGGAAAATTTTATATGGCAACAACAGGAAAACCTAATTTACAATATCCAGATGACTTGATGAAGGGAACCGAACAGCATTGGGTAGATTTTGCTGCCTATCCCGCGCTCTTTGGAGGAAAATATTCTTCAACTGCAGATTTTACGTGTGCTCTTCCAATGAGTGCTCAAGCAATGATTAGTACCTCTGAAGCCATATACGCTGAACAAGAGGGATTAGGAACGGTATTAACTGAAACAGCCGGTAAGGTTGCAGGTGGCTTAAAGCCATGGTTTACATCGGGCGAAGGCACAGAAAAAAATGTTGCAACTACTTTAGCTGGAATTACAGCAAAAATGAATCAAAGTACTGGTGAAAGTGTAGCAGAGCATGGCGTCGCACAAATGATAAGGAAAAATGATTTTTTAAAAAGAGCTGTCGGTGGTTTAAATATTGCTATTAATCCCAAAATGTCTTTATTATATCAAGGACCTGGAAAGTTTAGAAAATTTACTTTTGAATTTCCCATGATAGCAAAATCAGCAAAAGAAGCGGAAACGATACAAGAAATTATAAAGCACTTTAAGATGGCAACACTACCAGGTTATCAATCTGCTCATGTATCTAACGCTCAGACCTCTTCGGGATCCGAAGCAAAAAGAGGAGCCGGATCAAACTTTTTTACATTTCCAAGTAAATTCAAAATTAAATTTGGTCATAGTGGAGGAATAAAAACACCAGGAGCTTCGCTAGCGGCGAAAGAATCACCCTTTAAGATAGCAGATAGTGTATGTAATGCTTGTGTGGTTAATTATGCCGCTGCCGGTATTCCATTCTTTTTTGAGAATAATCAACCGTTTGAAATTAAGATGACCCTTACATTTACAGAAACAATAATCATGACCAAAGAGATGGTTCTGACCGGCCATTAACAAAGAGGGAATTTAATGTCTTATTTTAGCTATTTACCAAAAGTAGAATATAATATAACAAAAAGTAAATATTTTGATACCTCAACAGCAGTTGATATATTTGTTAGAAATTTAATAAAACAGAACGTTATAGATAAAGGCGTAACGTTTGATCTACATACTATTGGAGACGGTGAAAGACCGGATATAACATCATTCTTGATTTATGGAGATGTTAAATATGATTGGATTATATTTTTAGCAAATAGGATGTTTAATCCTTATTTTGATTGGCCTTTGAGCAGTCAAGATTTTAGAAAATTACTTCAAAGTAAATATGGTACAGCTGAACGCGCAAGAAAAGTTATTCATGAATATCATCAAATTATACAGCCAGCAACAGATTCTGTAAGAGAAATAAAAGTTGTAGTTGATAATGAAACATGGTCATCTTTAAATGATACAGAAAGAAGTCGAATAACAAAATATGATTATGAATTTAAAATAAATGAAAGAAATAGACAAATTAGAATAATTGATAAACAATATATTGAAAGCATTTTTAAAGAAGCTCAATCAAAACGATATGGAACGTAAAGTATGGCAGGAACACCCCATGACAATACAGCGCCCGAAGATTGGTTGCAAACAGATAGAACCCCTACAACATCACCAGTAGAAGATAATACCGCTAAAGATAATATGCGGATGCCTGGTGACTATCTGATTGAAAAGTTAGTTCTTTTGTCACCTAATGTAGATGCACCAATTGATTTAACACCAACTTTTGATACTCTGCAGATATTTGAAGATATAAGCACACCTTATTTATTAATGGATTTGTCTATAGTGGAATCATATGGACTAAGAGAATTGATTCCTCTTATTGGTGAGGAATTTATTGAACTTGAGGCGGCTACTGCTGGTGTAACAGCAAGATCCGGTTCACCATCACAAAATAAATTTGATGGTGTTATTAGTAAAGTCTTTAGAGTGACAAGCTTGTCACCTATAGTATCAACATCTGAAAGAGTTAAAAATTATGTTATACATTGTGTTTCTGTAGAAGCAATTATTAATGAAAAAACTAGAATAAGTAGGGGATATAGAAAAAAGTCAATTGATCATGTTATTAAGGACATTTATAAAAAAAATATTGTTAAGCCTTTGGAGAATGAGTATAATAGTTATGTTGGAAAAGATAAAGTTAAACCATTAGTTATTGAACCAACCGAAGGTGTTCATGATATTACATTTCCTTTTAAAAAACCATTTGATATCTTTGATGATTTAGCAGAAAAGGCTTTAACGATTAATGTACCGGAATCAGAAAATGTTGCGCAAGCACGTGGTGATGTTGATGTTCCACCGGAAAAACAAGCAGGTGGTGCATTGTATATGTTTTATGAAACATTATCTAATTTTAGATTTGAAAGTTTAGAATCAGTTTTTAAACGGGACCCTAAGCGACATATATATGCAAAACCTAGCCCCTCGCTCACCAGAGATGATATCACAAATGGTTTTAATGTTGCACTAGAATATAAAATTGATGGGCTCTTTGATATTATTGATAATTTACGTGCCGGAATGTATGCCTCAAAATTAATAACTCATGATATGACACGTATGCGATATGATATTACAGGTTATAGTTATATTCTTAGAAATGATACACCTCTTGCAGTAGCTGACCCTGCAACAGGTATAGAAACTGAAACGCAATCCGGAAGCTCAGAACCAGAGGCATCTAAAAAGAAATTAGCAGATTTAACTTTGTCATTAGCTAGATCTGGTGCCGGTGGTAAATTATGTACAGATAAAAATGATCTTTTACATGATAGCGATGATGGTGAACGTTGTAAAATAAAATTTATGGCTACAGATTTAAATCACGCTTATTTTTTTGAGGCAAATAGAAAAGCAGCCGGCGGCCCTAAAGAAAAAGGAATAAAAGAAAGCAATCTTGAAAGAAGAGTACAATTAAGAGATTCACAATTACAACAATTAGATAACATTAAACTTACACTTAGAATGTATGGCGATTCATCTTTAAGAGTTGGAGAAATTATAAACTTTTATGCTCCTTCTCAAACTTTGCAAGAAGGATCAGAAGAAACAGCCGATGTATTTTTAAGTGGTAAATATATTATAACAAGAATTAAACATAGTATTAATGCTGAAAAATATCTGATGAATATTCAATGTAGAAAAGATGCCTGGTATTCTGATTTACCAGCGTTTGATCAAGCACTAAATGCATCTCGTTTACTTGGTAATACTTCTAAAGACGAAGCGAAGGCTAGGGCCTTAAACGTTAGAACCTCATCCGGTACAACTGATGCAAGCAATGCTCCAGATACAATTACGCCAGGCATAGGGTGAAACCATATGACACATAGTATAAGGATTGAAAAATAATGGAAACTGACTTTATGGGCAAAGCTGGCTTTATTTGGGCCATCGGTGTTGTTGAGGATAGAAATGATCCTTTGTATCTAGGAAGATGTAAAGTAAGGTACTTAGGTTGGCATACTAGAGATAAACAAGAATTACCAACAGTAGTATTACCTTGGTCATTTCCTTTAATGCCAATAACATCTGCTTCACAAACACAAGTTGGTACAAGTCCTACTGGCCCCGTTCCGGGAACTTGGGTTTTATCTTTTTTTAAAGATGGTGAAGATGCCACTGATCCAATTATGTTGGGAACATTGCCCGGTCGACCTGATAAAGCATGTGATCCACGTGATGGTTTTAATGATCCCCGAACTTGGCAGCCCAAACCATTTCAAATAGATGACAACGGTGCAATTATTGAAGGATCAGTTGAATTTAAAGACGTGCCCCAATTTCCATTAAAATTGAATCGGGTTAGGGATCAGGGTGTTAAAATTACAGAACGTACTGATGATCCTAAGAACCATAAAGATAAAGAAATTTGGGATTTTTCTTATAACTTTCCTAATATAAGATTTTTAAATGAACCTACTACTCCTAGATTAGCTAGGGGTTTGCAGGATACATCAGCTAAAATTCTTAATAGAGTAAGACCAGGTCCTGGGCCAGCATCTGTAATGGTTGAAGGTGGTGCAGAGTCTCCTTTACAAAATAGAAGAGATGTAAAGATGGGCAAATTTGGTATTAGAGCAAGTGATTATGCTGATAGGCCAACCTTCATGGAACCAGAGTCTGCATATGCCGCGCAGTATCCTTATAATCATGTTCATCAGACTGAAAGTGGACATGTTATAGAAATGGATGATACTCCAACTGCGGAAAGATTATCTTGGACACATAGATCAGGAGCCTACCGAGAAATGGGCCCGTCAGGTGATGTTGTAGATAAAGCAACCAGAGATGCGTGGTCCTGTGTTTTGAGAAACTCATATGAACAAATAAGTGGTAATAAATTTTCTTCGATAGATTATGGATATGAATTAGCTGTGGCTGCTACAGGAGGAAAAGAAGATTATTGGCTTAGAGTATGTGGCACTGGTGATGTTCATTTAGAAGCCGAAGAAGGTAACATTGAAATGTATACTAAAAACGGCGTAACTTTTATAAATGCAAAGCGGATTGAATTTAATGCTAAAGAATATATTAGAATGTCTGCTCCGAGAATTCAACAAACAAAATTTCCACGGAATAATCCAAGTTTAAATCCATCAGAAGCGGGAGATAAATCAGGACAGGAAGTCGAGGTAGCAGGAAATCAATCAGAAAATGTTGGTGGTGCGAAAACAGTAAATGCTGGTCAAATTGGAATGAACACAATGGGGCCTTTTACTACATCATGTCAAAGTGAAGGGAAGAATATTTCTCATAGTTCAGAAACAACAGTTATGGGATTAAATATTCTTTTAGGTCAAGGTACAGCCGGCTGGAGTACTTCAGTTCAAAATGGAATTATTAATTTAAGAAGTGCAGACGCCAAAGCTGGAACAGGTGGAATTTTACTTCATTTAAATGAATTACCAGTTTCCAGTCCGTCATCGGCAAAGTCATCAGCGGTTGGTTATTTGTCTATTATGCCACAAAATCCAATCTCGTCAGATATTGAATTAGCTTCAACATTTGGTAACATTACTATGAAAAATAATTTCGGTGAAATAACATTAGGAGAAGCCCCATTAGGAACCGGAGGAAATCTAAAACTAGAGTCAAATGGTATAGGCGCTGAGTTATTGATTAAAACACCGATGGCAGAAATGAGTTTTGATAAAATGGGTAGGATCAGTCTCAAAAATGAGGTAACCTCTTTAACGAATGTAATAAAAGTTCTCTTTAGAATTCTTTTGGATCACCAACATGGATATACGGATACTATAGGCGCACCTCCCGTACCGAACGTGACCGCGGTAACATTTCCAAACGCGACGCAACCATGGTATACAGACTTACTTAAAGAACAGGCTTTATTAGAAAGCTTTTTCGCAGCATAAATGAAATAATTAATATGGCAAATCAACCACAGTGGGAAAAATCAACACAATTAACTCCTCATCCAAAGGTGTTAGAACTAATGAGCAAGTTAAAACAATTAAATGATCTTGAGACTAAATTGATGACAGAATTTAAAAATGCAATAGAAAAGCAAGCGCAAGAAGGGGAAGATGGCGGAACAAGCTGATCTTTGGTCCTCCACAAATTTAGGGGATATAGGGGCTATGAAGCCCCTTTTTGAAGCTGCAGCAAAAGGTCTGGAACTTCATAAGGAGAACGCGGCATTTATTAAGGCGGCTTATGAATTTAATAGGGCGCTTTTTGTTGGCGCGGTAGATCCATTATTTGCAGCATTAGATAAACTTTTTCAAGAAATTTTAAAACTATTAGATGATCTCAGAGGTTTAGGTTTTTATTATTTACCTGTTCATTCAAAATCAATTGGTACATCTAATGAAGTACAAAGAAATCCTGTTACAGGTGGATTATTGATTGGAGGCAAATATTATGCAAAAGCAACCGCCACTGGCAACGCCGGAGAATATAGAAAAGCTGATATTTTCGCAGGCGACTCTCCAGCTAAGGATAAAGAAACAGGTGAACAAATATATGTAGAAGATACAGCATGGGAAGATCCACTTGATGCCGACGGCAACAGCTCAGGAAAAGAAGTAACCTTAGAGAATGCTTTTGTATATGCTAATGAGAAGTTAGGTTTAACACAACTATCTCCGATGGGTATTTTACAAACAATTGATAAATCTTTTGACGATAAAAATGATGTCCCTAAAGGTAATTCGGCTTTTACAACCGATACATCACAAGTATTTTCTGAAGATTATTATCTATCAGGGCGACCAATATTTTCAAATTCTGCAACGGTAGGTGGAATTATTATTATAATAGGAGCACCCTCTTTTGATAAATTCGGAGAAATTTTAACAACATTTACTAATTTTATTAATTTAGAAAGTTTTGAAAAATTAAAAGCAGATCTTAAAAAAATACTCAATCCTCCTGCCGTACATAGAGTGAAGTTATCTTGGGTAAGCACCAAAACTATTAATGTTGATAATACGTCAGATCTAAATACACCGCCTTCACTTTCTGATGCTCCCGGAAAGAGAACTTATATAGAAAAAGAGGATACTGTAGGTTCATTTAGGGTGCACGAGAAGAATGAAGATGGAACATACAAAAGCGATAGAGTTTTGATGGCAGTGGGTCGAGCAGAACCCCAAGTAGCAGCCAGAGTCACTAAAGTTATAGATACTGAAAGCATGATAATTGAGGATAGGGAAACGGCAGCCCATAAAGTAGATACTCTTAATACCCCTTTAACAGAAAATTTGATTAAAAGGAAGCATCAAGAAATAAAAATAGATAGAAATTTGGTTCCTTATCAAAATCAAGAATTGGAAATTGTATACCTGTCACCCGGCGTGGAATTTAAAAAAGGTGATATTATTGCAGAAGCGATACCCTCGACGAGCTCTTCAGGTACTGAAACCGCCTCCGGAGGTAAAATTGATCTTAATAAACAAACTAAGGGTGAACCCAACTCTGATAAGACATTTGTTCAAGTCACTGAGGGTGAACTTATAGTCGGAAAAGTAGTGGATGAATACTATGCAGATGCTTTACCTGAAAAACCAGATTGGAGAGGTAAAAGATTAGAAGAATTAATTCCACCTTTAGGTTCAGTTTTAGATACTACTGAAACACATGTAAGAAGTATATTCGCAACTATTAAAAACTATCAGGCCTGTATAGATCCGATTATAAAATGGTTAGATAGTAAGATGGCAGAACTTACGGCATTCAGTAATGAAATTGAAGAATTATTAGAATTATTTGCTGTAGGTATTCCCGCGACTGGAGTATACACATTATACTTGAATCCCCAATTAGGGGGAACAGATCGTTTCAGAGAAAGAATGATGGCTGCAGGAGGACCTGATAAGCCACCTGAGAATTTAAAATTTTGCGCAGGTGTTTGTTTTTTAGGTGGTGCACCAACAGGAGGAGCGGCAGGAGATGCAGCAGTTGATTTAGTGAAAGCTATTGAATTTTTTGCGTTGGTAATGAGTCAGAGGGGTCAGACAGTAGAGGAACAAAAGCAACAAGAAGCATTGGAAGATGCGGCGACTCCGGTTTTTAATGATACAAAAACATACATGGCTGGAGATAAAATTTATTATAAGGGCGTTAATTATATTTGTTTAGTTAATTATACAACTGGCGAAGAACCTATAATAAAAAATCTGCTTGATGAAAATGTGATTAATGCAGCATATTGGGAAAGACTAGGAGAAGCTGGAGGAGAGGATGAACAAGTTACTGTTGGAGATGTTAGAACTCCTGAAGAAATAAGAAAAGCCAAAATAGATTTTTTGAAAAATACTAAAAAGGAATTAGGTGATATTTTAGTTAAATTAAATGGAGCTTCACCTGGTGCATCAAGTTTAAGAAAGAAGATTATGGATGTTCCTCTTTATGGAGCAATGGACCCGCTGCAATCACCACCAGCGTTTATTTCATCTGGTGCAAATGAATCCACTTATAATGATCTTGTAGAATTAAGAGATATAGATTTAGAAGAGTTAAATTTATTGGTTTATAGAATCACAGAAATGTTGGTTACAGTAGAAATTACAATGATTCAAGAAACACCAGATGTAGACACAAAACCTGGTAGTTTTAGATCAAAAGGTAAATCGTTACTTATTTTAAAAGGTGAATTTGTAGATGAAGTTGATGATTTTGAAGGGGGACAAAGAAAAGTTAAACCAAATACAACTATTACTATTCTTGATCCTCTCAATCCAGGTTCTGGTTCAACAAGAACTGTAGAACGTATGTCAAATACAACAGTGGCCATTCTTGATGAAGCATTTGATCCAGATATAGAAACTGCATTGTCTTATGATATAATTTTAACTGATCAAAATGAAACTGAATATAAGTATAAGGATGAATATAGAGCAAATAATACACACTATTATCATCCAGGATATAGATTACGTGAATTTGAAGCCAAGGCAAATACTATTTCAACTTATACAAAAGTTGATGTAGCGGGTAATTATATAGATATACCTAATTATGAAGCCGGGAACCCGAAAGGTTCCGGGTTTGATAACAAACCGCGAAATGTTAATGAATACCCGCTTGGTACCATTATAGAAATAAATGGAACTGTGCCACTATCAGAAGGATATATTGGTGGGGGTGGAATAGAAGTATTATTAGAAGAAGAAGAACAGGTGGCAGAGACATGGAATGCGATTGGTGTTTCACAGGATGATCTTTTAATTGTAACTCTTGATACAGGAGTATTTACTAAGTATATTCAAGAAGTTCTTGATGATACACATATAGCAATTGATTCTGCCATTCATGCAGGGGGAGATGCACCGTATCAAACCTTGTTATATCATTCTGATTGGGAGTTTGAGTTATCAATCGGCAAAAAACAAGTAAAGGCCCAAGACGATAAGATACAGGATAGTAAGAATAAATTTCTTGATTATTTGAATGATATTAACGCTCAAGCGGATGAAGTTTATGATTATTTGGATAAGTTGTCTAATGAGGGTTGGTAATATAAATAGATTGAATAAGGAACATCTATGGCACAAACACGATACACAGAAATAGAGTATGATGAAAAATCCGGCGCAACTATCTATTCTGATGTTGATATATCCTTTAAAGCTCATCCTGTAACAGGTGATATTATTAAAACAAAGAATGCAACTGTGATAAAACAGTCTATGCGTCAGATATTACAAACAAGAGCAAATGAAAGATTGGGTCATCCTGAAATTGGTGCAGGTGTTCAAGAATTATTATTCGAACCAATGAATCAATTAACAGAAAATAGACTCGTTAGAAAAATTGCAGACTCTTTAAGAATGTTAGAACCTCGGGCTACAATAAGGGATATAATTGTAATAGGCGATCCAGATAAAAATGCTTATAGGATAAAAATTATTTTTACGATGTTAGGGCAACAAACCGACGAAATTTTCGAAACTTATACGTATAGGTAAGTAATGGCAACAGATGTAGCGAAATTAAATGTTTCAGAACTGGACATGCCGGCTATCAAATCCAACATGATAGCCTTTTTAAAAAGTCAAAGTGAATTCGCAAATTTTGACTTTGCAGGCTCAGGATTGGATGTAATAATGGATATGCTAGCATATAATACTTATTATAATTCATTTTATTTAAATATGTTAGCAAATGAAATGTTTTTAGATACTGCGGAACTTAGAAATTCTGTTGTACAGAAAGCCAAACAGATGGGTTATACACCTCGATCTGTTCAAGGAACAAAGGCAATAGTTACATTGCAGATAACTCCTAGTGATCAAGCAACCACAATGGTTGTAGAAAAAGATAAAAGATTTTCTGCTACTATAGATCAGGACAAATATATTTTTACTACTGCGAATTCGTATAATGCTATAATTGGTGCCGATGGAAGATTTACAGTTCCCGATGTGCAGTTGAATCAAGGTATAAGGTTAACACACAAATATGCAGTTGATTATTCTAACAAAGAGCAAAAATTTCTTTTACCTAATCCACAGACTGATGTCTCAACATTAGAGGTTACTGTAAAGGCTTCACCGACTGCTACAATTATAGATACCTATACAAGGGTAACAGATACAGTTAAAGTAACAGCAACATCTAAAGTATTTTTCTTATATGAAGAATTTGATGGTAGATTTGAAGTACAATTTGGAGATAATAAAGTAGGGGCGCGTCCAGCTGATGGAAGCCAAATTATTTTAACATCAAATATTTCTGATGGCGAAATTACAAATAAAGCCGCGGCTTTTCAAGCTATTGATTTAATAGGAGGATATGCGGATGTTCAAGTAGTAACTACAACCGCTGGTTATGGTGGTGCTGTAAGGGAATCAATAGAAGAAATAAAATACGGTGCACCTAAATTATATGAAACTCAAAATAGAGCAGTTACATTAAATGATTATAAAAGAATTGTAGAAAATGAATGGGTTAATGCTGAGTCAGTAACATGTTGGGGTGGAGAACAAAATGATCCGCCAAGATATGGAAAAGCATATATTGCAGTAAAACCCAAGAGTGGATTATACTTAACATCAAAAGATAAAAATGCAATTAAAACTGATATATTATTAAGAAAGAATATGGTTTCTGTAACACCAGAGATTGTTGCTCCTGATTATCTTTATCTAAAAATTACTTCAGATGTTAGATATGATCCAAATAAAACTATTCAATCTGCAGATCAAATAGGATCAAATATTGTTAATGTGGCTCTAAATTATAATCAAAATGAATTAGGAAAATTTGATTTGAGATTCAGGTATTCACGATTAACCACTTTAATTGATAATACAGATCCAGCCATTTTAAATAACCAAACAACTGTTCTTTTATTTAAGAGATTGGTGGTAGAATTAGCACAAGCTTTCAACTACGCACAGAATTTTTCGAATCAATTAAAATATCCATACGTTGGTTATAAAGGAACATTGACTTCTTCAAAATTTCAATATATTAATGAATCAACTGAAGTTGTAGAATCTGGATGTACATTATCTGATGCAGATGGTATTATTCAAGTTGTAAAAGAAGCAGCCGGAGAAGTTGCAGTTATTAATACTAATGTTGGAACATTAGATTATACTACAGGTAAGATGACTTTGGTATCATTTAAACCTATAACAGTTGAAGCTGTTGTAAATAATAATACAATTGAAATATTTGTGCAAACTAATGTATTGGATATAACACCTATAAGAGAACAAGTTATTATAGTTGAAAAGAAAGATATCCAAGTTAATATGATGACCGATACTTCATTAAGTACAGGTGATTTCCAAATGGCAACATCTGATGAAACCCCCGCGCAGGTAATTTTTGGAGCTAATACTGCATAATGGCTGATAACAGAATATCTGAAATAATACAAAATCAATTACCATCCTTCTTTACTGAAGAAGGTAGTAATCTCCCTGTCTTCATGACAAAGTATTTTGAATTTTTAGAATCCTACCAAATAGAATATACTGATTTAGAATTAGACGAATATAATATTGTCCAAGA
>MPLT02021011.1_pt1 | contig 16330 bp, 12 predicted proteins | sample 1617391 | NCBI WGS metagenome assembly MPLT02 (sample SAMN05944800, study PRJNA350692) | marine metagenome | biome: marine; feature: ODZ; material: water; isolation source: 70 m water sample filtered on 0.2 um supor filter | place: Pacific Ocean | collected 2012-04-08 | depth 70m m
CGAGTCTCTCGCGCAGCGTCGCGCGTCTGCGAGTCAATCCAGCCTCCCGCGCCTCAACCCTCTTAACCGCGGCGCGAGCCTCCATCGATCTCTCTTCAGCCTCCAGTGCCTTGGACCGCCAATTCACCCCCACTTGTCGTCTTCGAAGTCCCTGCGTTCGTCCGTCTCATCCGTCAGTCGCTATAAATACACACACAGACATCATTCATTCATTCAAACCGTCGGGTCCACCGAACCAGATGCATTCCATCGCGCACCTCTGCGTACTCGCACCGTCGTCGGTGTTCCTCCTCGTTCGCCCTCGCCCTTCGCGCGATCGCCTCCATCGTCCTCGACGACGACGTCCTCGACGACGACGTCCTCGACGACGACGCGCGACGACGTGTGACGACGACTCGACGGCGTGCACCGCACTCGCCTCGCGCCGACTGAGGGACTCATCGTCGAGTCATGATCGGTGCGTGTCAACGCACGACACGAGGGAACCCTCGAGATTGCGCGCGCGAGGGGAAGAGAAGCGGGCGAGTGGCGGCAGGGTGACGCGCGCGACGGGACGGGAGCGATGGCGACGCTCGCGGACTCGTTCTTGGCGGATCTGGACGAATTGAGCGATGAGGAGGAGGATCTCGGCGGGCGAACGCGCGCGGAGGCGCAGACGACGACGGAGGAGGCGACGGGAACGCGCGGTGGTGGAGACGGCGTGGATGAACTGTTGAAGAGCGACGATTTAGACGAGGTCGCGCCGCTCACGTCGACGGAGCGGTACGCGAGGGTGACCAAGGCGGTGGATGAATCCATGGCGTCGAGCGCGATGGAGGTGAACGACGCGGGGAGGCGCATCGGGGCGGTGGACGAGGGCGCGGAGGCGCTCGTCGTGGAGTGCAATACGCTCACGGTGGAGGTGGATAACGAGATCGCCGTCGTGCATCAGTACATAAAGGATAAGTACAAGAAAAAGTTTCCAGAGTTGGAATCCTTGGTCATGCATCCGATCGATTATGCGAGAGTGGTGAAGGTGATTGGTAACGAAATGGACATGATGAATGTGGAGCTCGACGACGTGCTACCCTCGGCGACGATCATGGTAGTGAGTGTCACCGGATCGACGACATCCGGAGAGCCACTGAGTGAGGTTGAATTGAAAAAGACGCTCGAGGCGTGTGATCGAGCGTTGGAGCTAGATGAAGCGAAAAAGAAGATGTTCAACTATGTCGCGACTCGCATGGCTGATACCGCGCCCAACTTGAGCGCCGTCCTGGGAAGTGATATCGCGGCTCAACTCATCGGTGTCGCCGGTGGATTAAACGCTCTGTCGAAAATGCCCGCTTGCAACGTGCAAGTGTTGGGCTCGAAGAAAAAGAATACGGGTGGCATGTCGAGTGCGTCAGCTATTCGAGCCGGAGACATGCACGCCGGCTTCATCTATGACTGCGACATCATTCAGAAGAAGACGCCTCCTGCGTGGCGAACCAAGGCGGCGCGATTGATCGGTGCAAAGTGCTCCCTGATGGCACGCGTCGATGCGTTCGGAGAATCCCAAGATGGTGCCACGGGGAAGAAATTTGCGGATGAAATTATGAAGAAGATAGAAAAATGGCAAGAACCGCCGCCGGCGAGAACATCAAAACCGCTGCCCGCGCCGGGAGTTGAGCAGAAGAAGAGACGCGGTGGTCGGAGAGCGAGAGCGTTGAAGGAGAGGTACGGGCTCACCGACATGCGCAAGGCGGCGAATCGAGTGAATTTCGGCGAGGCTGAGGAAGAAGTAGGCCTTGACGGCGAAGGCTTGGGCACGCTTGGCTCATCCGCCGGAGCGGCTGCTGTCGCTGGTAGAATGCGAATCGCGGCAAAGGCTGCGAAACTCATCAAAACAGACAACAAAGGCGGTAGATCCACGTTCGCGAGCACAGCGGGCACGTCTGGAATGGCTTCTAGCTTGGCTTTTACTCCCATTCAAGGAATCGAACTCGTCAATCCAAACGGACCCAAGCAAGACGGGCTGACTTCCGGCACGGATTCCGTCTTTTCGGAGCGTCGCGGGTTTTCAAACGTTGCTCGTCAATTGAAACGATAATCTACACACTAGCATTTATTAATACAGACATTTGATTAGACTATATTCGAGCGGAAAAAGCGGTTGGTGAGCCGAAATATCTCGGCACCGTCGCAGAGCTGTGCACTCTTTTCGCAAACGGCGCGTCACCACACGACGTACTCAACCACTTATTTCCGAACGCACGGTATGAACATAATCAACACTAAAGTTCATCCTTTTCTTCGCGTGGTGGATGGAATCCTCTCTCGCTCAAGTAATCCTTCACGTCCTCGACGGACCACTCGCTCGTCAATTTAGCAGTCTCAACAATCGTCCCATCCTCCTCCTCTACGTGTAAAGAAGGTGGATAATGCGGCGTCCACTGTACCGTGACTCTCTCACCGTACCCCCCGACCTCAACGACCTCTTTCAGGAACGTTTTGATCTCCGGGAGTCGGTTCAGTTTTCACCCCGGACACGATTGAAACCGCGCTCGCGCGAGCGTCCCCGCGGCGTGTGCGACGAGCGCTGGAGCGGAGACGGCGACGACACAGAAAAGCGTCGCGAGAACACGAACTCGACGACCCGCGCCTCCGGTGAATTCTCTTCGGCGATTTCCCCGCTCGGACGTCCTCATCGTCCTCGCCGCGCAAAGCCAGCCCACCGCGACGAGGACTGAGGTAAAATCGACGGATCAGGACTCAGAGGTTTGGGGTGAGGAAATCCATCCAGAGAAGACGAGAGAGATGACGATGACACGGATGCGCTCCTCGCGCGCGACCGCAGTCTGTGAGTGCGACGATGACGATGACGATGACGATGACGACGGTGATGACGACGACCGCGCGATGCGATGCTCGACGCGTCGCGAGGACGCCGGTCGCGCGTCGAGGCGCGACGGTGGTCGTGCGGGCGGGCGATGAAGGTGACGCCAAGTGCACGGGTTCGTGCGATTCCTGCGGGTTGGCGAAGGATAAGATGCAGTGCGATGGGAGCGGACGCATCATGGGTGGGATGGGAGCCATTCCTTTGTTTTCGTGGTGGCCAATCAAGGCGTACCGACCGTGCCCGGGATTGATCGATAACGGCGGAGTGTACACCAGAAAGGGACAAGACGTCAATGGCATTCTTTGGGGAGAATCTGGGAAAGACTAACGTCCTGGAAAGACAATTCCTACTAGTAATGTTACGCTATGCTACTAATTCTTAAAGATCCTCGTTTTCATCCCTACTCGCGGCCGATCCATCCGTGCGAAACTGTTGGGCGAGGCGAGTGAACCCAACCTCGCCTCGACTTGCGCTCGTCATATCTTGTTGAGCCGCGTCCGCGAGAGACTCCTCGATGATGACGCCTTGTGTCTCCGGCAAAGACAGCGTCACCATACAAGCTGAGCCCGCGACGAGACCGAGAACCACTGGCGGTACAGCCGCACTGATGGCTTGCGCGAGAATGATTCCAGGTGCGATGATACCGCCGACTCGCGCGGCGAGCGAACACGTGCCCAAACACGACGAGCGCACAATCGTCGGGAACAGCTCCGTCGTGTACAGGTAAATCATGTTGAAAGAACCCGCAATTCCAAAACGCCCGATCATCGACACCAACACTTGTGTCGATCCACGGAACATGGCGCTTGAAAGTACACCTACAGCTGCGGTTCCCATGAGGAGGAACAAAGTCTTTTGTCGGCCGAGTATGTCCACGCAGACCTGAGCGAACCCGTGCGAAGGAAATTCAACGATTCCACTAATAAATGTGTTCATATAAATCGAACCGCTCAGAGAACCCACATTCAGGGACAAACCATAGTAAACCATGCTCGTCACGCAGAAAATGTAAGCCATGGAGACGAGACGCTGTCGTAAAGCGGGATATGGAAACACAGCTGTGACATTTAAACCCTTCACAACGCGAGTTTGCTTCAACGGGGGCAGTCTTCCGCTGAACTTATCGTTACCTTTAGCAAGATGGGTCATGATCTCGTGTGCCTTGTCGATTTGTCCCGTGGCGAGGTACCAACGCGGAGATTCCAGCAAGAACCGACACGAGAGAAGGATGTATGCCAACCCGTGTAAGCCGCAGAAAGTCGCAAAGCTCCGCCATCTTGGCATCATATACGCGACCGGGGCCATGAGTGCGATACCACCAGACCAATAGTATTGCGTTGCGATGCCAAGAACGGCTCGCCATTTGATTCCGAGCACTTCTGTACACAAGACGTAACTCGCCACACCCAAGCCTCCGCATCCAAAGCCGCGCAAGCACATGCACCAAAAGTATAACCAATATCCATTTGAAGCCGCAGCGAATAGCGCTCCGGCACTAGCTAACGAGGTTGATAAGTATAATCCAAACACGCGACCTTTACTGTCAGCAACCTGACCGAGAATTCCAGCTCCGGCGAGGAACCCGACAAAGAAGATTGAGTCTGCGAGCTGAACTTTGTATTCGTGCGAGCACACGAGATCCCACTCGGAGACTATGGAGCTCTTGGGATCGACCCACTTCCACAGCTCACGATCCATATCGCATATTTCAAGCGGTAATCCAGTTTCTGCGTGTAAGCATGCACCCTCCACCGCGCACACCCAGTCCGGCACACGCGCTGTGAACACTGATGTGAGCGTCAGAAACGCGGCTGGAAACCACGCGAACGAACTCAGCGCGAACTGCGCAAGCTGTGTTCTGTTTGCTTGTCCGATGCGTTCGTCGAATAGTTCATCCACCGTTCGTCCATCGGCGCTGTCCTCCTCCTCGTCGGCGACGAACGCGCGCTCTTCACCGTCCTCACCATCGTCCAACCCGTTTGCGCGCGGTCCAGGCGAGGCGCTCCGCCAACTCCCGGCGAGCTCGAGCTCGACGTCCGCCGAGTCGCGCGCGGGCCCAGACGCCATGGCCCGCTGTCTCGTCGTCGATGTCGCGATCTTCCTCGACGAACGCGACCGCCCCGGACGCGAACTCCCGTCGCTCGGCGCTCAAACCAAACGAACTCTCGAGAACTTTGGGGGGGTGGTCGAAGGTTCACGAACCGTCGAAACACATCGTTTCGTCGAAACATTGTGTCGGGCGAGAAAGTGCCTCGTCGACGAGCGACGTCACTTCACTTCGCTTTGTCGACGGCGAGGATGTTCAGACGAGGCGCGAATGAATTGATGAGGCGAGCGATGACGACCGCGACGACGGTCAAGTCGTCGTCTAACGCGACGCGGTCCTTCGTGAACGCTAAACTTCCCGATCTCGACTACGACTTCTCCGCCCTGGAGCCGGTTATTTGTGCAGAGATCATGGAAATTCACCATCAAAAGCACCACAACACGTACGTGACGAACTTTAACGTCGCTCAAGAGAAGTACGCGGAGGCGGAAGCGAAGGGTGATCACGCCACCATGATTGCCATGCAACCGGCGATCAAATTCAACGGTGGCGGACACGTCAACCACACATTGTTCTGGAAATGCCTCACGGCGCCAAAGGACTACGCGCTTCCGGAGGGCGAACTGTTGAAGATGATCGAGCGAGACTTTGGATCGCTTTCGGCGATGCAAGACAAGTTTACCGCCGCGACTGTCGCCGTTCAAGGCTCTGGATGGGGTTGGTTGGGCTTCGACAAAGCTAGTGGAAAGCTCGCGGTGACGACGACGGCAAACCAGGACCCGTGCGTGACCACCGGTCTTACTCCCATCCTGGGAGTCGACGTCTGGGAGCACGCGTACTACTTGCAGTACAAGAATCTTCGTCCGGATTACGTCAAAAGTGTCTGGAAGATCATTAACTGGAAGGTAAGTGTAATCTTTGTTGTGACGAGAGAAAAGACTGACGAGCTCGATTTTTTTCCGTACAGAATGTTGCTGATAACCTTAAGAATGCCATGTAATGCACATTCTAACTTGTACAACAATTTTTTGTGAATCGATGTGTGAATTATTTCATTTCGTTGCTGTCTACTGGATCATCGTGGTGCGTCAAGGGACGTTTCACGGCTCAACTCAGTTCTGCTTTGCTATGAGCGCCTCCTTCGGGCGTCTCTTTCTAGTCATCGCCGTCCATGCGCTCTTCCTCGTCCTCGTCCTCAGTAGTAACATCCTCCGCTCCTTCCTCGTCCATTTCCTCGAGTTCGATGTCTTGTTCGCCCTCCGTCTCCATAATTACTTTAACGCACTCCTCTTTGTCGTTGTGCATGGCCTCGTCCAGTGGCGTCCGGCCGGCCTGGTTACAAATGCTCGCGTTCGCTCCTTTGTCCATCAACAGTTGAACGATGGTCGCCTGGCCGTTTAGACACGCCCAGTGCATCGCCGTGCTCCCTTGATCGTTCGTCTTGTTCACATCTGCGCCGTACTCGAGCAAGAGGTTGACAATTTCTTCGTGCCCGTTCGCCGCCGCGTAGAGCAGACCGTCGTACGCGTCCGCCAGCGCGCCCTGGTCCAGGTACGATCGACACTCGTCGAACTCTCCGAATCGCGCGGCATCGGCCAAGGCCTCGCTCAATTCTTCCTCCGTGGACATGACGCGCCGCCTCGCTTTTGCGTCCCCGGCGGCGAATGTGGGGAACCCGAGCGAGCGCGGCCGATGGAACTTGGACTCATCTTCGATTCGACCGGTCACGATTGGTGCCACCCCGGACTCGTGGGTTTGGGATCAGAGTCGTTACGAGCGACGCCTGCGTCGACGCCGGAGACACCGCCGCGACGACATGGCGTCCGCGCGCGTGACTCGGGCGTCGACCCGCGAGGGAAAGAAGGCGTCGACCCCGAACTTCGTCGTCGGGTTCGCGTACTTGCTCGGTGCGTGCGCGCGACTCGTCGAAGAGGAACATCTTTTTTAGCGCAACCGCTCCATCCTCCGACTGGACTGTGGACGACGACTGACGCACAACACGCGTTTTTCATCGACACGTAGCGACGCAGCTGACGTCTAAACTTTTACCCTTCTTCATCAACACTCTCGTGGCGCGACAGCTCACTCCGGAGGAGTTTGGTGTTCCCACCGTACACTTCTACTTGCTCTCGACAGTCATCCTCACGACGCGCGAAGGCTTCAGACGGGCGCTCATGCGGGATTCTGTCGACGAGGGATCCTTGGGATACGCATGGTTCGTTCTTCCTCTGGGTTTTGCGCTCTCCATCGCGGTTCCAGCTGGCGTTATCACGTCGCAGAAGATATCCGCGAGTGAACCGTACGGTTTGGCTCTCGTGTACTACGGCATCGCAGCGTTCGTCGAGCTGTGCGCCGAGCCTTACTACATTCGAGCCATGCGAAAGTCCGCTTTCAAACTGAGGCTGATTGCAGAATCAATTTCAACCATCGCGAGAAGTACTTTGACGTACTTACTGGTCTCCATGAACCAGCAAAACGTTGTGATGGCCTTTGCCTACTCGCAGGTGGGAATTAATTTTTTGTATTTTTGCGCGAACCAAATGAGTGCGTCTCCTCGTGACTAACGTGAGTTGCTCGCCGCAGCTCCTCTATGCTGTTTCGATAACATTCTTTTATGTCATCGGAACGCCGAAACACACAAATCAAACGACGAGAAAGGATCCGGCGACAGTAAAATTAATTGGTATTTTTTCGTTACAGGTGTGCTCAGTCAAACCTTTTGAAACATCTTGATCATTACTCTTTCACGCTGCAGGCTGCATGGAAACTCGTTTTGGCAGAAGGAGAAAAGGCTACACTCATAGCCGTCGCTGCGGCGGATGAAGTCGGTGTTTACGGCCTTGTTGCGTCTCTTGGGTAAGATTGAATATTTTCACGAATTAATTAATTCTGAATTAACTTTTTGTTTCAAGCGCGGCGTTTGCGAGATTAGTGCTCCAACCGTTCGAAGAGGCTGCATTCGTCATTTTTACACGCAGTATTTCGTCGAAGGCACGCGCTACGGAAGAAAAGAAAGTGTTTAATGCATTATTGCGTGTAGCAATTATTTTCGGCAGTACGGCGGTACGTATTACATGCTACGCAATTCTAGTGGCGACGCATTGACGTGTGTGACTGTCTAGGCTTTTATGGGACCCCATTTCTCCTGGTTGGCGCTCAGGTACGGCACTAGAGATGACTGTGTCGAACTTCTTGTTGAATTATTTCCCATTTGCGAACAGAATTTTATATGGTGAGCGGTGGGCAAATCAGCATTTCGCATCAGAAACGCTCGGTTTCTATGCAATTTTAATTTTGCTGTTAGCGGTGCGTGTCTTCTTACATGATCGCGCAGCTTTACTTCGTTATCTCGACGTTGACGACATCGCGAGAAAAATTCATCGCATCAATTTATTATTAATTAATTAATTTCTGATTTCTTTGATTACCAGGTGAACGGCATCACGGAGGCTTACGCACACGCTGTTATGGTATGTGTTGAGTACATCATTTCACTTGAATCGTTTTAGACTCACCATGTCACTGTGCATAGTCGTCGACGGAGTTGAGTTCTTCAAACGTCTGGCTCCTCGTTTGCTCCCTTGTCAATGTGGTATGTGTGTGCACTGTGTGCGAGTGGTCTTTTTCGTGACTTTACGTTTTCCAGGGTGGTACACTGATGCTTCAGCGCTCCCTGGGACCGATCTCGCTTTTAATAGCGAACGCCATGAGTATGGTTGTTCGCATCGCTTTCACCGGTTCGTACATACGCAAACGCTTTGTTCGCCTGAAGTTGGATACTCATGTCAAGCTCCTCTCAAAGTCTTATTTCTTCGTAAGTTCACTCCACTGAAGACACCTGTGACCATCATTATGATTGTTTCATCGCAGACTTTGATCATTTTCTCTTTCATTGCTCGGATGTCTGCTCAAGAGTTGCGCAGCAACCCAACAACTACTGGGCTCTTGGCCCACACTGGGTGCGGAGCCGTTATCCTAGCTATCCTCCTCATCACACTGTACGTCTGCGAGCGTGACGCGTTTTTATATCTGTCAAAGCATAATAAAAGTGATTAGTGTTGATGTAGTTTATGAAAATTTTGACAGTATCGATAGCCTGATTTGCATTCCCGTTCGCCACAACTGCGCCACCGCCTCAAAAAATCAAGTAGGCTTTGACCTAGATCGCCTCCTCGTCCTCATCTGACGACGCTTTGACGGCATCGCGGTGGCTTTCGATCGCGATCCAGCGAAGAATCCATCGAGCGCACCCTTCGCTCGCCCCTGGCGTGTTATTGTTTGCTTCGGTCGACGATCAACCTAAAAACGGCGCAATGAACGTCACTCGTCGTATTATCTCTGCCGCTTCTTTGCGCGGCGTGCAGCGTGCTTCGGTGAGATCCTATGGCGCTGGCCCGCCGGGTGGCTATTTTGCTGAAGGTGTACAAACTGGACGCAACGGTTACTTGTTCGGTGAGACCCCGGCGGCGGCAGGGAAGCGTAGAGTTTGGGAGGACTGGGAGGCGCCGTGGTATGCAACTCTCACGCTCGCCACTGGCATCCTCTGTTTCGGTCTTCAGGCGAAACCAGACACGAAAATGACATCGTGGGCTAGAGAAGAGGCGGCGCGACGACTTGCCGCGGAAAAGTAGCCCCATCGTCGCGGATCACGTCTGCTTCTTAGTACGCTAGTAAAACAAACAGGAGTGTTGTAAATTGTTACGTTAGACTTTTCTAAGCACCAGGCGCGCGTTGAAACGTTCACTTTTTTGTCCTAAGTACTTCATATAATACGTCTAGTTGTATTTGCTATGCTATCGCCGGTATCTCGATCGTTTGAAGTTGACGTACAAGTGGAAGATGCCGCGCTCAAATGTGCACCTAAAGCCGCGCTTGTGACTATGTTCCCATTCCTTATTTACGATTTTGAAGGCAATATCCTCATAAGGTGGGCCTGCGGTGATTTTGAGGATGCATGTTTCGGCGTTCGGTGAGCCGTCTGGCTCAATTCTGTAAGATGGAGCCTTCGAAGTATCGATAAGGTCTGGATAGAAGATGTTGAACTTGTACCCCTGGACAAGTTTTGGCGGCGGATTTGAAGAGTCGTAATGAGTTTGGTTATACTTGTTCCACGAGTAACCAGTGTGCACACGATTAAAGTACTTGGGTTTTCGTGGTCGGTACTTATCGTGCCACCAGTACGCCTGCGATTCCAGTGCAACCTCGGCAGAGAAGTTTGCGTCGCCTTCCTCAGTTGCGCCCATCATCCGCTCGACAAGATCCTTTGCCTTGATATCTTCCTGTCTTTCAAGATCCTTGAAATCGGTCGTTCCCGTTCGAAGATTACCAAGAATACCGCTGCTGTGGTTTGCTCCACCGGACGTTTTAAACGCGTTGTAAACGTCTTCTTCTGTCTTACCTCTGAGGACTCGCTTCTGGGAAGTGACCTTCTTGAAGCGTGACATGCTTTTGATCCTTTCTTGCTCTCGAAGACGAGTAAGGTTCGCTTCTTCTTGTGCAATATCGATTATTTCGATCCCCTCTTCGACCTCTTGGAGTCGCATTGGCGACAAAGATGGATCAAACTGTTCTGGTGCGGAAGAGCGTTGCGTTTCAGCGGCTCCCATATTTTCCCACTCTGACCCATCGTTTCCGTGAGCGTCATCATCCTCGACGTGTTTACCGAAATCCGCACCCAGTAAGTCATCATCGTCATCATTCTCTTCTCCTCGCGTCTGGGCGTCGGAAGCTTCCTTTCTTGCGCGGCCTCCGTCCTCTATTTCCTCTCTCTCGAACTTCACTTTGAGAGCACCGTGAGCCTCCTCAACCGTGGCCCTCATTTTCGCCATCGTGACTCGCGTTAACACTGCCTTCCAATATTCAAATTCGCCCGCATCTGGATCTTCAATTTGTTCAGAGATATCTGCTTCGAGGTCACACAGTTCAGCCGCGGACTTGCCGCTCACGATTTCTACTACGTCGTCATCTATGTCAGCATGCAAACTAGTCGCTTCTGTGCGTTCAGAATTTTGCCCACGGACGCGTGAGCGTTCGATTTCTTCATTCTTTCGAACTTCATCTAATTCCATCTCCGTCACACCAATCAAGGAAGTCCAAAATTGACGCCTCTTGGCGTCCTGTGTGTCGAGCTCGCGCAACTCCTCGAGTTCTGTTTTGGTCTCTTCCAACTCATTCAACGTTAACCCTTTCAAAACTGTGAGTGGATTCACGAACGCATCGAATTCCATGTACGTTTCAGCGAACACGTTCTGCGCGATCAGGTCTATGGGCTTCGCACGCCCCTCTTTTATCCGTATCCCCGCTCGCACTTTCGCTTGGCGCAGGTGAAAGGCATTCTCCTTTTGATCCAGCTCCTTCGCTTCCCCCTTCGCTCGTTCGCGCTTCTGCGCGTCCATGGTTGCGAGAACGCTCGGTTGTCGTCGGTTCCAATCGTTACTGGCCTCTCCGGCTCCGGAAGAGCGGCGCCAATCCTCCGCGGATCCAACGCCGCCTCCGAACCGAGGCGGCGGTGCGTCGCCGTTCATCACGCGCTGACGTCGATCGACCCTACGAGAACGCGACGACGCGAACGGAAACGATTCACGCTCGGCGAAAGTCACGCGTCGACCGCGCGCGCGCCTCACTGGCGTCTCTCGCCCCGTTTCCCGCTCTCAACGTGGTGGTTCCTGACTCGTCACACGGAGGACTCCTCCCTCAGACACATCCCCTCGGGCACCTCGATCGCACGATGGTGTGTGTAACACTCAAATCGCCGTCTCCGCAGTCGACGACTCCGAGTCCGTCTCCGGACTTGAACCGTTCGCTTCGCCGCGTGAGAACGAACGGGTGAAGTCGTCGTCGAGAGTGTGGTCCATCGCGCGCGTTCTCATCGACACGTCGCGCGTTTCGGGTTCGCGGTCGAGAAGACATGCGGGCGGTTCCGTGGACCCGGTTCGCGATGGCGATCGTTTTGACGACGTTGCTATCGTCTTCGTCGGCGCTCGCGGCTCCTGAATGCTCAGAACGCGATGAGATGAAGATTTTAGACGTAGATCTGGACGTGAACGGGGAACACACCGTCGTTCCGGCGGGTTTGGCGTTGTTTGGAGGAGACGTGGTGGTGAACTCGACGCTGGGTCCGTGGTCCCTCGCCCTCCCAGTGAGTGGCGAATACGGGTGTTCGAGTTCATCTATCGGTACGAGCATGACCGGTGATGTTCTCGTGGTGGAACGCGGCGAGTGTCAGTTTTACGAAAAGGCGAAATTAGCTCAGGCAGCCGGAGCGAAAGGGTTAATAATTGTCAGCCGCGGGGAAGACTTCACCACGATGACGTGTGCCGAGGATGAGAAACTCGATATTGTTACCATGCTAGTGGCGGGTGAAACTGGTTTGGCGATTTTGGATGGTGCGAACCAATCGGGCGCGAGCTTGACGATTACTTTGGCTGAAGTTCTTCCGAAACAGTTTGATTTTGTAGCTTCTTTTGCCCTCTTGCTCATGGCTGTCATGACGATCAGTCTAGGTGGCGTGTGGTCTTTGAAGGACAAAAGGCACGATATTTCTTCGAAGCGTGATGACGATGATATTGACGAGCGGGAGGAGACGGAGCACGACCATTCACAAGGTATTGAGATCAACTCCTACAGCGCGTTTTACTTCGTCGTGCTGGCTTCAGTCGTCTTACTCATACTGTTTTACTCGATGCAACATTGGATTTTCGTAGTGATGCGAGGTGTATTTGCGTTGGCTTCGTTCGAAGGTCTGCGTGTTGTGTTTTACTCCGCTCTTACGTATCGCAAGGCTCGGTTTCACCGCTCAAAAGTTGTCCTCCCCTTCATGGGTGCCGTCCAGACGGTGTCAATCTTGGCGAGTATCGGGGCGGCTTTAGTCGTAGCCACGTGGGTTATTTTTGAGAAAGCCACGTGGTCTTGGATACTACAAGATATCTTAGGATTATCTTTCCTCGTGAACGTGTTGAGACTCGTGCATTTGCCGAACCTACAAGTCGGAACGTTGCTTCTTTGCTGTGCCATGCTTTACGACATCTTCTGGGTGTACGTGCAACCTCACTTGTTTGGACAAAAGAGCGTAATGGTCACGGTTGCTCGCGGAGGTGAGCGCGGTGAGAGACTTCCCATGCTGTTTCTCTTCCCTCGCGCCTCGGGCGATGGAGACTTCTCCATGCTAGGCTACGGAGACGTCATCTTGCCTGGTTTGCTCGTCGTCTACAACTTGCTCTTTGACAACAGAAAGTCTGATATTTCCGAAACGAAATACTACTACTTTTTCTGGTCGTTGTTTGCATACGCTGTAGGGATGGTGTTGACATTTTTCGCGCTTTACTTCGAGGTCGGAGGACAAGGGGGGCAACCCGCGCTGACCTATTTGGTGCCCACCGTTTGCGGAACGACGTGTTTCTTGGCTTGGAAGCATCATAACCTCGGTGAAATGTGGACAGGCTTTAGTGAAGAGTACTCTGCCATACCGTCAGAGTCTGAATCCATATTGTAGTTTGTATATGATAGACCGCTAATCAACACTTATTCAATGTCCCCAGAAAAACCAACTTGCCCCCGTTCAGTCGTCCAGAAGTGATCGTCCGCTCGCTCGCGTCAGGCTGCGACACTCGCGGGTGGTGATGCGCGATGAATAAGGACAAGGCGCGTCAGAGCCTGATCGCCTCTCGAAATATTTCCAAAGATACCCCTGTAGCCCGTCGCGTTGCCTTTCTTCGCGAAGCCGCCCGGGCATACGTAACAGAATTTCCCAAACTATCGGCGCGGTTAAACATGTCGGCGACGACTTTGGCGAGAGAAAATGAACTTTCACGAGCTCAGATCAACGCTTACGGATCTTGTCCTGCTTGCGGTCTAGAGAAAGAAGAAGAAGGCGTGACGTGCCGCTTGTGTAGGTTACCACTCAAGAAGAAGACTCGACGCCGGCCGAAGGTCGTGCAGTCAAAGTGAGGAGATGTAGATATTAGAATACCGATTAGATGATGGAGATACAGAAAAATAACATGAATCACTCGTGAACCCTCAGAAACTAGTTGGCGGTTTGCAAAATTGCCGCGCCGCTACTGGGTAACGTCGCGAAAAGTGCACGTCCTACTTCGGCTTGTTTGATGATACCTGCTGCGACTCGGGAAGCATAAAATGATTCCTTGACCGCTTCTAACACGCTATTGACTGCATCTTTCGCCACAAGTGCCACGGCACATCCGCCCCAACCTGCTCCGGTGAGTCGAGCGCCGTGCGCACCGGCGGCGCGGAATGTGTCAACGAGTTCATCAAGTTCCGGGCAAGAGCACTCGTAAAGAGCACGACAAGACTCGTGGCTACCGTTCATGTATACACCAAGCTCAGCGGGGTCAACTTTCATCGCACACGCCGCTGCGAACAAATGCACGCGCCCCGCCTCGGAGAAGACGTGCAACGTTCGTGAAAGGAGCTTGTAGCCCTTCTCGTTGTGAGTCAATACAAGTTTCGAAGCCGGCGAGGAGAAGACATTCATGAACGCTTCAACCCCAATGAGCTCTTCAATTTCTCTTGCATCGTAGTAGCCGTCGTGTAAAAGCTCCTCAGCTCTACACTTTGCGACAGACATGGAACCAACGTGCTGTTCAATTTCTTTGAGCGTCTCAATCTTGGCGGCGTCCTCCATGCTCATGCCTAGCTTTATGCCTAAAATTATCGCCGCAAGGCGACATTCAACGACCCGTAGGTTGTAACGTTCGTGAGCCCCTTCAGCTTTGTTGCTGACAGCGAGGCAGTTGCCGATGATGAAAGCTGCATCCTCCGGTAGTTGTACATCGTTGGTGGTGATCGGATTAAAATCAACCAACTTGGCGACTCCGGCTTCGCCCATGATGGAAATAGCCTGATCCATTCCACCGGACTGAGTCCCAGAGTATCGTTCACATTTGCAAGTAAAGTCAGCAATCTCACCCTTCGTAAAGTTCAGCCCAAGGGCGTGCATGACGGCCACCGCAACCGCGCAGCACAACGCCGATGAAGAACTCAAGCCGCTTCCGGTGGGCACGGTTCCATCAATCATGATGTCCAACCCCACCGTCTGTGGAATCGCCGCTCCGGACTCGTTCAGAAAGTCAAAAACACCCTTATATCCGCACATGACGTAGTTTGTCCAGTGTAAAGACGCCGTGTCGACCTCCTGCGCCGGAGACAACTCGAACGACTTTGACGTATACTTCTCATTCGTATTCCCCACGGTAATCTTTCCCGACTTTTCATTCACCGAAACGGCGACTATGGTGTCCAAACCGATCGCCATCGGTAGCACGGAGTATCCCTCGTAGTCGATGTGCTCTCCGATGAGATTCACTCGCCCCGGGGATCTCGCGAACGCCTCCGGAGACCTTCCATCGTACGCCTTTTCGAAAGCCTCGCGCACGCCAGCGTACCGCGCGCGCGTCTCCTCGGTGAGCGATTCCCCGTACACCTCCTCCAGAGACGAGGACACGGGTATCCTCTCGTTCGCGTCGTCGAGTCCCATGCCTCCGAATCAACGCCTCTCCGTCGAACGCGGCGCTTTTCCCACCGCGACGCGTTTTCACCACGGAAATCAATCCATCGGACGCGCGCGGACGCTCCACCTGGAGGACGAACGCGTCCGCGCCGTGTGCATTTTTTATCGGTCGCCTTTCCTTTCTCCGTATTCGAGTACATTCAAATATTATCATGACTGTTAGGGTTTACACACAAACTTCTCGATCCCTCCCCTCCGCGTCGCGCGCGGACGCTCGTTTGGAGATTTTTGTCGCGAAAACGAGGGACGGAGAACGGCCGGCCGGGACGATCGATCGACGTTCCCGCGTCGACCGACGTTCCCGCGCGCGCGTCGAACGGCAGTGACGCGCGTGCGTGAGCGCGCGCGAGAGCGAAACAGCGCGCGGACGACCGTCGAAGGCGTTCGAGGCGAGAATCGCGCGAATCGAACGCGCAAAGCGGGGAAACGGACGAGGTATCCACTCGGCACCGCTCGGTCGCATCGTCATCGGTTCGCATCGCGCGCGCGCGCAGATCTTGGAGACGACACGAGAGGCGTCGGGCATAGGTGTGAGAGCGGCGCGAGCGCGCGGTGGGACGTGAACGAAACGCTTCGGTGCGTGTTTTCTGAAGACCTCGTGTGGATCGCGTCCGTCCCGATGGCGCACACCGCGGAAGAAGTGCTCGCCTTCCTCGATAAACTGGATGTGAAGACGATGAGCGTGAGCAAATTGGCCAAGATGGGCATTTGCATCAATGGTTTGTCGGATGACATGGACGAGAAAGAGCGCGATAAAGTTCTCAGAATGTACCGCCGTAAGATCGCGAACCGCGAGTCTGCGAAACGGTCCAAGATTCGGAAGAAGGCTGAGGATGCGAAACTTCTCTCCGCGGCGGAGACGCTCCTCAATGATAGCGCCAGTATGCGACAGACC
>MPLT02040002.1_pt1 | contig 16241 bp, 12 predicted proteins | sample 1617391 | NCBI WGS metagenome assembly MPLT02 (sample SAMN05944800, study PRJNA350692) | marine metagenome | biome: marine; feature: ODZ; material: water; isolation source: 70 m water sample filtered on 0.2 um supor filter | place: Pacific Ocean | collected 2012-04-08 | depth 70m m
CGGCGGTGATGACGTCAAGGTCGCGTTAGGAACGTAGTCGTAGTCAGCGCGAAACGCGAGACGCGTCTTGTAACATAAAATCTCCGCGACGCCACGTACCCTCCCGAAAAAGTTGACCAGCGCGCGCGACAGACGCGCGCACACGTTCGCTCGATCATTCACTCAACAAACTCATTTCATTCTCTCACAAACGCTACTCTTCTAATTGCTTGCCCCTTTCCTACTCGTCGTCGTCCTGCGCGTTAATCTTCTCGCACGCGTCGATCCAATCGCTGTACACGTCGATCGGTTCGCTCAGATGCGTGATGTTACACGTATATTTTTGTCCACACGTCGCGCACTCCACCAATCCCTTCTCCGACACGTGATCCAATCGCGCGAAGACGCTCTTGTCGTGATTACAAAACGGACACGTAAACGTCGTGTCCACCTTGGGCGCCACCTTTTTCGGCGGCGGCTTGGAGCTCTTTCGCTTCCCCATCGCCCGCGCTCGTCGACGCGACGCCCTCGCTCGACGACGACCGCCCGACGACGTCTCCCGCGCGCCCGCGCGCATTCATTCATTCATTCATGCACGCACGCGCGCGCGTCCCTCTCGTCCCTCTCGACGCAAACAAACCCCCTCCGCACACGAACACACGTAGGTCGGATGGATATTGGCGCCCACGAGACACTGTCTACGAGACACTGTCACGAACGACACGCACCGACGACACCAAAACGAAAACCACGAATGCATCTGTCCTCCTCCGCGAGTCACGACCCGTCGATGACCCCTTCCAAATGTCCGATCCCGCATCCTCGACGGCATCGCCCGCGCGCGCCGGACGCGTCCCGGATAGCGCGACGACGAGGGATGGCGACGACGATGACGACGACGATGGCGACGACGACGATGGCGACGAGACGAGGTGGACGACGCGGGGTGCAGACGCGCGCGGTGCAAGCGCCGCCGACGACGCGCGTGCCGCCGAGAAAGCCGGAAGGTGCGAAGGATTGGTCGCGACGTGATTGATTGATTGATGTGATTTTATCCATTCATTCGTTCCCGGAGTGCGGGGATGAGTGGGGACGCGAGCGAGGGGTCGAGGGGTGCGCGCGCGCGTCGAGACGTGTATGGAAGAGATGACTGACGAGCGCGGGTTCGTGTGTAGGTGCGCCGACGGTGCCGCCGCAAGATTTGCCGCAGCGCCCGAGACGGAACAGACGCTCGCCGACGGTTCGCGAGGCGTTCCGGGAAACCATTCTCACGCCGTCCAACTTTATCTACCCGATCTTCGTGCACGAGGGTGATGAAAACATTCCGATCGGTTCCATGCCGGGTCAAGAGCGATTGAGCTTCAAGAATGGTATGATCAAGCAAGTGCGCGAGGCGCGCGCGGCGGGAGTCAACCAAGTCGTCGTCTTCCCGAAGACGCCGGATGACTTGAAGACGGAGTGCGGTAAGGAGGCGTTCAACCCGAACGGTTTGGCGCAGCGCTCGATCTCTTTGTTGAAGGATACGTTCCCGGAGTTGGAAGTGTACACTGACGTCGCGCTCGATCCGTACAACACGATGGGTCACGACGGCATGGTGCGCTCCGATGGCGTCGTGATGAACGACGAGACCGTCTACTACTTGTGCCAACAAGCGGTGTCTCAAGCGCGCGCGGGTGCCGATGTTATTTCCCCGTCCGACATGATGGACGGTCGCGTCGGTGCTATTCGCCAAGCGCTCGACGACGAAGGTTTCACCAACGTCGCCATCATGAGCTACACGGCCAAGTACAACAGCGCCTTCTACGGTCCGTTCCGCGACGCGTTGGCCTCTGCTCCGCGCCCGGGTAGCGAGGATTGGAAGATCCCGAAGGACAAGGCTGAATACCAAATGGACCCGGCGAACTACCGCGAGTGCTTGCGCGAGGCGGCGCTCGATGAGCAAGAAGGCGCCGATATCATGATGGTCAAGCCGGCGGGTGCCTACTTAGACATCATCCGCGCGCTTAGAGACAACACCACGCTCCCGATTTCTGCGTACCAAGTGTCCGGTGAATACTCCATGTTGAAGGCGGCCGCCGCGGCTGGCTACATCAACGAGCGTGATGCCGTGTTGGAGTCTTTGATCGCCATCAAGCGCGCGGGCGCCGACTTGACGCTCTCGTACTACGCCATTGACGCCGCCAAGTGGATCCAAGAGGGCAACTAAGCAACGCGTTGATAGGATGCATTCTCAATTTTAATAAATCACAGTTACACGTGACAGCGAATCGACGCACACGGGGGACGAGCGAGCGAGCGAGCGACGTGGGGGCGAACGAAATGTGCGACTACGTTGCTTCTCTTACAACACAGCCGTCTGAACCTAGTTTAAACCCCGAGACACTCCGGCGCTAGACGCCTCTCTCGACGATCTATGAAGACCAAACGCAACAAGCCATACATGCTGGTCCGTGTCTTCCTCCTTCCCAAGCACACCAATTAGTAGAAGTAGCCGAGCACCTTACCACCGACCTTCTTGCGGCGAGCCTCCTCGTGATCCATGATGCCCGACGACGTGGTGAGCACAATGACACCGAACAAACGAGAGGGCAAAAGGCGACCGACCCAGTCCTCAAGGTCGTGGTGGGACAAGTCATAACGCGGGCTGTTCACGAAAACGCATTCATGGTCAGTCTCGGCGCATTCGTCGCGATTTGATGAAGACGTTGGTGACGTCGAGCGCGCGCGCAGACCCTAAAATACACGTACCTGATGACGCCGCACTTGTTGATACGACCGTTGAGCTCAACAACGATCTTACCCGCTCTGTGGTCATCGACGAACTCGAATTCGTTGATGTAGCCTGTTATTGGACCAAAACGTCGCCGTCAGTACGCGCGCAACCGGCATTTCGTTCTCACCCCCGCGTCGCGATCGTCAACCCATGAACCCATCATCCTCATCGCTCTCGTCCCGTCAGCGTTACGTACCGTGCTTTTGCATCACTTGCAAGAACTTGATCACCACCTTGGAAACAGGGCGCACGAGCACCTGACGCTTCCCACGCTTCTCCGCGTTGTACATCGACTCTGCGAGCGAGAGAAAATCGATCGAGGTTAGTCCACAGACCCTAAAAGGATGACGGCGTCCGACGTAAACGTCGACGTCGCGACGCGCGCGACCGTCACGGAGACATCGCGCGCGAACAAATCGATCGCACACGTACTGAGGGTGTCATTCAACACGCTGATGCGGACCATGATGCCTGGCTTTCACGCACGCGCGTCGTAAAGAGGCGGTCGGCTGGCGCGGGCCGGGGCGTTTCGTCCAACTTTTTCGGGGAATAGGGCTTTTGGTTCGTGACTCATAGAGAGTATTTTCAGGGAGACGCGTGACGCGAGAGGACGTCGACGGCCGGCGTTGACGCGAGCGAGGAGGGACGTTACGCGCTTATGATTTATTTACAATGCTATTGTCCGCTCAGAACGTCTCTAGAACGCCGGCAGCGGTGATGATGGCCGCACCGCTCGGTTCGCCGCTCGGCGAGGCGAGACGGTTTATCGCCCACGCGTGGTCTATGCCGGACGTGACTTCGCCGAAGATGACGTATGATCCATCCAAATGCGGTGCGGGCGCCATGACTATGCTAAAATGTCCGGTGCTGGTGTTCGCGCCCGTGTTTGCGACGGACAGAAGTCCCGGGCGGTCGTGTTTCAAGCGTAAGCCCGCGGGATCGTCGTCGAACGCGCCTCCTGGATTGACCGCACTTCCTCGAGCGGTGTTCGAACCCGTCTGATCTATGAATCTATCTAGAATTCTGTAAAAGGATGCACCGACGAACGTGTATTCATCGCTAGGCTCTCGAGAGCACATGCGGCGGAAATTTTCCGCCGCGAGTGGGCTCGTGTTCGCGTACAGGATGAATTCGATGCGTTTCGGCGGTGCGTCGTCGATGGAGACGTCCAAGTACACTCTATGATTTCCCTTCTTACGCCTCAATGCTTCTCGTTGTCGCTCCACTCGCGCCATGTCCTCACGCGCCGCGCCGCGTTCTTGACTAGTTAGCGAAACTCCAGAGGTCCATTTCGAGCCCAGACCATCTTTCGCAGCCACCATCGCCAACGCCGCGTTATCCGCGCGTTTTAACCAACATTCTCCAAATGTTCGCTCGCCCCCGCATCCGTCTCGCTCGGCGCACCACACCCACACGTTGCACTGCGCGTTATCCGAGCACGCGCGACAGCATTCGCTGGAAGTTCCGAGCACGTGGTCGGAGCCCCAACGCACGACCCGCCCATCAAGCTCGACGCGCGCGCCGGCGCACGTGCCAACATCGTTTTCGTCGACCGGCGCGCGCGTTGATCGACGCGCATCCTCAACCGGATCGCGCTCGATGATTACCTCGACCGGTTGAGAACGAATGTTCCGAGTGATGGGATTTTCGACGACGACGTACACGACGAGCGCGCACGCGGCGAGGAAAGAGTACCGAATCACACGGAATAAATATCGCGCATCGACGTGACGCTGATACTGACCGCGCCCGTGACGCATGAGCGCGTGCGACTGCGGGTGGTCGTTGGTTAAGTGATGTCTCTCGAGTAATTAATGTCTTGGTTACAGTGATGTCTAACACGTTACTAGAATTGACCGACGAAACCGTCGTTGGCGGAACCTTGAGTGTGTCTCGGGGATTCGCCAGAGATCGCGGCGTGGTACATGGACGCATCCGCGGACGATTTTTCGCCACCCTTCGCCGGCGCCGGTGAGACCGGCGGCACGCCCGATTTCTTCGCTATCTTGGCCGAAACTTCGTACTTCATCGTCGGCTTGATGGCCATGTGGAATTGCGCTTCGAGGCCCGCAAAGGAACCGAAAAGCATGTCGGCTAAAGGCATGAGCATCCACTGCACTTGACTGAGCAATTGCCACCACATCGGAGCCACGTTGCACTCAAAGTGCTCACGGTCGTGAATGACAAAGAGACGAATGTAAAACTCGCTGATGATGATCGCCCAACACGCGAACGCCATGGGAAAGAAGACCACGACGGTGACTGATCGCAATCCAACACCGAATGGGTACGTTTCGAGGATTGGATTCGCCACCGTGGAGCACAATCCGCCCAACATACACGTAAACCAAAACAAAGTCCACGAAATGTGGTGCTCCGCCGCGTGCATGTAAAGCTTGAGCATGCGAAGGAAAGAGATCGAGTCTCGTCTATCTAAGTAATTCATCACGATGTATGATAAATCAATCGCACCCCACGCGTGCCTTTTCGCCTGAATGTATCGAGCCTTGATGGCTTCGTTCCACGTTCGCTCCTCGATGGCATCATTACCCATGACCATGAAAATTGGAACGACTCGGAAGTCACCATCCTTTTTAAACCAACACTTCAAGTAGTGATGCCAATCTTCAGGAATGATGTCAACATCCCAACCGCCGCATTCGATCGACGTTCGAAGCGATTGGGAGTAGATGGCAAACGGGAAAGGATGGCTGAATGGTGACGCGAGCTGGCCGAGGAAACCGACGCTATCGATCACCGCCTTGATACGAATGAGGATCGGCACGCTCCAAATGTTCGGGAAGAAAGTTTCGGAGGCTTGATACGTCGTGTTGTACGGCTTCGGGTTTTGCACGTGATTGTAAGCCAGGCAATCCATGAATTGCGTGTCAAAGTATGTGTCGGCGTCGCACACTGTGAGCATAATTTGCTCGGGGCACAAGCCGCGCTTCTCGACAAAGTCTCTCTTCACGCATCTCACCGACCACGCGCAGTTTGAACTCTTTCCGACGGCTTCACCCGGTGCGAGGACGTGCTTGGTGTAGAACAGACCCAAGAGCGCCGGCCCGAACTCGTCGATGAGTTCGTTCACTTTTCCCGGCGCCTCCGTGTCTCGGCTTTCCGTCGCCAAAACGACAATCAACCGCTCATTCGCGCAGGTTTGCGCAGCCAACGTACCGACCGTCTTTCTCAGCGTACCCAGAGGCTCTTTATACGTCGGAATCACGCAAATGTGGATGATGTCGTTGAACTTTGCCGTCAAGCCGCGCTTCACCTCGCCGTCTATGCCGCTCTTCCACGTGTGTTCCGCCTCCCCGACCAAGGTTGGCGCCTCGTTCGCCTTGTACACCTGACCCGAACCTCCCATAAATCTATCGTACACCGGTGATTTCTTCGTCGAATCGTTTCCGAGGGCGTGCCAATCCACGTCCTTGTACGCGTGCAACAACGGAATCCCCACCAAGAGCGCGCTGAAACCGCTGTGAATCCCCTTCACCCAACCGTACGAGATGTACCCACAGATGAACAACACCGTCAACGCCGGACTCAAACGCGCTCCCCACACGGTGACGAACGAGATCAACGCCATGGACATCGCGAACGGCAGCGCGAACATGACGCGCTCCAGCGCTCCCCCTCGATAGGCGATGTTGTCGCGAAGATCGTCGCTCGGTTCGTCCAACAGCGCGCCTCGGCGATTCGCGCGCAGACGCTCGCGAAGCGCCCCTCGCGGATCGAGGTTCGCGCGCGTCGACCGCGTCATCGTCACCCTCGCACCACGGGTCGTCGACCGTCGTCTGTCGTCGTCGTCCCATTCGCATCGCTCGTTTGGTGTTAAGGGTCCCCGTGGCCGCGTCTTATGGGGACTCAATCCACCGTTCACGACTCACCACGGCGGGGTCCCGTATAGACAGTCCGATGGACGCCACCATCATTCATTCATTCCGGTCGCGCACGCTAATGGCTTCCCGATCTTCGTCCACCGCGACGACGACGACGCGACGGCACTCTCATGCGCGGCGCGAGGGCGGGCGTGCTCGTGCGCGGTGGGATACTCCTCGACGCTTGGACGCGCGCGATGACGATGACGACGACGGCGACGACGACGAGGATGGTGACCGCGAGAGACGCGGGACGCGTCTGGGGAGGCGCGCGCGGCGTGCGCGAGCGAGGCGCGCGAGCGAGAGAGGTGATGCGAGGCGCGGCGACGCGCGCGGAAGCGAAGGCGATGGATGGGGGTGAGGATGAGTGGACGTATCTGCAGAGGCTGAAGATTACGAATTTCGCGTTGGTGAGCGAACAGACGGTGGAGTTCGAGCGAGGGCTCAACGTGATCACGGGGAAGTCTGGATCGGGGAAATCCGTGTTGTTGGACGCGATCGCGCAGATTTGTGGGTCGCCGGCGAGGGAAGAGAGCATACGAGCGAACGCGGACGGGGCGAAGCTCGAGGCGTCGTTTCGAGTGGCGACGTCGTCGCTGGGGATGGTGTATGACGCCGTGAACGATCAGATTACGTCAGTAGCGACGAAGGATGGGAAGAGTGTGAAACAGTTCGCGCCGCCGAAGGATGACGCGAACGCGTTGAACATTTCGAGAGAGTTGCAATATGTCAACTCGAACGGCAAGTCGAAGCGCATTCGCAGCGTTTGCCGCATCAACGGTAGAGTCGTCCCTCTCAAAGCTCTGAAAGCGTTGGGCGAGATCCTCATGGATTTCAACGGTCAGGGCGCGGCGTCCACCCTGAGCGATGAGTTCGCGCAGCTCGCACTCTTGGATGAATGGGCCGGAACGAAGGCGTTGAGGCAAAAGTTCGAGCGTCTATCGACAGATTTGGCGACGCAGTTCAACAAAGTTAAGAACGCGGTCGAGCTTCTACCGGGTGAAAGGGAAGAACTCGACGCGTTACTCGAAGAGTATTACGCCGTAGATCCGGAACCATCTGAAGATGTCGCGCTGAAGGCTGAACTTCGACGGTTGGAGTCGAGTCGAGTCGCGGTTGAGATGTGCGGTTCCATCATTTCAACCATCGCCGGTGAGCGAGGTGCCAGAGGATTGTTGCGCGAAGCCGCGCACGAAGTGAAAGGTCTCATCGCTGCCGCGGAGCGTAGAGCAGAAAATGTGAGTTCCACTTCTCGTGGAAACGAGGATGAAGATGAAGCGTCTGAATCAGAGCCGGGATTGGACGAGGCCTCGCTCCAAGGTTTGAATGACGCGCTCGACCTCCTCTACCAAGCTGAACAAGTCGCCGAAAACGCGGAAGAGAATGTCGGTAAATACGCTCAAGCGTTGGCGAGCTCGCCTCATCGTCGCGAAGAAGCACAGGCACGCTTGAGAGAACTCGATAGACTTTTCAAGGCGCTTCGCGTCCGCACAGCCGACGCCGCTATCGAAGCGGCACAGGCTGCACAAGAGAGGCTCGAAGCCGCAGAAATAGGTGAAGAGGAACGAGAAGAAAATATTGCAGAGTTAGAACGCCTTCGAAAGGCTACGGCGGATTGTGCCTTTCAATTGGCGCTCGCCAGAAGAGAAGCCGCCGGCGCTCTTCGAGGCGCCGTCACTTCCGCCTTGACAGATTTGGAGATGGCTGGCAGCCGCTTCGACGTGACTTTATCGTGGAACGCGCGTGAAGGCGCGAACGAAGAGACGAACGGGAACGTTCTCCGCGTTCCCAGAGCGAGCGAAATCGGTGAAGACGATCATCTCGTCTACGCCGTGCGACCCACGGGTTTGGATCGCGCGACGTTTTTACTCGCCGCGGGTCAAAATGAACCCTTAAGGCCGATGGCGTCCATCGCCTCGGGCGGTGAAAAGGCTCGCCTCATGCTCGCTCTGAAGATGGCCCCCGTCATGACCGAAGACTACGCCAACGTGCGCGCCAACAGAGAACTCGCCGTCGGCGGCATCTCGGTCTTCGACGAAGTCGACAGCGGCGTCGGCGGTCGCGTCGGCGCGAGAATAGGCCACGCCCTCCGACGTCTCACCACCACCGGTTCTCAACAAGTCCTCTGCGTCACCCACCTCCCTCAGGTGGCCGCGTGCGGCGACGCGCACCTCATCGTCTCCAAGTCTCCCGACGCCGACGCCGACGGCCGCACCACCATCGACGTCTCTCGCGTCGCCTCGCGCGACCACAGAATCGAGGAGATCTCCGCCATGCTCGGCATCGGCGACGTCGAGGGTCGCGAATCCGCCAATCGTCTCGTCGACGAGGCCGAGGCGGCGTTCAGCTAACCTCGTTTCCGTCCCCGCGCCGCGTCGTAGAGTTTTTGTCACACGACACCCACGAATCACGAATCCCCGATGACCCCCTCCACCGATCGACGCGATCCTTCGCAAGGATTCGATGCCTTTCGTGGTCGCCTCGTCATCACGCGCGAATCATTCACTCGTCGTCGTCGTCGTCGTCGTCGTCGTCATCGTTCGGCGCGATCGAGACCGCGCGATGGATCGCGCGGAGAGCCCGCAGCCCACGCGAAGAGGATCCCACGACGGTGGGTCGCCGAAACAGAGCGCACAGACGGAGGCTGGCGGGACGTCGCCTCTGCGCGGGAAACTGGATGGGGAGGCTGGACGCGTGACGCGCGCGTCGTTGAGCTCGTTGAACGCGCTGTCGACCGATGGAACGATGTACGATCTCAGACAGAGGATGGAGACGCTCGGAACGACGGCGGTGGTGCCCACGGGGGCGGGGTCGGCGGCGGGAGAGGTGGAATCCACGCGAGTTGATCGATTGCTGCGAGAGCGCGAACAGATGAGACGGTCTCGATCTCAACAGAATCTGGACGCGAGCGTCGAGGATTCGAAGATGATGGAGGAAGGTAAACCGCGCGTGCAGTCGCTCATCATCGCGGCGAATCGGTTGCCGATCAGCGTGAAGAAGGCGGCGGACGGCTCGTGGGATTTGAGAACTTCGGCGGGCGGACTCGTGAGCGCGCTGTTGGGCGTGCGAAAGACGTACGACATGACCTGGGTCGGATGGCCGGGCGTGTTCGTCGAGGAAGGACCGGAGCGAGACGCGCTCACGGCGACTTTGCAGAAGCAAAACTTTTTGCCGGTGTACTTGACAAAGTCGCAAGTCGAGCTGTACTACAATGGATACTGTAACAACGTTCTCTGGTCACTCTTCCACTACGTGCCGTTGAGCTTCGAGGCCAAGTTGAGTGAAGACACCAATATGCATGCGCAATGGTTGGCGTACAAGGAGTCTAATCGCGCCTTCTGCGACTCCATTCTGAGCGTGTACCGTCCAGGTGACGTCGTCTGGGCGCACGATTACCACCTCATGCTCGTGCCGGAAATGTTGAGAGAAGTCGAAGACTCCATGAAGATTGGCTGGTTCTTACACACTCCTTTTCCGAGTTCTGAAATTTACCGAATGTTACCCATGCGTGAGGAGCTTTTACACGGAGCTCTGGCGGCTGATCTTGTTGGCTTTCACACGTACGATTACGCTCGACACTTTGTATCGGCGACGAGCCGAATTCTCGGTTTAGAAGCCACGCCCGAAGGTGTTGAAAACAACGGGATGTTCACTCGCGTCGCTGCGTTTCCCATCGGCATCGATCCAGGCCGGTTCACCTCAGCTATTCGCACGGATGAAGTTCAAGAGCACATCAGAGAGCTGCGAGAACGTTTCAGAGGCCGCAAAGTGATGCTTGGCGTCGACCGCCTCGACATGATCAAGGGCATTCCACACAAACTGTTGGCGTTTGAAAAGTTTCTTAATGAAAATCCCGAGTGGAAGGACAAGGTGAATCTGATTCAAATCGCTGTCCCGACGCGTAGTGACGTGCCAGAGTACCAACGACTCGCGTCACAAGTGCACGAAATCGTCGGTAGAATCAACGGCCGTTTCGGTTCCATCGGTTCCGTTCCCATCCAGCACTTGGATTGCACGATGCAGTTCCCTGAACTCTGTGCTCTGTATGCCGTTACGGACGTCATGCTGGTAACTTCTCAGCGTGACGGGATGAACCTTGTCTCATACGAGTTTGTCTCTTGCCAGACTGAAGACAACGCGGGCGTGTTGGTGCTGTCCGAATTCGCTGGTGCCGCACAATCCATCGGTGCCGGTGCGCTACTCGTAAATCCCCACAACGTCACTGACGTTGCAAACGCCATCAAGGAAGCGTTAATCATGCCCGAGGCGGAAAAGATTGAGCGATTCCACAGCAGTTTCTCGCACGTTTCCGTGCACACCTCGCAAGCGTGGGCGGATACCTTCATCAGTGAACTCAACGATACGCACGTTGAGGCAGAATTGCGTCAAAAACGCATTCCTCCGCATCTCAAACCGCATGTTATGGTTAAATCGTTTGAGAATGCGCGCAAGCGTCTCATCATTCTCGGTTACAACGCCACGCTTACTGATCCAATGGAGAACAAGACCAAGGTGAGACCGAAGCTCGAGTCGCAAAAGAACCGTCATAAGATCCACCCCATCGCGCAAGAGTGTCTTACGCGCCTTTGTGATGATCCTAATACAACGGTGTGCATCTTCAGCGGATCAGAGCGCAACAAATTGTCACAAATATTCGCCATGCTGCCAAAGGTTTGGATTGCCGCAGAGAATGGTGTCTTCATTCGCCCGCCACTTCAAGGGGAGAATGGTACCGGCACTCCTAAGTGGATGACGATGATTGAGACCACCAACTTGGATTGGCTAGAGAGCGTTGAAGTTGTGTTCGAATACTTCTGCGAACGCACGCCGAGGAGCCACGTTGAAACGCGCGAAACGTCTCTCGTTTGGAGTTACAAGTACGCCGATCCCGATTTTGGTCGTCAACAAGCGCGGGACTTATTGCAGCATCTTTGGACTGGTCCTATTTCTAGCGCTCCTGTTGATGTCATCATGGGTGCCAAGTCTGTTGAGGTACGCCCGGTCGGATTGAGCAAAGGAACCGCCGTTGAGCGAATTGTACAGATGATTGGTGGGGCGCAAAATGATCTCATCGAAGTTGACTTCGTTTCGTGCTGCGGCCACTTCCTCGGGAGAGATGAGGATATTTTCTCGTTCCTTGAAGAAAGGTCCTTGGATCCCGAAGATAGTGGAAACACCCCGACGTCACCTGGATCTCCGATCAAGATGAGCAGCGCGGTTGGCGTCTCCAGCCCCATCGCGGGTGATCTGGAAGAGGAAGAGGAAAACCGCCACGAGGTCGCCATACGCTTCCATGATGTTTTCACCTGCACCGTCGGCCGCAAGCGATCATCCGCACATTATTACGTGAATGACTCTGATGAAATCGCGCAATGCCTCGCCGCCCTCACGAACAGTTTGAACGATGGAAAGGGCTACATCGAGCTACTCCAATTTGAAGACACGGTGTCGAGCATGCCGTCCTTGAGTAGTTCACGAAACTTTTCTTCTGGGCGCGTGGGTAGTAGTCCGCACATGACGGATACCGATGTGTATAGAAGTGCGAGTGTGCAAAGCATGTGAGGCACTCACCAAGAAACCGCAGCATTTAGAGAGCAATGCGTTGTAAAAAGTTGAAAATTCTCTACAAACATATTACAGCATAGGAATATATGCGGGTAAATCGCCGCTATCGGATTTATTTCGATTCTTGCCCTGGCTCGAGTAGTCATCATCCGCGGCCGGTAAACTACGTTTATGATCGCGTAATACTTTAATCATGCGCTCTTTCAGCTCATCTATTCCCCACCCTTCGTCGGCGCTCGTCGTGGCGGCGTTCGGAATTTTCTCCATGGCGCTTCGCGCCCTGGCAATGTCGTCGTCGTTCCAAATCTCTTGCGTATCCGCATCTGTTTCCCCTCCTAGAACCGGAACGAGCGCACTTTTTGAAAACACGTCGATCCACGGTCTACGATCCCCAAACTGCGCGTAAATCTCTTCCCTAAGTTCAAGCTGGTCCTCGATCGACGTTCCTGATAATCCCGACAAATCGGTGACGAAAACTACGCACGTCGGCAAATGCTCCAAGGTTGCGATGGTGAGCATTTCGATCTTATTCCGATCGATCTCAGCACGATTGATCAAGCCCGGAGTGTCCGTCACGACGTGCCTCTCTTCGTCTATGAAAAAGTGTCCCATTTTGATTCCCTTTGTGGTGAACGGGTAGTTGCACACCTCGGGCATGCCGCTCGATAACACGCGAACGAGTGAGCTTTTGCCGACGTTCGGTGCTCCCACGAGCGCCACGGTGGGCGTCTCCAGTTCCGCCACCGGAAGTCTACGAAGCAATTTGGCGATTGATTTTAAATCATCCACGCAACGAGCGTACTTGCGATAATACGCCTCCATCTCTGCGAACCCCTTCTCGCGAAGATTTGTCGCGTCCTTCAGCACCGTCGTCTTGGTCACCTGCGAGGCGTATCCCTTACCTATTCCCAACATCCCCTTTCGCATCAAATCCACCGATTCTAGCGTCGTTCGGTATTTTTTATCGCTCAGCGTCAAAACTAAAAGCGCGCGCTCAAACGGGTGCAACCGCTCGGGCGCGGGAAATCCCTTGACGTATTCCTTCAACGGTTTACACAAGCCGCTCGTCAGCGCGTCGAGCTGTTTCGCGCTCTTATTCCTCTCCCTCGCCGCGTCTTTCAACCCCTTCGACGCCGTCACTCTTCCCGCCCGTTTCACCGCGCTCGTAATCAACTGCTCCGCCGGGCTCACATTCGGCAAGCGACTGAACGCCCCCGGTCGATACGTTCGCGCCGCCGACGTCGACGCCACCGCATCGGACGACGCGTCTTCTCCCTCGCCCTCGTCCTCGTCGCCTCCTCCCGCGCTCGCGCTCACCGCGCGTCCGCGCGTCGTCGACGCCGCGGTCGCCCGACCGGCGGCGCCCGTCCCGCGCCTCGTCGACCGTCTCGTCGACACCGCGCACCGCCGCGCCCGCGCGAACGCGGCGAGCGCGTCACCGACGATCGCGCGCGCCATCCTCCGCGTCCGCGCGTCCGTCCGTCCGCGCGTCCTCGCGCGCGCCTCTCCCGCCGAGACGCGCGGTCGCGGCCGGTCGGCCCGGCGGTCGGTCGGTCGCCGTCCGTGTGTCCGAATTTGATGGGCCGCGATTTTTATCATCCGCGCTCGCGCGAGGGTGCACGGGTTTGATCGGTGTACAAACGACAGAACGCGGGAATATCTCCCACCCGGCGCGCGCGCGGGGGGGCCACGGAGAATAATCGCACGTCGCTCGAGGGACCCGCGGGCGGGCGGGCGACGCGCGCGACACACCGAGAGGGGACGCACGGCGCGAGTCGCGCGAGCGGGACGGGTGTCGGAACCCGGACGACGCGACGGGGACGACATCGATCGAATCGTGCATCGATTTGATTTGATTTGATTTGATTCGATTGCGACCGTGCGTGACGCATCCGCGCGAGCGATATGGCGGTGCGAGCGATGACGACGCGCGGTGCGCGCGCGGGTGGGTGTGTGAGACGAGATAGGAGCGTCTCGCGCGATGCGAAGGTGTGGCGCGCGGGCGCGCGACGCGTCGGAGCGACGCGCCCGGCGCGGGCGACGACGGAGGCGTCGCCGGCGGACGCGGAGACGAGATTGGAGGTGGTGAGCGCGGGTGCGATTCTCGTGCCGCATCCGGACAAGGCGGATAAGGGCGGTGAAGATGCGTGCTTTGTTCTGAAGCGAAAGGGTGCGTTCGGCGTGTTTGACGGCGTCGGAGGGTGGGCGGAGGAGGGAGTCGACCCGGCGGAATATAGCGAGCAGTTTGCGGAGAGATCGGCGCAGAGTGTGCTGAACGGCGAGCGAGATCCCGTCAAGGTGATGAAAGAAGCGCATGAGAAGACCCAGGTGATTGGCTCGTGCACCGCGTGCATCACCGTGCTCAAGGATGGTAACGTATTGGACATCGCGAATCTGGGCGACGCCGGAGTGATGATGGCGCGGGAAGGGAAGACGATTTTCCGCACAGAATCGCAGCAGCACGAGTTCAACCTTCCGTATCAGCTCGGCTGGGTGAAAGTTTATCCGGAAGGCGATAAACCATCGTGCGCAGATCGCACTGAGATAGAGATGAAACCGGGCGACGCTATCGTTCTTGGTTCGGATGGATTGTGGGATAACGTTCCGCACGATGAGGTCGCTGCATTGTGCGCCAAGCACGATGGCGATGCCGAAACCTGCGCGGAGGCGATCGCAACTTTGGCGTTCAGTCACTCTTGTGATCCGTCGTACGATTCCCCGTTTACCCAGGAGGCTCGGAAGGCTGCCGAGGACACACCCGCGTGGGAAGATACTAAAAATCTTGTCGGCGGTAAGATGGACGACATCGCCGTCGTGGTCGCGTATTTCGAGAAGGAACAGGTTTTTTAGATGGTGAAGACATCGTCCACCGCTTATGGTGGTTGACACGAGATTCCTCGAGTAGAACCGATAGCGAGACTTTGCATGCAATAGAGCTATATACAACTGTTTCATTTCATTCACCTCACCTATCAGACTAATCCTCATGCAAACTCGTCATTGAGTCCACGTAACAGTAACATCATCCACAGCGCGGATGAAAAACTCTTCTCTTTGATGGTCATCGCGAGCGCGCCGGCCAGAACGGTTTTGACGAGTTGCGCGTCGAGGCCCTTATACATACCGCGCGCGCCTTCTTCGCGGTGTACTCTCTTGAGAGTGCTCATCAGTGAACGTCTATCCTCTTCCCGTCGACCCGCTTTTTGTAAAACTTTCGCTCGCACGAGAGGATACGTCAAAATCGTGGCCGTCGCCTTCGATACCGCTCCCAGTACAAAGGCGTCAAACGTCGACAATTCTACGACTGGCTTTGAAATCCCTCTTCGCTGCGCGCGAACGTTCATGATCACCATTAACCGTTGTCTGAGCTGTTCAAACACGGTGTATTGAATCGCTGGGTTGATCGTTAACGCCAGAGACGCACCGAGACCGCTGTAAAGTCCCGTCATTTCACTATGTTTTTTGGAGACTTCCGGCGCTCGCAGCGCTCGTAACGTGTCCTTAAACCCCTCGTCTCCATCGCTCTCGCCATCGATTTTCGTCGACGTCCCCACATCTTTGCTTTCCAATTGTTTTCGCGTCGTGTAAGTATCTAAGGGTTCCGTCACCAACACGTTGCAACATCCCGCCGCCGCCGCCGCCGCGAGCGTCGCGCCAACGCCAATCTTAGTCTTCATTCGCTCTTCGTACGTCCTCTTAAACGCGCTGAACGCCAAGAAATAGAGAAAACTCGACGACACGGAGTGCATAGATTTACTAACCGCTCCACCGTACAGCCCACCCGCGCCCTCGTCTCTCAACACGCGCGCCAGACGTCCCAACCAATTCGGAGTCCACCTCTCCCAGTCGGACAAACCGTTAGGTCCGCGTCTCGCGTCGTCGACCGCGACGTCCAGCGAGCTCTCCGCTTGGATTCGCGTCTTGACGGTATCGATCGGGTACAGCGCGAGCGTGCTGAACAGTCCACCGAGCGCGCCTGAGGAGCGAACGCGCGTCGCGCGTCGTCAGTCGTTCGTCATCCATCCTCGGTCGTCTCGATTCGC
>MPLT02010178.1_pt1 | contig 16110 bp, 14 predicted proteins | sample 1617391 | NCBI WGS metagenome assembly MPLT02 (sample SAMN05944800, study PRJNA350692) | marine metagenome | biome: marine; feature: ODZ; material: water; isolation source: 70 m water sample filtered on 0.2 um supor filter | place: Pacific Ocean | collected 2012-04-08 | depth 70m m
AGGAATAGTTGATATGTCAAAAACTAAAGGTGGAGGTTCAACACGTAACGGTCGGGATTCGAATGCTCAGCGGCTAGGAATTAAAGCATACGATGGAACGTCGGTTTCTTCAGGTTCAATCTTGGTTCGTCAACGCGGAACGAAATTCCACCCAGGGATTAACGTCGGTAAGGGTGGGGATGACACACTGTTCGCTACCGCTGCCGGGCGTGTAAAATTCGGGTCCCGTCGGGGTCGAAAGCTCGTTGATGTAATCCCAGATTAAGTCATTCTTGATTTAACGTACTCATTAATGAGTTGCAGGTAGTGTCTAATTTATAGGGAGTGCCATGTCGAATTTTGTTGATGAATGTGGGATTAATGTTAAAGCTGGAGATGGTGGCGCTGGTTGCGTTGCATTTCGTCGCGAAGCTCATGTTAATCGTGGAGGGCCAGATGGCGGCGATGGTGGGAGCGGTGGAGATATATGGTTGGTCGCCGATCATAATGTAGCTTCTCTATTGGCATTTCGAGATTACCCACATAGGAAAGCTGGGAATGGGACACACGGAAGCGGCAAGAAAAAACATGGAGCAAATGGTACAAATTTAGATGTTTCAGTTCCCGTAGGAACAATAGTAAAAGACGCTGATGGTGCTCTCCTAGCTGATTTAGCTGCGTCGGGATCGCGATGGCTAGCAGCAGCCGGAGGAGCCGGAGGGAAAGGCAACACGCGCTTCCTGAATAATAGTCGAAGGGCACCAAGCTTTGCTGAACAAGGGGAACACGGTGAAGAGCAGTGGCTCAAGCTAGAGCTAAAACTTTTAGCTGATGTCGCATTAGTTGGTTTTCCTAATGTTGGCAAGAGCACCCTTATCTCACGATTATCTTCTGCAAAACCGAAAATTGCCGATTATCCATTTGCCACTATGGTCCCGAATTTGGGAGTGGTGAGATTGGATAACGAATTTGAAATGGTAATAGCTGATATACCGGGATTGATAGAAGGTGCCGCAGATGGCAAAGGCTTAGGGCATCAATTCCTGCGCCATGTTGAGCGAGCACGTGTATTAGCAATCCTTCTTGATTTAGCGCCCTATGGTAATCAATCACCTGAGAACCAACTTGAAATCATTCTTGGAGAACTTGGGAAATACAAGCCGGAACTTCTGAATCGCCCACGGGTTTTGATCTCGTCAAAACATGATGTCGCTCAACACGACCCATTGGAAGGGAGTCTTGTAATATCTTCAGTCGTCGGAGAAGGCTTAGATAAGCTCGTTACCGAATTACAAGTGTTGGTATCAAAAGCGCGAGATGAAGAAATTGACCTCTCAGAGAAATTAGTAATTCATAGACCTACGCCTAAAGGAATCGCTGTCATCAAAGAAGGCGAAACGTTCGTTGTCGTTGGTAGGGCTGCTGAACGAGCGGTTTCCCTGAACGACTTAACCAACATAGAAGCCTTGGAATACGCTCAGAATTCGCTAACGAAATTAGGTGTAGATAAAGCCCTTAAGAAAGCCGGAGTCAAGAACGGTGACATCGTTCGCATCGGTGAACTAGTTTTTGATTACTCCAATGACGACAATTTCCTAGTTGATTAAAAGGGATCTCTTTAAATAGCGGAATTCAATGTTCAATTCTGCGACAATAGATAGGTGACCATAGTAGTTAAAATAGGAACCTCTTCGCTTACTGATGCCTCTGGAGCGATCAGAATTGAAGCAATAGAAAAGCTATGTTTGGAGATAGCGAATGCTCGTGATCAGTTTGAGAGAATAGTGCTGGTAAGTAGTGGGGCTATCGGTGCTGGATTGCCTGCTTTAGGCTACTCAGGAATCCGGCCATCAGACCCTCGCATCCTCCAAGCAGCTTCCGCTGTTGGCCAACCCCGTCTAATGGCTACCTACAGTGAAGAGTTCTCGAAATACAATATTGAAGTAGCCCAGTTGTTAATGGCGCCAGACGATTTTTTTACCCGGAAGCGGTACTTGCATGCTCGCGCGACCGTTGAGGAGCTACTTTCCGCTGGAATTCTTCCTATAGTAAATGAGAATGATGCCATAGCCGATGATGCAATAAGGTGGGGCGACAACGATAGGATTGCTGCATTACTAGCGCAGCTATTGAATGCTGAGCATTTAATCATACTGACGGACACTGACGGGCTGTATTCTCATGACCCACATGCGGAAACTTCGGAAAAGGCAAAATTAATACATGAAATAAAATTCCAAGAAGAGCTTGATGCTCAAGTAGGGGATTCAAGTAGCGCTCAGGGTAGTGGGGGAATGGCCTCAAAACTAGCTGCAGCGCAAATGGCTTCATGGGCTGGCGTAACAACAACCATTGCTTCGGCAACTCGAGAAAAAGTAGTGATTGATGCCTTATTGAAAGAGGAGAAGATGGGTACCACCATTCACCCACATCCCAAACCACTTACAGCTCGAAAACTCTGGATAGCGTTCGCTTTGATACCGAAGGGAAAATTGATAATTGATGAAGGCGCCGAAGTTGCTCTTGTCAAGGACGGGGGGTCTCTTCTCTCAGTGGGAGTTGTAAAATCGATAGGGGATTTCCTAAAAAATGATGCTGTTGATATCGAAAATCAACAAGGAGAGACTATTGCACGCGGTTTATCTGCAGTGGCATCAACGGAACTTAATTCCGCTCTTGTAAATAGTGCTAATGTGCCTTCAATCAAGTCAGCTAATGAGATTATCCATAGAGATGACTTGGTTCTACTAAAGAGTTAACGGTTTCTGAAAAAAGAAGGAAAACGCAGTACGCGTATAAACTGGCGAGCCGTTTCGGAGCCAAGCATAACTGAACCGTAGAGGTAGACGCCTCCACTAAGAGCCAATGCTAGAGGAGCGGAAAGATATGGGGTAGAACTATTCATCCAATACGCAATAACGGCTGCTATCACTCCAGCTGTGATTGCGGGAATCGTGAAGTAACGTATATTCTTAGATTGACTTATTCGGAGGTTTGATTGGTTCGTAACCCGTTTTCGTAATAGGTAATACTCTATCCAAGCGCCGAAAGCACTCCCTAAGGCAAGTCCCACTGCCACTAATCTTTGTGGTGAAGCATCCAAGGAACGCACGATTTCTGAAAGTGGAACGAACGATGGGATTGATCCGAGTTTGACAAGATGGTCATTGTCAATGGCGAATCTATCAAATTGGAACATAAGTAGAAACCCGAACGTTCCAGAAATCATAACTCGGATTCCTGCGAGTTTAGCTGGACCCTTAACATCACCTGTCGAATAACAGATGTTCTGGTATAGGCGGCTAAATCCAGAAGCGCAGAGGCCAAGACTATATGCAGAAAGAACTAGCCATATGTATAGAGTATCCTCGCTTGTGAATTTACCTCGTTCGAAAAGCATTGCCACTAAAGGTTTACCCATCGTAATAAATGCAGCAGTGGAGAAGAAAAGATAGAAAGCGATCCTTTCCGAGCTCACATCTAACCTATTTTGAAGCCTTGAAGTACTTTTGTAATCTCGCGAAAGCTCTGGAAGGTCTGCGGAAATAATTGACATCACGAATAGGCCAATAGGTAAAAGATAAATTATCTGTGCCATTGATAACGCTGCAAATGCACCTGTCGCTAGGAAACCAGCCAAAATGAGATCAAAGAACGCTGAGAGTTGAACTACCCCTCTGCCAAGAAGAGCTGGTATAAATTTGCTAAAAATTTCTTTTACGGGAGTTAAGCCCCAGCGGAAGCTAATTTTTAGGGCAGGTACTGCCTTGCGAACTAGTGGAAGTTGAATGAGTAATTGAAGAAGGCCTCCAACAAGCACACCCCAAGCCGCAGCTTTGGCTATCCCCGCATCATCCCAATCCCTAGCCCAAGCAATGACAGCAAAAGCTACTTGAGCAGCATTCCAAAGTACAGGGGCAGCAAACGAAAGAAAAAACTTTCTGTGTGCATTAAGAACTCCCAAGCACCAAGAAGACAGGACAATAAATCCTAAACCAGCCCACATGATACGAACTAGGTCAACAGTTAGTTCAAATGTTTCATCGGCGAGAACTGGCAGTAGAGCCTTAGTGATTGGTCGAGCTGCAATAATCCCGATAAAGACTATAACCGCAGTACATAATCCCAGAATTGCAGCGATGGTTCCAGCGACAAGGCCAGACTCTTCTCGTTTGCTTTCATCATCGGCAAGCCGGCTATACACAGGGATAAATGAAGCTGAAAGAGTTCCCTCGCCTAATATATTTTGTAAAAGTCCAGGGATTTGAAGGGCTGCTTTAAAAGCATCAGCTGCCACTCGAGTTCCGAGAAACGCAGCAAGAACCAACTCTCGTATAAGCCCCGAAAGTCTAGACAAGAGTATTCCAAGCCCAACCATGAGAGCTGGTCTCCCACTATTTTTAATAGTTTCATCGGTAGGGCCAGTGTCATTCACAAGGCAATCCTACCGGTAAACGCGTAATCAGCGGATAACCTCATAAATACCGAAATCATTGCTGACAGTTCGCCTGTCGCCAGTGATCACCCCTACCCTCAGAAGATATGTCCTATAGATTTGATAAAGTCCAAACAGTTCAAGAAGATCTCAGCAAAGTCGAATATCTTGCAGATGACGGGATTGCTGGGATTGTTTATTTAGGGGACAGGCTTCAAAAACCAATTCTGGTGGAAGGTCCAGCGGGAACAGGCAAAACGCAATTAGCCAAAAGCGTCGCAGAAATGACTGGGTCCAGACTTATCAGGCTTCAGTGCTATGAAGGATTAGATGAATCAAAAGCTCTATATGAATGGAATTACAAAAAACAACTCTTAAGGATCCAAGCAGAGAGAAACTCAGATGACTCAGGGACCTGGGAAGAGCTAGAGGAAGATATTTTCTCAGATGAGTTTTTGCTAACACGTCCATTGCTGGAGGCAATTAGGTCTGAAGATCCCGTGGTTCTCCTAATAGATGAAGTTGATCGAGTCGAGATTGAAACAGAAGCGCTGCTTCTTGAAATACTTTCGGATTATCAAGTCTCAATACCGGAACTCGGCACAGTAGAAGCTCGCCAAATACCGTTAGTGTTTCTTACTTCCAATAACACTCGGGAATTATCTGAAGCTCTAAAGCGACGTTGCCTTTTCTTACATATTGACTATCCGGACTTAGAACGAGAACGAGAAATAATTCTTACAAAGGTTCCCGATATCAATAAAAATCTAGGTGATCAAATAGCAAGAGTTGTGCGAACGATCAGAGAACTTGAGCTCAAAAAAGCTCCGTCAGTGTCCGAAACCCTAGATTGGGCCCGAACTCTAGTTCACCTAGGGGTGGAACATATCGACGCCAAAACAGCTACCGAAACGGTGAATATCCTATTAAAGTACCGTTCTGATATTGAAAAAGCAGTTAAAGAGTTCTCAACCGATGAAGAATTAAACTCAGAAGAAGAATGATCGATACAACTCATCTAGAAGAACATTCACCGCTTCTAGAGTTATTGAATGGATTTATCGTTGAGTTACGAGAAGCTGGGCTACCAGTAAGTCTGACCGAAAATCTTGATGCAGTAGAAGCAGTTAAACACATTCCAATTGATGAACGGGAGACATTTAAATACGCGCTAGCAGCTACTCTGGTTAAAAACCATGCCCACTGGAGGGCATTTGAAACGGTTTTTGAAGTCTATTTCTCTTTGCGAGGCAAAGAATATGAATTGCAGGATGGAGAGTGGGACGGCGACAATGCGGACTTTGAGATGTCTGATGAGAATCAGAGCGGACAAATGCCGGGGCAAGGAGGTGGCCAAGAAGGACTAACGCAAGAACAATTAGCAGAAATGTTATTCCAAGCGCTGGCCAAAATGGATCAGAATATGATGCGTGCTGTTGCACGCCAATCTGTTCAGCGGTTTGCAGGTATGGAACCTGGACGTCCCGTAGGAGGCACATATTATCTCTACCGCACTTTACGAAATCTTGACCTAGATGGGGTATTGCAACGCCTTCTTGAGCAAGAACAAAATACGTCAGAGACACCTGATGTTTTAGAAGAACGACTACGAAAAGATGAATACGAACACCGAATTGAGCAACTGAAGAAAGAAATAGAAGCAGAAATCCGAAGAAGACTAGTTGCGGATAGGGGAGTTGAGGCCATGGCGAAAACTCTGCGTAAGCCTCTTCCCGAAGATGTTGACTTTATGCATGCAAGTCGTGAAGAAATGGTTTCATTAAGAAGAGCTATTTGGCCTTTAACAAGAAAATTGGCTGTGCGTTTGGCCAGAAAACGACGGCATGGAAGAAAGGGACCTTTGGACTTTAAACGAACTGTAAGACAATCATTGTCTTATGGGGGAGTACCTGCTGACCCAAAATTCAAATACCCAAAGCCATCGAAACCGGAGATCATGGTAATTGCGGACATCTCCGGATCAGTAGCTGCTTTTGCACGATTTACCCTTCATTTGGTTTATGCGTTGAATAATCAATTCTCAAAAGTGCGGTCGTTCGTTTTCATTGATGGGCTTGATGAAGTTACTAACTATTTTGAAGGCGTTGACGATATAACCGAAGCGATTCATCGAGTAAACACTGAAGCTGACGTCATATGGGTCGACGGACATTCAGATTACGGCCATGCATTTGAAGTTTTTGATGAACGTTATGGAAAGGATGTAGGGCCAAAAACAACAGTGATGATTCTTGGAGATGCTCGCAACAACTACCATGCATCTCAATCCTGGGTAATAAAGGAAATAGAAGATAAAGCTCGGAAAGTTTTCTGGTTAAATCCTGAACCAAGAAGCTATTGGGATACGGGTGATTCTATTGTCAGTGAATATAGCGACCACTGCAATGGAATTTTTGAAGTTAGGAATCTTAAACAACTCGAAGCTTTTGTTGAAAATTTAGTTTGAGCCTTCTAATTTCGTAGTTGTTCCGAAACATGAAAAGCGAGCTCAAGGCTTTGAGAAGCATTTAGCCGAGGGTCACACATCGTTTCGTAACGTAAAGCTAAATCTTCGTCAGAAACCTTATCTGCTCCCCCAAGACACTCAGTTACATTATCGCCAGTTAATTCGATATGTATCCCACCAGCCCAAGTTCCAGTAGCTTTATGAATATTGAAGAAACTCTTTGTTTCATCAAGCACATCATCAAATTCTCGTGTTTTTAGACCAGAGTCAGAAGTGAATGTATTTCCATGCATTGGGTCACAAGCCCACACAATAGGATGATCTGAACTTTTAACAGATTCAATTAGCTCAGGCAATAAATCGTTAATCTTAGAAGCTCCCATTCGGCTGATTAGGGTCAAGCGGCCAGGTACCTGGTCGGGATTTAGTTTTTCACACAAGCTAACGACATCGCTCGCAGTTGCACTTGGCCCGATTTTGCAACCGAGCGGATTCTTTACTCCTCGAAGGAACTCCAAATGCGCTCCATCAAGTTGGCGAGTGCGTTCCCCAATCCAGAGCATATGAGCAGAACAGTCATACCAGTCGCCACTCATTGAATCCTGACGCGTCAAAGCTTGTTCATAGCTAAGCAATAAAGCTTCGTGGCTTGTATAGAAATCAACTTCATGTAAAGCAGGGTGGTCTTCTGAAGTAACCCCGCAGGCTTTCATGAATGCCAAAGCATCCGTAATACCATCAGCGATTTGTTGGTATTGAGCCCCAGCAGGGCTTTTCGCTACAAATTCTTGGTTCCATGAATGGACTTGAGCGAGATTGGCGAAACCTCCACGAGTAAAGGCACGAAGTAAATTAAGGGTAGAGGAACTCTGATGGTAAGCCTGTAGCAGGCGCTGCGGGTTAGCTTTTCTGGCTCCAGCTTCAAAATCCGCATCATTGACAATATGCCCGCGAAATGAAGGAAGCTCCAGATCATCCTTTGTTTCGGTTGGGCTGGACCTTGGTTTCGCAAACTGTCCTGCTATCCGCCCGACTTTAACTACTGGAAGCCCAGTTGAATATGTCAGGGCAACAGCCATTTGAAGTATTACTTTTAATTTGTCTCTGATCGAATTCGCAGAAAGCGCTGAAAATGACTCGGCGCAATCTCCAGCTTGGAGCAATAACGCTTCTCCGTTACAGACGCGTCCTAGTTGATCTTGCAGAGTTCTCGCTTCACCTGCGAAAACTAGTGGAGGTAATTCGGAGATTTCTTTTAGAACAGTCTTGAGTTCAGCATTATCGGGCCAATCGGGTTGCTGCTCAACAGGAAATTCAGTCCAAGTTTGAGGAGTCCATTGTTTAGTCACCTGATAATTCTCTCGGATGTTTGCCAATAACACAACCAAATTTAGTTATTGTTAGTGAATTTACTGGTTTATGCTGCGTCAATATCCATCTGGTCAGGAGCGCTTTCTCGAACTATGTTCACGGCTCTCTTTACCAAACGTCGTGCTGCCTCAGCAGTAACTCCTAATTCTTCTCCGACTTCACGGTAGCTACGCTTTCTTCCATCTTGAAGGCCGAAACGCTGCTCAACAGCATAGCGGGCTCTGTCATCCAAGACATTTAGAAGATCGTAGACCATTGTTTCCCGAGCTTCTTCCATAACTGCTTGCTCTGGACCAGGATTAACATCTGGGAGTAGATCAACGAGTTCGTTACTGTCATCGTCTCCGATAGTCCTATCAAGAGAAGTCGGTGTCGTTAGCCTATGCAAGCGAGCGTGCTCTTCATCAAGTTCGTCTCCATCTCCCGAAACTTGCCTAAGGGCGGCTCGTAAACTTGCTGACCTATCCCCGGGAAGCCGAACTAAACTTGCCTTTTGATCAAGAGCTCGTCCTATCGCTTGACGTATCCAGAATGTGGCGTAGGTGGAGAACTTGAAACCTTTACGCCAATCGAATTTATCAACAGCATGTTCAAGCCCAAGGTTTCCTTCTTGGATAAGGTCAAGCAATTCCATCCCTGCTGGGAGAGGGTAACGTCGAGCGACGCTAACGACAAGACGGAGGTTAGCTCGAATGAATCTATCTTTAGCTTCAGCCGCCTTCCGGTCTGCCCGCTTTAGTTCAATGCCTTTTTCACCATCTGCTAAGCGTTGTCTTGCTGCTACACCTTTTTCAATGATCTGCGACAATTCGCGCTCTTCTGCAGCGGTTAATAGAGGAACTAGTCCTATCTCGTTTAAATATTGGCCTACTGAATCACTCATGTTTTTATATCTTCTCGCTATTGGGGGTTGGTCTGGTTGCCCAGAGGTTTTTTTGTTTAAGATGTTGTAATCTTTTCCAGCATCGCTTTAATGGATCGGGGGGGATCAACGTTGCTGAATTTTGTGCTACTCCAGAAGCGTCACGCGCGACCTTTACCGCTCCATAGGATCGGTGGATAAAAGCAAAAGCTACTGTAATGGATATAATCTAAAAAATCAAGTATTTGCGGAAAACCACAGAATTTCGTATGAAATCAGTGGACCTTGGGTATGAATATGCACCCAACAGGAGTCTTGTAAACTTACATTGTGGATATGAAACCTGTGATCGGTGTATTCGGTGGAACCTTTGATCCCCCCCATCAAGGGCATCTGGAAGTTGGTCGATTTGTCTCATCAGAACGTGGGTTGGAAAAAATTCTGTACGTAGTAGCAAACGATCCATGGCAGAAAACAGAAAGAGCAGTTATTACGGACGTATCTGATCGTTTCGCAATGGTTGAACTTCTATTGGTTAACGATAACAACTTAGTCGCTTCGGATGTGGAGATTGTTCTTGGAGGGGAATCCGTAACAGCACAGACTCTTGAAATCCTTCATTCAATTTATCCCGATTTCGATTTGGAGTTAATTCTGGGCTATGACGCTGCGCTCGGTATTGAATCTTGGCGGGAGTATGAACGGATCTACGAATTCTCTCGAATCGTAGTTGTGGACCGCCCTGGGCAATTAAGGGATCTGCCAGATTTTTTTGATGAAGCATCAAGAATAACTGGACCTTATCTTGATATTTCTTCAGCGGGAATAAGAGAACGTCTTCAAAATGGCTCAGAAATTGGTAGTTTATTACCTGGCCAAGTGGAATCGTATATCTTGGAAAATTCAATTTATGGTGAATGAATTTTGAAGAACACTACTAAAAAACTTCGTTGGTGGATGTGGGCCGTGCCATCCGCATTACTGTGCCTGCTTGGGGGTGCAGCTTTTCTAGTCCTCGATGCTACAAATGCAATACTGAACTCTGCTGATGGTGATTTAAGTGAAGTAATTCTTGACCCTGCAGCACCAGGGTATGAAATCTACGTGAGCCCGACACCATCCTTTCTAGCGATAGTCGAAGACGAAACTGCAAATCTCATTTCAGTTGCACTTATCTCTCTTTTCCCCAACGACATTGGGGGTTCGCTAATAGTTCTTCCGCCAGAACTGGGTATTGGAGGAGATCTAACGTTGGAAGAAATATATGGCTCGCAAGGACCAAATGGGTTAGAGCGGGCAATAGGTGAATATATGAGCGTAGGATTTGATGCCAGTTCAGTGCTTGGAAATGACTTTTGGAACGAGCACTTTTCAGTCATCGGCGATCTTTCAGTTGCTCTCGATGACGATTTAACCATTTCTGAAGGAGGGGAATTAAATGTGGTCTTTGCATCGGGGAAGGTAACGATTACTCCCGAAAGAATTGAGGAATTCTTATCATGGGAAAATAAAGGTGAGTCACCATATAACCGTTGGCTACGTCAACAAAATTTTTGGATATCTTGGGTAGAGGTGGCGGGATCGTTTAGTGGCGAGATAGCTACTTCTAATGACGCACACCCAGAATTAATGCGCATGATCTCAGCTTTAACGCAAGGGGAATTAGTTCTATTCCAACCAGCTCTAGTTGAACAGCAAATACCAAAGTTGAGTTTCGCTACTGATACATCGGTACTCCAGAACGTAATTTTGGAGATGATTCCGTTTCCTATTGCTGCTTACGAAGGGGCGAGAGCCAAGGTTAAGATACTTGATGGAGTCGGCGGGTTAGATTTACCAAATATTTATGTGCCGCCACTTGTAGCAAATGGTGCACAAATATTGCTTTTGGGAAATGCAGAATCTTTCGGAGTGGATAAAACTCAGATTATTTACCATGATAAAAATTTTAATGATCTCGTTGATGATTTTTCCAATGCGTTAGCAGGTGCTGAACTTACGTATGACCCAATTTCTGAAACAGCGGTAGATGTTACGGTAATAATTGGAAAGAATTCCTTGGAGCTTGAATGAGATGACACAAAACGATTGCAACATATGAAGTCATCTTGGATAGACATAGCTTTGCAGGCCATTGAAGATAAGCAGGGAGAAGATACAACTGTTATTGAAGTTGGCGAAGTAATCGGCATAACCGATTACTTCGTTATTACTACTGGAAATAATAAGAGGCAGGTTCGTTCGCTCGTTGAGGAAGTAGAAGATCAAATAAAGCAGAACAACGGACCAAGCCCGAAACGCATAGAAGGAAATCAAGATTTTAAATGGGTTTTAATGGATTATGGAGATTTCCTTGTTCATGTTTTTGACTCTAAAGAACGTGCTTATTATCAGTTAGACAAACTTTGGTCCGATATGCCAATTGAAAAGATTACGTAGCCGTAATTTGTCAATCACTGTCTTGGAAAGGACGTAATCAGATAAAATTATGACATTAAGGGGCTATAGCTCAGTTGGTAGAGCGCTTCCATGGCATGGAAGAGGTCAGGGGTTCAATTCCCCTTAGCTCCACAAGGAGATCAAAATGAAATGCGGAGTTTGCGATAGCGATATTGAGCCAGGGGAATTGCACTGCCCTAGTTGCTCGGCGCTAGTCCAAAGTGATTTTCTTGATGAAGAAATGATCGTGAATGATGATTTTTTCTAAAAAACCAAGATTATTTCCTTAATAGGATTTTATAAAACAGGAGTTATATTCAGGATATGAAAGAAGTGAGCGATGCAACTTTTGCAACAGATGTAGTAGAACGGTCAAAAGATATTCCCGTAATCGTTGACCTGTGGGCTCCATGGTGCGAGCCGTGTAAAGCGTTAACACCTATTATCGAAACTGCCGTAGCAGCGACTGAAGGTAAAGTTGAACTAGTAACAGTCAATATTGATGAGAATCATCAGATACGTGAAACTTTCCAAGTGCAAAGTATCCCGGCTGTCTATGCCTTCAAAGGTGGTGCTGTTGTCGATGGTTTCATGGGAGCTCAAGGTGAGGAAGTCGTAACCAATTTCGTTAATGGACTCTTGCCGTCCGAACAAGAAAAAATTATCGAAACGTTACTATCGGAAGGATCTGAAGAGAGTTTGACTGAGATACTAACTGCAGTCCCAGACCACAACGAAGCGATCATCGCTTTGGCGAAATTATGCCTAGAACAGGAACGTAATGAAGAAGCCATTTCTCTTCTCAATAGAATTCCTGAATCCGCTGAATCTCGACAGCTACTAGCAATTGCGCGCACCGGTGATGTTGGGAGTGATGAGATCCATCAGAGATTAGAAAACCTCTTGGGTAAAGTCAAAGAAGACGAAGAGGCACGACAGGAATATATTGATCTTTTAGATGTTCTTGGGTCTGAATCCCCAGAAGCAAATAGCTATAGACGGAAACTGGCATCAAAATTGTTCTAAACGACCTTCGCTATTCTCGTCGTGTATCTTTGAAGGATGGTTCAAGCAAACCCCGTTTACCTTATTCGCGGCGACGATCCTTCAGTTTTGGGCCAGGCATTAACTAGGCTCACTAAGGAACTTATCGGTGACGGAGATCGGTCACTTCTTCTGGAAGAACTGGGAGAACAGGATTATGAAGATGCTGAAGGGACCTATTCGATCGCACCATTAGTAAATGCGGCACAAACTATCCCATTTTTGACAGAGTCTCGGATTGTTGTGGGAAGAGATATGGGGAGATTTTCGCGTGTTGAAGATATTCAAGCATTATTGGAATACCTTGATGATCCTTTGCAATCTACTTCTCTAGTTCTTGTTTGGGAGAAAGGCCCCAAATTGCAACGATTAGGGACAATCCCCAAAAAATTGCTTGAGAGTGTCTCTGAGAATGGGTTGGTCATTGATGGAAGAGTCGGTCGGAAATCTAAAGAATGGATCGTAGAGAGAGTAATTGAGTCAGGATTGAATTTGGATAGGGGATCGATTGCTCTTATAGCTGATTCAATTGGGGAAGAGGTTTCTCGAGTGTCTTCAATCCTTGAAACGCTCCTATCGACATTTGGCGAAGGAAGCCATCTCGTCGCAGATGACGTAAGGCCCTATTTGGGGGACTTGGGGGTTGTGCCTCCTTGGGAACTCACTGACTCGATAGCAAAAGGGGACCCAGCTTTAGCTCTGAAAACATTAGCTAGGATGCAAGGGCCAGGTGGAAGTCATCAGATGCAGATTATGGGATTCTTGAATAGTCATTTCAGTAGAATTCTTAGAATATCCGGATTGGACTTATCTTCGCCTCAAAGTGCTGCGGATCAGCTGGGGGATAAGTCAACTTTTCGAGCAAAAAAAACGCTACAAGAAACAAGAAAACTGGGCGATGAAAGAAGCAAAAAAGCAGTCGTGTTACTTTCTGAAGCTGATCTTGACCTAAGGGGGGCTACAGGCACTCCTCCTGAAGTTACTATGGAATTGCTTGTAGCGAGATTAGCTAATCTATATCGCTGATTTGCTAAGAAGATTCTATCGAATTTAACCGTTTGACTAAACGACTTTTCTTTCGGGCAGCAGTGTTCTTATGAAGTATTTTCTTTGTTACTGCTTTGTCGATCTTCTTAATTGCTAATTTAAGATCTTCTGATTCGGTCGTGCCAGACTCTGCATTTGTGATCACGGACTTAACGCGCGAGTTTATTTCAGACCGGACCCCTTTGTTCTTAACACGCCTTTTTTCATTCTGACGATTTCGTTTTATTTGACCTTTAATGTTTGCCACGTTTCACCTTGTAAAATTATTGACGACTAATCGGAGGAGTTTCTTCCGACAGCAACTACCGTCACTAGTTACCTCGTATGCTACCGAAACAGTGTAAAAATAGGACATATCCCACCAAGAACTGACATGAAACAGCAAAATATTCGAAATATAGCGATAATCGCCCATATAGACCACGGGAAGTCAACTTTGGCTGACCGGATGCTTGAACTATGCGGAGCAGTTGACCCTAGGGAAATGAGAGCTCAATATCTAGATTCTATGGATTTAGAGAGGGAGAGGGGAATCACCATCAAGCTCCAAAGTGTCTGTTTGCAGCACGGAGAGGTCACCATAAACCTTATTGATACTCCAGGCCATGTTGATTTTGGTTACGAGGTTTCACGCTCGTTAGCTGCATGCGAAGGCGTGGTCCTTCTAGTAGATGCTGCGCAGGGAATCGAAGCGCAAACATTAGCTAATACGTATTTGGCAATTGAGAACAATCTCGAAATAGTTGTGGTTCTCAACAAGATCGATCTTCCCGCTGCTGAACCTGAGTTGTATGCTTCAGAAATCGAACAGGTTCTTGGAGTCCCCACTAACGAGATACTTAAGATAAGTGCGAAAACAGGTGAAGGTGTAACAGAGTTGCTTGATCGAATCGTTGAACGAGTTCCGGCCCCAAGTGGAAATCCAGAAGAATCATTGCAGGCGTTAATTTTTGATAGCCATTACGACCAATATCGTGGAGTAATAAGTTCGATCCGCGTTGTTAACGGAGAGATCAGCTCTGGTGAAAAGATTCAGTTTATGCAACGGGGCACAAACGCTGTCGTTGAAGAGATCGGTGTCCGAACTCCAGATCCAGTTAAGGTAACAACATTAAAAGCAGGTGAAGTTGGTTTTCTGGTAGCTGGCATTAAAGACGTAGGTGATGCGCGGTCCGGAGAAACGATAACATCTGTTAAAGAGATGGCTTTAGAGCCACTTGATGGGTATAGGGAACCGAAACCCATGGTCTTTAGCGGCCTCTATCCGATAGATGGAGACGATTATCCTAATCTGCGTGATGCTTTGGAGAAACTTTGCCTAAATGATTCTAGCTTTACCTACGAACCTGAAACATCAAGTGCTCTTGGCTTCGGGTTTAGATGCGGTTTCTTAGGTTTGTTACATATGGAAATCATTCGTGAGAGACTTGAAAGAGAATTTGGCCTGAGTCTCATTTCTACTTCTCCTTCAGTTCAATACCGTCTTACACTTACTAATGGAGAGACAGAGAAAGTGGATAACCCAAGCGATGTCCCTCCTCTCAATGAACTCGAAAGTATAGAAGAGCCATACTTGCTAGCGTCAATTATTACTCCTAGTGACTACACGGGAACGCTAATGGAGTTATGCCAAAGTAGACGAGGTGAACTCGTGAAAATGGAGTATCTATCTCCGGAGCGTGTTGAATTATCTTATAGATTGCCGTTGGCTGAAGTTGTGCTTGATTTTTTTGATCAAATGAAAAGCCGCACACAGGGCTATGCGAGTATGGACTATGAAAATGATGGATACAGCAAATCGGATCTCGTTAAAGTAGAGATTCTTCTACAGGGTGATGCTGTTGATGCATTCAGTTCCATTGTCCATCGAGAAAAATCATATGAATATGGTCAAAAAATGACGAAAAAACTTCAAGAACTAATTCCGCGACAGCAATTCGATGTCCCAATTCAAGCAGCGATATCAAGTAAAATTATTTCAAGAGAAACGGTTAAAGCCTATAGGAAAGACGTAACGGCGAAACTATATGGTGGTGACGTTACACGTAAAAATAAGCTCTTGAAAAAGCAAAAAGAAGGGAAGAAGCGGATGAAGTCAATAGGACGAGTAGATGTTCCCCAAGAAGCATTTGTTTCTGCTTTGAAACTTGATGACTAATTTAAGAACTTGGGAAACTTTCTATATGGTGTGCGATAAGACAGAAATTAAGAGCTATGAATAGCGATCTTTACTCTTTGCTTGGAGTTTCTTCAACAGCATCTTCGGTGGAAATCAAAAAGGCATATAGGGAACTGGCACGCAAGTATCACCCTGATGCGAATCCAAATGATGCTGAAGCAGAGAAAAAATTTAAAGAAATCGCTATGGCATATGAAATTCTAAGTGATGAGAATCGACGCAAACAATATGACCAATTCGGAGTGACAAGTGGGCAAGGTAACTCTGGTTTCTCGGGTGATGGTGGC
>MPLT02150465.1_pt1 | contig 16065 bp, 9 predicted proteins | sample 1617391 | NCBI WGS metagenome assembly MPLT02 (sample SAMN05944800, study PRJNA350692) | marine metagenome | biome: marine; feature: ODZ; material: water; isolation source: 70 m water sample filtered on 0.2 um supor filter | place: Pacific Ocean | collected 2012-04-08 | depth 70m m
GCTATAAGGGGGGGTCCCGGGTTTTTGCTCCGGCTAGCTTCCGGCTCTAGCGGGCCGCGCCGCGTCGAAAATTTTATGGGCGAAAACCGGTCAGGGGGCGTATCTAGGCCTAATCTTAATTCACACAAAGTTTGAGAAAAAATCATGAGGTTTGACAGATGTTAGGCACAAATTACATACTAGAAAATTCACAAAAATTGCCTCCGCGCGTAGTCCGGCCGTCGGGGGCCTCTATGCTGACCCATGGGTGGGTACGAACCGTTCGGAGCGCTCAAAACCTCCACAACGCCGACATTCAGTGGGCCGAACGCGGCGTCGAGGCCGACTTCGTGGACCCTAAATTGTGCATTCCGGGCCGATTGAACCAAAACTGTGGCCACGGAGCATCTATAAGGATCGCATGCGATGGCCCACGCACGTCAGTGGGCTCGCCGCGGCGATTCGATGACATCGCGCCGGCCCATCGGCGCACCCCGAAATGCGCTGTCGGACGCCGCAGCCGTTCGGGCCTTATTGTTCGCTCCGGCCGTTCGACATCGTTCGGTAGGTCCCCACGCTTGGTCCCGCGCTCGGGTAGACCGTCTCGCGCCGCGGAAGGAGCCAAAGCCGTCGGGGAAGGGCAGCCCTTTCACACTGTACTGCGCGCCGGCGTCGCCCTTTTCCAGCCCAAAAAGCTGGTATGTTGGGGTCCGGGGGATGCTTTGGCCGTACGCCGGTTTTCGCCCATAGAAGTTTGGATGGGGCCGCGAACGAGCGCCCTCAATTCACGCCACTGCCCGCACGAGCGCCCTTCCTTTTGTGAGGTCCCGCTGGTAAAAGTTAGAGCGATGTGCATATGTGCCTGCCCGCTGTAGTGTTAGCCGGAATGTGCACAGTGACGCGTAGGATATGCGCGCTGCGACACATGCCGTCTCAAACGAAACGGCCAACGTAGTTTTAGCCGGAAACTGAACAGCCCTAGTCTTGGCATAAGCACCCATAGCAGCAGCTTCTTGCTTGCTAGTCCTCACACCATGACGGACGAGCAAGCGACGGTGAAACGCGCAGCCCGTCTACTGCGTGCACGCGAATTGGTCGCGCAAGGGCATTTCAGGGCCTGCGAGACGACCGAGTTGCAGATCATCTCAGAGAATGACACAAGTAAGGGAAATACTTTGACGCCAGCCTCAGGACCGGAATTCCCTGGACGCGGACGCGGAAACAATTGGAAGGCACGTGGTGGTCGCTCTTCTCGTGGTAGCGAAAACCGGAATCGCACCTCTTTGCCTCGGATTCCCCGGCCGCATACATCTGAACAACCTGTACGATCGCGGCAGCAAGTCTCTGTCGGTTCCGTTGCGGCTTCACGCAAAGTTTGGCAACCCAAGTCAGCACGTGCTCTTGACATGGTTTCGTCAGCATCCAAGGGACCAATATCTGCAGAGGTGGATGCGCCCGTGATGGTTTTCTCTGGAGAGGATGATGTAGAACGGCCAACTCTACCAATACACAGGATATCTGCATATGATGCCTTGGGGGAACTCGGGAAGGGGCAGTTTGGCATTGTATCGCAGGCTGTCCGATGCAAGAGGGGCGGTGCAAAAGAGGTTGTGGCAATTAAGATGCTTAAGTTTGACTTTTTGAAAGAGGGGTTTCCACTAGAGGCTTTGCGAGAGATCACATTACTGTCGTCCCTGCGTCACCCAAATATTGTACGAATGCATGCAGTTGCTTGCGGCAGTGGTGAGGCCCCGAGTGAATGGCACCTGGTCATGGAGCCAGCTGGCCACGAACTGACAACACTGGTCAAGGGTGCGCGGCAACGGCCCATGACCGAAGCACAAGTTAAGCATCTTATGCTACAGCTCCTGCGAGCGCTTGCCGCCCTTCACAGTGTGTGGGTGATGCACCGGGACCTCAAGACGCCAAATGTGCTGGTGGATGATAGAGGGTTGTTGCGACTGTGTGATTTCGGCCTTGCACGGAGAGTTTGCTGCGGCCTCGAACTTGATCCATCCTATACTACCAGCCAGCACGAGAGTGCTACAGTGAGTAAGCACAACTTTTTTTACGTATCTGGTCAAGACAAAACACATAGACGCATGTGCAGGGCTATCAACGAGAGCCTAACCAGTCGTAGCAGAAGGTTCAACGAACCTTATTCTACACACACTCCAAATGTCATTTCTGGCCACTACCGACCCCCAGAAGTTCTCCTTGGATGCCGAGATTATGGGCGAGCTGCCGATCTCTGGTCGGCTGGGTGTATTTTTGGTGAACTTCTTTCAAGACAGGTCCTTTTCCCCGGAAAAGATGAGCCGGACCAGCTAACCATAATCTTTGATCTTCTTGGCGAACCAACTGAAAAGAGATGGCCTCTTTATCCGTGCGTAGCCTGTGTCAAAATTTAGTTTTAACGGCCAGGATGGACACTTTGTTGACAGGCAACTTGCGCGACTGCGTGGCTTCCGCTTTGCGCCTTCATCACCGATACCAACGGTCATGGCTAAGGGTGGGACAGACCTTCTTCGACGCAAGTTCCCTGCTTCTGGATTTGATGGGACCCATGCACCCTTAAATGCAATGTCTCTGGTGACCCCACTAACCCAAATCACCACAAGCTTGAGCAATACGGGTTTCTTTCTGTTATCTAAATTGCTGGAGAAATCCCCCGAACATCGCATTGTGGCAGCAGATGCTAAAGGCGATCGCTGGTTTGCATCACGCCCTTCTCCTGAGGCCCTGAGTGTCACAGATATCATGCCCCTTCTTCAGCTTGCTAAGATTGAGGATGTTGCCACTCAAAATGTACCACAATTCGCACCCACGGGCTTCTCGGGAGCTTCCCTGCCGCAATCTAACGTGCTAGCACCAACTGAAGGTAATACCCAAAACCCGTCCTTGGTGAACCAATCCCAAGGGGACGTCAGTGCTGCTTTGGCAGTAGCTCGAGCTCGGGCTCATGCTCTCAACCGCCAGCGTCACCTTTGAGTTCTGGGACCTCTGTCTTTGAGCCTCTATAGCCCGTGGTCTCCTCGATAGTGAGCTGGCACATCCAAGTCGAGTGTGTATACCGTGACTTTCGCAACACTATGCGTTCCTCATTTCAAGTTGATGCTGGACCCGGAAGTTACTAGTAGATGCAATAATACCGGGGTCGTATGACAAATGGTGACGGAAGGGACCGGATGATGATATAGTTGTAGCATTCACCATTTTCGAGATTTTATTTAGAGGCCGATTAAGCCCTATTTGCTGCGCTCATGGGACAATGATAAAAAACGACACAACCGTGACCAAAAATTACCAAATATATATAATTTAAGACTGGATTTCGAGCTAGCCTTATCGTTCGCTCCCAGAGAAGCGGCCCAGACCAGTAGATGCTCTTCAAGTTTATTATTATTAATAGTAACCTCAGCCTGACTTGGCCAAAATGGGCACCTCCGACTCGGACTCGGAGTCAACTTGAACTTGAAAGGCCCGGGCCCCGGCGGGCGGCCGGGCCCGGATGCACTTCCGTGGCAAGCTAGTGTCGCTGTGTGCTTAGGATGCCCCTGGGGCCAAACGGGCCAAGTTTCCGGATTAGGGTTCTCCCGATCGGCCGCGAGTCTGGCTTGCGACGGCCCGGGGAGGCCCGGGGCAGTGACCGTGACCGTGACTCGGACTCGGCCGGGCGCCTGAGCTGAGCTCCAGTCACGGTGAATAAAAGTGACACAACTTGGTACTTGTCTTCTCATACAGTATAAAGTCCCTGATATTTCAGAACCCCCGAGGCTCTTGCCCTTCTACTAGTGGGAGGACCGGGTGCGCATCGGGCAGTATCCAGGTATCTTTGACCTGTGCCCTGCTGGTGGCATCTTGCCTTTTTATACTTGGCAATGTTAAAACGTCTTACAGCTGCGCTCTCAAAAAAAGACAAGGATGTGCACATTCTAGTACTCGGACTTGACAACAGTGGTAAATCATCCCTCATCCAGCATATTAAGCCAAAGAAGTACCAAGAAAAAGCTGCAACATACGAAGCAACGCCCACGGTGGGGTTCCAAACGGACAAGTTTCGTGTAAATTCCCCCTTCATCGTGTGGATAAGCAATATTGGATTGTTAGGTGAACAACCTCGCCATCACTTGTTTTGACATGTCTGGTCAGTCACGCTATAGATCACTTTGGGAACACTATTATGTTCAAGTTGAGGCTATAATTTTTGTCGTTGACTCTACTGATAGGTAATTCTCGCGGATTGGATTTCCCATGATAGAACACGTGCTAGGATTAGAATGTGTGTTGCAAAAGATGAGCTTGAAATGCTTTTAAAGCACCGCGACATTTGCGCCAGTCCGGTTCCTATCATATTTTTTGCCAACAAAATGGATATTCCGGGTGCACTCACACCTTTCGAGTGTAGCCAACAGCTTGAACTTGACCGCATATCTGATCGACCATGGCATATAGCGTAGGTGCAGGGGTCCTTGATGAATGTATTGCTATAAACGTAGGCCAAGCGATGCGCTAAGGGGAGTTGGCCTACAAGAGGGCATGGAATGGCTCGCTTCTCATGTGACCCCTAAAAGTCGCAAGTGGAGCCGCAAGTGAACCGAGGTGGCGGAGCTGCAAAGTGACCAGTGGCAATATTTTGCTCAAGACTATGACTCGCCCAAAGCCAACGCTATGACCAGAGTCTGGAATCAGCTGCCTGAACGTCACGTCTCCAGTACTATGCCAATAGCAGAGAGTTACCTTCCCCCTATTTGATGCGCAAATGCATACGTGACTAAACTTGACAGAATGAGCATTATCGAGACCGCGAGTTTGATGTTGCCAGGAGGCTTAACTAGTATGAAACATCCTCCTTTCGTGGTCACATTCGCATGGGACTGTGCCTGGCATCCAACACTACGGTCCCACTCGACCCGGGCTCGTGGTCTAATGGGGTCTACGGCTGAGATAGCGGGCTGCCAATGCCGTGGGTTGCCAACACACTTTTGAACTTCGCCGAAATTATTGCAAACCCCCTGCTTTGGCACCAGTTTCCCGGGCGGTATAGAACGAATTTTTTTTTTTCCTATCGGCGTTCAAGTTCCGGGCAATCTTACATAAGGCCCAAGTCCCCAAGGCCGGACATCGGTATTCCTTGCAGTAATATTCTGCCTTACCTTCCCTTAGCTCTAATTAGAATGAATTAGCCTGCGACGCTTAAGACTCCTTGGAGATTTCGACTCGGAAATTTATAGGGGGTCAAGCGCAAGTCGACGTTGGCAGGTTTTGGCGCAATTGAGCGCACAGCCAAATGCCGACCGAATGGCGGCAAACTTTTACTTAGGCGCAGGTTCCGTATGCTAAAATAATGGGCTGCCACAGTGTGCAAAGTTCAAGTTTGGTGCAGTGCGGGCCGCAGCCTCGCGCTGAAAAATCAGCTGCGACGCGGTAGGAGGCTTAGCTGGAAACCCGCGAGCTCTGGAGGCCCGGAGCTCGTCGCCCGTTGATTTGTCTTTTGCCTTAGTCTACTCTCCACTGGCAAGAGGGACTCCGAGTCGAATACTCTAGGGCCTATATAGCTCGAATCGAAAATTCTAAACGGGCCTATAACACGCCATGATCGCTCAGACACCCGGAAAAGTACTACTAGCCTGAATAGCTTACTAGTAAACGCTGACGTGATCTAGGCTAGCCGCTGCGTCTAGAAAACCTCGAGCCAACTAGGGGAGCCTGAGGGGTAAGGTAAATCACGCGCATTGTTAACTCGGAGATTCTGTGATTCGAAACAGAGGCTTTGTGTTTAAGCCTGAGTTTCCGAGCTTCAGGCTGCCGGCGGCGGACGACGCCCCTCCATGCTTACCCCTAAGAGTCCTGCGAGGAGCCTCCGCGCTTCCCGGGCAAACTTAAGGTGTTCGCCCCCCTGCCTTGCCCTGGAGAGGGCTGGGACTTTAGATTGCGGCCCTACTGATCCCGCCTACCGTAGGTAGGCACATGTATCAGGGCTACATGGCGGCGGGTAAAATGATTTCAAATTTTGCGACTTGTTGCATTGTACTGCTCAGAGGCACGTGTGCGCTGTCAGAACTTTCCGTGAAGATCCTCGCACAGAAGCGAGTTGAACCTCTACATCGCCTTTTGTCGTCGCTTCAAACTACCTTATACCCGCCCACGGCAAATGTCGATGTCGAGATCCACGTGGACCAATTACCCTCTGAGGGGTTTTATCTTTGGTCGCGGAGGTCCGCGCGGGATATAGAACAACGTGAAAAGGTTCTCGAGCTCTCTGACAATTTCGTGCGAAACTGGAGCCACGGTAATGCCAGAGTTGTGAAGCTAGAGAAATGGCATGGTGTCCGAGGCATGTGGCTTGCTTGTGCTGATCCTGGATTATATGGCGAGGAATTCTCGCGCTTTGTGATTTTCGAGGATGACGTTGAATTATCCACTGCCTGGTACGTATTTCCCCAGCTGCCTATGCTCTGAATCACCACCTAGGTTTGAATATCTTGCAGCAGCACATCGCGCGTACTCGATGAGTACCGGAATTGCTGGGATATCACTTCAGCGTCAAGCGGGTCGCATGGATGCCTACCCCGAAGAACTCGAGGGCAAACGAGTTCGCCCTGGCAGGAATCAGCCGTTGGCTGCATTGAAGCCAACGACATACCGCGATACGCTCTATCTATTCCCACACGTTGGTAGCTGGGGATTTTCACCAGAGCCTAAAGTGTGGCATGATTTTTTGGACTGGTTTAAAAATCTTGAGGATGTAGATGCCCCCGAGAACTGGGTAACGCTAGTAGATACGGGCAAACAAGTGAATCCAAAGCGTGAATCCCTCCCGTCTAGGTGGTATAGGCACGCGTTGAGCTCGCAGCGTGGTGAGCTGGGCATCTCGCAGGGGGGGGTGGCAGAGACAACTTCAAGCATGTGGACAGCCCACTTTGATACATTTTGCATGCAACGAGGTTTGTTTACATTGCACCCTCATCTCTTTGTATCCCAGGATGATGGGGGCGATTCGTTGGAGGTAGGACTTGCCAGGTCATGGCGGGAAGATGGAGCTCACTATCGGGGCTTCAATACACCAGATAGTTCCTTGCTTAGCCTGAAAGCCTGGCGAACTAAGTATTTATCTGGCTCGCTTACTGGTTTGTTTTTACCCGATGATGAAGTAGCACGGTTGACCCATGGGGGTGAGCGGCTTTCCAGTTCCGACGTGGCATATTTAAAGCGGCAATACGCAGCTAACAATCTCCAGCTCTCTGTGAATGCAGAAGGCCGGCGCTTGTTTGACTTGGACGTGTATTGGAATTTGGAGAGCTCCATAGCACTCGATGATTTGACACATGCAGTGAATGGAAACACGTTTGGGTACTATAATCCACTCTCCACGATTACTCAAACCCAGGCACACTGTATTCTTGGGGGGAAGTCGGTCGCCATTTTGGGTGATTCCATTTCCCGATATTTTACTTACACATTTAATCATTTTTTGGAGCACGGTGTGATTGCCGCCGAATGGGGGGAGCAAAATGGTGGCTGTGGAAAGTGGGGATGCGGTAACAGAGCAGATGGCGAGGCATGCTACGTCGGACCCTACTTTGATTGTGGCACAACTTGGACCGACGGCACGGACCGTTCCGGCAAAGCAGATCACCGCCAACACATAACAGCAACCATAGAAGGAGGTTACGGCGAAATAAAAACTACTTTCTACTTCATTCAGGATACATGGTATGACGCCCTGCAAACTGAAGCTGCAGCAATTAAAGACCACGATGTGGTGATTGTAAATTCTGGCTGGTGGGAGCTCAAAGAGGACGACGACGACGATCACAGGTCAGATTCTTGCTCATTTGACGACGACGATGATGTTTCTGACTTTTACACTGATTCCGATTGCCTAGAGTCCTACGAGGACGACCTTAACGATCTGGTCGAAAGTATATTAAAATTCTTTGTTGTTGACGCTGAGAAGGCCGTGATATGGCGCCAAGTAACCTGTTGTGGCGTCAACTATATCGACTCCAGGCAGCGCATAGGCGCCATTGCTGTTGGAGCCATGAATGCGATCGCAGACAAAGTCATGGCTGACAACTCGATTGATACTGTTGCCGTGTACCAAATGTCTAATGTTGTCAATTTGATAAGTCGCACCTTCGACAACTTTCATCCTCGTTCCAATCAGTTGCATGTCTGGACACAGCTATGCCTCAACAAAATTGCGAAGCAGCTCAACAAGGTTGATGAATGTCTCGTTTCTCCATCATCTACTCCATCAGCAAAGCCTGCCCCAACTCTAGGCTCCAACCCTACAACGCCGTCGCCCTCTCATGGACAGCTCCCGTCTGCATCAGGCACATCATCACCAACAGCGCATCCGGCGACCGCAGCACCGATGGTTGTGACGCCAAGACCGACAAAAGCTCCATACCCATGGCCAACCAAACACCCCACCGAGGATCCTAATTTGAACATGGACTCTTCAGGATATGACATGGGTGAAGATGTGCGCGAGGCTTCAAGATCTCAGACCTTGATGGTCGGTAACCAGACATTTGAATTTACCTGTTTTTCATCAAATGACGGAATCACGTACAAAAACAAGCCAGCCTTGGACTTAGGAGAATGTCCCACGGCGGGACAGAAAGTTTTATTGGCAATATTCATAGCTTCCTTGGCCTCGTACGTGATCGCGCTGATGCTGAAGCCACCAGGCACAAAAGGGTCTAGCTTGCGTGCATTTCAGGCGTCAGCAAGTAACTCCACGGGGCCATCTACAGCCAGCAAGACCGAGATATCTACTTTAGAAGACGAACTTTCTAATTCTGCACTTCAAGTTCTTCGCCAGATGGAGGACATCGAGGTTCGGTCTGGACCAAGCCAGCTCGCATCCGTTGCTGAGTGCAAAAATGAAAGCTGCGATTTTTCGGGCAAAGGCTCTGAAAGCTGCAACACAAAGGTGACAGCATCACGGGCCGTAGCTCGACAACGATCCTCAGCGCAACGATCAGGACTAAGGGTTTCCTCCATACGTGATGGGAGCCACCACGCACCCCGAACTTCGGTATCTTTAGTCAACAAGACTCTTTCGGTCGCTGGTGCATCTGTCCGCACATCGTCTTACGCAGAACCCCACCTTGATCCTAAGGTGTCCTCGGTTGCATTTTCTTTCTATGATGGCGGAGACTCAGACGACGAAGAAGTTGCACCGATCAATGCAGCCGTCCTAGGACAGCAGGCTCGCGAGACTGCTCGGACAGCTCTCGAGTTTGGATTCCTGCTGATGGTCTGCGTTGTCGGTGAACATCGCATGCCATCTGGCTTCCTACCTGCAGGAACCACGATAGTACCCGAGAATCCTGATCTCTGGTCCTTTATCATGGTTCTAGTTTTTCTCGTTTCGCTGCTCAATGTGGAAGTCCTCGAAGAAGGAACCGAGGTGTTCTTGTCGCGCGCCCAGGCCAATGAGTGGAAAGGCTGGATGCAGGTTGCATTTGTTGCTTATCACTATACAAACAATAATGACGTCTATGTTCCGATACGTTGGTGCGTCTCTGCCTATGTCTGGCTCACCGGCTTTGGGAATGGAGTTTACTTTTGGTCATCGGGTGATTTCTCATTCAAACGCTTCGCCCAGCAACTTTGGCGCATGAACTTTCTTTGCCTTTTTCTCTCGCTTTCGACCGGTACCCCCTGGATCGAATACTACTTTGTTGCGCTTGCCACGGTTCACTTTACACTTATTTGGGTCTCGTTGGGTCTGGCCAGGGCCTTTGGCCACTTTGTTGCAGAATGGGAGAAACCCGACAAGAAGGAAAGTAGAGAAGCATGCTATGTAGAGAAGGCCCTTGGGTGTGGAATTATGATTGGACTTTGTTGTCTCATCTGGCTTGATCCTCACAACGACGGAGAGGGTGTTTACGACGTTGTTTTTCGCCCGAGTCTTCTTACCATATCAGAGCACACAGAATGGTACTTCTGGATGCGCACAAAAATGGACTTCCTCTCTTCCCTTCCCGGCCTTTGCTTCGCTGTTGTCTATACACCCTTTCGAGACTCCTGGCCATATGGTATTTCACGCACTGCACGCTGGTGTATTGGGCTATTTTCTAGTCTTCTATTTGCGGCAGCGATATGGATTAGTCAGCTGAAACAATATTGCTGCAATGGTGGTGCCGATTATCGCACCGTGAATCCGTACATTGGCACCCTCTGGATTCCTGTTTACCTCCTGTTACGCAATTGTATGCCGTGGCTTTCTCGTCGTATAATGAAGCCCATTGAATGGATAGGAATGCATTCATTGGAATTTTATCTTCTCCAGTTTCACATATTTCTAACATCAGCCTCCCATCGTATCCTCTATATCATTCCCAAGGAGAGTTGGGGCTACACGAATATGTGCATTGTTGGATGCATTTACTTTGTCGTCGTCATCAAGGCTCTCGAAGTTACCAACGTGCTAAGAAATATTGCCTGGCGTGCTAGCCGCAGGAAAGTAATTCTCTCAACTCTATGGACTATCGGTGCCTATACGACGCTTGCAGATGCCAATTGGGACGATGGCACATGCTCGCGTCTGTCATGGGTACTCTGGTTGATCTGGTGTGCTATAGTAACAGGCCTTTTTGCATATTGGACCATAGCCGTGTAGCAATGCCATGGGTCCTGTACTATTTCTCGAGGCGCGGCAGAAAGTCGGGTGGTGAAACAATGCAATTCATAGCGGATATCTTAGGTCCCCTGGACCGGCCCCTTCCGACCAACTCGAAGATGGTTTCGCCCGCCGCAAAGTACGCCGCGCTCTCCTGTTAAAGAGTGCCAATCTGAGTATGACGCATGCGATGTGGGGAGTAGCCACGACGCCGACCCAACTTGGCATGATCTACCTGCCTAACTTATCCCCCTAGCTAACCAGCCCCAATAAATTAGACTAGAACCGTGCACCGGGCGCGCTATCGAGCATTACGCGCCCTCGAAGCGGATGGGTGGGACGCAGAATTAGGATCTTCCTCAGGCTCATCAGCTGGACGCGGCGAGCGGCAGCGACGGTTGCGATGCCCTGCTAGACGCGGCGTCGGGGCGGCGTGCACTGCCTGGGTCGCCGGGTCCACCGAGCTTCCCGACCCGCCAAAGGCCTCAGGCTGCCCCGGGCCGCACGTCTACCCCGCACCCAGTGTCTGGCACGAGGCTCGAGCGGCGGCGGGCTCCGCGGCCTCGAACTGCTGGCGCCACCTGCCCGACGGCAGATGTATAGACACGAGTCAGATACACGAGTTGGCTTTGGGGAGGGCTGGGCGCTGCGTCACGGTTGGCGACTTGGGGCAGCGTTTGAACAGCCACTCCTGTAAATATGAGTTTAATGAGCCCAGTCAAGTGTCGCTAGCGTAGCGCCCTCACAAAAAAACGGGAGCACCGTCACCCGAGACCCGGGGCCTGGGGTGTTGTTCAAGCTCATCTTTGTATGCGACTCGGAAGTATAGTATCAGCCAGCAGCCCGAGTGCGGGCCCGCCCGGGCCGGCGGCTTCTACTTGAAAATAAAATCGAAGGTGAGTTTGTACCACTAGCTCTTAGTGTTCTTCGCCGCTCGCCCTTTCAAGTTCAAATTGTACTACCGTCTAAAAGCGCTCAGGCCCGGGCTCCTCAGGCTCAACCGCGAACCCCGGGGCCTACGTTTGATGAGCACCTTTTTAACCGTCGACTAGGACCCCGGACCAGCTCTCACCCGACTCTACCCCCGGCGGGCCAACCCGGGCCGTAGTGAGGCTTGCACATTGTGGACATACAGCGTACCGTAGGTGCGGTCTTAGTCCAGGTACCGTCTTAGTTCGAAATAACTATAGTCAATTCGGGTTTGGGGGTGCACACCCCTAGGGAGGGGTGTACCGTAGGTACCGTCTTAGCCTGAGTCCCACTCAGGCTGCGGTATTGTATCTAACCTACGGGCATGTTGAGCAATAAACGATTCGTCACATGCCCATGCTGTTTTACATAAATTTGTCCGTGATATAAAGATCAAACTACAGTAGCCGCATGGCACCGGTTAAGAGTGGTCCCCAGAAGCACAATGATGATCCACTCATCTGGGACCTCACGTTGTTTGCAAGGCGCACGCTTAAGCAGGCGGTACGTGCAGAGCGACTTGGAAGTACACGGGGGCGCCAGCCTCGCGGGCTCAGGGTGAACCTAGGAGGCCCGAGGATGGAGAAGCACATGTCCTTCGTGCCCAAACCGTTACCTCGGGACATCCTCTTAATGAGCCAAGACTCACTCTCGCTTAGATATGAGAAAGGCACGAGTCGCGCGAGCCAAGCAAGTACTCTCAATATTCCTACACAAACAGCAAAGCTACCAGCGCTAAGCCCCAGGCCTAATGAGTGTAAGATCCTCAGAGATACGAGGCCATTATTGGAGGGGACGTCATCATCCGCACCTAAAAGTACTGTGCAGCCGGCCTCAGTCCAGAAGACAATTGAGGAATTGAAGGCTTCGCCATTCAATGGTATTGCTAGTGGACAAGCACCCAGGCTACCCCTGCCCAGCCTCGCATCTCCGCATAACCTGTGCGAACTTAAGGGTAAAAATGCGAATATCGAGAAGACTGGGCCGACAATATGGTCTGTTGAGGACTTGAATAGCAAATATAGAAACAAGCTTCTGCGTAAGAGCGCTCACGACGTCTCACTCAAGGTGCAAGAGCTTCAGTCAGAGCTGGTGAAAGAGGAGTCATTGATTAGCGTTGTAGGGCTCACGAGACATCCGCTACTTGCCCTATGTGATCAGCACACAGAGACGGCAAACTTAGTTTGCATAGGACGAGGCCGTGCACGTTGCGTGGCAAGGCGATTTGTATTGGAGGTTCATCAAATCTGGCTGACAAATCTTGACCACCTCGAAGCCGCAAATCGCGGTGCTATCCCGCGACACCGCCGAATAGACATTGATGCTATTCTTGGCGTGAAGTCACAGGTTCAATCAGTTGCCAGCAAAAACTCTTGGCGTCTCCTGACATCACAAAGCCCTGCATCAGCATTTCTCATCTCGACGCCCAGCTTGCTTTCTCTGCCGACGACAAAAAATGCCCTCCTCTTTGAACAAGGTCTGGAAACCGTCACTATTTTATCGTGTGAACACCTTATGCGTGGTGGTGTTGTTTACTTGGCGTCACTCATGCGAGAATTCTGGCCAGGGTACATGATACCAGCCAAGTGGCGATTCTCGTTTTACGACCCACTCACGGGCGTGAAAACGTCAGCTGTGACATATGAGGGTGCTGAAACATTTAGGAATTCCGCTGTGCCGCTTGCACCATTGATACTTTCACCAGGCTTGGCTCGTCCTCCACCGGTAGAACATAATTTAGTTTACACGCAGGGTTGCCTAATTCAGGGAGCAAAATGCGGATCTGTTGCAGCCGCCATCTGTCAAGTGTTTGTTTCTAGCCCCCGCGCGGACGACCGTAACCGCATTGTTTTCTTTGATTTTGTGCTATTACCATGCAATAAGATACTCGCTCCGTGGCAGATTCAACTTGATGCGCTTGATATAGTTGGGCAGCTTGGCCTCTCACACGCGCCGTGCACGGTGGCTGAGTGGTGGTGCCAGCAAGGACAGGCCGGACTCTATGCGTCACTGCTTGCCCAGTTTGTCTGGAAGGCCGATGCACTGCAGCTGCAAACACCTCGGGGGGGGTCCTCATTAGCTTGGGGCTTTGACTTCAAGTTGGTTGCAACTCGTGCCGCTGAGTACCTCGGTATCTTGACTGTAGAATCGCCGCAGTCTGGTCATCAGCATATTGCTTGTTTGGAGTTAGAAGGAGAATCTTACGATGAGGATGTACGCGCTATCAACAACCAAAGTGATGTTTTAAATCAGGGTGTACTTGCAGAGGGAGGTAATCCGCAGCAACTTAAGCAAAGACCCGTAGCTTCTCTATCGCTCTCCGTCTCCGGCGCGTGGGATCGTGCTTTTCAAGTGCCTGGAACGACAGGCGTCGGCACTTCTAGGCGCAACGTTACGATCCACGATCTCACTTTGCGGACCCAGATTCTACAGAATTGCGATGATGATCTACTCACAGATGGCCCTGAGACGATTGCGAGCCTGTACCGCGCTAACATGAGACTCCTTGATAGTGTCATTATCAATGTTGCGCAGGCGTTAGAATGTGTTATTTTCTCCCCAAGTCACATATCCTGGGATAACGTAAACTTGAACCCGCCAGGCGTATTCAGTTTTACCCACACGATTTGCATTCCAGTTGTGCAGAAAACCCATCTCTGTCATGGTTGCTATGCATTCCTGTCACCAGCCACATGCATCGTCAGTCGATGTATTTTTGTGCTTACAACCAACACAGTTTCAGCTGGCTGTGGTATTGGCTCCAAAGTGGCCCCCATTGAAAATATTCCCGAGAGTGATGAGCGTGGGTTCCGTGTCGTGGTTTCATGCGCCCTGATTTCCCCGGCTCGGGACCTGAATATCCATTTTTTTTCACTGACGCGGGACGTTGCAACTCCCAACAAGGGTGCGCTGACCGACCGAGCTAATCGACACTCAACAGAAATTTGCATATTGATCCTCAGCCGCATCCGCGTCGTCGATGACTATATCCACATACTCCACAAAAAGTCCCATCAGGGAGCCAATGACCCAGGCTTCTACAGCATTCATCTGCAACATGCCGGGTTCAGTGCACTGAGCCGTAGTGACTTAGCAACATCAAAAGAAGTAATTTCCATAGAACAGGAGCACAATTTGCTTAAGGAGAAACGACGCCGCCTTGAGGATAAGCTTTCAAAGGGCAGAAAGTTTCTTGCGGGTAGGGAACAATCAAGTCCACGCCCCCAAAACACACATGCTGCCATGTGCGAGGATAAGAGCCTTGAGGTGGTAGGAAATAACATCAACCCGAACACTGTAGATGGCAAACTCGCCAAATCCAAGGAAAGTATGATCACATCAAGAGCTGTCGTGGACCTGCTGGCAACAAAGCTAGGTATTTCACAGTTCCATGTCTCGCAAAGCGTGGGGGTTAGAAAGTTTACACTAAGTTCCGACGAGGAAAATGCATTTAGCCCCTCGTCGAAGATGACAGAACCTCTAAACCGACGGCCCGCGCGACCCGATCTGCCGCCGCTGTTACCTGGGCAATCGATGAATTCCACTGTGACTAAGGGTCCACTCGCGTGGCGACGTATACATCGCTACTCAAAGGCAAAGTTAACCATGAAATCGTCGTTTTTGGAATCACGCATCCAGGGCGCCATTGACTCTATTGTAAATACAGCGCCTCAGCCCGCAATTGTGGGCATGGTCCATCCAGCCACTGGAACTAAACACATTGTCCCTGCCTTTTTAACAATTCATGATGATTGCATATTGATTACAGAAATTCTTGAGGCAACAGTTCAATCTCTTGAGCACAAGAAAGGACTCAAGGCCGACACCGAACTATCTGCCAAGGAACGTCTTCTTGCACAGTCGGACAAAGGTACGTCGTCGATCGCCGATCAGATTTCTGAGCTTGAGACTGTGGCCTTCATTCGTTGCAAGCTTGGACATGCCGATGGCGTTGAGGAATGCCTTGACCAGGAAGTTGCGATAGAAAACCGAGATGAGCACGGAAACACACTCTTGATAATTTCAGCACAGCAAAATGACAAAAAAATGCTCAAACTGCTCCTTCGTCGTGGTGCCGATATCAACGCCCAAAACTCAACAGGAAATACTGCGCTTCACTATACGAATGAGTACAAATTTACTGCGCTCACAGAATATATCCTCAACAAGGGTGGAAATGACACTCTCCTTAACATGAAGGGGCTTACTTGCTACGAAGGTGTGAATGGAGTGAGCTAAAGCTGTAGTTATTTCTATGGCACGATTTCCTTCTTCCAGTGTCGGAGTTGGAATGTTCAGTTTCCATGTGCCACCAGGGGACACTTTTCTCAGGTGTAGAATCAACCCCTGTTAGGGCCATCATGATGTAGGATGGTTTCTTTCACTTAGGCTAATTAAAGAAAGAAAGAAAGAAAGAAAGAAAGAAAGAAAGAAAGAAAGAAAGAAAGAAAGAAAGGAAACCTAGTAAAAAAAGGAAC
>MPLT02031210.1_pt1 | contig 15994 bp, 10 predicted proteins | sample 1617391 | NCBI WGS metagenome assembly MPLT02 (sample SAMN05944800, study PRJNA350692) | marine metagenome | biome: marine; feature: ODZ; material: water; isolation source: 70 m water sample filtered on 0.2 um supor filter | place: Pacific Ocean | collected 2012-04-08 | depth 70m m
CAAATTCAACGGTAGATGCAAAGGAAACGTTGACAAGGCTGTTGCCGGCATCAATCATATTGCGCTACTGACAGCAGGAATAGGAGACTACGATGACTGCACAATGACTCTCACCGATTCCTCCAACAACCGAAGCCAACCTTTGAGGATTTCTCCCTTTGAGATAGTAGAGGATAAGTCATAATTTTTTCATTACCTATGTGAGATTGTCCTAGAACAGTCATTTAAGATTCTGCTGATACACACGTTTATCAACTTAAGAAGACTGCGTATTTCAAAAAAGCCTACTTAATATATGAATTATTATTGATGAAAACTCCGATTTCTTTGCGACTCCTATATCTTAACTTTGGTCATTTTATTGACCACATGCTGATGTTGATCTTTGCAAAAGCAGCATTTAGCGCAGGAATTGACTTTGGACTTGGTAAAGAGGGCGCATATGCTGAAATGATTTTTTACGGGATTCCATCACTAGTTTTGTTTGGAGCATGTGCCCCAATTGCAGCACATATGGCCGACCATTGGAATCGTAATGGAATGTTGACTGTTTTTTTTATAGGCATCGGATTGGCTTCTATCATTACGGGATTCGCTCAAAGTCTGCTACAGATTAGTCTTGGACTGGGTCTAATTGGCATTTTTGCATCAATTTACCATCCTGTAGGTATAGCCATGGTAATCGAAGGCGGAGGGAAAGTCGGTTGGCGTCTTGGAGTGAATGGACTGTGGGGAAATATGGGTGTTGCCGCAGCACCATTGGTAACAGGGTTAATCCTAGTACAATTTGACTGGAGGATGGCTTTTATTATTCCAGGATCAGTTTCAATTCTTTTTGGCCTTGGATTTCTACGACTTTTAAGTAGTGGAGATGTCAAAGCACCAGAAGCTACTCGCCAGGAAAAAGAATTAATTGGATTTGCATCCGGCTGGCAGCGTGCCTTGGTTTCTCTAGCTTTAGTTACAGCTGCAGGAGGCTTTGTATTTGGTGCAATGACTTTTATTATTCCTAGATTGTTTGAGGTACGAATGCTGGGAATTACTTCAGACATAGCTGTGACAGGCATTCTAGCCTCTGTGATATACGCAGTGGCTGCATTCGCGCAGCTTGTGGTAGGGCGAGCTATTGACAAACGATCTATAAAGCATGTTCTGATTTTCATTGCTGCTGGTCAACCATTACTTCTATTTTTGATGACTATGCAAACAGATTATGCTCTATTTGCAGTTTCTCTACTGGCCATGGGTTTTGTATTCGGACAGATTCCAATAACTGATGCGGTTTTATCACAATATGTTCCTGATAAGTGGAGAGCCAAGGTGCTATCAGTCAAGTTCTTGGTAAATATAATAATCGGAGCTTTAGCGTTGATGACCGCACGTTACTTACTGTCAACTGGGGCGGGTTTTGAGTCAGTAATAAGGGTAATTGCAATTGCAGCATGTTTTATTGTTGGGGCAGCCATTTTGTTGCCAAATCGGCATGTATTTTCTCCTGCCAAATAATTTCAAGGCGTTGTCAACTACTAACTACCTCATTTAATTTAGAGAAACAAATTCATTTAAAGTGAAAACAGAATTTCGTCCAAGCTTTTGGCTGCCAGGAGCACATTTACAAACAATTTGGGCTTCCAAATTTAGATCCATTCCTTATCCAGACACCACAAAAGAGCAAATAGAACTAGATGATGGAGATTTCATTAATTTGTTCTGGTTAACTGAAGGAAAAGGTCCGATTGTAATTATTGTTCACGGTTTGGAAGGCGATCTTTCTTCTAACAATGTCAAAGGAATGTTTGGAGTTTTTAGAAAAATGGGATGGAATGGGGTCCTTCTGCTTAACCGAAACTGTGGGGGGATCTCAAACAGGCTTCAGCGGACCTATCATGCAGGTGAAACGGGAGACCTGGACTTTGTTGTCAATCTGGTAAAAAAAAGATTCCCTGATGTCCCTTTGATGGTCTATGGATATTCACTTGGAGGTAATATCCTATTGAAGTGGCTTGGGGAGAAAGGTGATAATGCTCGAATCAATGCTGCCGCAGCGGTATCTACACCTTTCGACCTTGGATCTTCTACTTCCATCCTGGAGAAAGGTTTTTCAAGAGTTTACCAGAGTCACTTTGTCAATCTGCTGCGTGCATCAGCAAAAAGGAAATTCCGGGATCTACCACCTTTATTTAATCCAGGTGACTTGAATAAAATAAAGACTATAAGAGAGTTTGATGAAAGGGTTACGGCACCTTTACATGGATTCAAAAATGCTGATCATTATTACTCTGAATCATCCTGCAAACGATTCCTTAATAATGTCGAAGTTCCTACACTAATAATGAATTCACTTGATGACCCTTTTTTGGATACAAAAACTTTCCCGGCCCAAAAGGAAGTCTCTGAGATGATAGATCTTGAATTCCCTCAAAAGGGAGGTCATGCAGGATTTATAACTGGAAATGTTTGGAACAAATTTAGTTTTGTAGAAACCAGAATTCCAGAGTTTTTTAGGGGAAAAATTGAAATAAAAACATGAAGAACCTATTCTTTCAAAAGTAATTTGAAAGAATAAATAGATTTACGCAGGAGCTTTTTGAGTAAATCCCCTCAGTAATTGAGAACGAAAATTACTACAAAAATACTTTTTTGTTTAGGACTTGTGCTTATACTACTACAAAATTCCTGCTAAATAATTTTTAGATTCAGTGAAATCAACGTCAAAACAGTAATTCATGGTTTGGAAACGTTCCCGGAAATGTGCTACTTCGTCAGCTACATTCCTACCACGAACAGCCTCAGTGAAAATTGCAGCAAATTCACGGAAATCTTCCTCCCTCATACCAAATCGTGTCATTTCTGCAACACCCATACGCAATCCAGAACTTGAAGTAAAACTCTCGTCAGAAGGTATTGCCTGATAGTTTAGGATGATATTACTTTCTTCCAATTCCTTGGCAACTGCGCATCCCTGAGCATAACCTACAAATACAACTACTTGGTGCGTTTCTGTGTAGCCCACTTCTGGGTCTCCCTCTACCTCCAAGCCCTCATCAACGAGTGCCTTGGCAAAGGCTTTTGCATTTGCGATCACTTGTGGCTGATAGGTATCCTTAAAGGCATTCATTTCAATTGCCCCCATCAACAATCCCAGCAAGGTACCAAGGTGGTGGTTACTTACCGCTCCTGGAAATGCACGGCGCTCAATTGCTTTCCAGAATTCAAACTCCGGAACTCCTTCTTCATAATTTGCTCCAATAACTCCACGCTGAGAACCGTAAAAGGTTTTATGAGTGGAGCCAGTGATAATATCCGCACCTTCAGCAAGTGGATCTTGGAAATGAGGTCCGATCAGACCAAGAACATGCGCCATATCGTACATGATGACCGGCCTTGTTTTTTTTGCCTCAATCATTTTTCGGATTGCAGCAACTGGTTCGGCATGAAGAATCATACTCTTGCCGAGAATAATCAGTTCGGGATCAAAGCGGTCAAGCAGGTTGGCGGTTTCCTTTAAATCAATACAATACGGATTTTCAGGTAGAACCGGGAAATTGAGGACTGAGTATTTTTCTGTTACGGGATCTTTAGCAACATAATCACGCAGTGCACCCATAGGCTGTGAGCTAAGATGTCCTCCTTTACTGATGTGATTATTCATCACAAGTGGAATTCGACGAGGTTCACTTCTACGATCGGTGCGGTTTATAAAATCAACGAGAGCGCTAAAAACTGTCATGTTCGCCATCTGACCGCTGATGACCCGTGCCTCTACCAATGGATAGCCTAGAAATTTTTTCATTTCTTCAACAAGGCGATCCTCAGTCCAAGCGATAAATTCTGTTCCTTGATAGTAGAATACCTCCTGCTCAAAGGCTGCCAGCAATTCCTTGTGTTCTGCGTAACGACCACATGGATCAGTAACTTGTAGTAAACGAACAAGGGTAGACTGAGTCATTTCTGAAGGAATCAGGTTAATGCATCGGCGTTGTCTCCACTCATGATTCTCCAGACTTTTCTTCAAGATCAGGTTAACCTGTTCTTGAGGAGTGGCTGTTACCTTTACATCACTTATTGTTTCCCAGTCAACTGGTATTGCCCTGAAATATGGAGGTGCCTCAGAGCGCCCATGCCATTTGACCAACTGTGCGTCAAGACTTCGTCCTCTGACTTCTATTTCTAGTTCCTGATCTACTGGTATTTCTGCATCAATGTAAGCCAAAGCGATTGCTCTTCGATCCTGTTCTTCCGTGATTTGCATCGTCGCGCCTTCACCTTCAAATTTCCAGTAAGGCACCATCGTTCCACTTGTAATAACCCCGACCTTTTTTCCAGATAAAAACACTGTATCCCCCTGCCTCGTAACACCTTTAGCCTTCAGAGCAAGTGGTAAAAATCGGCGAGGCAAAACGTCAGAGTTTTTATATTGCCCCATACGTATTTTACGGATTTCCTCAAACTGTGCCCTTAAAGAGTCGCGTCCCACAAAATCACCCTTACGCCTTGAGAAACTAACTGCAACTGAAGTGAGTGGAAAAGCAAACGCAGGTATCTCTTTACCATCTGGATCTAGTCCAAATTCATGACCATAAAGCGGCATGCCTGCTTCAAGCCTTAAAGTATCACGAGCACCCAAACCGGCCGGAACCACACCCATGTCCTTACCTGCTTCCTCAATACGAGACCAGATAGCCTCCATCTTTGCCGCTGGTGCAAACAATTCAAATCCAATTGGTTCGCCAGTATAACCTGTACGTGCCAGTAAAACTTCTGTACCTAAAATAGTTATTTTGGAGAGGCTGTTACGGAAAGTTTCGGGCATCGTACCTTCGCGCTTTATCTCTGAAAGAATGCGTCCGGAAAGAGGCCCCTGAAAGGCAATCATCCCAACTTCAAACGTTTCATCATTCAGGCTTACATTAAAATTTTTGGCCAGCTTCTTAAAATGATTCCAGTCCTTTTCACGGTTCGAAGCATTGACGACCAAAAAATATTCATCTCCCGGATGATAGAGGTAAGCATCATCAAGCAGCCCTCCGTTTTTGTTGGGAATCAAAGTGTACTGAGCCTGCCATGAATCAAGTGACTCCACATTGTTGGTGAGAACGTGTTGTAAAAAAGGTACGGTATCTTTACCACTAATGCTGAAGCGTCCCATGTGACTTACATCAAACAATCCACCATAACGTCTTGTGGAAAGATGCTCCTTTAGAATTCCTGTACCGTACTGCAAAGGCATGTCCCAACCACCAAAGTCAATTAGCTTACCTTCGTTTGCTTTGTGCCATGAATGAAGAGACGTACGGGAAAGTCCCTCAGAGGAATTATTTTTTTCAGTCATTTATATTTGGAGAATATTGAGGTATTTTGGGGTTCTTCCAGTCAGAAATTTATTTGTGCAGATTAAACTTCAAACAAGCGAAAAGACGTGGATTTTCTTAAGTAATATGAACTTTAACATATGACAAAAGAGGAGTCAAAAGTTATTTCTCTGATTATCCTGTAGATAATAGGATTTACAAAGAAAAAAGTGTAAACTCTTTTACTAGAGGGTGAGAAGAGTGATAGAGTTAAAAATACTACAGGGTTAGAGTCAGGTATTAATTATAATGATCACAAAAGCATATGTGAATTAGAGCAAAAAAACTTGATTACCCTACCTATATTTCCTAGAATCAGTGTGTTTTTAAATTCCATTTTTTCAAGAAATTTTTTAGGAGAATCTAAATGAGTAACATAATCGGCAACCATGTTGGAGGTTCAAGGGTTAGCCTAAGTGGAGGTACCCTTCAAGATGTTTTCAATCCTTCAACCGGAGAGGTTTCCGGTCAGGTACGTTTATCGAGTCCAAAGGAATTAGATGATGTAGTTAAAGTTGCAAGCGAAGCAGCAGTTTCCTGGGCGGCAACACCTGCGGCGAAACGTGCTCAGGTTATGTACAGATTCAAACGTTTACTCGAAGAAAATTCAGAAAAAGTCGCCAATTCCATTAGCAGTGAACATGGGAAAACACACGATGATGCATTAGGCGAGGTAGCACGAGGACTGGAGGCAGTTGAATTTTCCTGCGGTATCCCGCATTTGCTAAAAGGAACTTTCAGTGAACAGGTAGCAGCTTCAATTGATGTTTATTCTATTCCACAGCCACTAGGTGTTGTTGCTGGTATTACACCTTTTAACTTTCCTGCAATGGTACCAATGTGGATGTTTCCGAATGCTCTTGCGTGCGGAAATGCTTTCATTTTGAAACCATCTGAACGAGACCCCAGTGTAACTTTAATCATTGCTGATCTGCTAAAAGAAGCAGGTTTGCCGGAGGGTGTCTTCAGTGTGGTTCAGGGAGACAAAGTTGTGGTTGATGCTATTCTCGATAATCCGGAAATCAAAGCAGTCAGTTTTGTTGGCTCAACTCCCGTCGCGGAATATATCTATACCCGTGGATCAGGAAACGGGAAACGTGTTCAAGCTCTAGGAGGGGCAAAAAACCATATGGTTATTATGCCTGATGCAGACATGGATCAGGTCGTTGACGCATTGATGGGTGCAGGGTATGGATCTGCTGGAGAAAGGTGCATGGCGATTTCTGTACCTGTTCCTGTGGGAGAAAAAGTCGCAGATGAATTGATGGATCGAATGGTACCCCTGGTGAAAAAATTACCGGTCGGACCTCCAAGTGATTCTAGTGTTGCAATGGGCCCTGTCATCACAAAACAAAGTTTAGAGAGGATTACTGCTCTGCTCCAGAGTGGTGTTGATCAAGGTGCAAAATTACTGGTCGACGGTCGGAGCTTAAAAGTTCCTGGACACGAAAATGGATTTTTCATCGGAGCTTCACTTTTTGATCAGGTAACCCCGGAAATGGAAATTTACAAAGAAGAAATATTTGGGCCTGTTCTTTCATCTGTTCGTGTTTCTGATTATGAAGAGGCGATTAAGCTGATTCACAACAATCAATACGCAAACGGCGTGGCAATTTTTACAAGAGACGGAGACGCTGCAAGAGATTTTGTAAACCGTATTGAAGTCGGAATGGTAGGTGTAAACGTGCCTATTCCTGTGCCAGTCGGTTACCATAGTTTTGGCGGATGGAAAAAATCACTTTTCGGAAGTCATCACATTTACGGTCCTGATACAATTCACTTTTACACACGTCTCAAGGCTGTTACTTCACGTTGGCCAACTGGAATAAAAGCTGGCGCACAATTTAATTTTCCTACTATGTCTTGATATAAACAGCAGATATAAAAACTTTCTATATAAATAAGACTATCTGTATACAACTTACAACTTCTTACTTTCCACAACGGAAGAGGATAATTCCTGAATGAGTAAAATGGAATTCATTAGCTTAACTGATTTAACTCCGATTTTTCCTGAAATAATCGTGCTCCTGACTGCCTGCACTGTTTTGTTGGTTGATCTTTTTGCTACTAATAAAAACAGATCCATGACCCTGGCAGTAACCACGATCATTGGTTTATTTTTGGCAATGTTATTAGAAATTCAGTTGCACGGGAAGGATATCGTTGGGTTTTACGGAACAGTTGTCGCAGATGATTTTTCGATACTTTTTGAATTTATCTACATGAGTGTAGCGATCGTGACTGTCTTTGTCTCACGGCATTATATTTCCGAAAATGAAATGAATTTTGGAGAGTATTACGTACTGCTCCTTACCGCTGTTTCCGGAATGATGTTCATGACTTCTGGACTTGATCTACTGGTAATATTCATTGGGCTAGAGGTTATGTCTATTTCCAGCTACATCCTGGTAGGTATGAAACGCAAGGTAGCCGTTGCCAATGAAGCCGCTCTAAAATATTTGCTGCTTGGGGCTTTTTCCACAGGTTTTTTACTTTACGGAATTTCTTTACTTTACGGAGCAACCGGAAGTACGTTACTACCAGCGATCATTGCCGAAATTCAACAGAACGGCTCAGGGAATCCACTTGTCATTGTAGGAATTGCACTTGTAGTTGTAGCAATGAGTTTCAAAATTGCGATCGTACCGTTTCATATGTGGACACCTGACGTTTATACCGGAGCTCCCACTCCGGTCACAGGCTTCCTTTCAGGAGCAGCAAAAGCTGCAGGTTTTGCCGTATTTATTCGTGTACTAATGACCGGAATTCCGATTGAGGGTGCAAATTGGGAAAACCTCTTTTGGACTCTTGCAGTATTGACCATGACAGTTGGGAACCTCATGGCTTTAAGGCAAAACGAAGTCAAACGTATGCTAGCTTATTCCTCTATTGCTCATGCAGGTTATGTGCTGGTGGCAATTACAGTTGGAAGCACTTCTGCCATTAGCGGTGTTATTTTTTATTCCTGTGCATACGCTTTAATGGGGACAGGAGCTTTTGGAATTTTAACCATCCGGGATGCAGGTCGTTTACCCACTACTTTTGATGATTTAGCGGGTTACGCAAAACGAAATCCGACGCTTGCATTGCTAATGAGTTTATTTATTTTTTCTTTAGTAGGTCTACCGCTAACGGGAGGATTCATTGGGAAATTTCAAATTTTCAGTGCAGCCCTAGAGAGAGGTTGGATATGGCTTACAGTGATTGGAATACTTAACAGCGCTCTATCAGTTTATTACTATTTGCGGGTTGTAATGTTCATGTATATGCGTGAAGGTGCTCTTCCGGATGGCACTGTTGTTTCATCGGGGAACACGTCCCGTTTTGCCTTGACAGGTCTGCTTTTAACCGCATTAGCGGTAGTCTATCTTGGCATTTTCCCGGATCAAATATTGGAACTGGCATCTTTGTCCATTTTGGCACTTCTCTAAATAACAGAATAATAAACTAAGGACGACAAAGATGTATGGCATTAATTGTCTGTGCAAAATTTTTATCGGGGCAATTTAATTAATTAGCACGGACTCTTCTTACATTTATATTTTGTAGTAGGGTGATAAAAATGACTGCGCTTTTTGCATGAAATCCTGAATGCTTAAAGTACAAAGGTGATTCAGTAAGCTGGAAGTGATGGTCTGTGAGCGTCGATATTCTGCGATATTTGCTTATCAAACTTTAGAAGGATATCTACATCGTTCAAAGCTAACCGAGATTAAAGTCAGTCTCAGACTAATTTCACTAAGAAAAAGAAATATTTTACTACCTATCAAAATAAACAGACACTCTCAGGGAATATCTGTACAACTGAATCCGGAAGGGGGCTCTGGCTATGACAAGAGCTCACCGGTATCAGAACTTCCTTAACCGCAACTGCTAAAGGCAAACTCTATGACGATGCAGTGTTGGATACTTGGACTATTGGAAAGAGGAAATATCTGCAAAACGCGGTCAACGATTTCACATCTAAAAATAATGAGTCCCCTGTTTACATTTCCAAAAACTCATTTTTTCCATTTCGCCTTTTTTAGCTATTTGTTAACCATATCCCTGCTTTTCACGGGTTGTACAGTAAATCATATTTCTTATCAGACTCCTCCCCAGACTAAAGAACTTTCTGGCATTAATTCAATTTATGTTAATCAATTTAAGGGTGAGCAGTCGGTCTTGTTCAACAAAATTTTAACCCATGAAATTAATCAGCATCAGTTTTTGAAATACTTAGCCGTTTTTCCAGAAAAAAAAGATTTAAATGCGGCAGTACTTTCAGTCGAAGTAAGTCGTTACGCAGCACATGATACAGAAGAAACCATTCAGCAAAAACACATTTCACTGGTCGAAAAAAAGGTCCTGCAAGACAATCCTGCTGGGCTAAACACTGTAAAGCGTGTTTTTGAATTTATCGAAAAATCTTATCCTGAGCGCTTGATCAAACGTACGCTGGATTTAGAATTATCGTTTAAAATAATCAATGCTTCCGGAGACAAAACTCTTTATTTAAATTCTGAAAATGCTAGCCTGAAACAAAATTTCAGAGGTGAAGAAAACATTCTTCTCATTCCGGATAAAATGGACGAAATGGTACTCTTAGCACAAAAGTTAATACAAAAATTTCTAGACCGAATCAATCCTGAGGAACAAGAACGAATTGTTGCTTTGGAAAAAGGGACGAATCCGGTACCATGGACTTTGGGCATGCTGGATTTCGGTCACCCTAGGATTATACGTTCGAACCATTTTGCCAGCGGAATGAGATACGATCTTGCTCTGAAAGGTTGGAATTATGTCCTTTTTGAACCAAGGAATTATCCGGAATCAGAGAGCTTTTTTTTCAACGATGAAGTTTATTCTCGTCTAAAAAGAGCGGGGTTACCACACACCACTTTGGAGCCTTTGCTGGAAGTGCACGATAAATCGTTTGATCGGGATGAAATAAATATTATACTTATGGGGCTAATCCAAAATCAGGATTATAAAAACTATTCACAAATTATAAAATCACATGCACGAGTATCCCAAAACATCGATCGATTAAATTTAGCAGCAGCGCACTACAACCTGGGTGTAGTCTATAATTTACGAAGTGAACTTGAGTTAGCTGGATTTCACTTTGCTAGAGCCAACGCATATAATCCTCATGAAAAATATTCTCAGGCATGGGCAGAAATCCAGCATCTAAAAGGAGATTACAATCCCCTGGATGAATTGATGGACCTTTCAGTTGAGTCAGCGGGGACACTCACCCCTCCTGGAGGTGCTTTGTTGCAGCCAATAAAATTTAAAACTCCTTAATTTTATTTTAAACCTAAAAACAAAGTTAAGTTTCTCTACTAATATTTGCGGAGAATTTTTCTATACTTTTATTTTCTCACCTTTCAGTTAATATTTTATGAAATTGTTTTTAACACTAATGGTTCTGGCCTTTCTTTTTTGTCCTCCTATAAAAGCACTAGAAGTTACCGTTAATTCTTCTGCCAAAATATACAACTCAGACATAAATCATACTAAAATACAGGCATTAAAGAATGTTTTGCATGCGGCACTTAAAAAAACTGTTAGTACTTTGCTCGATGAAAAGACAATTAACTACAACTACGAAATAATCAAAAACGAAATCTACAGATATAACAAGAAATTCATTATTGATTATTTAATCCTTAGTGAAAAACAAGATTTTATAAATAATCTTTATAAAATCTCAATAACCGCCAATGTTGATGAAAAGAAAATTCTCCAAAAAATAGAGACCTTAAGAATTCTGCCGAAAAGTTGGAAAAATAAACGACTGTTAGTGGTATACCATAATAAAACAGATGAAGCCTTCCCCCCTGAAAATCCTGCTGTGAAATCCGCGCTTGATGCTGTTCAACAAGCTTTTACAAAACAAAGCTTCAGGACTTTCAGTGAACAAACATTGAGACAAATCAAACATTCTTTTGAACAGGAGATTATAGTTGGACGTCCAGTGGACAGTCTAATTGCATTAACGTTGAATTATAATGCCGATGTCCTTGTGATTATGGGTATGAATTCCGTAAACCGAAACAATCAGAAGAGCACATTTTATCAAACAAGTGTAATAGTAAATTTCAGTATTTATGATGCTATTTCCGGGGAACAAATTGCCGAAACAAATGTTGAGGCCTCAGAATTTTCTTTAAAACAACCAGGGGAACTTAAGCGTGAGCAATTATTAAAAATTGCGGGCAGGCATGCGAGTCTGGAAAATGTGAGACGTGCTACAGAAAAGATAAACAATTTCTATAAAGAGTCCGGTGAGATGAGTTATGGTTTTTCTGTTATTTTTAGCGGTTTCTCTCCGAACAAAGAAAACATAATCATTGAATATCTGGAAAATAATGCTGATTTTCGGCAGCTTTCCGAACTGAAAAATACTTTCGGACATCTTGAGATTGAATTGTTTGCTACAAAACGTAAAAGCATTTTACGCAGACAAATTACCAGTGACCTGATTGAACTGGAAATTGAATCTACCACAAAATCAATAGCAGGTAACAACCTGTTTTTTATTAACCCCAATCCGATGTATGAAGAGTAAGGGAAAAAGAATCCCACTGATAACTCTCACTTGATCAACTCAGAAGCTCAAACATAATTTCCTCCTTGCAAAATATTTCACTACAAAACTTGCTATTGGAACATCATTTTTTCGGATAATTAGATCTAAATTTAAAAGCCTCCAGACAGAAAATATTTTGAATTGCCTTTGAATAAGTTATTATTATTTATAAAAAATAATCTTGAAATCTAAAGCCCAAATGTATTAGGGTGTTATCCTCATAGTAAGAATTCTTGTAGTCTGAAGAGTTTCATTTTTTCTCTAACATTTGCTTATTTATTCGTACTTATTTTTGCGTAAGCTTTGAAGTTGGTTGATAATAGATTACTGTACTTTATTCTTAGTTTGATGAGAATTATTAGTACAAAATTTTTCACCAACCATTGGCTTATAAAAAAATGTGGAATGAGATTTTATCCAAAATGATTCAGTTCAAAAAATTATTTTATTTGTGCGGATTTTTGTTAATTAGTATTAGCGCGCACGCAGAAAACATTTACGAACTGGATTTTACAAATGCTACAGGAGATGTAAAAAATTGGTTTGAAGCAAACAATTGGGAATTACGAGAAGAAATAGAGGAGATGAATTTGCGTTTTGAAGATGGGAAATTGGTAATTGAACCAAAAAAAGATGAACTTGGTGTGATGATGCGTGACTTTGACGAAAAGAACTATCTCCGCGGTGTAAATAAAGTTCGAATCGAATGGGGCGTTGATCAATATCCTTTAGGTGCAGACTGGAGCGGACCCACTGAAAAAAAGCGTAATACTCGAGAAGCGATTTCATTCATGATCTTTTTTGGTGAAACTAAACTTGACAGCGGTTTTTTCTTAGCACCAGACCTGCCTTATTTCATTAGTTTTTTCCTAGGCAAAAACGAAAAACCTGATAAAGTTTATCTTGGTAATTACTGGCAAGAAGGAGGTCGTTATCTCTGTATCCCATGTGACGGGAATAGTGCAAAAACGTATATCACAGAAATTGACCTATCGGCGAAATTCTATGAATTATTTGGGAAAAAACCGGAGCCTATCACAGCTCTAGGAATTGAGGTTGATGTGCAGAAGACTTTGTTAGCAAATGGACGCCACTCAAAGGCGTTCATAAAACGAGTTGAATTGTTTTAAAACAAATATAACTAGCTTTATAAAAACCCTTGTCCCAATGGGGTTGATAGAGAATATGGATATTTTACCCTATATTCTATAGTATTAACAAATCGAATAGTTTTATCCGATGTGTCTATTCTTAAATAGTACAATCTTAGGACCTCAAACTAAATCTAGAAATTAGTCAAATAATGAAAATCATAATTAATTCTATAACTATTGCAGTATACTTTTTAGGCACCCAACTGTTTGCAGGTATACATGAAGTAAATAATGATGAGATCATAATTCTAATGGGAAAAGGAATTCCATTAATAGACATAAGAACTAAAAGTGAGTGGCACCAAACCGGAGTAATTAAAAAAAGTAAACTTCTTACATTTTTTGACAAGGATGGGAATTACAATATTGAAGAATGGACGTCAAAACTGAAAAAAATAGCAAATAATAAAGACCCTGTAATTATCATCTGTAGAAGTGGCAGGAGAAGCAGAATTGTTGCGAACCATCTTGACCAAAAATTACTTTATTCAACTGTTTTTCATGCCACAAATGGAATTCTTTCCTGGATAGATGATAAAAAGATAACCATTAAACCTGATTAGAATCTTTCTCGAGGATATTATATATTATAGAGCAAAAAATTATTATGAATTATTAAAGGACTATTTGAGTTCCGATACCTTTATCAGTAAATAACTCTGCTATGACAGAATGAGGATCTGTTCCATTTATTATTTGAGCAGACGCTACACCATTTTCCACACAAAAAACTCCGGCACTAACCTTAGGAGCCATACCACCGCTAATCACGTTTTTCTTAATTAGTTTTTCTGCTTCAACTGAGGAAAGTTGACCCTTCAGTTTTCCATCTTCAAGAACTCCATCAACATCGGTCATAAATATTATTTTGTATGCTTCTAGAGCTACCGCAATGCGAGACGCAGTAGTATCAGCGTTTATGTTGTAAGTCACTCCATCTTTACCTAAACCGATTGGAGATACAACTGGTAGAAAACATTGTTTAAGCAAGACCAAAAGTAATTCCGGATTTACACTTTCTATTTCTCCAACATATCCTAAATCAACTCCTCCAGAATGTTGTTTTTTACGAGCTTCAATCAACAGGCCATCTTTACCACTTACTCCGACTGCTTTCCCGCCGAAAGTGTTTAGGTGAGTGATTATTTCTTTGTTAATTGTGCCGGAAAGTACCATTTCCGCGACTTTCAGATTTTCTGAACTGGTAACTCTCAAACCATCAATAAAAGAAACTTCCTGTCCTAGTCGTTCCATAGCTTTTGAAACTTCAGGACCTCCGCCATGGACAATCACGGGTAGCATCCCAAGAGACTGAAGCAATACGATATCCTGGGCAAAACTGTGTTTAAGACTCTCATCAATCATAGCAGCACCTCCATATTTGATAACCACTATTTTTTCATTGAAACGCTTAATATATGAAAGTGCTTCTAAGAGTAAATTTTTATTTTCCTCAGTAAACATTACTATTTAAAGCTACATTAATTTAATGCATTTTGAAAAAACATTAAATATAGATTGATGGGAAAGATGATTTAAATATTACTATACTAAACCAGAATGTAGTTTCTTTTATGAACGGAAAGGTACAATCAGTTTTTGATTGAGACGCAGACGACTTGCGGACTTGAGTTCATTTAAAACAACCAGTTCTTTAACTGTAGTCTGGTAGAACCTAGCAATCCCCCATAGAGTATCGCCATTACGTACACGGATTGTCCTGTGCCTGATTTTAGGTGTATTGTTTAAACTTTTTTTTGCAGCTACAATCTTTTTAAGTTTCTTGCGTCCTTTTGCAGGGGCTTTTACAAAAAACCTCATCCCCGCCCGCAACTGTTTCGAATTTGTTAATCCATTCCAGCTCATCAGTTTTTTTACAGTAGTTTTATAGCGTAAGGCTAAATGTGATAGAGTTGCATTTCTAGGTACGCGAATTATATTTGCGGCACTGGGTAATTTAGCATTTGAAACTTTACGGTATCCAATTACGAGTCTTTGTCCGACCCTAAGTGCGTTAGGATCGCGAAGTCTGTTCCATTTCATTAATTTTTTTACACTGGTACGATATCTTTTTGCAATTACAGAAAGTGATCCTCCCTTTGGGACCCTTATTCTCTGAGCAATCAATCTTGGGCTTGAAGATAAATTAGTGCGGGCTAATTCTTTAAAAACTCTCCAGGTTGGCACGTAAGTTTTCATCCGTTTGTTAACACGTAAAATGGATTTCGAATTGAGCTTGTTCCACCTTGCTAAACGTTGTATCGATGTTTTGTGTTTTTTAGCCAGATCCCATAAATTGTCACCACCACGAACCCTAAAATAGATAGGGGCGCCAAATTTCTCCAATGCACTCGTCACATATGATGAGTTACCAAGAAGAGCATTATAAGAGAGACTCCATTTTCTTGAAGGTTCCGGGTTTTGTTGAAGTGAAGCTATCAAATTCGATTGGAAGCGCCTAGGGATATAGAATGAATAACGCTGCTGTTTCATAGGCGGCAAACCCAGGAATAGTGCTGGATTTTTTTCACGCAACATACTGAATGACATTTTTGAACGTTGTGCCACCTCTTCCAATGAAAAAGAAACTGGCAAACTAACTTTTGTCTCATCCATAGCCTCAATAGGGCGAACGTGTCCTAATCCGTATCTTTCCGGATTTTTATAAATAATAGCCATAGCCATGATTGCGGGGACGTAACCTCTTGTTTCCCGAGGCAAACGAAGAGATGAGAAATTGTGCTTCATTCCCTTACGTTTCGCTCTTTTAATTGCTCTTAGTACACGTCCCTCTCCAGTGTTATAGGCAGCCATTGCCAACTCCCAATCACCAAAAATACCGTATAGGTGTTTAAGATATGTAATTGCCGCCTTGGTAGACAAAACAGGATCGCGCCGTTCATCAATCC
>MPLT02030919.1_pt1 | contig 15973 bp, 8 predicted proteins | sample 1617391 | NCBI WGS metagenome assembly MPLT02 (sample SAMN05944800, study PRJNA350692) | marine metagenome | biome: marine; feature: ODZ; material: water; isolation source: 70 m water sample filtered on 0.2 um supor filter | place: Pacific Ocean | collected 2012-04-08 | depth 70m m
AGCTGCCAGAGCATCGCCCGACGTCCATTGGCAGACCTTCGCGTGCACCCTCAGGCTAAATACAGCACTGGCCGCAGTCATGAACTTGGAACTCTTAGAGCCATGTCTTGAGAAAACGCGCCCTCCGCCGACCTGCTGTGAATTTTTGTCGGAGGGTCGATACGTCCCTGATTTCCCCATTCCAAAGATATTCCGAGGCTGGCCCGCTCGCGCCCTACCGTGACCGCAGTAACAACTGCCGCAGTCACGGCCCGGGCCGGGCTTCATTCCCAATCAGTGTTTTGTCCGACAGGGCTACGCCATTTAGTTGTAGTTTCGGGGCTCAGTCACTCCTCACTCCTGACTCACAGCGTACCCATCCCCCTTATTACCCATCCCCCTTATCCCACTTATGATCTCGTGGGTGTGCGATCGCGGCGCGTGAACATGCGTGGTATCCAGATATCAGCACCGCGTTTTAAACGCAATCCGCGTGAAGCCGCCGTCGCGACTGTGGCGGCGAGGTTTGCCACGGCAACACCTGTAGAGGTGCCGAGTCATTCGGATATATGGGGTGATATCGGTGATGCGGTTCCAAAAGTGCCGCCGGCTGCTGCTGACGACGACTTCGGTATTTGCAGCGCATGCGGTCTCTCTAGTGTCGTGTGCTATGGCAGCTCTAACAAAGACGATGCTGGCGGCACCAGCGATGAGCACAACAATTGTTACGCGGGTGTAGCGAGGCAACAGCGTGGTTCGCCTATATCCCGAACAAATGGTGAAAGTGCATTAGTGGGAGCTGCTCGACGCGGGGCAACGGAGGCCGTGCGCGCATTGCTTGGTGCTGGTGCTACCGTGAATGTAGTGTCAGCTTCTGGTGAGACTGCGTTAGATACTGCAATGGTCAATGGGCAGCTCAGCGCGGCGCTCGCACTTGTGCGGGCAGGCGCCACAGTGTCGAGGACCGACGATAGACTTTTGCGCGTTGCTACGCTACGTGGAGATGATGAGCTTGTTTCTCTGTTGCTACAGGCTGGTGCCCCACCACTGCTTGCACGACCTGCAACAATTGGTGAGCCCGAACTGCTCGCTGACGAGGAAGAGCAAGGCGCAACGTCATGTCTTCTTCTTGCTGCCCGGCACCCGATAACTCGAATTCTCAGTGCATACCTTAAATTTTTTGCCGCGGCAGATGATGGCGGACAGGTGCTGCTTGAGGCACCACACGGCCGGCGACACGTGACGGTATGTGCTCTTGGTGATTCATGCGATCAATTTTTGTTTGTCTTTGTAGGCGCTCATGGTTGCGGCAGCAAATGGCTCACGTGATGATGCACATGCTGTGAAAGCCCTTCTTGCTGCAGGCTGCTCGCCATTTGCCGCTGATATTGCAGGTCGGTCAGCACTCCATCGAGCTGCTGCTGCTGACAGCAGCACGGTCATCACCGCGCTCACTACTGCTGCGCGTCTACGAGTGGAATCCCCGGCTTATCGGGAATTCGTAAATGCGTGCGAAGCGAGCGGTCCAGGCCACACAGCGCTGCATTGTAGTGCGGCTGCTGGTGCAGATACTGCCATTGCTGCACTTCTAACAGCCGGAGCGGACGCAACAGTACTTGATGCCAATGGCGCGTCGGCTTTAAATGTTGCAGTGACTTTCGGTCACGCTAGTTGTGTGCAGCAGCTCCTTGGTATGACGGATGCCGTTCTTGACGGTGACATTGCTGTTTGTGTTTCATTAGCTAGACAGGGGAATTGGCCTGTGGAGGCATGTGTGGAGCTCTTGATTGAAGAGTTAGTCTTAGGGTCTGCATCCTCTACGGTAAATGCTTCCACTCAACTTGGTCCGGCACCGCTAGCAGCCGCGGCACGCCGTGGCGATATTGAGGCCGTCTGTGCTCTTGTTGAAGAAGCGGGCGCTGACGCTACACTGTCTGGTGACCTCTCGCCACTGGCAGCGGGAGCAATGGCCGGCTGTCTCGCTGTCTGTGGTGAGTTTGTCTCTCGCGGTGCTCAACCGGCAGCAGCGCTCATGGATAGCGGTTTGAGTCTACTTCGAGCAGCATGCGCGGCAGGTGACACTTCCGTCGTCCGACGTCTGCTTGGCGCTTTCAATTCTCATGATCTTAATAGTGATGACTTGCGGTCAGCTCTCCACGCGGCTGCATCGCGTGCTGATGATGATGCTGTCGAGGCATTGTTGGCTTTTGGCCACTCTCATCAGATGAGTGCCGCCTTCCTCTATCCCCTATCTCTCAGCAATGACGCTACAACATCATCAATCTTGCCATGCAAGATGCAAAGCTGCGACTATCTGGTACAATTCCCTGAACCCGGCGATGCCTGCGAGCCTGCGCTACTAGCAGCTTGTCGCGCAGGCGCAACAACTTGTGTTGCAGCGCTGACGCGGCATGCAGAATCGCTGCACGCAGCACTGGACAAAAACCGCCGTTGCGCACTGCACCATGTGGCCGCGTGTGACCAAGCTTTGCTTGTCGAGCGACTCTGCAGCCTCGATGGATCCTTGGTGACCTGTCGCGACGCCTACGGAGCAACATCGCTGCATGCTGCTGCTGCTGCAGGTGCCGGAGCAGCCATAGGGGCGCTGCTCCGCCATGGCGCTGACGCGACATTTGAGGACTCAAAGGGGCGCACTCCGCGTGATATAGCTCTTGAACGGAACCAAGAGCGCGCTGCGGCACAGATTGATGCAATGGCTGATGCGATCGACGACGGTGACTTCGACGAGTGTGCGCGGCTTGCGGATGCCGGGAATTGGCCTGTCGACTGGTGTGCTTTATCAGGCGACACTGCTCTTGTTGCTGCGGCACGTCGTGGCGCTCCCGACGCAGTATCACGCTTACTAGCCTGTGGGGCAACTGTCGATGCGGTGACAGACAATGATGAAACACCTCTTGCTGCTGCGGCCACTGCCGGCCATCTCGACGTCTGCGCAGCGCTTCTTGCTGCAGGTGCCGACCCAACCAAAGTCGCCGACCGATCAGCGAGTCTCCTTGCTGCTGCTGTTGTGGCTGATGAGCCTGAGCTTGTTGATGCGCTCCTGGCGCGAGGTGCTAGCGCACGGCCTGTTACATGCAGAACTGAGCCAACCAGTGCATTTCTAGTTGCTATCGAACTTGGCTCTCGACAAATAGTGGACTCCTTTGTGCAGCGTGCCATTGCAACTGGTGCTCTTGATGTGAATGAGCCCCACGGTGACGCACATGTTAGAGCTCTGCACGCAGCCGCCGCTCGTGGTCGGGCCGATATTGTTCAGAGTCTCCTCAAGGCTGGTGCCCAGGTTGATGTCCTTGATAACAAGGGTAAATCTGCTCTTCACTATGCAGCTGGCCACGACCACGATGACGTGCTGAGAGTCCTTGTGTCGAAAGGGGCTGACGTTCTTCGCAAAGATATGACTGGGACAACCCCTCTTAATGTTGCTATCGCCCAGGGGGCCAAATCTGCAGAGTCTGCTCTTCTAATGGCGGAATCAATGCTACATCCCACCACGTGAAACAGTCAACAAATAGTGCTGTGTGAGGAGATTACATCTAAGAGTGGGTCTGGCTCTTTGCCAGTGCCGCGGACCGGGAATCTCCAACGCCCCGGCTGTCCTTGATGTGCAACTGCTATTGTGCGGCTCTACAGGTTCGCTACTGACTAGGGTAGATGCAGGTCATTTGCCAACTGACTAAATCCGGCTATGGGCACGGTCGCCCCACACGCACACACGCACACTAAGTTACTACCATTCCCACGTGTATGGCCCTTTTGAGGTGTGACTTCCGCGTCAAACTTGTCGAGCGGCCAATCGACGCTCAGTCGCGTAATAAGTGTTTCTCTCCAAGAGGACAACCTGCCAGACAGTGACGAGCCGACTGCCAGACGCCCGGCCCTTTTGTATGTTGGCGGACTGCCCTACCGTGCGACATCGGCGCTTAGCTGAGGAAATATTGCCGGGGCGACTCTAGATGTCAGCCGGAGTGTCGCGCCGCCACCGTGGCTCGGGCCTCAGACGCAGCCCGTAGTTGAATCCCAGCTGCCCCGCCCCGAATCCTCTCCTGGGCCCGACTCGGAGGCTGCTCGCCCGACGCTGGGAGGCAAGGGTGAGTTCTCAAGGGTGCATTTGCCGTACTGTTCTGACGCCATCCCCGCCGTCCCAGTCCCCTCCCTCTGAGACAGGAGAATGACAGCCCTGGGGTTCGGGGATCCCAGGCATCGGGCAGTCATCCTCCGCCGTTTTCGCCGCGGCGCCACCACTGCCGTCCTCGCCGTCGGGGCCGTCTTCGCGCCGTGCCGTGCCGTCCCGGGCCGTCCGTCGCATTTACGTACTAGTCGCATCTTTCTCCGTGGCGGACGGCGCCGTCCGGAATGTCGGGCCGTCGTGGCCATCCGCGGCGTTCGCATGTTCGGCCGCCCGGGCTGCGCGCTGTCCTGGCCATCCGAATGAAGTTGGCTATATTTTCCCTACTAGCCACTAACAGTGAGCCTCAAGCTGTCTGTCACGGTCTGTCAAGTTGCTGGCCAACCAGCCTGTAGTATCTCCTCCTCAGGCTTTTATATTACTACAAGTAATTAAACAACTTAATTTAATAGCACCGGGGCCATCCATCCTGATTTTAATCATGGGATCCATTCTCGTCGCAAACGCCCTAAATAAAACATCATGATGGGACTACTAATCATGATGATTTTTCATTAGACTTCTATTCTAGCTTGGTGTGTGTCCTTTCTTTATTAGGTCCAACTTGAAAGTTGAAATGATTAGGATATTGCTTCCGAGTCCTTCAAGTTCTGGCAGCGACAATGAAGCGGCGGTCCCGGCAAGCAGCCCGTACCCTCGCTGGCTTCCTCCTAAGCTCCAGTGGGTCCGGGGCCCACCGGCGGGCCGGCGCTACAGCCTGAGCAGCGCGCGGGCACGCGGCAATGCGCGGCCCTATGCAAGTTATAGTTATATAGATAGCAGAGCTTGGGGATAATCAAGGGAGACCCGGAACATCATATAAATATATATGCCTTATGTACCGTGACCTATTAATCTACCTACGACTCGGAACTTGAACTAGGATAACCCCAGGGGTTATTAACCCCAATTGCGGCCCGGGGTCAGTAACCCGGGTAAATACCCGTCACTACGGGTTACTATTAACCTCAGGACCTTATTGAGGGGTAGGGGAGGGGGGGCCCATGGACATGCCCTGGTACTTGCCTTGGCGCACCTGCACGTACCCAAAGGCCCAATGGGCTGCTTGCACCCATCCGCTCGCCCGGGAGGGATCTTTTTCGCTAATCTCACTAAACGGGTTTCGATTGTTAAACACTTAGCAATGAAGTACCGAGTTATTGACCGGGTTATTGACCCCGGATCTCCTTCGAGGGGTAATTATAGGTTAATAACGGGTAATTAACAGGTCACTTACATTCCTAGCCTCCGAGTCTGAGAACTTGAAATTATCAGTAGTACCAGTGACGGACTACTTCTAGTATATTCATAAACGCGCGCGCAAATTACACGCAAAATACGGCGTAATTTGAGTTGACGGAGGGAAGCTTCTCACAGCTCTTCTCACCGTGACGTAAAAAATGCCGTGCGGCGTACCTGCACCCTAGCCATGACCTCCAGTGCCGCCGCCCTGGGGCTGGGGAGCGGACCTCAGAGGAAACCCGGCTTTTGTGTATGCTCGTAGTCTGCTTAACAGATAGTCAGTCCGAAGGCACTTCAACTTGAGATTGAACCAGCCTGAGAAGAAGCGCACATGGAGGACGCTCTTCTAGTCCCCGGGCCCGTTCTTCGTGGCTACCGAGCGAGCACTGCATAACAGAAGCGAGGAACCTGCCCTGAACCAAAGTTTGCTTCTGCGACCGGCACTTGGTGAACTTGATTTGTTTCCTCAACGGTGACAGTAGTGAAGCCTCAAGTCAACCACAGCACATGTAAATTACTGCACCATGCACGCGGCGGAGTCGCCTGAACCCGCCTTGCCGTAGCGTTCGGTGAGCCTGGGAACTGCATTCTTCCTCGTATTCCATTCATAGAAAAACCACGCGTCGCCCGCATCCCGGCCAGCGACCGAAGAGCCTCCGAGAACGCTTACCTCCAACAAGGCCAATTGAAGCTTGAAGCCCTCGTTTGGATTGGCCTGGGGACGCATGCGATTGATGTGATGGAACGCAACGTGAAGCGGCACGTGGTGCGAGACCATAAGGTGCACGATAGCCAGCGCCACCGAGCGCGACGAGCCGGCTATACAGTGCACGAGGCAGCGGCCGCCAACGCGTTCAACCCTCTGAAGAAAATTTGCTGCGACCTCGAAGCAGGACATGATCGGCGCGTCCGGTGCGTCCATCAGTGGAATCTTGTGATAGATGAACGCGTCAGGGTGATAATTAGGCAGCTGCTTGCACGTGTTCAACACGTGTGTTATGCCAATGCCCTCGAGCCGCCGGCGGTCCATCGCGTCTTCTCGGCACCCTAGCACCAAGTGGTGTGTGACGATCGTATGCCTGCGAATATCATCAGGCACAGAAAAGAACTTGGGGAGGCCCTGCGACGAGAAGTTCCCGTTCGCTACGCGAGGCCCGCGGCGCGCGTGTATTCGCGCCTGTGCTACTGACACGATGCGACATTCGGCGTCCTCGTCGATGTGAGGTGCCACCTCCAGGTCTGTCGATTCTACACGCTCACGCCGTCTGCGACCCGCGTCGGAGAAGGCTCGGGATGCGACAATCATTGTCTTGACCCGCCGCAGCTTCCGCCTTGCCTGCTGTCGCGCAAGCTCCGATCGTGCCGCGGGGCTCCGGTCAAACGAAGAGCGGCCACTCATTTCGCCGCGCGAGTGGCGAGACGGCCGCCCGCCATTGGTGGTGGTGATCATGAGCTCATGTCACGGCTGGAGGTTATGGGAATAACCTCGAGGGGCAGCGATGACACCAGTCTAGTCTGCCTCAGAGTGTTTGTCGCCAATGGTCCGCAAAAACTAATATATTACGGGGGCTTGTTTAACACATGCGCCGGCAAGATGTGTCGCGAGTTATCCGATCTGAAAGATACCACGGTACTTTTTACCTTTTGCGTTGAGCTGCGCCCAAACAGGCGCCATGGGTCAGGTGCTAGGCCGCGCCCCGCTCCTGCCAGTGGCCCGGCATTATGTAAACGGTCTGCGAACCAGTGTCGAGTTCCCCCCCTCTCCGTTCGCCGACACACACGCGCGCGCGCCGACTCGTTACCTGCCGCAGTCCCAAGCGCGAGCGTGCACCACTTATGGGATGCGTTCAACGATATTGCAGAGGGCATGGGCCTCACATCCGATGAAACTTGCGAGATCTTGCGCGTTTGTCTCAAGGACGTACTTGGCTATGCAGAGAAAAAGCTAGACGCACTCTCGCGAAGCCTTTTCGTCGCCCTCGATGACGACCAAAACGAGCTCATCGACGCTCTTGAATTTCTAGCAGCGCTGGGTGCCCTTTCTGGCATGTCACAAGAGCAGAAAATTACCTTTATTTTTGGTATCTTTGACTTTGATGAGTCGGGCGTGCTCACAGTAGACGAGACAATCCTAGCGTTGCGATCGACTCTCTCGGGACTTTGCAAACTAAGCGGCCTTGAGCTGCCCCCTGAGACGGAGATCGAGCGCGTCGCTGTTGGCGCGTTTGCCGGCGTGCGTGACATCGAGGGGTCGACGATCAGCAAGATAGACTTCGCAACATACTGTACCATAACACCCGAGATAACGTCTTGGATCGACTTCTACGGTGATATATGCGAGACGGCAAAGCCGGCAGCTCCGCTCGGTGACAGGGCGGTCGATCGCTTCATCGAAGCACTGGCGGCACCGCCTGTACGCGATATGGGGCACTTCCTAGCGAAAGATATGGAAAGCGGTCCAACGGTCTTACTTGAGTTGGAGGATGCGGCAGCAGCGGCACAGGCCGACGGCGTACCGCCAGTGGAGGTAACACGACCGCAACCGCCATGGCTCGCAACCACAGCATTTCTTGAGCCGACTGATTGCCCGGCTGAAGTTGCGGCCTTACCCGCGGAGGGTCTGCAGCTCGAGCACCTCTTCGGCTTTAATGCCCAGCGGCGTCAGCATGCGTTCTACGCTGCACGCGGCGAGCTGGTCTACCCAGCGGGCACTGTCGGCGTTGTCCTAGACTGCGCCTCCGGTACACAACGACACGCTCAGCACCACGCAGATTGTGTCGAGTGCTTACGTGTGCACCACGCCGAGGGGGACACATGGGTTGCGACCGGCGAGCTGGGCGCGCGCCCGAAGGTCTTTGTATGGTCCGCCACAACGCTCGACGTTCTGGCAATAATCCGCGGGGTGCACCGTGTTGGTGTGCTCCACGTCGCATTTTCGGGCGACGGTGTCTTGTTGGCGACAGTCGGCGCGCCACACGAGGGCGCTGCCGATCGTCCCGCTGCGCAGCTTGTGGCTATATACGACTGGCGCGCAACGCTTCTACTGTTTGCCGCCGATGTTCCAGCAGCCACACTCGTTCTTGACGCGCGTTTCGTCCATGGCCGTGACCTCGCTACCTGCGGCGTCAACCACGTCCAATTCTGGCGCGTGCGCATGGACGTCAGTGGCGCTGACGTAGCCCCTGGCGATAATGGGGACGCTAGTGAAGAAGCTGCCACCAGAATTGACACGTTTCGCGCTGAGCGCGGCCTACTCTGCCGGAAAGCACCGCCGCAGCCCTTCCTAGCAGTCGCGGGCACCGGCGCGCACGTTGTAGTCGGCGCCGCAAGTGGCCACCTCCTGCTCTTCGTCGGCCGAACGTGTGTCCAGGCAATCAAGGCACATGCGGGCGCAGTTACATCACTCCACACAGTCGAAAGCGGAGGTATCCAAGGGCTGTGCTCGGCGTCGACTGACGGTCACATCCAGCTCTGGACGGCAACTGCGGATGGTCTCGATGCTGGTTCAAGTATCGACGCGGCTGCACTCGGCGCCCGCGATCCATGTGTGCTAGCAGTCTGCTGGGATGCGGCGAGGGATCGCTTGGCAGTCACAACAGCCGGCGGCGAGATCTTTGAGGCAGCGGCAACTGATGGCCGCGCCTTGCACGACGGCCAGCCCGTTGCAGCCGGCCACGCAGAGCGGCGACTCTGCGGCCTGGCGCCGCACCCATCACAGTCACACATTGCGACATGTGGCGACGACAAGGCCGTTGTCATCTGGGACTGCGAGGCGAGACGACCAGTGCGGTCTTGTATTCTTGACACAATTGCACGGTGCTGTGCCTTCTCACCTGACGGCAGACACCTGGCGGTGGGACTAGGCGGTGTCGACCGGCGCGGGCGCCGGCAGCGCAAGGACGGTGCGTTCGTCGTCCTGGACACAGCCACGCTGGGTGTCGTACACGAAGCACGGGACGCAAGACTGCCATTGACCTGCTGTGCCTTCTCGCCTGACGGCCGCGCGCTCGCTTTTGGCGCGGACGACCGCGCACTCTACGTCTACGATGCGGGTGATTTTGCTGCAACGACAAAGTGCCGCGGTCACCGTGGCCGTGTGTGCCATATCGATTGGAGTTCCGACGCGCAGCTCATTCAGTCTTGCGACGACGCGGGTGAATTACTCTTTTGGGAGGCCGATTCGGGCGAGCCACGCGCGCCACGTCTTGTACGAGATGCGGCATGGGCAACGCAGTCGTGCATATTCGGCTGGCCGCTCCGTGGGTGCTGGGGCGAGGATGGTAACGGCAGTGGCGGCAACCTGGCGCCGCTGACGGCCTGCGCGCGCCTACCGGCTGATGCCGGCGGCCATCTCACAGCGCGCGACCCGCGCATGTCTCATTACCGGGCTAAGTCACGTCTCGCATCGCGTCGCATCGCGTCGCATCGCGTCGCATCGGTCCATTTGATCCAGCCCTGAGGTCACGGAGAGAACTGGGGGCGGAAGGGGCGCGTGGGTGATTCAAACTGCGCGACGTGGACCCGCAGGCTGCGGTTGATGCGCATGGTCGCGTGCGTCTCTGGCGGTACCCCGTCGCCGCTAAAGGCGCGGTCCCTCGCGACTCATACGCGCATGCAGCGCCCGGGGGTTCCATTGCCTGGTCAGCTGACGGCACGCGACTCTTCTCGACGTCGCGTGGCGACGGTTGTTTGGCTGTCTGGAGTCTGGAGGCAGACACGCTGCCACCAGATGAGGCTACGGTGGCACCAGACGATGACGGCGTCGACCGATGCGAGTACGCATGCGGCCGTGCTCTTGATGGCGACCCCGCAGTCGAACGCGCAGCGCAATTTGACCAGGGCGCGATCTTTCGTATGGAGGAAAAAGGGCGCGACGAGGACTACGCACCCCTACTCCCGTGGCAGCGAACAGTCGTCGCCCCGTCTCGGCCGCCAACCGAAGATCTAAGTCTACCGTCAGACCGACTCGAGCTGGAGTGGGCTCATGGTGCGCGATGTCATGACATCCGTGGCGCAGTACGGTACACGGCTGCACGCGACGGCGCCCGCGAAATTGTATATGCGGCGGCGCGCCTCTTGGTATGCCTAGCGCCGGGACCCCGGGCGCAAAGGTATTTCACTGAACATCCGGCCGACGTCGTCGGCGTTGCTACGCACCCCGAGACCGGTGTTGTGGCGACAGGTGACGCGCGGGTGCGACCTGCCGTTATGGTCTGGGACATTGGGTCCTTGGCATGTCGTGCGTGCCTCCGAGGGCACCATCGGCGCGCAGTTCCCCTCCTGGCATTTTCGCCGGCTCAAGGTGGTCGCTACCTGGCAACCGTCGGCTGCGATGACCTTCATCGCGCTGTCGTCTATGACTGGGCTGTTGGAGCGGTCGCAGCCGTGACACCAACGCATCAAGAGAAGCCATTGGCGCTGGTGTTCAATCGCGCAGGCGCGGGCTTCGGCGGTGGGGTTGGCTTTGCGCTCGGTGGCCGCGGCGTGCTGGCAGTGTGGACGTGCATAGGCCAAAGTGCGGCGCGTGAGCCCGTGCGCCTGGGTTCGCGTGGGTCCGTCCAAGCTACGCTCTGTCTGGCCTGGCAGGGGTCTAGCCTGGTGGCTGGCCAGGCAGATGGATCGCTATATCGCTTTTCCGGCCGTATGCTTGACCGCGTGGTGACTGCGCACCAGGGCGCAGTTAACGACGTCTGCGCGGCAGTTGACGGTCTCTGCACTGGTGGCGCTGATGGGCTTGTCAAGCTCTGGAATCTTCAGCTCGAATGTATTCTAGATGTGGACCTGGCGCTATTGGGGTCTCTCGACGCCCACGTTCGTGCGGTAGACTGGGACAGCGACCGCGGCCGTGTCGCGGTCGGCACGCGTGGCGCCGAGGTCTGGGAGCTCGACGCGACAGAGGGACGGAGCCTCCACGCAGGCGGCGCGCTCTGTTGTGGCCACTTTGGCGGCCACTTTGGCGGTGAGCTTTGGGCACTCGATGCGCATCCAACGCTGCCGCAATTCGCGACGGCTGGTGACGACCGCATGCTGCGTATTTGGTCTCTCTTTGACCGGCGTCAAGTCCGATGTGCTCAGCTTGAGATGATGGCGCGAGCGCTGGCGTACGATCCGGAGGGCCAGCGCTTTGCAGTGGGTTTCGGCGCACCGGTCCCAACGGCGACCAAGCAGTTTGACGGCAAGATTGTGATCATGAGTGCGGACGACTTTGCCGTCGTACATGAGGCGCGTGACTCGCAGAAACACATCACCGAGCTCAAGTGCGCGCAGCGTGGGCCCCAATTTCTTCGCTACCACAACCAACGGGTCTGTCGGTCGATCCGAGACTGTTTCTCTGGGAAAGGGGGGGGGGGCCCAACGCGCTTGGGGCTACAACATTTCCGTTTCAAGGTACGCGCCTGGTGGTGACCTTCTGGCTGCCGGCTCACACGACCATCGCATGTACGTCTATGCTGTAGACGGTGGTGCGCTACGCCTACAAAACATGATCACACAGCATGACGCTGCGATTTTGCGTGTTGACTTTTCAGCACCAGCGAATGTGACATACCTCCGGTCCAACTGCGCAGCTGGTGAGCTCTGCTTTTTCGAGGCTGACACGGGAATGTTCATTCCTGCCGCGTCGCGCCTCAAGGACGTCAAGTGGCATTCGCTCACGTGTCCACTTGGCTGGGCGGTACAGGGGACACACGCTGCGCAGAATGATGGCTCGCGTGTGACAGCAGTCGACTGCCCACTGGCAAGTGCGCGACCGTCGCTTGCCGTGGGTGACAATTTCGGTCGTGTGCGACTCCTGCGCTACCCATGCACGTCGGCGCTTGCTAAGAGCAAGGCATACCGCGGACATGCGGCACCCGTGGCGGCAGTCCGCTGGACGGCCGGCGCGTCGCACCTAGTAACTGTGGGCGCGCGTGATCGCGTAATCTTACAGTGGGAGCACGTCGTCGACGATATTGCCGAGGAGGAGCGCGCGGCGCGTGCTGCCACGGCGGCGCCTGACGCCACCGACACGCCCGCGCCCGTCGGCGCTCCCATGCCCGCCGGCAGGGCTGACGCGGCTGCCGATGTGACCGCCGGGGCTCCCATGCGGACGGTTGATGCCCTTGCGGCAGACATTGATACGCTCGCTGACACGGTTGGAAACGACGACGAGGATGATGACGATACGGAGGGATCTGATGACAACAGCCACAACACAGGAGTAGATGCGGATCCAGCTGAGGCAACGAGCAAGCCGTGGTTGCTCGCGTGCGTGCCACCGACGCGGGCGCCGCGCGCTGTTCTGGAGCCGCCTGATGCTACACTCGCCGTTCGCTGGATCCACGGCTGTCAGGCCGAGCTATCACGAGGTGCAGTTGCATACAACGGTGCAGGCAACATAATATATGCGTGCGGTCATGCGTGCGTCATATATGCGCGCGCGCCACACGCGCAGTGGTATTACGCTGGTCACACACGCCTCGTCTCAGCGCTTGCTGCCTCGCCATGCGGCCGATTTGTCGCGTCGGGCGACCGCGCACGACGTGCACGCGTGCACATCTGGGATGCGCACGCAGGTGCAACAGTGGTCACGCTACCGCCGCGTCACCGAGGAGCAACGTGGGCCATCGCATTTGCGCCTGACAGTCGTCGACTGGCGTCCGTGGGCGCCGACAACGATGGTTCGCTGGCAGTCTGGCGAAGCCTATCCGGCGAGTGGCACGATGGTGACTTGCTGGCGCTGGCTGCAGCTGGTGACAGGCCGGTTCGGTTTACATGCTGGATGACTGCTCGTGATACTGGTGGTCTTGAGCTCGCGACTGGAGGTGACGGTCATGCATACTTCTGGCGCGTGGCTGGTGGCACGCTTGATGCGGCCGAACCTCTCTGGGGCGCGGCAGATCCGGCGCAGCGCCTACTCTGCGGCGCGGCGGTCGGTGACCGCGTGGTCACGGGCACGCGTGGAGGCCATCTCTACGTGTGGAAGGACAGGTGCTGCGCCAAGGCCGTGCGCGCGCACGAGCGCGGCCTCGAGGCAATCCACGCGGCAGGTCCAAACGGAATGGCCGGCTTCGCGACTGGCGGCGCGGACGGTTTTGTCAAACTTTGGACCGCGCGCTGCGTCCATGTCCGGACCTATGACCTCACCGAGGCGCCTGCGCCGCCGCTCCGACCGGCGATCGTAGCTGTCCACATTGGTCTTGCGCGGGGCTCTGTCGCGTACTCGCCAGTGTACGCACGCGCGCGTGAAAACGGGAAAACAAAGATACGCTATCCGCAGGCGCATTCTCGTACAGACGGCAGGCGCAGAGGTCTACGAAGTTGCAGCGGCATCGGGCGCGGCAACGCTCATCGCCGAGGGACACTACACTGGCGAGGCCTGGGCCCTCGCCACGAATCCGGCTGACAGCGAGCTTTTCGCGACGGCAGGCGACGATGCGACGGTCCGCGTCTGGAGCGTGTCGGCCGATAAACTTGCGCGCAAGGCGGCGTTGGATGCGCCCGTGAGGTGCCTCGCATGGGCCCCCGATGGAGCGACACTATTGGCGGGGCTAGGCGGCAACGTCTCGGGTGCTCGGCACCCCAAGGATGGCACATTTGTCCTCCTTGACGTGGCCACCCTCCGCGTACGTGCAGAGGGTAGAGACTCGCGTCATTGGATTCGCTGTGCTGCCTTTTCGCCAACGGGCGATGCGTTTGCACTGGGCTCTTCCGACCAGAAAGTCTATATCTACGACTCAGCGACTGCGCGGCTCCGTGCGCGGTGCCTCGCGCACAATGCCCCCGTCGCACAGCTAGATTGGTCTCTCGACGGCCGACATGTGCAATCGGACGCAACTGATGGCGCGGCGTCTGCGCGGGCATACATCAAGACGCCAGCTGCCCATTAATCTGCTTCTTCCCATCCATTGGGTTTCAAGGCGCCTGACGTGCCTTGTCCGCGCAGGTGAGCACCTCTATCATTTGGCAAGCGACGGCGCACCCGTGCGTCTACCTTCGCAGCTCCGCGATGCTGCCTTCGATAGCTGGACTTGCATATATGGCTGGCCGGTTCAAGGCTGCTGGCCAGCGCTATCAGGCGATCTCGACCGTGACCGCACGGTTGACGTGGCGGCCGCAGACCGTGCGCGGACGACGCCGCTCCTGGCCAACGGTGATACAGCCGGAACCGTGCGACTTGTCCGCTACCCCTGCGCCCAGCAGGCCCGTTCGCGGCCGTGCGCGTTCCACCACGTCGGACCGGTTGCCCGAGTCTGCTTTACTGCCGACGACGGTGCGCTCATCACGATTGGTCGTCAGGATCGTGCGATTGTTGTTTGGAATGTCGATGCCACAGCAACCGTGGCCAGAGGCAAACAGGACTCCGACGAACCCCCCTTGGCGAAATGAGCACACATGTGGCTGCGCTCCCTGTCCGGGGCGCTGGCAGGTTGCTCTTCGCTCCCATTATTCCCAATATATATAATATTAGGGGCAAGCTTCATAGAGAGACGAGAGAGTAGGGCGCGGGAAGTGGCCCGGGGGTGTCGGTTTTGTCACTCCCCGGGCCCAGGTCATTCGACCTGAGTCGCATCAAAACAGAGCACCCCCGGAGCTGGGAGACTGAAAATCCTCGCGTTCCCCCTTGTTTCCCATTCCCCCGAAATTACCAAAACTTGAATGCGTAAAATCATTTATTACGGGGTTTCGTCGGACGTCCCTTTCTTCCCATTCCCCCTTTCTTCCCAGTCCCCCTTTCTTCCCAAGTCCCTAGAAGACGCCCCGGCCCTTGGTATCCTCGGAAAAAAGTAGATTTTATCTCCTCCCGCTCTGTTGTAGAAAGTCGTAGTGTAATGATGTCTTTATCTGCTCCAACGTGATCAAGAAGATACATTGCTTCTCTATGTGTCAAATTGAGACTATCCATGACCGTTTTCCTGCTCATGATTGGGGAATAGGTACTAGGCTCGCCTTCAAGTTGTGTTTTCGATAGCCTGAGGCCCCGGTGCCATCCGAGTCTGCATCTCGCTTGATCTTCAACACCTATTTTGCACAAGTCGCCAATCTCTTTCATTATTGCTGCCACCATTGCTTCACGCTGATCAGGTGGGTATTCTTCCAACTCAGCAATATCTTCTGGCTTATAGATGATGTCATCTGCATGAAGCTGTATTGATATTTTTCAAAAGTTTGCCGCATCATCATATTGATCCTTTAGAAGTCCCTCGCTTTTTCTAGCTCTTGATCAATGTCTAGATGGCCGTCCTCCCCCCCACTTCGTGTCAAGAGACTATGCAAATTACGGTACCTACGGTACGGTCCTTCATAACTTAACAAAATACCTACGGTACGGTACCTACGGTACCTATGTATTCATACGGTATTTGTCAAAAAGCAATAATGAACTTTCATCTTGGAACCTGCTTACTTCGAGTTGCAGATGGATGGCTTCAGGTTGCTCCTGGCATATTGTGTACTCGTTGCTTTCGCTCGAAGCACAAATCTTGATCTTGGTTTAAAGATCGCATTGCATGCCCAATCTAAGTCCTCTCTACATGGTTGGGTTGCCGGCTCCGAGGTCACTACGCGTGGACTGCGACGTGCCTTCCT
>MPLT02239819.1_pt1 | contig 15886 bp, 16 predicted proteins | sample 1617391 | NCBI WGS metagenome assembly MPLT02 (sample SAMN05944800, study PRJNA350692) | marine metagenome | biome: marine; feature: ODZ; material: water; isolation source: 70 m water sample filtered on 0.2 um supor filter | place: Pacific Ocean | collected 2012-04-08 | depth 70m m
CAAGTACGAGAATCACTCCATCCCGAAGACGCAAACCAGTTCTTTGAATGCCATCCGGAAACGTCTTTCTGTGAATTAGCGAAACATCCCTTACCGTCAAAGAAAACACCAGAAGGTTGTGAACAAAGAATTAATCTCCTCCGGGCAACAATTCCAGATATAGATGCCATCGTGCAGGCGTTACCGAAGAAATGCAAGGTAGATGATGCCCTAGATGCGTTCGCAGCAGCATGGTCAGCGAAAAGATACGCGCAAAACAAAGCTATTATCATCGGCGGGCACGACTACGATAACGATGGTTACCCAATACGAGTCATTATTTGATAAGCCAAGGGAGGCTTCATGCAAGGAAGATTAGAGAATAAAGTCTGCTACGTTACCGGGGCAGCATCGGGAATAGGTTTAGCGTGCGCGCAACGTTTCGCACAAGAATCAGCGACCGTTATCGGCTCAGACCTGCAAGGAAACCCTGACTGGGATAACTACATCAACGGCGAAAACGCGTTCTTTGAACTAGACGTGCGAGACGAAAAAGCGCAGCAATCAGCAGTGTCAGAAATCCTTGACCGCTATGGCCGAATAGACACAATCGTTACTTCAGCTGGCGTAGCCGGAGGCGGCCCCGTCCACTCCATAGAATTAGAGAATTGGCAACACGTGCAAGACGTAAACCTGACCGGAACCATGCTCAGCATCAAAGCAGTACTGCCCACAATGATGGAACAACGCTCCGGAAGTATCGTCACAATCGCAAGCATTGAGGGAATTGAAGGATGCGAAGGAGGGTCAACGTACAACGCGTCCAAAGGCGGTGTCATCCTCCTTACGAAAAACCTAGCGAATGATTACGGGCGTCTCGGCATACGAGCAAACGCGATATGCCCAGGATTTATCAGAACACCCATGTTCGAAGCGACGGTCACATTGATGGGGGAACGCGCAGAGAAGATTAAAGATCAACACAAACTTGGACGGTGGGGAGAAGCTGACGAGATCGCCGGAGCAGCGTTCTTCCTCGCAAGCGATGATTCGTCGTTCATTACCGGAGTGGCACTACCAGTAGACGGCGGGTACACGGCCGGCCACTGGTACGGGATGACAACCCTTATGGGACTTGAATAAAACCCGAAGCTTTTTACTCAAAAGTAACTTCAAACATGACTGGCCAAAGCTTCCCAGTAATGAGAAACGTACCTGATTCTTCAAGGTAGGCAATGCCATTCAAAACATCTGCAGATTCCGATTCCTCAACAGTGAGGAGTCCTGAAGCATCGATAACTGCGCGAACATTTCCACTTGACCGGTCAATTACCAATATGTCATTTGTTCTCCACACATTGGCGTAGATGTCCTCCCCAACACATTCCAACTCATTGATCTTTGTCACAGGAACCCCATCTCGTGTGACAGTTATTTCATCAACGATGAGGAAAGATCCCGGGTCGCGAATCGTCAACCGGCTTGAACCATCAGACATGTACAACACTTCACCATCAAAACACAACCCCCAACCTTCACCTTCGAAATTGAAGACATCAACGATTGTAAAAGAATCAATATCGATAACATTGGCGACACCATTTCTCCACGTCAGCTGAATTAACGTGTCGCCAACAACCGTTAGACCTTCTCCAAAAAACTGGTTTTCTAATGGCAACCAACGCATCAATTCCCCATTACTGGGATTTATTTCACTCACACCTGACTCGCCATACAGGCCCCTACTTTCAAAAAGCTTTCCTTCAAAGAACTCAAACCCTTGGGTGAAAGCATCGCTAGCATGAGGCCTGCTCTCAACTATTTGAATAGAGAGAACCTGTACTTCGGCCGGTGCAGAAAGAACCTCTACTTCAGTTGGTGCAGAAAGAACCGGGGTTTCGGTTGCAACGGCAGTTTCACTAGGAACAGGGTTAACTATCTCCTCGGGAATCTCCTCTGCTACAACTGGTGTAAGGGTTGCTTCAGGAACAATTCCCACATCATCGGGAGTTCCGCCACAACCTAGAGCAGCGAGAACTAGCAGAAAGCAAAATAGGCAGAACCCTATGCGTGCAACCAAGGGTTTCACGTCAACTCAGGTACTTTCAGAATTTCCAGCAAGTTGAGCAATTTCCTCTTCCGTATACCCCAGGCTTGCAAGAATTTCACCGGTATGTTCACCCAGTTCGGGGGCCATAGTTGTAGGTTCCCAAGGTGTGCCAGCAAAATCGCATGGTGTTGCAACCATTCGAGTGGAACTCACTTCATCAGGGACATCCACAAATAAACCGGCATCCATGCTTTGTTGATCAGCCAGAACATCGTCGATGCTATTCACTGGAGCCCAGAAAAAATCTGGCTCCTCGTCAAAGATAACTTCCCATTCAGCGAGTGTGCGTTCACTGAAAGCTTCATCAAGAAGGGAAATAAGTTCAGCCGCGTTTTGTGCCCGTGACCTTGGATCAGCAAACCGCTCATCTTCCATCCATTCAGGGTGGCCTACAACCCGGCAGAGTGGCGGCCAATGACGCAAACCTTCCAAGCCAACAATCCAAAAACGTTTCCCATCTCCGGCGACATAATTATTAATCGCAACGTTACCCATAGACTCTCTCGTGCCTACCGACAAGGTCATTCCCCAAAGCAACGCAATATTCATGTCAAACCCGACGGTGTACGCCCCCTGCCGATAAAGAGAAGTAGAAACAAATTGTCCTTTCCCTGTTTGTTCACGGGAAAAAAGCGCAGCCGAAATTGCGGCAACTGCAGAAACACCCGTGTTATGGTCTCCCATCCCTCCGCGTTGGAACGGCGGGTTTCCCCCTTCAGGTGTCAACAGGCTCGCTATTCCCGAACGAGCCCAAAAGGCAGCGACATCGTATGCTGGCCGGTCTGCATCCTCTCCTTGAGTCCCATATCCGGTAATGCCGCAATAGATAAGACGATCATTTCTATCCAACAGCGTTTGATGATCCAAACCAAGCCTCGATAACGCTCCGATTCTGAGATTGGTCACAAAAACATCGGCCGTGTCAATTAACTTCAGTGCCGCTTCAGCACCTTCTAGGCTTCCTAAATCAAGAACAATCGATTGTTTACCCCGGTTATCCAACTCGAACGGGGGATTATTTGGCATATCTCCGCCAAGCATTCTCTGAAACGACCGAGCAGGGTCACCATTCGGTGCTTCTATCTTGATAACTTCAGCACCCCAATCAGCTAATATTCCCCCCGCTGCGGGTCCAGCCACCCACACTCCGAGTTCCACTACTCGTATACCTTCCATGGGTCCAGCCATCTACAGCCTCCTAAACATGATGTGCCCATAGCTTACGCGCTCGCACATCCAACGGTTACATTTCACCGTAGAACATCTGCGCCTCTAGGGAAACTAAGAGATTCAATGCCCTCTCGTTTACTTAGCATTTCTCTGCTACAACAGAAACATGAACGAGGACTACGAATACCCATACCCATCGCCAGAACTTGCATCAGAACATCCTTTCATCACATACGAGCATGAACGCTTCACAGAGAACGTAATGCTTGACAGAGCAGAAGGTTTCTATGAAGAAATGAACCAAAGAAGAAGCATCCGCATGTTCAGCTCTGACCCAGTGCCACAGAAACTCATTGAAACTGCGGTCAAGACAGCGTCAACTGCGCCATCGGGAGCGCACAAGCAACCTTGGACGTTCGTCGCCACCCAAGATCCAGAGATCAAGCGAGAGATACGGATAGCCGCAGAAAAAGAGGAAGAAAAAAACTATCTCGAAAACAGAATGAACAAAGAATGGCAAGAAGCACTCGCCCCACTAGGAACTGATCATCATAAAGAATTCATAGAAGTAGCACCCTGGATCGTTGTTCTCTTTGAGCAGCGTTACGAGATTTGCCCAGACGGGACAACTCTCAAAAACTATTACGTCAAAGAAAGCGTCGGAACAGCTGCAGGACTGTTCATAGCTGCCCTTCACCACATGGGGTTAGCAACACTGACACACACTCCCACACCAATGAAGTTCTTGAACAAGATTCTTAACCGACCCGAGAATGAACGACCTTTCGTTCTCTTCCCAATCGGGTACCCGCTAGAAGGAGTCGAAGTTCCCGATCTGAAACGAAAAGACTTACCTGAAATTTTCACGACTGTTTTATAGCCCTAATCGGACTAGGGGTAAGGTAGAAACATCAAAAGAAGGAGCGGGTGTGTCCTACGATCTTGTAATTACTGGTGGAAAAGTTATTGATGGAACCGGTAACGCCCCATTTGATGCTGACATAGCGATTCGTAACGGACTTATCGTCGATATCGGAACTACATTAGAGACAGAAAACGCCAAAGTTATTGAAGCAGACGGCAAGATCGTCACACCAGGCTTTGTTGATATACACACCCATTACGATGGCCAGGCAACGTGGGACGGTTTACTTGAACCTTCTTCTGGGCATGGGGTTACAACTATTGTTATGGGAAACTGCGGCGTTGGGTTCGCTCCCGTCAAACCTGGACAAGAAGAATGGCTCATTCAACTCATGGAAGGAGTTGAAGATATCCCAGGCACCGCGTTATCCGAAGGAATGGAATGGGGGTGGGAATCATTTCCAGAGTACTTAAACACTCTTGAAGAAAAAAACTTTTCCATTGACATTGGTTCACAAGTAGCACACGGTGCTGTCCGCTCCTACGTAATGGGTGACCGAGGGTCAAACAACGAACCAGCAAACCCGGAAGATATTGCTGAAATGAAAAATCTCGTCCGAGAAGCAATAGAGGCAGGAGCACTAGGTGTGTCCACTTCACGTGTTTTAGGGCATCGAGCCATGAATGGAGAACCAGTCCCTGGAACATTCGCAGCTGAAGACGAACTTTATGGATTAGGAGAAGCATTACGCGATGCTGGCTCCGGCGTATTTGAACTCGCCCCCGCAGGTGCTGACGGACAAGACCTTGTTAAAGCCCCAGCAGAAATGAAATGGATGAGACAACTCTCAGCAACAATTGAACGCCCAGTTACATTCGCTCTACTGCAGAATGAAAGCGAACCACAGTTATGGGAACAACTCCTATCAGAGTCACTCGAAGCAACAGAACAGGGTAGTCAATGCTTCCCGCAAGTTGCCGGCCGACCCTTTGGCCTATTGATCGGCTTACAAACACATCATGCCTTCGCCAAACGCCCAACATTTATACAAATAGCTGACCTACCCCATTCAGAACTCGTCGCCCAGCTAAAACAAAAATCAATCAAGGAAGCCATCCTGAACGAAACAGATGAACCCGCCAACCCGAACATCGTGTTTGATGGAATGACCAGAATGGTCCAAGCAATGCTGCATCGCCTCTACCCACTTGGTGAAATCCCAGACTATGAACCAGACCCAAGTAAAAGCTTTACCGAAATAGCGAAAACGGTACATGCCACCCCAGAGGAAGTCCTTTACGACTACATGCTTGAAAACGACGGTCATGCAATGGGTATGATGCCGATCTTCAATTACGTTGATGGAAACCATGATGTGATCAGAGAAATGCTCCTGCACCCGCAAGCGGTTTCGGGCTTATCAGATGGGGGAGCCCACTGTGGAATGATCTGCGACGCATCAATCCCAACCTTTATGCTCAGCCACTGGACCCGTGACCGGACACGAGGCGAGAAATTACCATTGGAATGGATCGTTAAAAAGCAAACACAGGACACAGCAACCCTGTATGGGCTCAACGATCGTGGAATACTTCAACCTGGGAAACGAGCAGACATAAACGTCATCAACTATGACGCACTCACTCTCTATGGACCCAAAATGGCCCATGACCTCCCAGCAGGTGGGCGACGATTGTTACAAGAAGCAACAGGATATGATTACACGATCGTCGCCGGACATATCACTCGTGACCATGGGAAAGACACTGGAGAACGCCCTGGTAGGTTAATTCGGGGCGCACGGTAACCGTGAAACCATGAAAGCCAACGATCGCTTTCGCGAAGCTTCACAAGGATGCGGCTTCCACCCAGAGATTCAACACTTTCCAGAAGGAACAAGAACCGCCGCTGATGCAGCTAGAGCCGTAGGCTGTGACCTCGGCCAAATTGTCAAATCCCTCGTTTTTGTTTCCGATAACATGCCGGTCTTGATACTGGCTTCGGGGAAGAACAGAGTAGATGAGAACCGTATTATGGAGATCCTCAACGCAGGAAATCTAACTATTGGAAAACCAGAAGTAGTCAAAACAGCAACTGGTTTCTCAATCGGGGGAACACCACCATTCGGTCACCCTCAACAAATTCAAACCATCATGGACACTGACCTGAACACTTATGATCAAGTATGGGCAGCAGCCGGCACCCCTGACTCATGTTTTCCTATCTCTCCAATCAAACTTTGTGAAATCACAAATGCTACTGTGGCAGAGATCAGTGAAAGCCTCTAGAGAGACGTTCACGCCATGAAGAGGAGAAGGTATGGGTATCTGTGAAGGTCAAGTAGTGATCGTAACGGGAGCCGGGCGGGGTTTAGGAAGATCCCATGCGATTGAACTAGCCCGTCAAGGAGCTCGAGTCGTTGTCAACGATTTAGGGGTTGAACGAGACGGAAGCCAAGGTGGAGAAGGCCCAGCTCAGGACGTTGTAAATGAAATTCAAAGCTTCGGAGGGGACGCAATAGTCAACGGCGCTGATGTCGCTGATTGGGAACAATCAAGTGAGATGATCTCTCAAGCTATTGATACTTGGGGACGCCTAGATGGACTTGTTTGCAATGCCGGTTTCTTGAGAGACAGGATGCTCGCAAGTATGAGCGAACAAGAATGGGATAGCGTCATCCGAGTCCACCTAAAGGGGCATTTCGCTCCTGCACGGCATGCAATTGACCATTGGAGAAATCTCGTTAAAGCCGGAGAAGGCGTAAACGCACAAATAGTTAACACCAGTTCAGGTGCAGGTTTAATGGGCTCAGTCGGGCAGGGAAATTACGCAGCAGCTAAAGCAGCCATTGCTTTACTGACAATTCAACAAGCGAGCGAATGGGGTCGGTACGGGGTCAAAGTCAATGCCATCGCCCCAGATGCCAGAACAAGAATGACGGAAGGCATTTTTTACTCTGCAGATGACGTAAAAGCCGGAGAGTTTGATGAGAAGTCCCCAGAAAATGTCTCACCGCTAGTGGCTTGGCTCATCAGCCCCGAATGTGATGTAACAGGAAGAACCTTTGAAGCAACTGGCGGGCAACTTAATGTCTGCGACGGTTGGCAACATGGGCCAGTGGCCACCGTAGGGGAAAGAAAGATGGATGTATCTGAAGTAGGTGACCTCGTTCACCAAAGCATCAAAGAAGCACCTGAACCAGCTGGTGTATACGGTGCGAGTTAACGCCGTGACCGAACATGCGATCCAAAAAACACGTTAGAAATGTTAACATTGCGGTAACACAATTTTGTCTTCTCAGCGCTTCGAAGGTGTTAGTGTAATAACAACTTCAATACCTTTTGGAGAGAAAGTGAAACTTTGCAGATGAAATTAATTACAGCTGTTATCAAACCACACCAGGTAGAAGAGGTTAAAGAAGCCTTATCGCTTTTAGGTGTGCAAGGAATGACTGTCACTGAAGCTCAAGGGTTTGGTAGGCAAGGCGGCCATACCGAAACGTACAGGGGGACAGAATACAAAGTCGCCTTTACCCCTAAATCACGGCTAGAAATTGTCGTCTCTGATGGAGATTCTGACAAAGCGGTAGATGCGGTCCTTGGAGCAGCTCGAACAGGAAAAATCGGTGATGGAAAAATTTGGGTATCTAATGTTGAAAGACTTGTACGAATCCGAACTGGTGAAGAGGGCGACGAAGCTCTATAACACTTAAAAATCTAAACTGCTGTGTGTATGCTCCGTTTATACACGTAAGATTCTTACATACCTAGCTTTGCTAGCTATTGTAGAAATATAGATATATCACGGAGCGAAAAGTGTTATTACAAGAAACCCCAGATCAACAAGCTTTTCGAAAAGAGGCACGAGAGTACTTCGCAGACCTTATGACCGATGAGGTCAGAGATGCCCTAAGAGGAGCCCACGAAACATCACCAGTTCGCCGAGAACTTTTCCGAAAAATGGGCAGCGACGGCATGCTAGGTATTGGTTGGCCAAAAGAATACGGTGGCCAAGGGCGACCTCCTACTGACCAATTCATCTTCTACGATGAATCAGTTCGAGCAAACGCCCCAATGCCTTTCGTAACGCTTAATACTGTCGGTCCGACACTCATGGAAATGGGAAGCGACGAACACAAAGCTTTTTTCCTTCCAAAAATCCTCGCTGGAGAAATTACTTTTGCAATTGGCTACAGCGAAGCAAGTGCAGGAACTGACCTTCTTTCGTTGACAACAAGAGCGGACAAAGACGGCGAAGAGTGGATTATTAATGGTCAAAAGATGTGGACAAGCGGGGCTAACGAAGCCGATTATGTCTGGTTAGCGTGCCGAACGGACCATGAAGCTAAAAAACATAAAGGAATTTCGATTATTATTGTGCCCACTGATAACCCCGGGTTTAGTTTCACCCCGATCGTGACCGTCGGCCAAGCGACAACAACAGCTACCTACTATGACGAAGTGAGAGTCCCATACAGTAATCTTGTTGGTGACTTGCATGGTGGTTGGGGATTGATCGCGAGCCAATTAAACCATGAACGCGTAGGACTTGCAGCAGTCAGCGTTCTCTCTTTCAGACTTTTTGACGACGTTGTTGAATGGGCCGCGACTACTGAAACTGGTGATGGCGGTTCTGTTATCGACATTCCTTGGGTGCAGATGGACTTAGCGAAATGCAAAGCAAAACTCGATGCCTTAAATCTTATGAACTGGAGAATGACAACCGCAGTTGAAGCCGGAACTCTTCAGCCCTACCACGCATCAACGGCAAAAGTCTATGGAACAGAAAGTGTCGCGGATGTCTACCATCTCCTTCTAGGAGTTATCGGAGCAACTGGGCATTTACGTGGAGGAACACCCGGAGCGACCCTTCGAGGAGAACTTGAAGCTGCGGGACGCTCTGCTCAGATCAACACATTCGGTGGAGGGGTAAATGAAATCCAACGAGAAATAGTTGCATGGATGGGCTTAGGAATGAGCCGTGGGAAACGATAATCCATGAATTTTGACCTTTCAGAAGAGCAATCAGCGTTAGAACAGCTAAGTTCCCAAATCTTTGAAGGATCATCGTCCTTTGATCGTGTTGAAGAAATTGAAAACACTGAAGAAAAATTTGACGAGAATCTCTGGAAGGAACTCGCCAACGCCAACCTTCTCGGCATCGCTATCCCAGAAGACCAAGGTGGACTTGGCTTTGGCCTTTTTGAATTATGCATACTGCTTGAACAACATGGACGTTCAGTCGCCCCAATCCCGTTACTGCCAACATTGGCTATGGGGGCGTTACCAGTTGCTGAATTCGGGTCATCAGAACAGAAAGCCCGAATTCTCCCTAACGTTATTTCCGGCGAATGTATTTTGACAGGCGCTTATCAGGAATGGGGGATTAATGACCCTCTTCAAACATCGGTAACTGCCGAGCTTGTAGATGATGAATGGCTACTTACTGGTTCAAAACCTGCAGTGCCCGCAGCGAACAATGCTGATTTTGTCATTACAACTGCTCATACAGGTGAAGACAACGTGTCTCTGTTCATAATTCCTCTCACATCAGAAGGCATAACTATCACCAATAGCCCAACAACGAACCGTGAACTCCATGCCCAATTGGACTTAGACAAAGTCGGGGCAGAACTTCTCGGCGAATTAGGGCAAGGAAATCATTCCATTACCTGGATCCTTGAACGAGTACACACAGCTATTGCAGCAGTCGCTGTTGGCTGTTGTGCAAAAGCAACAGAAATGATGGCTGAATACACGAGTGAGCGAGAACAGTTCGGCCGGCCACTATCCCACAATCAAGCGGTTACCCAACGAGCAGCGGATTGCTATATCGGAACTGATGCAATGCGACTCGTTCTCTGGCAGGCTGCTTGGCGATTAGATGCCGGTTACCCTGCTTCGGAAGAAGTCCGTGCGGCGAAATGGTGGTCCGCTGAAATTGGGCAGAAAGTCGTCCACGATGTGCAACACCTCCATGGAGGCATGGGTGCCGACGTGGATTACCCGGTCCACCGCTTTTTCCTTTGGGTGAAACAGTTGGAGAATATGTTAGGTGGCGGTTCAGCTCAGCTTGCTGAACTCGGAAAACAAATCGCGATCAAAGCCAAAGCCGCAGCCGGCATCTAAAAAACTTAAGCTGTATAGGCGAGTTCCAGACCGCTTCTTGGCCAATCAACTACCAATAAAGAACCCAAAGCAGACTCTGTAACGTAAGCAAGATTCTTACCTTCGCGACTGAAAGCAACGTTGGTGATTAGAGGGCCATCAATATCTAGAAACTCATGGGAGCCATCTGGCCGAGCGACCAGTATCCCGTCCCGAAGAGCAGCTACAACAACAGTTCCGTCAGCTTCTACAGCCATTGAATCAAGCGAAGCTAATGTGTTCGCGATACAGACGCCCTTCGGGTTTTTTAAAATACCAGGTTGTTCAATCTCGAACGCCCATAATCTACCAGTTGTTGTTTGGGCTACGTAAAGAGTGTTCCCATCAGGCGAAAGGCCACAACCATTGGGGTGGTCTAGGTTATCAACCACTCGAGATATAGAAGAACCATCTGGTTGAGCGTAGTAAACGGCTCCTTTATCTATCTCTCGACGACGCTGTTTACCAAGGTCGGTAAACCAGAAACCACCTGCAGCATCAAACACAATGTCGTTAGGGCCACAAAGATGATCGCCCTCAAAGTCCTGATACACCGGTGTGATCTCACCTGTTTCAATATTCACACGATCTATGGAACCCGTCACGTAATTTGAAGCCTGATTTGCTCCTGTAACTGGATCAAGCGGCCAACGCATCCCTTTCACCTCAGACCAAATGAACCCACCGTTATTACAAACATACATATGCCCATCGGGCCCTACCGCCGCACCATTAGGACCTGCCGAACCGAGGTCTTCCCACTCGGCGATTACCTCAATTGAGCCGTCCGTATTCACACGTGTTAAGCGAGGGCCAGCAATCTCAACGACAATGACACTTCCATCATCCATAACTACTGGACCTTCCGGAAATTCAAGTTGATCTGTTAAAACTGTGTGTGGCATGGTCATACCCGAAGACTAGTGGAGGTAGCGCTCTTTGGCATTTCCTAAACGATAGACTCAAAGCGTGTTCATCAAAATCACTGCAGACGCAAACGAAGCTACCATCCACGAGGCGGAGACCTTAACAGCTTTTGAAATCAGGGCAACCGACGGAAACGCCTCGCAAGCCGCGACCGCTATAGGCAATGGTGCTTACGTTGCTGATGATCAACATATTTGGGTTCCTATCAACTGGATTCTCAACAATGTTGGTGAGCATGTACCACAAGAATGGAAATCAGGATTCTTGGAAATGGTTGACTACGCCAAAACAAAAGATTGGGTCAACGAAGAAGAAACCCATCTTCAGGCCCATATTGAAGTTGTCAGCTAGCCATCACGTGATTCATCTAGCAAACTAGACAATATCGGAAGGAGCGAAGGTGAAATTGGTTGAAACAAATCTCTGGGACCTAGTTGTCAAACGCTCAGAGACCTCTCCAGATATTGAAATGCTCGTAGACGAACAAGGTCGCAGAATGACTTTCGCTGAATACCGTTACGCAGCTGAAGAAATGGCTGCCGGATTTCATGCACTTGGCTTGCGGAAAGGAAACGTTGTTGCATGGGAACTCCCTACATGGAATGAAACAGTTGTTCTAGCGGCAGCGTTAAGCCGTTTGGGTGCGATCCAAAACCCAATTATCGCTATTTACCGTGAACGCGAAGTCGGTTTTTGTGTTAGGCAAGCCAATGCAACAATATTGATCACTCCAGGTCAATTTCGAGGTTTTGACTTTGGAGAGATGGGCGACAAAATTGAAACCACCGTTGAAGGGTTAACTCACATTCCTGTGTCACCAAATAACTTTCCTAAAGGCGATGTTAACGACCTCCCTCCATACACGGCACCAGCCGACAACGAGCTTCGCTGGTTGTGCTACACCTCGGGAACAACCGCCGATCCTAAAGGGGCCAAGCATACCGATGCATCGATCGCAGCAATTGGTGACAGCATGGGCGAACGACTAGACGTCCAATTGGCTGACAGGCCCGCACTCGTATTTCCATTCCCACATATCGGCGGACTTACTTGGTTGTTCACTGCTCTCCAAACAGGAGCAACACTGCTCTGCGATGCCGCATTCGACCCTATTGCAACAACCGAATTCTTATCTCGAGAAAAATGCACTCACCCAGGCGCTGGCACACCATTCCATATGGCGTACCTCGCTGCGCAACGCAAACAACCAGAACAAATTCTTTTCCCAGATGTGAAAAATTTCCCCGGCGGCGGTGCTCCCAAACCACCGCTTTTGCACGGAGAAGTTAAGTCAGAACTCGGCGGGTCCGGCATTGTTTCCGGATGGGGTCTTACGGAAGCACCAATATTAACAATGGGAGCGAGTACCGATCCAGACGAGAAACTATCCACCACCGAAGGAAAGGCAATGCCTGGAGTGGAGCTGATCGCTATAAAATCTGACGGTCAACTAGCACAAGCCGGCGAAGAAGGCGAACTTAGAGCCAAAGCCCCACAATTAATGCTCGGTTACCTTGACTCAGAACTTGATGCAGACGCTTTTGATGAAAATGGGTATTTTCGAACTGGAGACCTAGGAGTCATTGATAACGACGGATATGTTGTCATATCCGGACGACTAAAAGATGTCATTATTCGCCATGGCGAAAACATCTCAGCCAAAGAAGTAGAAGATCTCCTTTTTCAGCATCCAGCAGTTCAGGATGTAGCAGTAATCGGCCTTTCCGATGAAGTGACTGGCGAGCGGGCTTGCGCCGTTCTATCGACGAACGAAGGAACTGCTCCCCTCACGATAGAAGAAATGAAAACCTATCTAGATGAAGCAGGATTAAGAAGAAATGCCATCCCTGAACAGCTTGAAATTATTGACAGCATTCCTCGAAACCCATCTGGAAAAATCACGAAGAACGTCCTCAAAGACCAATTCGAAAACAGTGACTTTAAACGCTAGTGCTTTACTGCTTTAACCAGAATAGATAAATCGGCCATACTTATTCCCTGCGGAATAGACAGCGCTAACCGGTCAGCGATTCCGCCAAACCGTGCTTTAAGTTCCACACCAACTTCTTCTGCTTTCCCAACGGTGGACAATGTTTTAACTTGCTCAGCACTGAACACAGATCCCAATTGATCCCAATGCCCTTCTTTGGTTAAGCGACGAAGTTCTGGTTGAAGATCCCCCCAACCATGAGTTTCAAGAACAGGCCGATACGCAGGTGTTGAACCATAGAATCCCAGCAACCCTCTAACGACTACGTCGGTGCGGTGGATACTTTCATCTGAACCATCATGGATGCCGACAATCGCGCCAATAGTAGTAACAAAATTGTCAGCGTTACCTGAACGCTTCGCCAAACCAGCATGCAAATTTGGCAGGGTATGCGACTCAAGATGTGTTTGTGAAGTAAAAGGATGGACAAGAAGGCCATCCGCTACAGTGCCAGCAAGCGCAGTCATCTTCGGACCTAATGCAGCTAACCAAACTGGGGGCGGTCCGAAAGGCAACGGTTCAGGCGTCAACATCGGTGAACTCAAAGTATGACGTGTCCACTTCCCAGAAAAATTCAAAGCAACCTGATCCTGCCAACTAGAGAAAATAGCTTTCGTAGCGAGAATAATTTCTTCCATTTGTCCAAGAGGGCTTTCCCAAACACTTCCATAACGATTTTCAATATGGGGTCGAATCTGAGAACCTAACCCCAGAGCAAACCGGCCCTTTGACAATCGCTGAAGATCCCACGCCTGATATGCAAGGTGCATCGGACTCCTAGGGATAGCGATAGCTACATTTGTGTAAAGCATGCAATCGGTGACTTCACCGGCACGTACCAAAGGAAAAAAAACATCAGATTTGCCTTCATAAGTGAAGAGGCCATCTACGCCTGCATCGTTCAGGTCCGCAGCGTATGAACCTGCTGACTCAAGATCAGAACTGAGGAGAACATCAATTAATACCACTTTGCCAACGCTACCACTATGAACGATCCCATCAACGACCCATTATTCAGGAATCACTTCATTTGGAAAATCTTCCTCAACAACGGGACGCATCAAAATATCTATCGCAGTCCACAACGTTTTAGAATTCGGGTAAAAAATCAAGGGAACTAAACCATAAGCCCCTGCGAAAAGAAAAACCCAAGAACCCATGGGAACATCCGGATACGTAATGAGAAAAAAAGTAGCCAACCCGAAAACAAGGACAACGAAAGAAAAAATTGTATTCATTCCAACAGCGCCAATCCAGTGTCCTTCGATTCTTTCAAAGCGAAGACCACACTTTGAGCAGCGATCAACCATGTGGACCCAGCGACGAAACAATTTTCTATTCCCGCATAAAGGGCAGGCTTTAGTGAACCCTCTCCAAAGGAGTCTGCCTGTCTTGTTCTCCAATTGGTGAATCTGATTCATCTATTTATCCTAAGTCCTCCTCATGACTAACCATCTAGATATTGGCTGACAGTTTTACAATTGCCGATAAGCAGCCTATTTTCATAATGAAGCTAAATAGATGGGAGCCCCATAATGCTCGCAGCAGTACTGCGCAATACCGGTGATCAGGATCTAGATGTCACCGACACTATCGAAGTAAACGACCCAGGCCCAGATGACGTAATCGTCAAGATTACCCACACCGGAGTCTGCCACTCAGATGTGTCAGCAATGAACGGCACTATTCCTCAACCTGCACCAGCTGTGCTTGGGCACGAAGGAGCGGGAATCATTGAAGAAGTCGGCGAAAATGTAACAGAGGTCGCTGTTGGAGATCACGTGATAGTCGTCTGGTCGCCACCCTGCGGCGGATGTAGATTCTGCGTAGACCACACAAGCCCAAACCTATGCATGACCGTTCAGTTCGGGTCAATGATGATTCCACATTTCCGAGAAGGCAACGAAGATGTCCACGCAATGGCTGGGGCAGGAACATTCGCAGAGAAAACACTCCTACCTAAACAAGCGGTAGTAAAAATTGATCCAGATATCCCATTGGATATTGCCTCACTAATCGGCTGTGGGGTAATGACAGGAGCTGGAGCAGCGCTAAATACTGCCAAAGTAACACCAGGTTCTTCAGTTATCGTCTACGGAGCTGGTGGAGTGGGAGTAGCAGCTATCCAAGGCGCACGTATTGCCGGTGCCGCCGAAATTGTCGCTGTTGATCTTAACGATGACAAACTTGATGACGCTCGAAGATTCGGAGCCACTCATGCTGTGAAGCCAGAAGACGTTGACGGCGCAAAGCTAGAAATCACTGGTGGTGACGGATTTGACTACGCTCTGGAATGCATAGGTAATCCTTTGACAATGCGGGCCTCTTTCGATGCTATTCGACGCGGCGGAACCGCATGTATTGTCGGAGTAGGAAGAGCCGAAGAAATGGTCCAATTCAACGCATTTGAACTCTTCTTCATGGAAAAAACTCTAGTCGGCTCATACTACGGAGGAACCGATGTTAGAAGCGACTTCCACAAACTCTTACGACTCTATAAACAAGGCAAATTGGACTTGGAAGGCATGATAACCCGACGAATAAAAATTGACGAGATTAACCCTGCCTTGGAAGCAGTGCGAAAAGGTGAAGTTATCCGCCAAGTCATCGAGTTCTAACGAAAAGGTCTCTAAGGAAAACAGTGGAGTCAAACGAACGCCTAAGCGCACCCCTAGTTCTTGAATACCCATTTACTCGGA